>OAUW01000410.1_pt1 | contig 26172 bp, 13 predicted proteins | sample 1495241 | NCBI WGS metagenome assembly OAUW01 (sample SAMEA2580063, study PRJEB22360) | human gut metagenome | biome: human gut; feature: human-associated habitat; material: faeces | place: Denmark | collected 2008/2010
TATCGTCCGCGGGGTTGAATCCTTTCTTGCCCGCTGCGGCTGCCTGCGTGGTTGCCGCCATTGGGATTGAGGCGATACGCAGGAAGATTCCCAGGTTTTCGGAAATGTCCATCGCTGTCATTATGTCCGCCGGGATTGGCCTGGCGGGCGTTCTGTCGGGATTTGTTAAAAATGCAGCCAATTTCAACAGCTTCCTGTTTGGGAGTATTGTGGCAATCAGTAACGGGGAGTTGTATCTGGTAATCGCCGTCAGCATGGCGGTTCTGCTTATGTTTCTGCTTATGTACAAAGAACTGTTTTATGTGTCCCTGGATGAACAGAGCGCCAGGCTGGCCGGGGTGCCTGTAAAGACGGTGAACTTCCTGTTTACTGTTTTAATCGCGGTGACAGTTTCTGTCGCCGCCAGGACGGTGGGAGCTCTCATCGTCTCATCCATGATGGTGGTTCCCGTGGCCTGCGCCATGCAGTTTGGAACGAGTTACCGCCAGACGCTTACCTTTGCAGTGGCGTTTAATATTCTGTTTATGATTACGGGCCTGTTTGCGGCATATTATTTGGGATTGAAGCCGGGCGGTACGATTGTTCTGGTGGGAGTGATATTTCTGATACTGGTGTTTGCAGGAAAGAGAATTCTGAGGCGGAAATAATCACATGAAATGGCCAAAGAGAAAAGGACAATACGGAATCAGGAGGTATTGCGGACGGGATTAATATATTGGAAAAAAGATAAGAGGTGCATCCGGATTCCACCTACAGAGGGGCCAAGGCAATCCTGGCTCTGACCGGATATAACGGCATCCTGGGATGCCGTACCGGGCCTGTGTAAAAAAACTGACACAGGCGCTGAAAGAGGACGGCTATGAGTTCTCTTCCCATTCCTGGGGGCATCGGGATAGAGGCAGCCGGCAGAAAGGAGTGTATATGACGGACGTTTATGTGATATCCGGCTTTTTGGGAGCGGGAAAGACGACACTGATTAAAACAATGGTGCGTTCCGCGCTCAGGAACAAGAAAATTGTTGTGATTGAAAATGACTTTGGGGAGGCCGGGATTGACGCCGGACTGCTTAAGGAATGCAGCCTGGCTGTTACCGGCTTAAGCGACGGGTGTATCTGCTGCAGTCTGGCCGGAGACTTTGAGAAAGCGATGGAACGCATATTAAAGGACTACGCGCCGGATGCTGTATTGGTGGAGCCATCCGGCGTGGGCAGATTATCCGATATTATTAAAATCTGTTTAAAACAGGAGGACAGGGGCCTCATCCATCTGAAGAAGACAATAACCGTGGTGGATATACGGTCATTTGATAAATATAGGAAAAATTACGGGGAATTTTTTGAGGACCAGATTGCCTATGCCGATTTGATCCTGTTAAGCCGCCAGGAGGAAGATGTACATGAAATCCAACCGGTAAAGGCAAAACTTCGGAAACTGAATCCGGAGGCCAGGATCGAGGCAGACTTTTGGGAATCCATTCCCGCATCCGTATTCCGGTATGGCCCGCGAAACAGCGGCATCTTCAGACTGGAGATGGAAACAGCGGTATCCATGAAACCCGTGCGGATCCGCAGCCCCAGGGAACCGTCCGGGAAGGCTGGTTTTATCCGCCGTCATTTTGCCAGGGAGGTTTTTTCTTCTGTCACAATTGAGTGGAAAGAGCCTATTACGGAGGAACCGCTGAGAAAAAGGGTTCTGCGTGTTGTGAAACATGCAGAGGGGGAAATTCTCAGGGGAAAGGGGATTGTGACAGACGGACGCCGGGGACTGGTCTTTCACTATCTGCCGGGCAGTTTAAGTATTGAACCTGTAAATATAGTTGGAAACCAGGTCTGTTTCATAGGCACCGGCCTGGATGAACAGCAGATACGCACATTATTCAGAGAGGAAACAACATGACAACGCCGGTATGGGTCATAACCGGACTGCTGGATTCGGGAAAGACCACACTCATCAACCAGTTGATTGAACAGGAGCTGGATGAGCAGGATATCCTGGTCATCCAGTTTGAATCAGGAGAGACACCTCTGACAGAACAGGAACGCGTGAAAGAACTGGTATTCTCCAAAAACCAGCTGGAACAGATTCCATTCGGCATTGCGGATACAATCACTCGCTATATTGACAGGCACAGCCCTGATTTAATCCTGGTTGAATGGAACGGAATGGAGCATTTCCATAGACTGGAGGAAATGCTTCTCCAGTTCACCGCAAAAGCGGTACTGAGTATTGAAAAGGTGGTCTATGCAGCGGACGGCGCCAGCTTTAAGGCCAGGATTCCAGACGCGGGAGCGGCCGCGTTTTCGCAGATTGCGGGGAGCGACTGCGCTTATGTCAGGCTGAGAGGACATCGGCGGAATCGGAATGACATGGATGTACTTTATAACTGCAATCCGGATATTCGGGTCTATACCAGCCGGGATCGTTTTGCGCGCGCCTTATTCCGTTTCGGCATGAAGCCCCGGCATTGTTTCCTGATGATTCTGACCGCGGTCATGTTGTATATGATGGTTTTTCCGCTGCTGAATGAAGTGGGGGTTCCGTCCGGCCGGTATGTCAGTATATTCCTTGGGGTTTTTCTGCAGGCGGCACCTTTTTTGGCGATTGGCGTCCTGCTTTCATCTCTGATCCAGGTTTACTTAAGAACGGACTGGATTCAGAGAAGGTTTCCCGGAAAAATCCTGGCGGGACAGCTCTTTGCGGTGATTGCCGGTTTTTGCCTGCCGGTATGCGACTGTGCGTCTATCCCTGTATTTAAAAGCCTGGTCAAAAAGGGGGTGCCCATGCCGGCTGCCGTGACCTTTATGCTGGTATCTCCGATCATTAATCCGGTAGTCATCCTCTCTACCTGGTATGCGTTTAACGGCAATTACAAAATTGTCGCGGCCAGATGCGGATTAGGAATACTGTGTGCCGTACTCTGCGGATTAACCTATCTTTTTAAACCGCCTGCGGATTATCTGATAGAACAGGCCATGCCTTTCCGGGCGGTGTGTGTGGATTACAGCCTTCCGGCAGAAACCGGCACCCGGCTGTCACGTTTTTCGCTGATGATGAGGCACGCCCAGAATGAATTTTTCTCAGTGGGGAAATTCCTGCTCACAGGAATCTTTGCATCCACACTGTTCCAGGATATGATTCCCCAGGCAGTGGCTGCGGGCGGCGCTGGGGCGCCCTGGAAAGCGCTTCTGGTGATGATGGGGCTGGCCTTTGTGCTGTCCCTCTGTTCCTCCTCCGACGCGGTGGTGGCCAGAAGCATGGCCGGGAGTCTTCCGGCGGGGGCTGTCCTTGGATTCATGGTGTTCGGCCCCATGATGGACATCAAAAATGCCGCCATGCTGCTTTCCGGCTTTAAATCCGGTTTTGTTATACGCCTTTTTGCAACCACATTTCTTGTCTGTTTTATTGTGACAGGGGTGTTTATAACAGGGGGAAGCGGAGGAATCGGGATATGACGCTGCGGGGAAAAGGAATCAACCTTCAGGTACTGACAGAATGTATCTGTTATCTGCTGTTTGGATACCTGTTGTTTCAGCTTACTTTTTCAGGCGGGTATTTAAACTATGTGACTCCAAGGATGAAGCCGTATCTTTACGGCATGTCTGCTTTAATGCTTTTATGGGCGGTGTTTACCGGAAGATATTTACTGACACCCCGGTATCGGGTAAGGCTGGCCCGTTCCTTTGTTTTTATTATTCCGATTCTGCTGCTTGCCTTCCGCCCGGCCGATCCTGGGGGAAGCAGTATGGTCAGAAGCTATGAGAGCTCCGGTTTTTCCATGGGTTTTGGAAATGGCGGCGGCCAGATGGCGGGAAATCCGGGGCGGAAGCCAGCGGGGAGTACTGTGAGGCAGACATTGCCGGCGGCCGGGGGAGAATCCCCGGGGGCCGCTCACCGATGGAGAAACAGGTTCAGGGCTGCCGGACGGGGAAAATACAGAAACGGATGGATACAGCGGAACCGATGCTTATCCGGAAGATGATACCGGACAGTCCTATGGAGAGGAAAATCCATGGTATGACTTAAGAGGTCTGGATGAGGCAGAAAAAACCATTACGATTGCAGATGAAGATTACTACACATGGATGTATGAATTGAGTAATTTTTATGAAAGGTATGAAGGTTATACCGTTGTAATGAAAGGCTTTGTATTCCGTACTCCGGACATCCAAAAAAAATGCGATTTTGCCCTGGTCCGGCTGTCCATGTGGTGCTGTGCCGCGGATTTAACCCCAATTGGTTTTCTGGTGGACAGTGACAGTGAAGTGACATTCAAGGATGACGACTGGGTGACGGTAACGGGTACATTTGGAATCAGCGAGCACGAAGAGTCTCTGATTTTAAAGGCTCAGAGCATTGAAGCAGCCGGGAAGCCTGAAGAAGAATACGTTTATCCGTACTTTTAATCGGAAAATATGATGAAGGAGAATTAAAAGGGAAAAGATAAGGATTGAAAAATGAAAGCGGCCGCACTGTTTATTTAACAGACAGAATTCGGTTACTTGTAAAAAATGAAAATAGGCTTCTTGTGTGATAGAATTATATATCAATTGCAAGAGGTCTATTTTTATAATGAGAAAATCTAATACAAATTGTTATTGACATGAAACATCCTTTAATTCAGATCATCATGAAGTATTAAAAAAATGCACAGTATGAGGCACAAGCATCATAAAAATCATCCGTATATTGATTGTTAATGTATTCCAAAAATCAGGGGAACTCTGTAAAAGGGAGATTTCTTCCTGATTTTTTCGTGTATAGAGCCGGGTATAACTCAATTAATTATATTGGTGATTTTGTGGCAACTTTTAAATTTGTTATATGGATGCTTAAAAGGAACAGTCATTTTTTGTTTAGCGATAAGGATAATCGTCTATAATCAGGGCAATATAAATATTTATAAAAACCATATAATGTAAGGAGCAGAATGTGATGAAAAGAAATGGAAGGCTAATAAAAAGAATCGTTACGCAGGAATCTGTTAATAGATATTGTGAATGGCTTTATGGATGCGAAAAAAGCAGTGGAACCATTAAACAATACAGGTACTATTTAATGCTGTTTATGCAATACATGAATGGGAAGAGTGTGGAGAAAAGGGATGTAATTATGTGGAAGGGGATATTGAGGGAAAGAATGGCTCCGGTAACGGTCAATAGTGCATTGGCAGCGGTGAATGGATTTTTTTCATATAACGCATGGCAGGATTGCCGGACTAAATTTTTAAAGGTAAGCCGCAGGGTATTTTGTCCGGAAAACAGGGAAATAGATAGGGATGAATATGAACGTTTAGTAAAAACTGCATACAAAAAGGGAGATGAAAGAATGGCTATGCTTCTTCAGACCATATGTGCTACGGGAATACGGGTTTCTGAAGTTCCCTATATTACATTAGAAGCGGTAAAGGCTGGAAAGGCAGAAGTTGAATGCAAAGGGAGAATAAGGACTGTTTTCTTGACTTCCCGTTTGTGTTATATGTTGCTGGACTACGCAAAGAAAAGTCATATTGATAGCGGGATGATCTTTGTGACAAGAAGCGGGAAGGCACTTGACAGAAGCAATATATGGCGAAACATGAAAAAACTGTGTGAAGGAGCCGATGTATTATGGGATAAGGTATTTCCGCATAATTTTCGTCATTTGTTTGCCAGGCTCTATTATGAACAGGAAAAAAACCTGGTTAGGCTTGCGGATATATTAGGGCACAGCAATATTAATACAACAAGGATTTATACAATGGAGAGCGGACGCAACCATATGAGACAATTAGAAAAACTTGAAGTATTGTTTGACTTTTACAACAAATTTTCTCTTTTGTTGTAAAAACATTCATACAACCACAATTATTTTACTACATATTTCGAAAGAAGTCTACAGAAATTCTTAATAAATATTGTAATATTATGTTTTTAGACATAATAAAATGGCCAACTGATTTTTTTGGGGTTGGCCTATTTGTATTGTTTGCATCTATGAGTTTTAGATTCTAAAAAACTTTTTCTACTAGGTTTTCGCCTTCTTTCCACTGAATTTTGAAGCAGATTTACAACAAAAGAGAAAATTTGTTGTAAAGGGAGAATTATTCATGAAAAGAGTTCATGGGCCATGTTTACTGATTCTTTTTCTTTGCTTAGCCATTATATGGAGTCTGCCGGCCTGCGGAATGAATGCTCAGGCTCAGACTCAGATGAAGGACATAGAGTTTGAAAAAAGAGGCAGACATGCTGAGGAAATGACCGGCAGAATTCCCGATTATGAGGTCTGCGGAGATAAAATGTTAGAACTGATTGAAAACAGCGAGGAACTGTCAGAATGGAAGGATTCAGGAGTTGTTTTTGGTACAGTGGAGGATGCTTTGTCATTTGGCCGTTATTTTTACCGCTACATATATCTCGGAAAACAGGAGATCCGGATGGCGGTGGGAGAGAATGGGGACAGGGCTGTTGTTTATGTGCAGTGTGACGATCCTCACCAGGCTGCGATACAGCATAGGCAGACAGAGGACAGGCTTTACGATATTGTAGCGGAAGGAGCCGGCATGGCTGAAAGAGAGAAAGCCTCATTTTTTTACGAGTGGGTCTATAGCAAGGTGGAATATGACACGGAACTAAAGAGGAAAACGGTTTACGAGGCTGTAATGGAAGGGCGTTCCGTGTGTTGGGGGTACGTCTCTGCATATCTGCTGTTATGCAGAATGGCAGGTATGGGATGTGAACCGGTCTACGGCGGGGGTCACGCTTGGAACCGAGTTTGGATTGATGGGGGATGGAAGCATTGCGATATTACATGGGACAAGAGTACGGGGCTACGCCGATGGAAACTGGTGCCGGAGGCGGAAATGGAGGAGGACCCCATACACAGGACTTTTCTGAAGAAAATGGAGGACTCAGCCAGAGGAGAGTTTCGCCAAAGCGTCAGCAGATGACTGAGTTTCGCAGGGCGGAAAAACGGCGGCGGATTCGAAGAAAAATGATACGGTATCTGACAGTGGCAGGTCTGACAATTGTTGTGGGAATAAGAACTTATTTTTTTGTTTCGGAAGGGGCATCTGTTCAGAATTATATTCAGGTACCGCCGTTGACTGTGGTTTTGGAGAGCACAGAGGCGCTGGGAGGTTCCGAGAAAGTAACAGAGAACGCAGCACCTGTAGATGTACCCAAGGACGATGCAGAAGCCGCAGATGCACTGCAGTTGGCAGATAGTTTGCAGCCAGGAAACTGGAATGGAAATGCATTGTTTGCAGTAATAGGTGAAAATGAAGTCCAGGAAGCATACATAGGGGAATTGGCTGTGGCGGCCTACTGTGGCTGTCAGTACTGTATCGGAAGATCAGACACCTATGTCACTTGGTCTGGACGACTTCCGATACAAGGAACAACCGTGGCGGCTGACCTTAATGAGTTTGAGATTGGTGACGTGCTCAGAATCGGACCGGACATATATCGGGTGGAAGATAAGGTGTCGCCTGGAGCCAGGGAAGCATTATGCCTGTATTTCTCCAATCATGCAGACGCCATTGCGTTTGGCAGACAGATACTGCCGGTTTTTAAAATAAAATCTAGAGAGGAACATTTGGGAGAGCCCTTAGGGATTTTTGAAGTGACTGGTTACTGTGGCTGTGAAAAATGCTGTGGATTGAAAGGTGGATTGACTAAGGCAGAGAAAATCCCGAAGGCCGGGCATACAATTGCGGCAGATCCAGAGGTGCTTCCTATGGGGAGTAAAGTGGAAATTGATGATATTATCTATGTGGTGGAAGATACTGGAAAGTTAGTGAAGGGAAATGTGATAGATATTTATTTCAATACCCATGAGGAAGCAGTGAGGTTCGGCAGACAGAAGATAAACGTTTATTTAGTGCCGTAATTGGATTGCAATGGAAGGATGGGGCTGGCCAATGTAGCTGAAGTTTTGTGAATTGAAAGATTACCTGCTGGTGGTGGAGCCTCAGCAGTTTATATATAGATACAATAGCAGAAAGGAAAGAATGAAATGAGAAAAAGCATGACAGCAATCATGGCTTTAACGTTGTCTGTGGGATTTTCAGCTACTTTGGGGATGGGAAGCGTACAGGCGGCAGAAGGCTGGACCAAGATAAATGAGGAGTGGCGATATTATGACCAGAACGACCAGCCGGTAACCCTGACATGGAAAAAGTCAAAGGATTATTGGTATTATCTGTCGGAGGACGGAACCATATTGAAGCATTGTGTGTTCAGGGATAAGGATTCTATTTACTATGTGGATGAAGAAGGGAAAATGGTACAGGACACATGGATATATGCAGATGCAGGAAGTGTTGCCATAGATGGGTTTGAAGAGGGCTGGTACTATTTCGGTGCAGATGGGAAAGGTTACCGGCGTAAGAACAGCAGCTTTAAAAGGAACATTGGAGGTAGTATCTACATATTTGACGAAAATGGGAAGATGCTATCTGGATGGTTTGACGAGGACGGGAATCCCATTGAGGATTCAGACACCCCTTTTGTAGAAGGGGTTTATTATGCGAGGGAGGATGGAAGACTCCTGACCGGGGAATGGCTGGATTATGGGGAAATCGATGAAGGAATCGGGGGTTCCGACCTAGACAGTGAGGTTGCAGGAAGAAACTACACGGATTATGACAAGATGTGGATTTTTTTTGACAGCCATTCAAAGAAGGTTAAGAGCAATGGAGACCGTCTTAGACAAAAGACCATCAATGGAGCCAAGTATGGTTTTGATGAAAATGGCATCATGATTCCCTGGTGGAGTAAGGTGGCTAGTATCAGCAATGCAGATAAGAGTAATCCCAGCAGCGATGTTTCAGCCCGGTATTATTCCGGCTATGACGGTGGGGCGCTTCTGAAAGACAGTTGGTTTTGGATGTATCCATCGGAGAATCTGGATACGGAAGATTACTATGATCAGGAATGCAGTTGGTGGCATACAGATGAAAGAGGCGAGGTATATCGGAACCGTATTCGTAAAATCAATGGACGTTCCTATGCTTTTGATGGGATTGGCAGGATGCAGACAGGTTTTGTCCTCTTCGATGGAAAGTCTGAGTTTGTAGCCCGCTATGAAGTGGATGACTGGAGCTCAGAGGATTTTATTGAAGGAACTATATATGGTATTGAGAAATCAGATCTGTATCTGTTCTCTCCGGATGAGCTTAATGATGGTTCCATGCAGATTGGGAAGGATATCGCGGTGGAACTGGAAGATGGGGTGTTTCATTTTGGGTTTGCCTCCAACGGAAAGGCGTTCGGTAACCGAAATCGGCTTCAGAAAAAAGAGGGCATGTATTATATCAATGGTCTTCGTCTGGAAGCGGATGAGGAATACGGATACGGGGTTGTAAAAGTAGAAGATGGTGCGGATGCCTATTATCAGGTTGTGGATACCAGGGGAAAAGTGATTGAAGGCAAAAAGAAGATTGTAAAGGATAAGGAGGGCGGTTACCTGCTTATTATTCGAAACCGTTTGGTGGCTTGGTGCGGGGATGAGGATAAGCCAAGGTGGAGAAAAGGAGAGGAAGGAACCGGATTTTACCATTATGATAGGGGGAACAAGGAGGATCATTTTGCCGGAGGACTCATTGCGGCTGCGGGCATGGAGCCTGACATTGACGGTCTGCCGGAGGAAGAACGGCTGAATTTTTAAAAGGAGATGAAACAAATGAACAGCGGCATATATAGATTCTATAAACGCCTGACGGCCATGTTGCTGGCCATATGCATGATAGCGGGGCTTGTTATGGGACAGCCCAACATTCTGTCCTATGCATCCACGGAGCTGTTGGATGAAAACCTGGGAGAGGGGGCCAGCGAGGCAACGGCATATACTTGGAAAAATGGTTCTGTGACCGGCCAGGGAGGCGGCGGGCAATCCTGGCGTTTTGATCTTAGAGGCCTGCAGGCAGGGCAGCATAATTATGCTCAGGCCGGTATTAAAACAACTTACAGTAACGGAGGGTATGCAACCTGGTTTCAGGTGGGAACCAATGCTAAACAGCTGATAGGAGGCAGTACAAACGGCGGGGTACAATCACTGGACGCCTATGGCATAGAGGTGAAGATTGCTGTATCTCCGAGTCCGGATAATAAATATGTATTTGTTGATTACTATGTCTATGATAAAAATGGTCAGGGCGGCTCAACTGGCAGGACCATAAAAATGGGAACCGGAACCGATGTCATGATTGGAGGCACCCGGGAGGATGACTACGCAACGGTATATAAAAATGACCGGGGTTTTCATATGGTCAACCAGCATGTTAAAACCACCTTTGACTGTATCACAAATGACAGCAGCCTTGGGGTGACGCCTCCTGATACCAGGTGGATTGGTCATTACAATTCCTGGGGAAGCAATGTGTTTAATGAGAGCTCCAATGATGTGGTAAGCAGCACTGATTCGGGAATGGCCTATTCATGGGAGTTCCAGCTTCATCCATATGAGACGGTTCACAGGAGGGTTGCATTTGCTATTAGAGACACCTCCTATTATGTATCAGACCAGTACGGCCAGGACTCTACCAGCGCAGAAGGAACCTACAGCAGTCCTTTTAAAACCATTGAATATGCGCTTAATAAAATTGGAAATAACAAGGGATATATTTATATCATGGATTATCCGGATATTTCGTCCGCCATTGATGTGTCGGGAAACAGCCAAAAGGATATTACCATTGCCAGTACGGATTATGACCATGAGGGTCATCCTATGAATGAGGATGGTGATTATATTAAAACCCTGACGCGCGCATCCGGGTATACGGGCCCGCTGTTTAACGTATCAGGCCCCACTTTAAAGTTTACTGACATTGTCCTGGACGGAAACCATGCGGAAAGTCAGGATCCCCTGATATCCGCTTCATCCGGAAAGCTGGAGATTAACAGCGGCGCTGTAATCACTAACTGCAGCGGCAGTGAGTCTGGCCAGGGAAGCGCGGTAAATGTAACGGGAAGCGCGGGACTGTCCATGAATTTTGGAACGGTTTCCGGAAATGTGTCCGCTGGAAAGGGAGCTGTTTATTACAATGGGTCAGGTGCATTTGAAATCAGAAATCGGAATCAGATATCGGACAACACAACTCCGTCCGGGAAGAAGGCAAACGTATACCTGGCTCAGGATAAATATATAACAGTTATGAGCGATTTGGACACGTCCCAGATAGGCGTTACAGCAGAGCAGCTTCCTCTGGCATCACCGGGAGGGATATCATCCCAGCCCGGTCAGGAAGTAAAGATAGCCGTGCCGTCAATCAGTTATCCGGGGGCTGCAGGCTCCTGTCCCTTTGCGGATAATTTTAAAGCAGACCAGGAGGCGGGGAATTCCGGTGTGTATGTAAGCGCGGGAACGGAAATTCTCGGCAATGGGCGGAATGCAGTATTAAAGCGGAATGGATATACGGTGTCCTTTGTATACCGGGATTCTGCCACAGGCGGAACTGTAAATGGAGCGCCGGCAAGCACCCCCCTGTCATATGCGGGAGGAGATGCGGTTGAGGTGAACGCGCCCGCCGCCATTACTGGATACAGCCTTACAGGTGTAACCATTGACCAGGGGACAGGCGGCACTCTGAGCGCCCAGGCAGATGCCGGCGCTGTGGATTTTGGCAAGGTAACGGGAACCATGCCGGGCCAGGATGTTGTTATCACGTATGAATATACCAGAAACAGCGGTTCCATTGTATTTGAAGCCAATGGAGGGACACCGGAGCCTCAGGCTCTGACGGGTTCTGTTGGAGGAAGCGTCAATGCGCTGCTGCCTAATATCAGCCGTTACGGCTACCAGTTTGTGGGGTGGAGTACGGTCAATGACAGGATGAATCCAGATCTCATAAGCGGATTGCCGTCAGAGTTCCCGGAGGACCCGGTTACTTATTACGCAATTTTCTCACCGGACAGTAATGTGAAGTTTGATTATACGGTTGACTATGTCAATGCGGACGGTTCCATCGTGTTCCAGTCGACCACGGCCGAGGATGCCTACAGCGTGGAGGCAGAGGTTCATTCGGGGAAGAAGAATATCCATGGCTATACCTGGAGTTTGGCAGATTCCTCCACGAATCCGGCAACCTACAATTACGGTGATGGGCACGGCCCCGTTCCATTCGGAAACTTTAATGGAGGTACCGGTGACTTCTCGGGGAAGATGCCGGGGCAGGATGCGGCCGTGAAATATGGTTATCAGGTAGACCGCAGCAATCCAAATGCGAAATCCGCATTTACAGTTAAATACGTGACTGCAAATGGTACGGTTGTCCATACAGCTGACATACAGGATGTTTTCCCGGAAGATGCGATTATAGCGGCTCCGATGGATGTTTATGGCTTCCAGTACCTGTCAGGCAGCATCACGGCGGGAACTGCTGCAGATGATACGGACGGGCATCTGGTAAGCGCTGTCCAGGGCAGTTTTGACAGCGATGGAAGGTTTACGGGAACCATGCCGAACCAGCCGGTTGAGATAACGTACCTGTATGAAGCCACGGAAGAGGGCTATGAGTATAAGATTCATTATTTGGATAATGGCACGCAGGATGAAAGGCTGAGAAACATTACAGGACCGGATGCCCAAAATGTAACAGCGGATACGCCTGTGACCGCCGAATTTAAAAATCTGTATGGTTATGTGTTCCAGGCTGAACGCTCGGAGCCTGCATCCGCGGGAACCTTTGACAGCAGCCATAATTTTAACGGAATTATGCCGAACGACCGTCTGGCTGTCACCTATCGTTATGACAGAGACCCGTCAAAATGGGCGGATTTGATTTACCGGGCAGGAGAACATGGGAGCCTGAGCCGGGGAAGTAATACATCGCCTGATGTAACGGCCATGGCTGGAGGAACTTACAAAGCTTCCGTGCTGCTCAATGACGGAACAGATGAGGGTGCTGCAGGCAGCTATACATGGAATGATATACTGGAAAAGAGGCTGGCTCCTGAAGCGGCTGCAGACACCTATTACCGCTTTGAAGGCTGGTTTATCGACCAGAATGGAAACGGAATCAAGGATAGTGGTGAGGAGCTGCTTTCAGCCGGCAGCCGATTTACAGGTTCGGCTACCGTGACTGCATACTTTGCGGAAGATCCGGACCAATGGGTTGATATTCATTTTACAGCAGGAGAGCATGGAACCATAGATGCGGGGGAAAACGTAAATCTCCATATCCAATACGACCGTACCTGGGCCGACATCACGGGAAATCTGCCCGCCTATACACCGGAGGTCAATTATCTGGTTGATGGTTGGTATGATGGCGGAGCGCCTGTGGAAGATGACAGCAGACTTGTGAATGGAAATACCTATACCATACGGTTCTATCCAGACCCGGCAGTCTTTGGTACAGATGTGGCGGCGCGGGATGCATCAGCAGGTATTGATACGCAGGGAAAAGGCAGGATTACAGTCTATGGGACAACCCAGGGATATCAGTATATTATTACGGACATGGAAGGAAATATAATAGATGTGGTACGCGGGAATATATCAGGACGGGTATATTTTGAAGACCTGTATCCTGGTACGCGGTATTTAATATATGAAGCAACAGGTACGACACAGGCACAGACCGGGCGGCCCATAAACAGTGTGACTGGAATTATGAGCAGTGCGACTGAGGTTCTGGTTCCGGTAGTGGAGACCAATTACCAGGTTCTTTACGATGAGGAACATGAGGGGAAGACTGTTTTCGTGATTAAGCCGGCGGATTCGGATTCCGACTATGCCATTTTAGATCAGGACGGAAATGTGGTCGCAACTCCTGAGACGGGAGATGGGGGATGGCAGTCAGCCGGAGGCAGCCAACCGGCAAGCCTGACCTTCTCCGGACTGGATTACAATGAGGAATATGTGGTAGTGGCAAGGCCTCATGGGGCATCCGGCATCACTGCAGAAAGCAAATTGGAAGACGGGACTCACATCAGCACAGATCCAGGCGGCGAACTGGATATTCCCAACTATGTAGTGGAGGCGATTAATGCCCAGGTCCATTCTGTTGATGGAGTAGAATTAGATATCCCCAGATATGATGAGGTCCATAAAGGCGATGAAGTGGTGCTTCACGCGGAAGAAACCGATGGAAATGGACAGAATTTCCGGTACTGGAAGGTGACAATCGGGGCAGTTCCTGGAATGACAGAAACCATACGCCGTCAGGATGTGACATTTACGATGCCGGATTCCAACGTGGTTATGACAGCTTATTATGAGCGTGCGGCAGCGACACCCAGCAATGCCACAGTGACGGATGAGGTACGGGGAGGAAATAAACATGAGATGGCTCTGGACCCCAATGAAATTGAAAACCTGGAGGAGGAGCTTACCACAGACGCAGACCGGACCCTTATGGATGTGAACCATGCAGATGTGACCTATAAGGTAGTATATAAAAAGACTGTGGTAAAGGCGACTGAATCCAATGCAATTAAACGTTCGTCTTATTATGACGGGGACCATGAAGAGGCGTATCATGGAGCCTGGGGATTAAATGTAGATATTGAACGGTATGTGAACGGGCGGAAAGTAGGTGTAGCTTCGCCATCGGAAGCAACGTTTAACACATATGTCCAGCTGGATAAAGAAGATGTAGACATGATGGACTATCAGCTGTTTGCTATTTCCGAGGATCCGGATGATGGGGAGCTGATCATTGAACCGGTTGATATGTCTGATAATCCGGAAGAGACCGGCGGTTTGTTTACATTTACGGCTCAGGCCGGAATGAGATATGTGCTTATCTATTCCAGGGCATACAGGATTTATTTTATCAATAATAAAGAAGAACCAAAATACCGTTATCATTTTAAAGTGCGCCGGGGTGAGGCACCAGGCAGTGGAGCGTATTCCTTTGAATACAGCCAAGTGGAGATACCAATCGATTCATTCATTAATAATGAGGGGATTGAATTTAATTATATTGGCTGGAGTTACCGGGAAGACCGGCTGAAGGAATTTGACCCGGACAAGGAAATCAAGAGGAAGACGTATGTATATGCGTTTTACGATGACAACAGCGGTGAAGTGAATGATGCCAGGAAACAGCTGGAGGATGCAATCAAAGCTACAATCGAAAAATCAGACGATTATTTCCTGACGCTGAAGGAGACGGAAAAGATAAAGGAAGCCATAGAGGAAGCCTTGGATGTATTCGACAGAACGGGCCCCCGGGCAACTCTTGATGAACTTTTGGATGCCCTGGACCGTTTGGAGGAAGCCTGCGAACCTTTCGATAAGATTCTGGAAGACCGGTATGATCATTATGACAAAATCCAGAATGGAGGAAACAGCGGAGGTACATCCGGCGGAGATGGCTGGGGAAGCGGAAGCCATGGCGGTTCAGGAAGCGGTTCAGGAAGCGGTTCAGGAAGCGGTTCGGGAGGAAGCAAAGGCGGATCGAAAGGAGGAGGTGGCAGCGCTAGGTCTGTCAGCACAGGCGGACCTGTCACAACTCCGGCGCCTTATGTTGCGGAAACCAGTAAAAGTTATGTAGTTGGAACCAATGGGAACTGGGAATTGGTTGATGCGTCCAATGATAAATGGGCCTTTGTGCTTAACGGGGGTATACGCCTGACCAGCATATGGGCAAAGCTTGATTATGCCAATGGTGATGTGAATAAGAATGGTTGGTATCATTTTAATGCGAATGGTCTTATGGATTACGGTTGGTTCAGGGACGAGCATATGAACTGGTATTACTGTAATGCGAAAAAAGACGGCTGGCTGGGAAAGATGAAGACAGGATGGCATTATGATGAGGTGGATAAGCATTGGTATTTCCTGGATTTGGTTACAGGCCAGATGGTAATGGGATGGAAGGAAATTGAAGGAAAATGGTATTTCTTTACACCTCAGAATACGGCACAGACATACTCATATGACCGCAGCACCGGGAAATGGGTGTTTATGCAGAATCAGGAAAGGCCGCTTGGCTCCATGTACAGCAATGAGAAGACACCGGACGGCTATCAGGTAGGCGCTGATGGAGCTTTACAATAGCAGGAGGTTTTATGAAAAGGACAAATAAGATTAAGGCATATCTGGCCCGTGTCTTGGCCGCGGCCATGGTGATAACCATGGCCGCGCCTCCGGCGCCGGCGTATGCATTGAGTTACGGGGATCCGGCAGTCATTCGGTTTGATCCCAAGGAGGGGCCGGATTTATCACATTCAAACTATATGAATGTTCCCAGAGATGGAAACCGGATTACGTATGCTACCGGACGAGCTGGTCATCCACTGGCTGAAGCAAGTGATTTCAATGGAATTGCCGTGGAAAATCTGGGTTCTGGTGACAGGCCGGTGCTGCCTGCATTTGACGCGGATTTGAGTTGGCCGGGATATACCTTTGACGGCTGGTATAATGCAGATGGTAATAAGATACTGTATCTGCCCTTTGCGTTTCCTTACAATTCAACCACGGCATATGAGGCACGCTGGAATGGTGATGCGTCCAGTCAGTTTGATTTTACAGTCATGCATTACCGGGACCTGAATGAGGACAGAAATGGAAACATGAATGGAGAAGACCCGAATGCATGGCCCGAAGCGGATGACAGCCAGATATATAAGTTTTTTGATGACGGAAGCTGGACAACCCGGGTGACGGCCAATACAGCAGTATCCGCTACCTACAAACGGGATATACCGGGCTATAAGGTATCTTCTGTGATTATTAAGAACAACAAAACGCGCCGTTTTGATGACGCCTCAGGCCATGGAACGCTGGGGGAGGCCGCGACCATTAATGAGTCTACCCGGTCTGTCCGCGGAAATATGCCCAATGATGACTTGACTGTGGCATACAGATATGAGCCTGACAGTTCAAAGAAATTTGCCCTGCGTGTAGAATATGCAGATGGGAGTGGCCGTGCGATCCGTACCCCGGAAAGCTATCTCTATTCCGCGGAGTCGCAGGTTTCTGCCGCACCGGCACAGATTACGGCTTATACCCTTACCGGCGCTCAGATAAAAACAGGCAGCGGGGATATAGATGATTTGTCGGGAAGAGGGATATATTCGGCGCAGACAGCAGGATGCACATTTGATGCCCAAAAGAACTTTACCGGAAAGATGCCCAATCAGCCGGTAACCGTGGTATATACTTACGAGATTGACCCTTCTTATGTAACCCATGTAACCATTAACCGGATAGACAACCATAACAATGTGCTGGCTGAGCCGGAAACAAGGGAGGTGTCTCCGAATGAAACAGTAACGGTAAATGTAGAGCGAAAAGCTGGGTATACGTATCCGCCTAATATTGGATGGAATGGAACTTTTACCGATATCAGTATGGACCAGACAGCATCCACGCTGAGTTTTAAAACAGACTTTACAGGCGGCACTGTTACGGTTACCTATAATGAAGATCTGAATGATACAACCCATTGGGCCAGGATTAACTATTACAACAGCGAACATGGAAGTTTGTCAGGAGACAGCAGCCCGCGTTCCTTACGGCTTGGTACCCACTCCATTGATACAATCACAGAAGGGATCACGCCATCTCCTGAACAGCACTATATGTTTAACGGTTGGTATAAAGCCAATGCTTCCGGTACAGGTAAAGTAGGAACCGTGTTGACCGGAGATATTGAACTGACCGGAGACCTCAAACTTTACGCGGATTTTGTGGAAGACCCGGGACAATGGTGTGATATAAGATTTGAAAGCGGAAGCCGCGGCTCTATTTCAGGAACCAATTCCATGCATGTGCCGAAAGGGACTCTGTGGTCTCTGATTTCCCTGCCCCAGACCACACCGGACAGTAACTATATGTTTGCTGGCTGGTTTGATGAAAACGGGAATCAGGTTACAGACCCGAATATGACGATTCTGGCGGATCAGACTTACAGGGCACGCTTTACACCTGTGGGAGGAGATGATGGAATCCTGTGCATTCCAGATGGAACAGGAACGATAGGAAATGACGGGATAGGTAAGATTGAGATAAGCGGAGCAAATGAGGCCCGTAAATATGCCCTGACGGACAGTGATGGACGGCTTTTGGCAGTGATGACAGGGGAAGAGCTTGGCAGCGGCTGCTTTGAAGAACTGCCGCCCTGTGACAGCTACTATGTGTATGAGATGGCGGAAAGCGCAGCTCCTGTTGTTGGAGACCTACTGACAGATTCAGTAGACCCATCCTTAATAAGTCAGCCGGCCCGTGTCATGGTACCGGCTATTGGAGGGAATTATTCTATAGCGGATGATACGACAGAGGGACGAAAGAAGATTGTTATCCGCCCGGCAGGAGAAAATGCTGTGTATGCGGTTCTTGATATGGATGGAAATGTGGTCAGTCAGGATGGGAACGAAGACGGATGGGTAAGCCCGTCCGGCAGTCCGCGGACAGTAGAACTTGCAGGACTTGAACCAAATGCATCCTATATCATCGTGGCCAAACAAGCAGATAACGGCGATGCGCCTTCAGACCGTGTGATAAACGGGAGCCAGGTAATGGTAACAGGCACTTCGCAGCAGGATCGTGTGTATACCTTCCGTTTGGTGAACGGAGGTTATGTGGAATCAGTGACAAGAAACGGGGAAGCGCTGGATGTGGAAGAACATACAGATGAAGTCCTGGTAAAGGCAGGGGACCAGATCAGGATATCTGCGGAGGATATGAATCCTTCTGGGCAGTCATTTAAACAATGGGAAGTACAGATTGGTAATCTGCATATCTCATACCTGACCAGAAGAAATCAGACCGTGGAAATGACAGCGGGAGATGTAATCCTCCAGGCCATGTATGAAACGCCTCCTGTAGCGACTGCCTCCAATGCAACGGTGGATTATTCACCCAAAAACGGGATATTTGCCCTGAACAAATCAGATGAAGCACTTCAGGAATTAAAGGAAGAACTGGTTGATAACGATGAGGATAGCACAGCGCTTTCAAACGGGCAGCGGATAGCTTATACAGTTAAGTTCGACCGACACGCACCGGTGGCATCTGCTTCGGAAGCTGTGAGGCAGGAAGTGGATGACGGGGAGAGCGTTAAGACACCATGGAGTCTGGATATCGGACTTACACGAAAGGTGGATGGAACCAATAAACCACTGGTGGAGGATGCAAATCTGACTCCAGCAATTAAAGTGTTTGGAAAATTGGACACCAGTCTTTTGGGAAATCTGGAATACAGGTTATGGAAAATTAATTTTGGAGAGGATGAGGGAGACACGACCTGCGAAGAAGTCCTGATGACACCTGACCCGAATGAGAATGAGGACTTTACCGGAAGCTTTGCCTTTGAAGCTAATATCGGTGATACTCTGGTATTTAGTTATTATAAAGCGTATGAAGTGACCATCATGGATACCGGAAGGGGGCAGGTTCATACATTTAAGGTAAGGGATGGCAGGTCCTTGGATGATACGGAAGACTATATGGATTTAGATATTCACGAAGGCTATACGGATTCCGTTACAGGCATAGCGTATGAGTTCACAGGCCTGTCGAAACGCCAGTCTGGAGGAGGGATGTATGATACTTCAGATCCAGTGACAAGAGATTTGGAATTATATGCTGTCTATGAGCCGGAAGACGATACCCAGTGGCAGGAAGCAAAAGAAAGGCTGCAGGAGGAGATTAATATCGCCAATGCCCTGAAGAATAATGGGTCTGTAAGCGCAGAAGACAGAGATGCCCTTACAGAGGCTGTGAATGAGGCTGTTGAAGTGCTGAACCGCCTGCCCAGACCTTCGGTTGATGACCTGGAAAATGCCTTTGATACACTGAAAGCACTGGTAGACAGTATTAGCAGTGGCGGAGGCGACAATCCCGGCGGAGGAGATAACCCTGGCGGAGGCGACAATCCTGGCGGAGGAGATAACCCTGGCGGCGGCAGCTCAGGCGGCGGCGGCTCGGGCGGCGGCGGCTCAGGCGGCGGCTCAAAAGGTTCTTCTGGCGGAGGACGTGGACCGGGTAATAGCGGTGCAGAAAACGGTTACCGCACTTATTTGGAAGGAACCGATGGCAGATGGGATAACCTTGACCTGATTAACCATAAGTGGGCATTTGTATTGAACAACGGAGCCCATATCAAAGACAGCTGGGCCAATATACGATACACGCATAATGGAAGCAGCCAGATTGCCACATATCATTTTGACAGTGAGGGCGTTATGGACAGCGGCTGGTTCCTGGACCGGGATACGGACAAGTGGTATTTCCTGTCAAATGTACACGATGGCTGGTTCGGTCGAATGACAAAGGGATGGCACTATGATGATACCGATGGCAGATGGTATTACCTGAGCCCATTCACCGGAGCTATGTTGCTGGGATGGCAGAAGATTGATGGAATATGGTATTATCTAACAGCTGATAACCAGCAGAAGACTTGGACGTTTAATGAGGTATCGAAGCGATGGGAATATACGAACCGGAATGGCCGTCCATTGGGATCCCTGTACATAAATGAGATGACGCCAGATGGATTCCAAGTCGATGAAAACGGAGCTTGGATTCGGGAAACACCTTAGGTGGAATTAATTCTGCCCCATAGTGCTTGATGGCATTATGGGGCAGAATCATAATATGCGGCAAGACGGATAAAGCCATTATCAATGAAAGAAATATGAGGGATAAGGTGATACATATGGAAGAAAGCGGGTATTATGCACTGGCAAACACGGACCGTATGAGTGTGTTTCTTATTTGTATTAAAAACAAGCAGGGAGAACTAAGTGGGAATATTGTAAATTTTTATTTAAAGGAACCAGTAGAATTTACCGGCATATTGGACTTGGGACTGAAGATTGATACATTATGCGCGAGATTGCACCGGCCGATGGCGACAACAGAGCCAAGATTCTTGGACGCCCATATGAAAGAAGCATATGAGAAGCGGGAACTGGATAGAGAGCATATTCCACTGAAATACTGTACAAAGATTCAAAATATGAATCGGTTTATGGCCATAGGTACAACCGCATATGAGACGTTGGTAATTGAAATTCATCAACGGCAGTTCTCCAGTATGCAGGGGCGTATAAAAGGAAAATGTATTGAAGGAAACTATATTTCATTTCGCAGTGCACTGGAGCTGATGAGAATGCTGCGTGAGTATGAGTATATGCGAAATGGAATGGATGAGAGAACGGATAAAATATCAGGGCAATAGATAGCGAGAGGTACTAAAAAAGAAGATAAAACAACCAAAGTATTTTTGTGTTATCACAATCAACAGGCTAAAGCCCATAAACAAAAATTTGGCCTAAGCTGTTACTGCTCAGAGGCTTGAAAAGACAAGAAAAAAGCAAGAATTTAAAAGAGACATTTATACTAAAGCTATGATAGAATGTGTTTATAATAATTAAGGAGGAGCTGTCCTGTGCCCAAATCAACACTGTTCGACAGTCGTATCAAAAAATACGCATATTACGAAGCAGAAGAAATATATCGGGAGATCGGTACATCGAAAGATGGCTTAACTGGCGAGCAGGTCGAGATGATGCAGCAGCGATATGGCGTAAACAGTTTCATAACGAAAAAAAAGGATACGACAATACATCGGTTGCGGCGGGCTTTTGTAAACCCATTCAATGTGATTCTCTTTGTCCTAGGTATGATTTCGTTGGTGACGGACGTCTTTCTCGCATCCAACTTCGCCAAGAACGCCACTACTGCTATTATTATCTTTTCCATGATCCTAATTGGTGGCATGATCCGTCTGGTTCAGGAGCTACGGGCCAAAAATGCTGCAAAGCAGCTTGACCGGCTGCTCCATGAAAGCATCACTGTAAAGCGAGAAGGAGAACTTATAGAAATACCCGTGGAAGAATTGGTGGTGGGGGATATTGTCCTTTTCTCTGCGGGTGACCGTGTCCCGGCAGACATCCGGCTGACAGAGGTCACTGACCTGTTCATCTCACAGGCATCCATAACGGGTGAGAGTGCCATTTTGGAAAAGAACTGCCGTACACATAACCACGGCAGTCAGATAACACTGACCCAGCTTGAAAACCTTGTGTTTATGGCAACGACAGTCATCAGCGGTAAGGGTGAAGGAATCGTACTGGCGGTAGGCGAAGATACGCTCTACGGCAGCTTTGCAAAACCTGATTCCGATGATAAAAATTCTTTTCAAAATGGGGCCGGCTCCATCGCTTGGGTCATGCTCCGCTTTATGGCTGTACTGGTTCCCATTGTGTTTGTGCTACTCGGTATTACAGGCGGAAAATGGCTGGAATCCTTTGCTTTTGCTCTGTCGGTAGCCGTAGGACTGATGCCGGAGATGCTGCCTATGGGCATCACAGCCTGCCTTGCAAAAGGCAGCCTTACCATGAGCCGCAAGCAGACCATTATCAAAGATATCAATGCTATGCAGGGTTTTGGCAGCATGGATGTGCTTTGCATGGACAAGACTGGAACACTGACCAATGAAAGCATTCTGCTGGAATATTACATGGACGTGCTCGGCAATGAAAATACCGAGGTACTGGATTTGGCGTTCTTAAACAGTTCCTATCATTCCGGCGTCCACAATCCCATAGATAACGCAATTCTTGCCTGTCAGACTATGCCAGGGCGCGAAACGCATTATACTAATTTGCTCACTCAGTATCAAAAAATAGGAGAGATTCCCTTTGACTATGCCCGCAAGCTTGTCAGCACTCTTGTAACAGGCAGAAACGGAGAAAGTCAACTCATTATGAAAGGGGATATCTCCCATATCGTTGCCCGCTGTAGCCATGTGGAGTATCGGGGTGAAATTCTGCCGATAGAGAAAGGCGGGATTCAGAGCGTAGCCGCTGTGGTAGATGAGATGCTCCAGGACGGGATGAAGGTCATCGCTGTTGCACGAAAAAATATGGGATATAAAAAGCAGATTATCCCTGCCGATGAAACGGGTATGATCCTGATGGGGTATTTGGCGTTCTTTGACGCACCCAAGAAAACCGCGAAAGCGTCCGTGGCGGCGCTCAAAAGGCTAAAGGTGGCTCCAAAAATTCTGACGGGGGATCAGGTGGACGTGGCAGTCTCTGTATGCCAACGGGTGGAGATTTCTTCCGAAACCGTGCTGACCGGTGCCAGGCTGGATGAAATGACAGACAGCGAACTTAGCATGGCGGTTGAAGAAATTCATGTTTTTGCGGAGCTTACGCCGGGGCAAAAGATCCGTCTGGTTTCCGCTTTGCGCCAAAATGGCCACACAGTGGGCTTTTTGGGCGATGGAATCAATGACATTCCGGCACTTTGCGAGGCTAATGTGGGCATCTCGGTGGATACGGCAGTTGATGCGGCAAAAGACGCGGCGGACGTGGTACTGCTCCAAAAGGATCTTGGCGTGCTGGAACAGGGGATTTTAGAAGGGCGCAAGACCTTTACCAATATGCTCAAATACATTAAAATTACCGCCAGCTCCAACTTCGGCAACATCCTCTCCATTGTCTGCGCCAGCGCCTTTTTGCCGTTTTTGCCAGTGACCTCCGTGCAGATTTTGCTGCTGAATCTGCTGTACGACATTTTGTGCATCGTTCTGCCCTGGGACAACGTGGATGAAGAAGAAACCCTGTCTCCGAGGGATTGGTCGGGCAGGACGTTGGGGCGGTTTATGCTGTCCTTTGGGCCGATAAGTTCCCTGTTCGACATAGTGACATTCCTGTTTCTGTATTACTTCCTGTGTCCTATGCTGTGCGGAGGAGCGACCTATTTGAATCTTACCTCCCCCGCCCTGCGGCTTCAGTATGTGTCTCTTTTTCAGACAGGGTGGTTTTTGGAATCCATGTGGACGCAGGTGCTGATTCTGCATTTTCTGCGGACCCGCAGGATACCCTTTGTGCAGAGTAGGCCATCTGCGCCTGTTATCTGCATTACTCTTACGGGAATCGTTGCCTTTACCGCAATTACCTTTACCGGCGGCGCGCTGCTGTTCGGCCTGACAAAATTGCCGTTCGGATATTTCGTGTTTTTACTGACTGTGGCTCTATTGTATATGCTGCTGACTACGGTAGCCAAATACTTCTATCAGAAGAAGTACCATGAGCTGATTTGAGGAGGAATTCATCATGAAAAAGAATATCAGTTTCATCCCAATGGATTCCGCCCTTGAAACGTGGCTGCTGGAAAAGCTGATGAAAGAACCGCCGGAAAGTGACTGCGCAGAAGATTTACTTTCCGGCATCCGGGATATGCTAAACGGAGAGGTGCCATCCTTGTTATTGAGTTCGTCCAACGAGACAGAGGCTCCCGTGCCCGTCCCGTTGGACGGGATGAGGCTCGGAGAACTGGAAATTTATCCAAAGGGCAGAAGGGTCATTATGCAGGGGGCGGAGGTCAGCCTAACGCCAAAGGAGTTTGAGATCCTGTATTTTCTTGCGCAGAACCAGGGCGAGGTTTTTACTAAGGAACAGATCTATCGGGCAGTCTGGGCGGAGGATTACCTTTTGGATGACAGCAACATCATGGCGTTTATCCGAAAGCTACGGAAGAAAATTGAGCCTGACCCGGACGCGCCAAAGTACATTCTGACCATCTGGGGCATTGGATACAAATTTAACGACCAACTTTAACACAGTCGGGCCAATCTCAGCCCGCCTAAATTCTTGCAAAATCGCAAGGAAATCGCAAGGCTTTAGCCATGTGATTTCCTTGCGATTTTTGTATTCTATTAATGATTGAAGGGAGGCGATTCGTGTGGTTTACACCGGTTTTGTTTTAAGAATCTCTCCTCAACTAAAACTCAAGGAGGTAAGACCAATGAACAAGAAAGAAAAACGTATAGCTGTTCGTCAGGCCGCGGAAAAAGCAGTCATCCGTGACGGGCAGGATCGCCGCATTCAGTTTGCGGCTACCAATCCCGTTAAAGAAGTTTTGAAAAATCTGCATACCACACTTCGTGGCCTTGATGCAGAGACTGTATCCGTAAGCCGTACTAAATACGGAACCAACAAAGTTACCCATGAAAAAAGGAAATCTCTGGTAGAACGGCTGGCCGGGGCATTTATCAATCCCTTTACCGCTATCCTGTTTTGTCTGGCGCTGGTGTCCACCATGACGGATATGGTGTTTCCCTATTTTTCTCTTTTAGGCAGTACGCCGGAGGATTTTGACCCTCTGACCGTGATTATTATTCTGACCATGGTTATGATTTCTGGTACACTTCGCTTTGTACAGGAATCCAGAAGCGGAAACGCGGCGGAAAAATTGCTGGCCATGATTACGACAACCTGCACGGTTACCCGCAGGGAACAGGAAAAAACCGAAATTCCCATGGAAGCTCTGGCGGTGGGCGATATCGTACATCTGTCCGCCGGGGATATGATTCCCGCCGATGTACGCATTTTGGATGCAAAAGATTTGTTTGTAAGTCAGGCAAGTCTTACGGGGGAGAGTGAGCCTGTCGAAAAGATGCCCAATGTGAGCGCACAGAAGCAGAGCGTGACCGATTACACAAACATTGCCTTCATGGGCAGCAATGTGGTTTCCGGCAGCGCGACCGCTGTTGTCATCTGTGTCGGAGACCATACTTTGTTTGGCTCTATGGCATCCGCCATTGCCGGAGAAGCGGTGGAGACCAGCTTTACCAAGGGCGTCAACGCTGTTTCCTGGGTACTGATCCGCTTCATGCTGGTCATGGTTCCGCTGGTATTCTTCATCAATGGCATTACGAAAGGTGACTGGCTGGAAGCATTCCTGTTTGGCATCTCTATTGCCGTTGGCCTGACCCCGGAGATGCTTCCCATGATTGTGACTACCTGCCTTGCCAAAGGCGCAGTATCCATGGGCAAAAAGCGGACCATCGTCAAGAACCTGAATTCCATCCAGAACTTCGGGGCCATAGATATTCTTTGCACCGACAAAACCGGAACGCTGACACAGGATAAAGTTGTGCTGGAATATCACCTTAACGTAAACGGTGAGGACGATACACGGGTTCTGCGCCACGCTTACCTCAACAGCTACTTCCAGACCGGCTATAAGAATCTGATGGATTTGGCGATTATCCATAAGACAGAGGAAGAAGAAGCGGAAGATTCCCGACTGCTCGATCTGTCTGAAAACTATGTGAAGGTAGATGAAATCCCTTTTGACTTCACTCGCCGCCGTCTGACCACGGTGGTACAGGACAAAACCGGTAAGACCCAGATGGTGACAAAAGGCGCTGTGGAAGAAATGCTCTCCATCTGCGCTTATGCGGAGTGTGATGGCAGTGTGCGGCCGCTGGCCGATGAT
>OAUW01000424.1_pt1 | contig 25574 bp, 20 predicted proteins | sample 1495241 | NCBI WGS metagenome assembly OAUW01 (sample SAMEA2580063, study PRJEB22360) | human gut metagenome | biome: human gut; feature: human-associated habitat; material: faeces | place: Denmark | collected 2008/2010
CAGTACAGGCGGAATCGGCGGTAGTGCAATCGGGGCAGAGCGAGGACATGCTCGTCGATACCATCAACGAGACGCTCTTTGACCTGGTGGGCGACACCGTAATTGAATTTAGCGCGGCAGGGCCGCAGATTATTGAGGACTACGAAGCAGACGTGAGAGGATACCTAGACCATGAGTGATACCGCATCCGCAGCACCCCGCGTGCCCAAGCGCGTCGCCGCCGTTATCCTAAACTCGCTCAAGGGCGGCGTGGTCCCGCGCATCGGCCTTCCCTATATCACCGTGGGACGCGAGGTCGAGATTCGCGCCCTGCTCACCGATCTGAGTCTCATCTCCGACGGTGGCGCGAGCTTCCGTTTTTTAGTCGGTCGTTACGGCACCGGCAAGAGCTTTTTGCTCCAGACCATCCGCACGCACGCCATGGGCGAGGGATTCGTCGTCGCCGATGCCGACCTATCCCCTGAGCGCCGCCTGCAGGGCGGCCAGGGACAGGGCCTTGCCACCTACCGTGAGCTCATCCGCAACATATCGACTAAAACGCGCCCCGAGGGCGGTGCGCTCAACCTTATCCTGGATCGCTGGGTCGCCTCGTGTGCCGATGCCGATGAGTCTGCCGTCAATGCCCAACTGGCCCCGCTCGAGGAAATGGTCCACGGCTTCGACTTCGCCCGTATGCTCCGCCGCTACCGCGCGGCCGTATCCGAGGGCGACGAAGAAGCTATGAGCCGCGTGACCAAATGGATCCGCGGCGAGTACCGCACCAAGAGCGAGGCGCGCGCCGAGCTGGACTCCTCGACCATCATCAGCGATGACGATTGGTACGACTACGTCAAGCTCATCGCACGTTTTTTGGTCTGCAGCGGCTACAAGGGCATGCTGGTGCTCATTGACGAGCTCGTGAATCTGTACAAGATTCCCAACGCGATCACGCGCCAATATAACTACGAGAAGATCCTGACCATGTACAACGACACGCTCCAGGGCAAGGCGCAGTACCTGGGCATGATCATGGGCGGCACGCCAACCTCCATCGAAGACCGCCGCCGCGGCGTGTTCTCCTACGAGGCCCTTCGGAGCCGTCTCGCTCAGGGCCGTTTTGCGCGCGATGATCTCAAAGACATGCTCGCGCCCATCATCCGCCTGCAGCCACTCACCTATGAGGAGTTGCTGGTGCTAATCGAAAAACTCATGCAAATTCACGCCGGCTACTTTGGCTGGACGCCCACGCTTACCGAGAACGACTTGGTGGACTTCCTCAAGATTGAGTTTGGCCGCGTGGGAGCCGATACGCACTTGACGCCGCGTGAGGTCATCCGTGACTTTATCGAGCTGCTCGATATCCTGTGTCAGAATCCCGATGCAAACGTGGCTGAGTTGCTGCAAAGCGTCGGCGGCGTCACGCTGGCGCCGCCAGCCACAACAGGCGACACCGGAACCGCAGACGGCGACCGCAACTTCGCCGAATTCACCATCTAACCTGCCAAAAAGGGACAGGTTTATTTTGGTAGGTTTTATCTGGGCGAACGTTGAAGCAGTAATGCAGCAAGCCACTGCTCGCCACGTTGAGAGATTCGCTTTTGAAAGGAGGCCTCATGAACGCCTTTGACCGCTACGCCCCGTTTATCCAAGACTTCATCTACTCCCACGATTGGGAGAGCCTGCGCTCCATTCAGGTTGCAGCGGCAGATGCCATCTTTAATACGCAGGACAATGTGCTCCTGACGGCATCCACGGCTTCCGGCAAAACCGAGGCAGCCTTCTTTCCCATCCTGACCGAGTTTTGGGAGAACCCGCCCGCAAGCGTGGGCGCCCTCTACATCGGCCCCCTCAAGGCGCTCATCAACGACCAATTCGTCCGCCTCAACGACCTATGCGAAGAAGCCGATATCCCCGTCTGGCACTGGCATGGCGATGTCTCGCAGTCACACAAGGCCAAACTCATCAAAAAGCCGAGCGGCATCCTTCAGATTACGCCCGAATCGCTCGAGGCGCTCCTGATCCATAAGCACATGGCGATCCCGCGCATGTTTTGCGACCTGCGCTACGTCGTCATCGACGAGGTTCATTCGCTCATGCGCGGCGACCGCGGCGGGCAGACGCTCTGTCTTATCGAGCGCCTCTCGCGCATGGCAGCCCCGCCGCATTGGCCTTTCGGCCACCATCGGCGACCCCGAGCGCACGGGTGCCTTTCTCTCACAGGGAACGGGGCGCAACTGTGTTATCCCCCGCTTTGAAGAACCGCGCCGCGTATGGCGCATCTCCATGGAGCACTTCTACAACTCGGGTCCCCAGGCACAGCAGCGGGGATTCGAGAGCACGGGTCCTCAAGAGGCCGAAGTGCTTGCGTGCGAGCGCATCGAGGCGGCATCCGCGGCACTGCCCGCCGGCGCCCAAGACATGCGTCACAGCGGACAGCTCACACAAGAGGAGCGCCGTCAACGTCGTGAGCGGGCACGAGGCAAAGCCGCTCCCAAAGACCGTCGCACTTCCTCGGCCCCCGAGGGCGAAGTCGACATCCCACGAGCGACCGAGCAGGCGCTTCTCAACCCCACCGACACGGCGCCCGACAACGCCGACCCCGGTATGGGCTATATCTTTGAGCATACGCGCGGCCGCAAGTGCCTGGTCTTTGCCAACTCGCGCGAGGAGGCAGAGGCCGTGTGCTCCATGCTGCGTAGCTACTGCGAGAACCGGCACGAGCCCGACCGTTTCCTCATTCATCACGGCAATCTTTCGGCATCGTTGCGCGAGACGGCCGAGGAACTCATGCGCGATGAGGAGCAGGCACAAACAACCGTCACCACCTCTACGCTGGAGCTCGGTATCGATATCGGCCGCTTGGAGCGTGCCTTCCAGATCGACGCGCCGTTTACCGTCAGCTCCTTTTTGCAGCGAATGGGCCGCACGGGACGCCGCGATCTTCCGCCCGAGATGTGGTTTGTCATGCGCGAGGAAGAGCCCGAGCCGCGCACGATGATGCCCGAGACCATTCCGTGGAAGCTCCTGCAGGGCATCGCGCTCGTACAACTCTATCGCGAGGAAAAGTGGGTCGAGCCGCCCGAGCTCGATCGACTCCCTTACAGTCTGCTCTACCACCAGACTATGTCGACACTTGCCAGCACCGGCGAGCTCACGCCGGCAGAGCTTGCCCAGCGCGTGCTCACACTCAGCTATTTCCATCGCATCTCGGCCGATGACTATCGCGTATTGCTGCGTCACCTCATTAAGATCGACCATATCCAGGTCACCGAGGGCGGCGGACTCATCGTGGGTCTCGCGGGCGAGCGCATCATTAACAACTTTAAGTTCTACGCCGTATTCCAGGAAAACGAGGAGTTCACCGTTCGTAGCGAGTCGGCCGAATTGGGCACGATCGTCAACCCGCCACCGCCCGGTGAGCGCATCGCCATCGCCGGACACTGCTGGATTGTCGAGGAAGTGGACTGGAAGCGCCACACCGTCTTTGCCACGCAGGTCAAGGGTCGTGTGCCGGCCTACTTTGGCGACTGCCCCGGCGACATCAATACACACGTACTCGAGCGCATGCGCAAGGCGCTCAACGAGCACGCGGCATATCCGTATCTCATGGGCAACGCACGGGCACGCCTTGCACAGGCTCGTCATACCGCCGAGATTTCGGGCGCGGGAACCAAACCGCTCATTAACCTGGGTGGCGACACCTGGGTGCTCTTCCCCTGGTTGGGCAGCTATGCCTTTCTGGCGCTCGAACGTATGCTCAAGATTAAATGCGCCGCGGAGCTTGGCCTTCGCGGGCTCGATCCGTCGCGCCCGTACTTTATGCAGTTTAAGATGAAGGCCGACGAGGAGACGTTCTTTGAGGTGCTCGCCGCCGAGGCCGAGAAGGACTTCGGCCCCATCGACCTCGTCTATCCTGGCGAGGTGCCTTACTTTGATCGGTACGACGAGTTTGTTCCCGAAGAGCTCGTGCGCAAGGGTTTCGCCGAAGGCGTGCTCGACATCGATGGCATGAAGCAGCGTGTCCGCAGCTGGCGCGACCACGCCTAAGACCAGTCTTTTTGGGACGGGGAGACTTACTTGTCGTGAAGGACGGTGCCGAGAAAGTCGGCGTCGAAGGGCACGGCTTCGGCAAAGGCGTAGTCGCCGTCGCTGGCGATGAGCAGGTAGTTCTCCTCGCCGCCGAACTTCGCATCGCCACATGGGACCACCCAGGCGTGGGCGAATACCTCGAGTGCCGTGGCAGCGCAATCGCACAGGAACGTCACATCGCTCCCCTCGCTTGCGCTCACGATATTGGCAACGTAGACGCCACCGACATTTAGGCTGCCCCGCACCAAACGCAACGCTTCAACCGTCGCCAGCTCGCGTACGGGCTCGGCACCGCCAAAGCAATCGCTCACGACCACGTCGTAGCGGCGATGGCCCACACTCGTCACACCCAGATACGAGCGAGCCTCAGCAGTAATCACCCGCAAGCGGTCGCCCACCGTGCGCTCCAGCTCGTCCAGATAGAACCAACGGCGCGCCAGGCGCGTAATCTCTCCGTCATACTCGATGACGTCCATGCGCAAGTCCTCGTGCGACATCAGAGCGAACTTAGAATAGGCAAACCCGCCGCCGCCCAGCATAAGCATGCGGTCGATGCCGTGGCCATAAGCGTCGCGCATCGCATCCTCGGCCTCAAACACATCGTCAAATGCACGATAGTACGCAAAGACCGGCTCCGCCCAACGATCGCCAACGTAACTCGCGCTTTGGTAGACGCCACCTTGCACCAATACACGGACTTCGTCGCCGCCCTCGTCGTGCACGCGCTTCACACGCGCCAACCCATTGCGGGTTCGCGCAACCTGCAGACAGGCAGCACGAACAGCGACAGCGGCCGCACCAAGCGCCGCGGCTCCCAGAGCAACGCCGGCAACGACGCCGGCAGAAACACTCGGCTTGTTCATCTAGAGCTCCTTTTGCAGATAAAGGCCATGGTCATAAAATCCAAGATGGCGATAGTACTCGCGTGTGCCAATCGCGCTAATCACGTTGATACGCGCATAACCCGCATCCCGGGCAATCTCGCACGCACGCCCTACGAGCAAACGCCCCAACCCGTGATGCTGCGCCGCCTGGCCCTGGTCGCCCACGCGTGCCGCCATGCCATACACGTGTACCTCGCGAATCATCGCCTCGTCCGGCGTCGTCGGCAACTCGTCCGCATGCGCGGCAACAAACGAATGGTCGGGCAGTGACAACCGCAAAAAGCCCGCGATCTTGCCCCGCGGCGTCACCCACTGCAAAAAGCGCTCGTAAGTCACCGGCGTCTCGTACGCCACTTCCTCATCAAGAGAAAGCTCATCCAAGTCGGCACCCGCGGTACTGATCTCGCGATAGCGAATCTCGCGCACCACTGCGCCTTCTCCACGAGCCGCCAAGCGATTCTCGACGAGCTGACGCAGGTTGGGCTTCTTGTTGCCCACCATAATGTCGTCGGAACTAAAGTCGCGGATCATGCGACTGATACGACAGAACGCCGGCGTCACCACGATGTCGTCGGCTAACACATCGAGCAGCTCTTCCTCGGTATAGGGACGCCACTCGCCGCGCTCATAGCAGCCCACCAGACGCGAGCCCTCGATGAGCGCACACGGGTAGACCTTGACCTCGTCGGGCATAAAGGCCCCCTCGGTCATAAAGCGCTCGTAGTCGCGCTTGTCCCCTTCGGGCGTGGCGCCCAGCAAGTTGAGCATAAAATGCGCGTGAATCTTAAAGCCAAACAGGCGCGCAAGCGAAAACGCCCGCTCGATCTGCGCCACCGAAATGCGACGCTCGTTGATATCGAGCAAATGCTGGTCGAGGCTCTGAATACCCATCTGGATCTTGGTGCAACCCAGGCGGCGGATGAGCGTGAGGGCCTGTGGCGTCACGGCATCGGGACGCGTCTCGATAACGAGCCCAACCACGCGATGCTTCGCCGTCTCGTTGATGCGCTGTTGGCGCTCAAGCTCCTCCATCGTGGCCGTCTGCCACTCGGCGACCTCGCCCCACGGCGTGCCGGGGCCGTACAGACGACGCACCGCGCGGTTATAGCCGCCCACGGCAGCATCCACACGCTCCTGCTCGTCGGCAACGCCGCTCGCAAGCTCAACCTCATCGGTCGCAATACCGGCAGCGCGATAGCGTTCGCGTCGCTCCGCCACCACCGGCGGCAGCGCATTGGCAGGAGCATCGTCGAGCAGGCGCCCCGCCTCGGCACGGCTGATACCCGGACGCGCCAACATGGGGTTGGCCGCCACGCCGGCCACGGCATCGTCATTGAGCGCGCGGAAGAGCTCCGACATAAACCACATCTGATACCCTTGCGGATAGTCGCTCCAGGTACCGCCAAGCACAATGAGCTCGATCTTATCGGTCGCATGACCCATCTGCGAAAGCGCGGTCAAACGGGCGCTCACCTGCAGATATGGATCGAAGCAGTTTTGCTCTGCACGGGCACACGCCGGCTCGGCGTGCAGGTAGCTTTTGGGCATGCGCAGGTCGTTGGGGCAAAACAGGCAATCGCCCGAGCACGGCCACGGCTTGGTGATGACGGTAATGGTTGCCACGCCCGAAGCCGTGCGACGAGGCTTCATACGCAGCACCTGCAGCAGTTGACGTTCCAGCTCGGCATCGACATTCCACCCAGCCCAACGAGCCGGCTCCTCACGTTTAACCCGCTGGTAGAACGGCAGCAGACGGCGCTTGGCCAAATCGCGTTTGTCGGCACCCTCACGGCGCGCCTCGGCATGTATCAGTTTGACGAGCGCTTTGTCATCCACGGTCTCGCCGCGACGCAGAGCCTCGAGTATGTTCAAGATAATCTGTTCCATACCCCCATTGTAAAGGCAAAGGCGCCGGAGCCGATCTCGGCTTCGGCGCCTTCATCAAACAGCGCAGCTATGGTATATAAGTCTTCGATAACCGCCCGTCACTCTGAATCAAATGACATGTCGCCCGAACCGACCTCAAAACGATACGTAGCAGACTTATCGCCGTTATCGAATTCAAGATTCAAAATGGTCTCGCCGTCGTAGCCAAGCGGAAGGAAATCGCTCTCGAAGTCGCCGCTGCCCAAGGTAAGGCTCGCCTTAAAGCCCGTCGAGTTCGGAACCATCATCTCCACATCGCCCGAGCCCACACTCACGTCCATCGACTTCGCGGGGGCCTGGTAGAGCTCGAATGTCACATCGCCCGAACCGACCTCAGCGCTGAGCGCATCAGTCACGCTGCCCGTAAACTCCACATCTCCCGCACCCAGGAAAAGGTCGAAACCATCACAGGTGACACCGGCAATCTGCAGATCACCCGAGCCCACGTGCGCGTTGACTCCCTTCAGATGTTCGGCAACACGGCGCGGCAGCTCAACCGTAACCGAGCGATCGATTGCCTTACCGTCATCACTTCCAAACTGGAAAACCTTGAGCGTCGAGTCCTCGACGGATGCGATGTTTTGCGTCGCGACCTTGGAGGCATCCATACCCTTGGCAACGCGCCCCCGCTCGATAACACGAGCCTTGTTGCCATCAACAACCTTGACGTCCACCGAAGCCGCATTGATATCGAAATCGAGGTAGCGGAACTCATCGGCATCAAAAGTCATGCTCGAAAGTTGCTGAGGCCGAGCGGAATAGCTGCCGTCGTCCAAGAGATCGTCATCGTCAAACATATCGTCAAAATCAGACAAATGGCCAGATAGAATACCGGTCGTACGTACCATATCGGAATGAGCCAATAGCCGCGAAGTGCCAAAGACAAGTCCGATGATGAGCGCAAACGCTCCTATGCCAATGCCCAAGCGTACCTTGGATTCATGCGAAAGCTTCATCATTCACCACCCTCTTTGGCAATCGGCTCAGCGGTAGTCGCGGTAGCCACGTCAGTATCAACCGGAGCGGAAACATTCTGAGCCCTAGCGACCGCCGGTGCCGGGCCAACCTGAATATCCCCACGCGCCCAATCACCATCGAGCGCACGTGCCACCCAGTGATAGATGGGAATCGTAAAGAAGATCAGTGCGGCAAAGGGGCCGGCACCAAACAGGAACATCAGCAAAAAGAACAGTAGCCAGCACACGGCCCAATACGGGAACGACTGGAACGGGCCCTTCACCGGAGTCGAGCCAACCGCGGTGCCACTCGTCGCCTGCGCCGTAGCGGCATTAGCGGCCTGTGCACTCCAGCTTGCCGCTTGCGCCGCCTTGGCGGCGGCGTCACTCGCCTGTGTTGCCGCCTCGGTAGCTCGTGCCGCCGCCTCATGGGTGCGTGCGCGCTCTGCCGCCTCGGCCTCGCGCTGACGAGCGCGGTCCTCGTTCTCAAACTCGATATCGTCCTCGATCTCGTCGCTCGGATTGAGCAGCTCGTCCAGGCTCACACCATAGAGTTTGGCGAGCGAGATCAGGTTCTCGGTATCGGGCGAGCTCTCCGCGCGCTCCCATTTACTGACCGCCTGGCGCGACAGTCCCAGCTTTCGTGCCAGCCCTTCTTGACTAAAGCCTTTGCTGCGGCGAAGGTCGGCGAGCCGCTGCGCAGTTTCTACATTCATGGTTCCTCCTATGTGATGCCAGCCGTACCGCCGGACCGCTTTTGTTCTTAAGGCGCCTTGCACAGTTAAAAATCTATCCGCCACCGCCAAAAGCATGCCACCTATTCTAGTGAGATTTTTGACAACCGGCGGTTGCGGGCGCATATGAGCTGCGGAAATGTGTCCAAACAAAGCAATGACCCGTAGCTTGGTTGTCCCCGTTGCGGCGTTAACGGTAGTATGGTCGTACTGTTTATTCCGCACCGCCAACGGAGGGAGTTCCGCGCCGTGAACCGCGATTTCGCCTCATCGCTCATCCAGCTCAACAACACGTTCTATCGCGAGCACTCCGCTTCCTTTTCCGATACGCGCCAGGCCCCGTGGCCCGGCTGGGTACGCACCATGGATATCGCGCTCGAACAGCTCGACGTCGCCACGATCGAGCATCCCGTCCGCGTCTTCGATCTTGCCTGTGGCAATATGCGATTCGAGAACTTTGCCGCCGGCGGCGCACTTGCCGCCAAGGGCGTCGATGGCGCAAACCCCTCGGCAGATGCCAGCTGCCCGTTTGAGTTCTATGGTGTCGACTCGTGCCAAGACCTGGCCATCGATGCACATGGCCACGCGCTGCGCATTCCCAACCTGCACTTCCAGGAACTCGATGTGCTCGATGCCCTCATGAAGCTCAACCCCGCCGAGACACCCGACGTGCTTTTCGACGCCCCGCTCGCCGACATCTCGGTCTGCTTTGGCTTTATGCACCATGTGCCTTCGTGCGAGTATCGCGTGCGCGTGCTCGACGCCTTGGTGCGCCAAACGCGCCCGGGCGGCATCATCGCCATCAGCTTTTGGGAGTTTATGAACGACGAGCGCATGGCGCGCAAGGCCGTTCGCGCCGAGGCCCGCGCCGAGCTCACCCCGCCGTTTGAGGGTTACGATTCTGCGCAGTTTGAAGCCGGTGACCACCTCATTGGCTGGCAAAACGACCGCCACGCCTACCGCTATTGCCATCACTTTGACGATCAACAGATCACCGACCTGGTGCGCGGCGTCCGTACGTTCTACAAGAGCGGTGAGGTCCCCGTGCGCGAGCTTGAGCGCTTCCATGCTGACGGTCGCAGCGGCGATCTCAACCGCTATGTGATTCTCAAGCGCCTATAGGCATCGACGACTCGCCGCCGAGCCGCATCGCATCTTTCGGGCAAGCTATGCCCGCCCTTTTTCAACCCATTGACGGAACGCGCAGCTATGCGTTCCCTACTTATGACCAAGGAGCCTCATGGGAGCCGTCCACGTTCGCACGCCTAAGAACTTTGTGCTCGAGGAGCGCCTGGAGCGCTACGCCGATGCGATTGAGACGAACCCCGAGGCCTATGCCGGAGATTGGCGAAGGGCTTGCGCGCCGGCTGACGGCAAGCCCTTCGCCCGCCTTCACCTGGATCTGGGCTGTGGCAAAGGCACCTATCTGGTCGAGCGCGCCCACCGCGAGCCCGACACCCTCTTTATCGGTATGGACCAGGAGCCCATCTGCATCGCCTATGCCGCACAGAAAATCTGCGAGCAGGAGCTGCCCAATGCACTCGTCCTGCCCCGAGGCGCCGCATCGCTGCCGCAGCTGTTTGCCGCAGGCGAACTCGATGCCATCACCATCAACTTTCCCACGCCGCAGCCCAAGGCCAAGTACGCCAAAAAACGACTCGTCCATGTCGACCATCTGATGCTCTACCGTCCACTCTTTTCAGCCGGTGCCACCGTCACGCTGCGCACCGACAGCAAGCCATTGCGCGACTACGCCCTGGGGCAGTTTGCCGCGGCAGGCTACGACACGCTTTGGGTAAGCGACAACGTCCGCCGCGACCATCCCGAGCATCCCGAGACCGAATACGAATGCCGCACGCGCGAAATGGGCGCCGTCGTCTACGGCATTTGCGCCACACCTGGCGCGCAGCCCAGCGATGAACAGCTCGCGGCGGGCCGCGTGCAGGAGCAAAGTCTTGCCTGCTACCTGCCCGATAACCTCGATGAGCTCACCTATGTACCTCTGGGCATGGAAGAGGCAGTCGAGAACTATAGAAACCGCGCCCGCAAGGGCAAGAAGCGCCTACCGCAGGAGTTCCAGGGGCTCCCGATGGTCGCGGCGTCGGCAAACAAGCGCAAATAGGAGCCAGCAAACGACCCTCAAACCTAAGTGAGTAGACTTTTTTGCAATAGCCAAGCACAATCCGCATAACGAAAACTAAAACCGCAGGTAAAGCCCTTGCGCAAAAGCCATGTGCTCGCGATATTGCAAAAAGTCTACTCACTTAGCCGGCAACTGCACCAAACGGCTGGGCAGAACGCCCATTTCCTGCATTTTATTGCCTGCGAACGCATCGATGCGACGCTACGCCATAATAGTTGGCGGACAAACGGCGAGAGAAAGCAAACACATGGCACAGACAACGATAGATACCGCCGCCAGCACCGTCTCCGGCGCCGCCAGCTCATTCTCGGGCGGCACGGGAACCGAAGCCGAGTTCGGCTCGCTCGGTGCGCTCTCCCCCACCTGGTGGGAGCCCGAGGACGGCAGCGAGCCCGAACCATGGCTCACGCCTGATCAGGCTTTCGAACGCTTCTTTGAATGGACGAGCGACCGCGGCATTGAGCTGTGGGACCACCAAGAAGAAGCCCTCATGGACCTGGCGGCCGGCGATCACGTCATTTTGGGAACACCGACCGGATCGGGTAAATCGCTCGTCGCGCTGGGCATGCTCTTTATGGGCATGGCGCAGGGCAAGCGCTGTTATTACACGGCCCCCATCAAGGCTCTGGTCAGCGAGAAGTTTTTCGACCTTGTGCAGGTGCTCGGCCGCGATAACGTCGGCATGATCACCGGCGATACGCATATCAACACCAAGGCGCCCGTCATCTGCTGCACGGCAGAGATCCTTGCCAACGACGCACTGCGCGAGGGCGAAGATGCCGATGTTGGCTGCGTCGCCATGGACGAGTTCCACTACTTTGCCGACCCCGATCGCGGTTGGGCCTGGCAGGTGCCGCTGCTCACCCTGCCTCACACGCAATTCATGCTCATGAGCGCCACGCTCGGCGATGTCACCGCAATCGCCGCCTCGCTCGAGCAACACACCGGCGCTACCTGCGACTTGGTCGTCGATGCCCCACGCCCCGTGCCGTTGAGCTACGACTACGTGACGACCTCGCTCGAAGGCACCGTCGAGCTCGCGATGCGCCGCGGCGAGGCCCCGCTCTACATCGTGCACTTTAGCCAGGACGCCGCACTTGCGACGGCACAGTCGCTCGCCAACTTTGGCATTGCCAGCAAGGAGCAGCGCGAGGCCATCAAGGAGGCGGCCAAGGGCACGAGCTTCTCGACGGCCTTCGGCAAGATCCTCAAGCGCTTGCTTGGCTGCGGCGTCGGCGTGCACCACGCCGGTATGCTGCCGCGCTATCGCCTACTGGTCGAGCGCCTGGCACAGCAGGGCCTACTGCCCGTCATTTGCGGCACCGACACACTCGGCGTCGGCATCAACGTGCCCATCCACACCGTGGTCCTCACCGCGCTCACCAAGTTCGACGGCTACAAGATGCGTCGCCTGCGCGCCCGTGAGTTCCATCAGATCGCTGGTCGCGCCGGTCGCTCGGGCTTTGACACCGAGGGTATGGTCATCGCCGAGGCCCCGGAGCACGAGATCGAGAATGCCAAGCTCATGGCCAAGGCGGGCGACGACCCCAAGAAGCTCCGCAAGATTAAAAAGAAGAAGGCCCCCGAGGGCTTTGTCACCTGGAACAAGCAGACCTTTGAGCGCCTGATTGAGACTCAGCCCGAAACGCTCAAGCCGCGCCTTCGCATCACACACTCCATGGTGATTAGCGTGGTCGAGCAGGGCGGCGATGCCCGAGCCCGCGTACACGACCTCATCGAGACGAGTCTGCAGACTCCCGAGGAAAAGGCAAAGCTCGAGGTTCGTGCCGACGAGATCTTCGCCACGCTCATTGACTCCGGCGTCGTCGTGCGCACCGAGGTGCCGCCCGCACCCGACGCTCCGGCTGACGCCGCGCCGGACATCGACTACGCGCTGACGGTCGACCTGCCCGAGGACTTTGCGCTCGACCAGCCGCTCTCGCCGTTTTTGCTTGCCGCGCTGGAGCTGCTCGACCCCGAGAGTGAGACCTATTCCATGGATCTCATCTCGATGGTCGAGGCTACGCTCGAGGACCCCAAGCAGGTATTGCACGCACAGGAGCGCGCCGCGCGCGACCGCGCGATGGCCGAAATGAAGGCTGACGGCGTCGAATATGAGGAACGCCTGGAGCGCATCCAGGATGTCACCTACGAAAAGCCGCTCGAGGACTTGCTCGATGCCGCCTTCGACAAGTACTGCCAGGAAGTGCCCTGGGCCAACGACTACCAGCTCTCGCCCAAGAGCGTCCTGCGCGACATGCTGGAGAGCGCGAGCGATTTTAAGGGCTACATTCAAAAGCTCGGCATCGCCCGCTCCGAGGGCATTCTGCTGCGCTACCTAGCCGAGGCCTACCGTTCCCTCGACCGCACCGTGCCCATTGAGAAGCGCGATGAGCGCTTGCGTGACATCATTTCGTGGCTCGGCTTTGTGGTGCGCTCGGTCGACTCGAGCCTGGTGGACGAGTGGGAGAACGCCGGCAACCCCGCTGCACTCGACGCCGCACCGCCGCAGGGCATTGACGAGGTCGTGGCGGACCGTCGCGGCTGCACGCTGTTGGTGCGCAACGCACTCTTCCGCCGCGTGTCCCTTGCCGCCCGCGAGCACGTTCGCGATCTGGGCGAACTCGACGAGGACTGGGGCATGAGCGAGGTCCGCTGGCAAAAGGCCCTCGACGCCTATCACGAGCAACACGAGGAGATCCTCACCGACGGAGATGCCCGCAGTGCCGCAATGTTTTCCATCGATGAGTCCGACGAGAAGACTGCACGCGTATGGCACGTGCACCAGATCTTTGCTGACGAGGATGGCGACCACGACTTTGGCATCATGGGCGATGTCGACCTGGACGCCACGCAAGACGGCGGCGAGGTCATCTTCAAGAACTACCGTGTCGGCTTTATCGAAGACCTGCTCGAAGACTAGCCGAACATACTGGGACGAGACGAAGTGGGGCCGCTGGCAACATCGCCAGCGGCCCCACTTTTGCACTATACGCTATGCCCTACTCAGCATCCTCAACCTCATACGAATCTGCTTCGGCGGGCTCATCGTTTGTCTCTGGCGCAGCCCCGCGCGCCTCGTCAAAGGCGGCCTTCATGGTCTTGTTGCCCCACGTGAGCTTTCGAATGGTAAGATCGTCGGCTTTCTTGTTGGCAAGGCGCAGGTTGTTCTCGGAAGACAGCAACGCCTCCTTGGTTTTCTGCAGATGGCTAATCGTCTTGTCAATCTCATCGATTGCCGTTTGGAACTTGCGGCTCGCGATCTCGTAGTTGCGACCGAAATCATTCTTGAACTTCTCCATCTTGGCTTCGAAGTTCGTGACGTCGATATTCTGCTGCTTGTACTCCGCCAGCTCCTGCTTATAGCGCAGCGAACCCATGGCGGCGTTGCGCAGCAGCGTAATCATGGGAATGAAGAATTGTGGGCGGATCACGTACATCTTCTCGTAGCGGTAGCTCACATCCACGATACCGGCGTTGTAAAGCTCGCTCTCGGGCTCGAGCAGCGTGCAGAGCACTGCGTACTCGCAGCCCTTTTGGCGGCGATCGTGGTCGAGCTTCTTAAAGAAATCCTCGTTCTTGTGCTTGGTCGCGGTCTCGTCGTTCTCGTTTTTCATCTCGAACATAATCGAAATGACCTCGTTGCCGCTCGCGTCGCACTCGCGGAAGATAAAGTCGCCCTTGGTGCCCTCGGACGCATCGTTATCTTTCTCGAAGTACGCGTTGGGAAACGCCGTCATGCGCAGGCGATTGAACTCGGTCTCGCAGTGCTGCTCGAGCGACTCGCCCACCATCTTGGTGGACAGGCGTACCTTCATGTCCTTAAGACGCTCAATCTCTTCGTCCTTGTAGCGAATCAACTCGTCACTCACGCGCTTGGCCTGCGCAAGCTCAAGCTCGTGGGCTGCCTTGGCCTGTTCCTCACGCGAATCGCGCACAGCCAGCTCGCTCGTCAGCTTGGCACGCGCCTCGTCGCGCTCACGCTCCGCCGCGGCGACCGCCTCTGACAGGTTCATTTTTGCCATCAGTTCTTGTTCGCGCAGCTGGGCACGCAGCCCCTCGGCCTCTTGCTCGGACTGTGCCTTAGCGGCAGAAAACTTCTCCTGCACCTTCGCGCGATAGTCAGCAAGCGCGCGCTCGGCCTCACTGCGAGCGGCATCGAGCTCACGCTGCGACTCTGCCGCGGCAGCGGCAAGCGCCATCTCCTGGGCCTTGTCCGCCGCGGCAAGCTTGGCCTGCAGCTCGGCAATCTGAGCATCACGTGCAGCTAAATCGTTTTGAGCAGCGTTGCGCGCCGCCGACTCGGCAAGCTTTGCTTCGTCATCTTTGCGCCCAAGCTGCGCACGCAGGCTATCAATCTCACGGTGGAGTTCGGCATTTTCCTTTTGAGCATTGGCTCGCGCCTCTACCGCCGCGCGCTGGCTTGCACTCTCGCGCTCTGCGGCAGCGCCCTCGAGCTTAGCGCGCAGCTCGGCAAGCTCAGCATCGCGCTTGGCAACCTCTTGCGCCAGTTTCTGATCCGCAGTGTTCTTCTGCTCGACAAGCTGAGCGTTGCGCTGAGACTCTGCCTTTTGCAAGGCGGCCGTCGAACGTGAGCGTTCAAGCTCCAGCGCCTGCTCGCCCTCGCGCTGGACAGCCTTCACACGCTCATCCAGGTCGCGCGAGAACTCGGCATCGCGCACTTGCTTGACGATGTCCGCATAGCCGGACGCATCGACCTTAAATACTTCGCCGCAATGCGGGCACTTAATCTCGTTCATAGCAGCTCCTCGATGGACGCAAATTTCGACCGCCTACACTCTACCGCGTCGCACGGACAAAAAAGGCGCCGCTGCCATAATGGCAACGGCGCCAGAACCACCACAAAGGTGTCTGTCCCCTTTGTCGCGGTTTGTGCAGTGGTTCAAGAATTACAGTCCAAAGAAGCCGAGGATTTGGTCTCGGCTTACGGGCTTGTAGTCGTTGGCGTCGAGGCCGACATCGTAGCGAAAGATAGGGCGCTCGCGATCGCGGTTGCGCGCGTTGGTGCGGTCTCCCCTGCTGTGGATATGCCCGTGCAGCATGATGGCACCACGCGCCTTGCCATTCCAGCTGAGCATAGGGTAGTGACTCATAACCAGGCGATGTCCCTTGGCATAGCCGGGGGCAATCTCCAGGTAATCGCGTACGTCATCCCAAATCTGCTGTACATCGGGGTCTTCCCAGTCGCCGTCATGGTTGCCCCGTATGAGTGTCACGTTTTGGCAGGCAATACGCTCGCGCAGGCGCACCGCCTCCGCCATGGGCAAGCGATACGTAAAGTCTCCCAGAATATAGAGACGGTCGTCCGCCGCCACGCACTCATTGATGGCATCGATGACCTTGCGGTTCATCTCCTCGACCGAACCAAACGGCCGGTCCATGTCGTGCAAGATATTCGTATCGCCCAGGTGCAGGTCGGCGGTAAACCACATCATCGTCTCTGTCCTCATTTCGCAACGTGTTCAACTCGTGCTAAGTATACAGACGCAGCGATGCGGCAGTTATCCAAAGAACCCGCCGAACAGTCCACGGCGGCGCTTGTCTTGCTTTTTCGATGCGTCACCCTGGGCATTCTTATCCTGCCGTTTTCTACAGTCCTGCTCCAACTCATCGTCATCGAGTAGCACATCCCACTCAAACGGATCGTCTGCCAGATCAAACAGATCATCGTTATCAAACATGGCAGTCTCCCTTACCGATTAGCGAGCATCCACCACGTAGAGTCCAACGCGCACCTGATGCCACGGGCTGCGCTCGGGAGCAACCTGTTGCACGCGGGCCTCAAATACGTCCTCGTGACCGTAATACATCATCAAGGACAGCGGGCCGACCTCGTTTCCCGGAACATAGCCGAGCTTGGTCTTGCCGTAATAGATCGCAACCGCCTCGGGGTCATGGGGATTATCGCGCTCGGCGCACAGCGTCAGTTTATCGCCCGCTTTAATATCGCCTAGGACCAAAGCGCCGTCGGCATATTGAAATCCTGCAATATGAAACGACAAAAGAACACGTGAAGGCTCGTACATGGCAACTCCCCTAACGGCCGGATAAACCGGCGCTTAACCTTATTGAGAAGTCTACGAACTCGTGCGGACACAAATTCATCCTGCCCGCGTCTTTCAATCGCTCGCCGCAACGCTTGCGAGACAGAGCGCTTGCAGATAAGATAGGGGTACGGATGGCACCCGTTGCAGCGGGTCTTGCCAACTCCGATACACGTTTTCATCGTGAGAAGTGGCCGTCTTCGCTTACGCGGGGGCGGCTATTTCATTCGGCCGATAAACAGGCCGAGTTCGATAGCCGCGATTAACAACGCCAGTAACGAAATAACATCGCTTACGTTCATACCAATTCCCTTCTAAAGGGAGTTGGCCCATCCGTACCCCATAGCAGTAGTCTAACGTAAATGGCGGGTAATAGGAACACTTGTTCGTATTACCCGCCATTTCCTAATGTACAAACATGCGCACGAATTTGTGCTTCCAGCTTGCGTAGGGCGCATACCGAAACGGCACGTCCAGCCACGTCGCCTTGTCCACGATGCTCTTCTTGTGGCTAAACGTATCGAAGCTCTCGCGGCCATGGTACTGACCCATACCGCTCGCGCCCATGCCGCCAAAGCCCATATGGCTCGTAGCTAAGTGCATGATCGTGTCGTTAACGCAGCCGCCGCCAAAGGGCACGTAGCGCACAAAGCGCTGCTGAACCGCACGGTCCTGGCTAAAGATATACAGGGCCAGCGGCGTCGGACGATCCGTAATAAACGTCTCGGCCTCGTCTAGGCTCTCAAACGTCAGCACCGGCAAGATGGGGCCGAAAATCTCCTCCTGCATCACGGCGTCCTCAGGCGCCACGCCGTCTAGGATCGTCGGCTCAATCTTGAGCGACGACTCGCGCGCCGTGCCTCCCAGCACAACCTTATCGGGGTCGATCAGCCCGCGTACGCGCGCGAAATGCTTGGCGTTGACAATATGACCGTAGTCCTCGTTGTCGAGCGGGTGCTCGCCAAACATGCGACGGACCTCCTCCTTGATGAGGCCCAACAGCTCATCGTGCACGCGCGTATCGACCAGCAGGTAGTCGGGCGCCACGCAGGTCTGCCCCACGTTGAGCCATTTACCAAAGGCGATACGCCGCGCCGCGACCTTCAAGTTTGCCGTCGCATCCACGATGCAGGGACTCTTTCCGCCCAGCTCAAGCGTCACGGGCGTGAGGTTTTTGCTCGCGCGCTCCATGACGAGCTTGCCGACCGGAACGCTTCCGGTAAAGAAGATCTTGTCCCAGCATTCATCGAGCAACGCTTCGTTCTCGGCACGCCCGCCTTCGACGACCGTCACCAGGCGCGGATCAAATGCTTCCTCGCAAATCTGCCTGAGCACCGCGCTCGAAGCCGGCGCATAGGCACTCGGCTTGATGACCACGGTGTTGCCTGCAGCGAGCGCGCCGGCGAGCGGCTCGAGCGTCAGCAAAAACGGATAGTTCCAGGGCGCCATGATGAGCGTGACGCCATAGGGCACGGCTTGCGTTTTGCACACGCTCACGGCGTTAGCGAGGTCACACGGACGCAGGCGCGGACGACTCCATCGAGCCACATGCGCAATCTGATGTCGAATCTCGGAAAGCGACGTGCCGATCTCGCACATATATGCCTCGTCATGCGACTTTCCCAAATCGGTCTTGAGCGCATGGGCGATATCGCCCTCGTGCGCACGAACCGCATCACGCAGACACACCAGGGCGCGACGGCGAGCATCGACATCAAACGTAGCATGCGTCTTAAAGTAGGCGCGCTGATCGCCGACGATGCGCGCAATTTCCTCGGTGTTCATGGCAACCTCCTAGTTCTCGTCCTCAAACATACCACCTGCAACAACTTCGTACATATGCTCGAGCTCCAGGCGGTCCATTAAAAGAGGAACGGGGTACAGGGGATTGGCCTCGGCATCGGCATGTGCCGCCATTTGCGGAATATCGGAGCGGCGAATACCTGAGACATATTTGGGGATTCCCAGGGCCTCATTCATGCGGTCGACCCAATCGATAAAGGCCTCGGCCGCAAGACTGTCCTGCGCGGTGGCCGGCGCGATACCGGCCATGCGGGCGAGATCGGCGAGCTTGGGAACAGCAGCTTCGCCATAGGCGCGAAGCATATGCGGCAGGATGATGGCGTTGGCCAAGCCGTGCGGAATTCCGTATCGGCCGCCCAGACCGTGCGCGATGGCATGCACATATCCGACATAGGAGCGGGTAAACGCAACGCCCGCCTTATACGCCGCCGAAAGCATATTGCGGCGCGCACGCATGTCGTCGCCATGCTCATAGGCCTCGAGCAAATTGTCGCGGATGAGCTGGATCGCTTGACGTGCCATCTTGCGCGTGTAGGGCGTGGTGCTACGGCCGATAAAGGCCTCGACAGCATGCGTCAGGGCATCCATACCCGTCTGCCCCGTAATGGACGCCGGCAACCCGCGCGTAAACTCGGGGTCGTGGACCGCAAAACGCGGGATGAGCACAAAGTCGTTAATGGGGTATTTATAGTGCGTCTCGTCATCGGTAATTACCGCCGCGAGCGTGACTTCGCTTCCCGTACCGGCGGTAGTGGGAACCGCAATAAGCAGCGGCAGGAGACGGTGGACGCGCAACAGGCCGCGCATCTTGTTGATTGGCTTGTTTGGCTGCGCAATGCGCGCCCCCACACCCTTGGCGCAGTCCATGGCTGATCCTCCGCCAAAGCCGATAATGGCCTGGCAGGCGCTCTCTCGATACAGCGCCGCCGCTTCCTCCACGTTTGAGACCGTGGGGTTCGCACGCGTTTCGGCATAGACCGTAGCGCCAATCCCCTGAGCCGCAAGCGCACGCTCGAGTGATGCCGTGAGCCCCAAACGTGCAATACCAGGGTCTGTCACGATAAGGACCTTCTGGATCGAGCGCTTTTGAAGCACCGCGGGCACATCCTCGGCATGCTCCAAAATGCGCGGCTCGGTATAGGGCAGGATCGGCAATGCAATGCGAAAAACCGTCTGATATGTTCGGCACCAGGCACGACGGGCTAGATGCATAAAGGAAACTCCTTTATTTGTTGATGGATCAACATTTGCTCGACCGATTGTACTCAGCGGCGGTCAAAGACGGCCCGCCAATCGTTAATCAATCAACATCTTCATATCTCAAAATTGTTTTATTAAAAATCATTCCTAATAGGCTTCACATTTGGTTGCATTTATGGATAATAGAACTCGTCAAGACGCACGTCCGGAGAGGGCCCTTACGGGACCGGACGAGCGCACAATCGCCATCGATCGAAAGGATCGAATCATGAAGTTTGTTTGCCCCGTTTGCGGTTATGTGGAAGAGTTCGACGGCGACCAGCTGCCCGAGGATTTTAAGTGCCCCCAGTGCGGCGTTCCCGGTTCTCGTTTCCTGAAGCAGGAGGAGGGCCAGCTCGAGTGGGCCGCCGAGCACGTCGTGGGCGTCGCCAAGATGGAAGGCGTCTCCGAGGACATCGTTGCCGACCTGCGCGCCAACTTTGAGGGCGAGTGCTCCGAGGTCGGTATGTACCTGGCCATGGCTCGCGTCGCTCATCGCGAGGGTTACCCCGAGATCGGCCTGTACTGGGAGAAGGCTGCCCACGAGGAGGCCGAGCACGCCGCTAAGTTCGCCGAGCTCCTGGGCGAGGTCGTGACTGACTCCACCAAGAAGAACCTCGAGATGCGCGTTGAGGCCGAGAACGGCGCCACCGCCGGCAAGACCGATCTTGCCAAGCGCGCCAAGGCCGCTGGCCTCGATGCCATCCACGACACCGTGCACGAGATGGCTCGCGACGAGGCCCGCCACGGCAAGGCTTTCGCCGGCCTGCTCAAGCGCTACTTTGGCTAAGCCAGCCGCCTGAGAGATAACCTCTAGCTCGACGAGGCCCGGACCGCATGGTTCGGGCCTTTTTGTGTCTCGAGGACTAGTTAACGCCCTGAAATAAGACCACCTTAGGCATCGGTTTCTCGTCAAAAACTAAGTGAGTAGACTTTTTGAAACTTGCCGAGCACGCCATCCATATTGCTTTATAAAGCCGCAGGTAAATGACTTGTTGCAAAACGGCCTGGTCGCCATCACGCCAAAAGTCTACTCACTTAGAACCGCAGCCGTCCACGATCGAGCTGTTTTGTGTCTAACGGGCATCTTTCCGTCGATTACTCCCAATTTTGTCCAGTCAACGAATAGTTCAGACCGGAGTAATGTCTCAGCCCTTTGCTCATCTGAGCTTTTATCACGATATTCAGCATCGAGCATCCTGCATGCGGCCTTAACGATCGCGCGGAATTTACCCTCATCGGATATCTGTCTGTGTGTCAGGAGAAGTACATCGTAGCCCATGGCCTGAAGGGCCGTCATGCGGTCGGCGTCACGCAAGCCATCCCCTGCGCGTCCGTGCGAGGCCTTTCCCTGACATTCAATGGCCACCTGTCGCCCGCCGTCCGGCGAAGAAAGAAGTAGGTCGATATATACACGGGACTTTCCCACAATCGCTCGAGCACTTGTGCTTAGCACCACTTCGACATTGAGCTCTATGTCGCAAAACCCTTCGCCTCCCAGGGCTCGCGGCAGTCCAAGCAACAAATACGCCTCGACCTCAAAAGGCGACGCGGCGCCCAATGGAACGAGTTGCGATACCGCCATAAATCTATTGCCGTAACGCATCCCGAAAACATCTGAACAAAAACGGTCAAGGTCTCTGCCCAAAACCAAAGCGTCTCGACGCCATAAATTTGAAGCGGCGCCGTCCTCGGACGGGCAGCGCACCCAACCGAACGTTGTCGAAATCGCGCCCGAATCAATTGCACGCGTAAGCTCCGCCTCAAGCGCCACCGGCAGAGCGCACACCGCAAACAAGCCACACATCTCCGCCAATACCAAAAGAAGTTGAAGATCCGTCAGATGCCGCGACATGATGAATGCCGTCAGTAGAGGAGACGTGATCAAAAATCCATGCTCCGTTTCCAGCACAGATTCCCTGGGGAGCTCACCAAGGAACAGCCGCTGCCTAATGCTGGCTGGACAAGTCCGCTTGTTTCTCGTCCGAACCAATGTATACAACGGAAAGCCGAGCACAACCGCAGCCGTCGGGTTACGGGCGAGGTCATATCGCTGCCGGTCTTCTTCCGGCCGTGGAAGCGGCGGACACAAAGCGCGGACCTGAGGGGGTAAACGCCAATACCTAAAAGCCGATATGTCACAAAGTAGATCCTTCATAGGCACAGGAAAACACGAATTTCAACCCAGTCAGTCACGCAGTGGCGCGAACGCACCAAAAATGGCACCGAACGGACTGTTAAGTTTTCAACAGCCCTCCCCAACTGGCCAAAAGCTTGCCAAAAGCTGGACGAAGCCCTGTTGAAAACCCCTTATTTTCTTATGCAGAAACTTTGCGCGGCAAGTGAGTAGACTTTTTTGAACATCCCGAGCAGGCCGGTCATTCTGCTTTTCAAAACCGCAGGTAGATAGCTTGTTACAAAACTGCCTGGTCGCCAAAGTGCCAAAAGTCTACTCACTTAGATTGCAGAGTGCCCCCATGAGCTGCAATTCCAAGGTATTAAGCACTTTTGGACTCAAATCGTCGTACTGAACAAGAACTTGACTTGAGTTTTCAGGGACAGATGCGCCATCAGTACACCAATAACAGTCACTGATATCGACAAAAGGGATACTCGAGCGCGTGAGAGCCTGCGCAAAAGAGCTTCCACCCGCTCCGCGCTCCGCAACCACGGTGCAGTAAAGGCCCGCGTCTGCATGTTCAATCGAGACCTCCCCTGCTGGAAACGCTTTCCGTACAAGCGACGTCAAGCCATCGCGTGCCTCGCGAGCGCGCACGCGCACGCGGTTCACATGTCGCTCGTAATCACCCGATTCCAGCAAGCGAGCCAAAGCGACCTGGTCAACAGAGCTCACCGACGAGGCGTAGAAGCCAAGGTTGCGCCTAAACCGCTCCATCAGCTCATCGGGCAGGACCATATACGCCAAACGCAGGGCCGACGACAGACTTTTTGAAAACGTGTTGGTGTAGATAACCGACTGAGCTGCATCGATCGACGCGAGCGCGGGAATCGGCTTACCGGCAAGGCGAAACTCACAATCAAAGTCATCCTCGATGAGATACCGATCTGGTCGCTCGGCGGCCCAGCTGAGCAGCGCGTAACGACGCGCAATGCTCGTCACCAGGCCGGTCGGATACTGATGGGACGGCATCAGGTGAAGGACATCGGTCCCACTTTTCTGCAGAGTACTCAAGTCCACGCCGTCATCATCCAACGGGATATGCCGAACTTTGCAGCCCATAGCCTGATAGATGCGCGTCAGGCGCAAATACCCCGGATCCTCAACGGCATACACCTTGTCGGCTCCAAGCAACTGAACCAACATGGTATCGAGCAGCTGGGCGCCCGCACCGATAACGATGTTGTCGGGATCGACATTCATGCCCCTCGTCCCACGCAGATGGTGAGCGATAGCGCGTCGTAGCCGCGCGGTGCCCTGTGCCGGCGCGGTCGAAAAGATTTCGCGCTCGTCTTCGGATGTCAGCGTCGCCCGCAGCGCGCTTTGCCAAAGCCGCGCCGCCTCCAAAGCGGAAGGAGAAAGTGCGTCGAATCGCTCGACCTGTCCGTCGACATCATGCGCGCTGGGTCCCACAGAGACGACATCTCGGTCGATACCCTCCGCAGCTAAAGCCAAAACCGGTGCATCCGGAAGCTCACAAGCGTAGTAGCCACGCCGCGGCATTGAGCAGATATAGCCCTCGGCAAGTAACTGGCTATATGCATTCTCGATGGTAATGACACTGATACCCAGATGACTGGCAAAGGCGCGCTTAGACGGAAGATGCTCCCCCGCCGCAATGCGTCCAGCTACGATATCATCTCGAATTTGCTGGTAAACATACTCATAGAGCGATGCTTCGCCGCGTTTTTCCAAATTGTAGTCAAGCATGAGTTTGTCACCTGACCTTATTAATTCATTCAATCTGGTATTAGTCTGACCTTGTTATTATCTCGAAAACTGAGTATTTCGCCATACCCAGCTCCCCGATAGGATGTTCCGTCAAGCAATGCACATGCCAACCAAGGGAGCAACCATGGCAGAACAGACCAGCAAGGCCGATCGCGTCAAACTCAATCGCGAGCTCGCGCAGATGCTCAAGGGCGGCGTCATCATGGACGTCACCACGCCCGAGCAGGCGCGCATCGCCGAGGAGGCAGGCGCCTGCGCCGTCATGGCTCTCGAGCGCATCCCGGCCGACATCCGCGCCGCAGGCGGTGTGTCGCGCATGAGCGACCCCAAGATGATCAAGGGCATCCAAGAGGCCGTCTCCATCCCCGTCATGGCCAAGTGCCGCATCGGTCACATCGTCGAGGCGCAGGTCCTTCAAGCCATCGAGATCGACTACATCGATGAATCCGAGGTTCTCTCCCCCGCCGACGATGTCTACCACATCGACAAGACCCAGTTTGACGTGCCGTTTGTCTGCGGCGCCCGCGATCTGGGCGAGGCGCTGCGCCGTGTTGCCGAAGGCGCCACGATGATTCGCACCAAGGGTGAGCCGGGTACGGGCGACGTCGTTCAGGCCGTGCGTCACATGCGCAAGATCCAAAAGCAGATCCGCGACGTTGTTGCCCTGCGCGACGACGAACTCTTTGAGGCAGCCAAGCAACTGCAGGTTCCGGTCGAGCTGGTGCGTGAGGTCCATGCCACGGGCAAGCTCCCCGTCGTGAACTTTGCTGCTGGCGGTGTGGCAACCCCTGCCGACGCCGCATTGATGATGCAGCTGGGTGCCGAGGGTGTCTTTGTGGGCTCGGGCATCTTTAAGAGCGGCGACCCGGCCAAGCGCGCCGCCGCCATCGTCAAGGCCGTGGCAAACTTCACCGATGCCAAGCTCATCGCCGAGCTTTCGGAGGACCTGGGCGAGGCCATGGTGGGCATCAACGCCGACGAAATCGAGATTATCATGGAGGAGCGCGGGCGCTAGTCCAGCAGAAAGGATCGCACATGAGCGATTACGCAGACCAGACGGTCGCCGTGCTGGCGGTCCAAGGTGCTTTTGCCGAGCACGAGGCGAGGCTGTCCGATCTGAGCGCACACTGTATTGAGCTGAGGCAGGCGGCTGATTTGAAGCAGGACTTTGACCGTCTGGTACTTCCCGGCGGCGAGTCTACCGTTCAAGGGAAGCTGCTTGATGAGTTGGGCATGCTCGAGGAGCTTCGTGCCCGTATCGCTGAAGGCATGCCCGTCCTGGGCACCTGCGCCGGCCTGATTCTACTGGCTCACGACCTTGCCGCCCACGACGATAAGGGGACGCCGCGCCTGGCAACCATGGATGTACTTGTCGAGCGCAATGCCTACGGCAGGCAGCTCGGCAGCTTTCGAACCAAGGGGCAGGTAGCCGGCATCGACGGTGAAGTGCCGCTGACGTTTATCCGCGCGCCCCGCATCGTCAAGGTCCACGGAGACGCCAAGGCCTTAGCGAAAGTCGACGGGCGAATCGTCGCCGCCCGCCAGGGCAACCAGCTCGGCGTAACCTTCCACCCCGAACTCGACGAAGACACCCGCCTCCACGAACTGTTCCTACAAATGTAGGCATCGACATCAACAAACGAAACGAGAGTGGATAATCTCCCACCTTGAGCATGAATATGGGCTCATACCGGGAGATTATCACTCTCATTTTTTGGTACAAATGATTCCTTGGGGATGCCGATGTTTTGGCACCGACAGCGAGCGCCCGCCAGAGCGAACAAATTGACATGAAAAGAGGACGGTATAGACCTTCTGGTCATGCCGTCCTCTTTGAATGACAAGT
>OAUW01000469.1_pt1 | contig 23675 bp, 19 predicted proteins | sample 1495241 | NCBI WGS metagenome assembly OAUW01 (sample SAMEA2580063, study PRJEB22360) | human gut metagenome | biome: human gut; feature: human-associated habitat; material: faeces | place: Denmark | collected 2008/2010
TCATTTTGCTTTGAAATTTTTTATTTATAATACTTCGAGTAATTCTACTTCAAAAATGAGTGTGCTGTGAGGAGGAATCATTTCTCCGGCACCTCTTGCGCCATAAGCGAGTTCTGACGGAATATACAGTTTCCATTTGGAACCTTCCGGCATCAGCTGCAAAGCTTCCACCCATCCCGGGATTACTTGGTTGACGCCGAATACAGCCGGTTCTCCGCGTTGGATAGAGCTGTCGAACAGTGTACCGTCGATCAATGTACCTTCATAGTGGCATCTTACCTGATCGGTAGCTTTCGGCTTTTTACCTGTACCTTCTTTGATGATTTCATATTGTAGTCCGCTGGGAAGGACAACTACGCCCGGTCCTTTTTTGTTTTCTTCGAGGAATGCCTGTCCCTGCTCAATAGCAACGGCACTCATCTTAGATTCCAATTCTTCGAAATATTTGTTCACTATTTCGCGGGCTTCATTGTGGCTGATAGCCGTCTGATTGCCTTCTAATACATCTTTGATTGCTTGTGCGAAATCATCTACCGCAAGGTTTTCGATTCCCATGCTTGATAAGTTTTGACCAATTCCGAGGCCAATAGAGTAACTGAATTTATCCATATAATGTTTTTTGTTGGCGATTGAAATGTATCACCTTCATGGTTTTAGCTTTCAATCAATTGCAAATTTATGAAACGCAAAAGTACGTGTTTTATTTGAATGATTTAGCATTTGCTATTTAAAAATTCTTATATCTGTGAAAGTTAATCGCTTTTCTTTAAAGAATTAGTTCTTTTGTTGGCGGGATTTAATCTGCTTATTCTTATTGTGTAAGTTAGTTTATGCAGATAATTAATCGTCTAACTATAGTTTTCTTTTCGTCTGACTATAGTCAGATGAAAGAATAACTATAGTCAGATGAAAGTTTAACTATAGTCAGATGAATAAATATTAGTATGTTTGATGTTAACTACCTATATCTTTCATCTTAAAGTTCTGCATAAATCGGATTAGATTAAGCGTAAGAAAGTCTTCTTTTATTCGATGATTCTGATTACATTTGTGTGGCTATTAAAAAAGAAGGAGGAATAGTAATGAAAAATCTGGTAGTTTTGACGGGTGCCGGTATGAGTGCCGAGAGTGGGATCAGTACATTTCGGGATGCGGGCGGTTTGTGGGATAAATATCCTGTGGAGCAGGTGGCTACTCCTGAAGGTTATCAGCGGGACCCGGCTCTGGTGATTAATTTCTATAATGAACGCCGGAAACAGTTGTTGGAGGTGAAACCGAACCGTGGACATGAGTTGTTGGCGGAACTGGAGAAAAGTTTCCATGTAACGGTGGTGACGCAGAATGTAGATAATCTGCATGAACGCGCCGGAAGTAGCCACATTATTCATCTGCATGGCGAACTGACAAAAGTATGTTCCAGCAGAGATCCATATAATCCTCAATTTATAAAAGAGCTGAAACCGGAAGAATATGAAGTGAAGATGGGAGACAAGGCCGGTGACGGCACTCAATTACGACCTTTCATTGTATGGTTTGGAGAAGCTGTGCCGGAAATTGAAACAGCTATCCGCTATGTGGAGAAAGCGGATATTTTCGTCATTATCGGTACATCGCTTAATGTATATCCTGCGGCGGGGCTGCTTCATTATGTACCGAGAGGAGCAGAGGTGTATCTGATTGATCCGAAACCGGTAGATACGCATACTTCCCGTTCGATACATGTAATTCAGAAGGGAGCTTCTGAAGGAATGGGTGAATTGAAACAATTGTTGGGAGTTTGAGACTTCTTTCCCTCCGTTTTATTCCAGTTCGCTGGCAAAAATATGATTATTCCGGAGTACTTCCGATATTTCGAGTGCAGTGATACCACTGCACTCGATTCTTAATATTTTCTCCCAGTCCTCAAAGTCCACATTCCATTTGTCTATTTGAGGGAACTCTGCCAAAAGTTTTCCTATGCGTTTGATGTCACATCTTTTGGTGATAGAAGTTCGAAAAATCAGAATCTTATTTTCTTTTTCCATATTCTTTAGCGTTTTATTTTAGTGAGCGGAACTCCCGGATCGTCATACTGAAATGCAGCCTGAAATTGCGACTTAACAGCGAAAGGCTGCTAAAGCCGCAAAGGGCGGCAATTTCGGTGGCGGAAAGTTCCTTGTTTTGTTTTAATAATAGGGCTGCTTTTTCAATCCGGGTGCGTTTGATATAATCCGTAGGCGTTTCGCCGGTCAGGATTGTAAATACGCGGTGGAAGTGGAAAGGAGAAAAGCATGCGATACCCGCCATTTTCTGTAATGATAACGGCTGGGCAATGTTTTGATGGATATAGTCGGTCACTTTGTTGATCCGTAACTGATATTCTTCCTTATTTATATCTTTCGTTTCCATATCTTCTGCAAAATAAAGGATAATAAATGCCGGAGAGTTATCCTATCTTGCTAACTTCTCCGGCAGATAGTCAATTATCTTTTTTGTCCTATATAGAATACATAGCCGTAGTATTCCTTATACTTATTATATAGGCTCTCTTCGTGTCGTTGACCGGCGATGAGGTCTGCGGCAGCTTCATTTCCTGCATATTCTTTCAGAAAGGCTTCCTGAACCGGGAATTGGGGAGCATAGAAATGCTCGGTCCAGCAATTTTCCGGTAAGATGAAATGGGCTGTCGGGATATATCCGGCTTTCTCCATTTGTGCTATTTTTCTCGGAATCGTATCGATTTCTGGGTAATTAGCCATCCAGAAGTCGTCTATTTCGGAGGGGCGTTCCGGGGTGAACCAGGATGCTTCCGTTACAGCGATGAATCCGTTCTTTTTCAGGAACTTGTTCCATTCATTCATGCCGCGTTCGAATCCTATATTATAGATAGCTCCTTCGGACCAGATCAGATCGAGTTCTTCCTCTTGAAACGGCAAAGCGTCCATAGAACCGACAATGCCTTTTACTCTGTCTTCGCAATGGGCTTCTATTGCATTTCTGTTGAATATTTCGATGAAGTCGGGGAAAAGATCGATGCCTGTAATTTGCCCTTTCGTATAGTTGGCTAATGCCATTGTCTGCCCGCCTGTGCCACAGCCAATATCGGCTATTCTGGCATTGTCAGACAGTTCGTTGGTGAAACTTAAGGCTTTTTGTGTGACTTCAGGGCTTCCCGGACCTTGACGTTTTAGTCCTTTGAAGTAATTACATATCAGTGTAAAATCGAATTCGTGGATTGTTTTTAATTCGTTACTCATTGTTTTTTAATGTTTTAGCAGTACGGTAAATGAAAGCATGTGACGATGCTTGTGGCCATTTGACAATACAAATAGTTTAAAATTTAGATATAGAAAATAACTCTGACAAGAATATGTCAGAAAACATAAGGGATAATCTGTAATGAGAGGAAGGCTTACAGATTATTTACAGAACGGAATCCTTATGGAATGAAAATGAGTTAAACATCCAATTTTTCTTTTAGTTTGTGACAAAGATAGGATTTTAGGTGTAAAACTCAATGATAACTTTGATGAAAAAATACTGTAAACCTGCATTTTAGCAAGAATCGTCAAATAGAGACCCGTTTGTCTGTCCGGTTGTATGGATGAGATTGACTGCCCAAATTGATTGAAACTACCTATTTTTGAATTACATTTGCAGGATATTAGATACAAATCTCTCATTTAATGTATAGTACCGATGAAAAGCAAATTATTACTCGCATGTACCATTCTGTTTTTCTGTTCCTCTTTTCTGTGCGGACAGAATCAAACATCTAAAGTTGCAAACTCTGCTGAAACGAATAATGGAGCTGTCCGGCATCCGTGGCAAGGAAAAAGAGTGGGATATTTAGGAGACTCTATTACAGATCCCAACTGCTATGGTGACAAAATAAAGAAATACTGGGATTTCCTGCAGGAATGGCTGGGGATTACTCCTTATGTATATGGTATCAGCGGCAGACAATGGAATGATGTGCCCCGTCAGGCCGAGAAACTAAAGCAGGAACACGGTGGAGAAGTGGATGCTATCTTGATTCTGATGGGTACGAATGATTTTAATGACGGTGTGCCTATCGGAGAGTGGTTTACGGAAACAGAAGAACAGGTGATGGCAGCCCGCGGACAGGTCAAAAAGCTGGAAACCCGCAAGAAACGTACGCCTATAATGGATGGAAACACGTATAAAGGACGTATCAACATCGGAATCAACAGGCTGAAACAACTGTTTCCGGATAAGCAGATTGTACTATTAACCCCGTTGCACCGCTCACTGGCGGATTTTGGAGAGAAGAACGTGCAACCGGATGAAAACTATCAGAATAGTTGTGGTGAATATGTGGATGCCTACGTGCAGGCCGTCAAGGAAGCCGGTAATGTGTGGGGAGTGCCCGTAATTGATTTTAATGCGGTAACCGGGCTGAACCCGATGGTGGAAGAGCAACTGATTTACTTCTACGACGCAGGATATGACCGTTTACATCCTAGTACAAAGGGGCAGATACGTATGGCACGTACGCTGATGTACCAGTTGCTTGCGTTGCCTGCAACATTTTAAAGAGAACCAGCTTTACCGGTGAATCACCGCACGGATCACAAACCATATATGATGTGCTACGGTGCCAATCAACCCGTAGTGCTTCGCCATGATGCGAAATCTCTCTTTCAGGGAGGCTTTCTGATTGCGGGTAGTCATTCCTTCATCCAGATAATCGATAATCGTCAGATGGGTATTGTGTAAGGTGCGCGCTTTCTTCATAATACGGATGCACCAGTCGAAATCGGCAGAAAAACGATATTTCAAGTTGTAGGGCTCTACCAGCGTATGACGGGGAAAGAATGCCTGATGGCAGACTAACATACCCTGTTTGAAGCTTTTCCAGGTGAGCGTTTCGGGGGCGGACAATCTGCGCATCCGCAGGAAATGCCTGTCCTGGTCTACGATAGCGGTTTCTCCGTAAAGCACATCGGGCAGTTCGCTGCCGTTGATGGTATGCACCATTTGTTGTAGTGTGTCGTCCTCGTGAAAACAGTCGCCCGCGTTCAGGAAACAGAGATAATCGCCGCTGGCAAGGGCGATGCCTTTATTCATGGCGTCATACAGCCCTTTGTCCGGTTCGCTGACAACGGTGTGTATGTGCGGGCGGTAGCGGTTGATAATAGAAATGGTTCCATCCTTGGAAGCTCCATCTACGATGATGTATTCTATATGATGATAGGTTTGTGAAATGACACTCTGAATCGTGTCTTCCAATACCTTTTCAGCATTGTACGTCACCGTAATGATAGAGAACTTGGGAGTAGGATGGACACTATGCATATTTCCCCGTTATTTTATTGTAGACATCTGTATATTTCTTTGCGATGATGCTCTCCGAATAATTACCCAAGACCTTGCGGCAGGCTTGTGCGGAGAGTTCATCGTATTCCGGTTCCGTCAATATCCAATGTATGCCGTTGGCAAAATCTTCCGAAGATTTGTATTGTGCCACGTAACCGTTGTGCAGATGGTCGATCATTTCAGGGATACCTCCTACGTTAAAGCCGACACAGGGTACTCCGCAGGCCATTGCTTCCATAATCATGTTGGGAAGATTCTCTTCCAGAGACGGGATGGCGAAGAGGTCTACGGCATTGTAGATATTTACTATCTCATGCTCATTCTTGATGTAAGGGAGCGGGTAGACATGGAAAGGAAGCTGCTCCTGCAATTGCTGTGACTGGTTGCCGAATACGACTACCCCCAGTGACTCTTTCCATTCCGGATGCTTTTCTGCCAGCAGTTTGCAGGCTTCAATGAGATAGTCGACTCCTTTTCGTTTGTCGGTGATCTTTAACGAGCCGAACAGAACCAGTTTCTTACCTTCTGGCAGCATGAACTTGGCACGTGCTTCTTTTTTGTTCATGGGTTTGAACAGGTTGGTATTAATAGCGTTCGGAATATTGGTGACGCTTTTTCCTTCAAACAATGCGCTGGTCTGTGCTTGTTCCTTCAGCCAGTGACTGCACGTGACGAAATGGATGGGAGCGTAGCTGTATAACTTTTGTTTTTTGCGGAAAGTGCGGTAAGATAAATCTTTCCGGCCACCGCCTTTGTAGATGTAAGGGCAGTCGTGACACTCTTGCTGATAGTTTTTACATTCCCGTGCGTAGTGGCAGATGCCGGTACATGGCCACATATCGTGCATGGTCCATACCACAGGTTTGCCGGAAGTGAGTATTTTCCGTATATCTTTCAGCGAGAGCATTCCTTGGTTGACCCAATGCAGATGGATCACGTCGGCTTGGCGAAATTCCGGGAGTGAGGTGATGTCTGTGCCAGTATTGGCTATGTCAACGTCGAACAGATGGTATCGGCGGAAACGATTGGCACTCCAGATAACGATCCGTTCCCACATGAACTTCCACACTTGCAACCAGTTACTTTTTAAGCGGACCACACTGATTTGGTCGGTCTGCTTGTCACGCACCAGCATTTTGGCTTTGATACCGTTGTTTTTCAGTGACTCCATCAACCGGCTTGCTGCAATGGCCGCTCCTCCTATTCGTTCAGATGTATTTATTATCAGGACTCTCATGGGCAAAAGTTTATGCAAATGTACGGTTTTTAGAGGAAATGTTTGATATTTCCAACAAGCTTTCTGCTATTTCGCGCGAAAAGATTTCGAGGTTGAAGCGTTCTTCTGCCAGTTTGCGTGCATTTTCTCCCATGCGTCGTGCCTCTTCGGGATGGTCGGCGATGTAGCGGATAGCGTCTATCCAGCCTTGTACATCGTTATATTCTACGGTGATGCCGATTTCTTCCTTGTCGATGTCGATTTCGAAGTTGGGGTTGCGCGAGCAGATGACGGGGATGCCGAGGGCAAATGCTTCTACGAGAGTGGTCAGTCCTACGGTGTAGGGGAAGTCCAGACAGCAGATGACGATGCAGCTTTTGCGGGCTACCAGTTTTCCCAGTTCGTAGGGAATCACTCCGTCGGTGTAGTGGATGTGGATGGAGTCGGGCACTGAATAGCGGTCGAGTATCTTTTTATAGTTGATGTTGCCGCATGAGACGGCAATGTACAGATCCAATTCCTCGTTGGTTGCGGAGAATGACTGGAGCAGGGTGGCCACGTCCCGGTTCTCTTTGCCGGTGGAGATAAATCCTTCGGGCTTCCGGTCGGGCATTTCTGCCAGCAGATGGTCGTAGAAAGGAAGGTCCGGGCCCCAATGTATCAGTTTCAGTTTGTGGGACGGAGCTTTCCGGGTTTTCTGCGAGTCCTGAATCAGCTTCCGGCTGAACAGGAACATTTGGTCGATGCCTTTGTAGAAAAGGCGGGAGATTTGTTCGCGCCACGGTTTGGGGTTGGTGACGACGGCCGTGTGATGCCAGATGACGATGGGCTTGCGGTACAGTCCCAGTGCACGGAGGAAGATGACGGGTTCTATCCCCCGGAAAGAGGTGGCATAGAGCACGTCGTATTTTTCCTTGCAGAAGAGAATCTCTTTGGTGGCGTAAAACATGAGCTTCAGGCGACTGGAGAAATATTTGCATTTGTGCATTACGGAATGTATTCCGTAATTTTCCAGCAGAGGAAGTCCGTATAAAATATGTCCGGGGAATTTATATTCTTTCCATTCCTCGTAACTTTCCCGTGTGAGGCGGGTATGGTAAAAATAAATAGTAAGCAACGTATTTAGTGGTGCTTGTTTCTTTTCAGCCATTTGTTTATTCGGTTTTTGACAGCTTTCGTAATGATGGAGAAATTACCGTATTTCAGGTTGAGGAACAGTTCTTCGAACGAACGCCCTATCTTGATCCATGGATGATCCCAGCCCATGATGCGGTAAACCTTCTCTTTGTAGGCTACGTTTTCAATGACGTAGCGGGGATGCCGCAGCGGAAAGTCTACCTCGTAACGCTTCATGGTGAAGATGCGGCGATAGCCCTTGGGCAGGGTGTGGACCGAGCCGGCGAAATGGGTGGAATCTGCCGTTGCTCCGAGGTTGTTTATCATGTTGCGGGTAGGCACGATGCTTAGTCCGGAGTTGAACAGGATAGAGGCGTGGAAGATGGTTTCATAAAAGGCTTTCTGCTGTTCCCGGTGACGCTGGCACATATAGATAAAGTCGCTCCGGAATTTGCGTTCTTTGATGAGTTGCTCCAGTTGTTGCATATTGAAGGAGTCGTCCAGGAAACTGTAAAACTCGTCCCATTGGTCGACTACCCGTTTCCAGCTCGCCCATCCCCAGATGGAAAAGGTGGTGGCGAAGAAATAGTCGGATGGCATATCCTGGGTGATTTCTTCGGGGTTGAAGCCGGCAATCATGCTGATGCGGGTGTCGTGTTCGTATTTATCCAGCATCTCCTTGCAGAATTGGAAAAAGGAAACGGAGGGCACATCGTCGTCTTCCAATACGATGCACTTGTCGACTTTGGAGAAGGCCCATTTCTGCGAAAGATATTCTGAAGGGTCACAGCCGAAATTCTTTTCCTGATAAAGCTGTTCTACTTCACATTCCCAGTCTATCTGTGATACGATTTCACGGCAGGCTTCTATTCCGGGCAAATCGCGTTCGCTTCGTGCTCCGTCCTGATAGAGGAAGAGCCGGGACGGACGTGCTTTCTTCACTTGCTCGAACACTTGCGACAGTTGTTGCGGGCGGTTGAAGAACAGTATAAGTACCGGGACGTCTACTAAAGCGGATTTCATATTCATAGTTCTTGTTTTGGGGTTGTACTGAATGAGAGGGCGGCAGGATAGTGGTTATTTATTTTTTCCTGTTCCTCCTTGGTAAATCGATGCAAGGTCGGGTAGTTGTATCGCAGGAACCCTTCCAGATCATCGGGAGCGGTCACGGTGAGGGGACCGAATTTCACCGGTTGCAGGTGGCGGATACTTTCTACGGTCACGTGGTCGGCGGTTGCCATAACGTTGTTGTAGTAGCGGGTGTTTCGTGAGTTGAAACAGCTTTGCACGGATACCAGCATCTGGTAAATTGCTTTTTTAGAGAAAAGAGAGTCGACTATTCTGTTCAGGAGACAGGAGAAGGCTCCCCGGTTTGTAGGGTTCTCTATTTCGCATTTGCCGAAGTGTTTCCAGGCAGCATTTGAGGAAGCCGAGTGCTTCGGATTGTATTCTTCGCAGCAGCTTGTTGTCGGGAATCTTGTCGAATGGGAATATATCGACAAAAATGCCCGGATGCATCGGGACATTCTTGAACATTTCTTCTACAAAAAGGGTGTTGTTTTTCTTGACTTTGGCAAAATAATACGGGGTGTGCGGGTCTGTCTCTATCCATGAAAGGAAGTAGGAAGGACCCAGTTCTCCGGGTGCTACTTTTAAGAATTTGTTGTAATTCTCCCGCGTCATGCCGATGTCTATATCATCATCCCAGGGGAGAATTCCCTGATCGTAGAGTGCGCCGATGGCTGTGCCGCCTATCACAAAATAGGGAATATCGTGCTTCTGACACACCCGGATGGTTTCTCCCAATATGTCGTAAAGTTCGGCATGTAATAAATCAAGCTCTTCGGCTGTATATTTCTTGTTCATCGGAAATGGTTAATGCACGTTGTCTTGCAAATGTAGTAATTATATTGCTAAGTTACTATAACTTTAAGTTTCCTTGCATAAATTCGGTGGCCACTCGCCCGCGTCCCGGAATGGGGAGGACGGATGCTTGCGGAAAGTCCTTGAGCAGACAGTCTGCCGGATTGATCTCCGGATAGAACTTCTTCAACAGGAACAGGCTGGGACCGGTGGTGATACTTCCTATAAAGACGGAAGCATCCATCAATAGCTGTATCGAGCAGAGGAAACGTGCCATTTGCTTCTGTTTCAGTTCTTTGGCGGTCTGCGTGAAAGCGCTGTTGACGTATCCTTGCTCGTTGGGGCTGCAAAGGGTGTACCAGTGTATGTCCGGGGCAAGGGTTTGCACTTGCTCGAAGAGGCGGTAGTCGTCGGTCAATACAAAGACGTCGCGGATGGCTGTTTCTTTGATGAGGCGTATGTAGTGTTCCGGTGGCAGCAGGTTGGTTTCGGTTATCTTGTCTCCTCCGCGTATCTGGCATCCTGCGTATTGAGGCGGAAGTTGCAGGGTGGTGGCAAATTGGCGACATTCCTGTGCGGTGGTGTCGTTGAGTTTCCAGGTGATTTCCGTCAGCTTTTGGAAGGTGTGGAGGTAGTCACCGTCTATTCCCAGTTCGGGGATATGGAAATGCTGGTTGGGGTTGAACGTCACTTGGAAGTTGAGTCGGATCGGTTTACCATACGTGAAGAAAGCAAGGGCTTTTCCGATGATGTTCTTGCAGGTTACTTTCAGTTTCCATTTCAGTAACTTCGTTTTAGATAGTTTTTTGTCTTGCATCAATGCTTGCCATGAAGGCAGGCGATGGGTGTTGTAGGTGTGGTGAAACGGTTCGTGCACTTGCTCGCAGAAAGGTGCGAAACAGTCTTCCCAGCCCTTTTCCCATCCGAAGTTGGCGTCGTCGGAGTAAAGCTTGAACTGTATTTTGTGTTGCAGGCAATAGAGCATTGCATGGAGCATATAGGTGTATTCGGTAAAGAATCCGGCGTCTATACCTATGTGATAGATCATCGTCTTTTTGAAAGAACTGTTCAGAAGGCGGTATTTAGTGGCAAGATCATTAGGGTTCATGTGGCTTCTTTTTGATGAAATACTGGATGCTTTCTTTAAAGGTGACCGAACGGCTGCCCCACATGGCGGCTACGTAGAGTGCTGCTGCGAGCACTATCTTGCTTGCCAGGCGGAGATAAATATTCTCGATGGAACGGGTGGAGTAATAGGTGATTACCATGACGGTGGTGGCAATGACAGCGTATGGAAGTATGTCTATCAGTGCATGGCGCAGCTTTAGTCCGATTTCTTGCCATACGAAGTAGTGCCACGTCAGTAGCCACAGTATATTGGTGGATACATAGACGGCGAGCATGGCATAGATCCCGTGTGAATGGACTAACAGAACGCCTGACAGTAGAATAATGCCGAGCGCTATGGTGTTCCACATATAGATGCGGGATTTTCCTTTGCTGATGATGAGTTGCTGATAGAGGTATGCGATGGGAGTGAAGGCTCCGCTGATACACAGAATCTGCATGATGGATATGCTGGAATACCACTTGTCGGTGATGGTGATGGTAATCAGTTCTTCTGATACGATTCCCAGTCCGAGCATGGCGGGAAACGAGACGAAAGCGGTGAAACGCAGCATTTTGCGGAATACCCGTTTTTGCCGTTCAAGGTCGTCCGACACTTTGGTGAGTACCGGTTGCGCCACTCCGTTTATCATGCCGGATATAAAGAGCTGTCCCATGCCGCACCATTTATTGGCCTGGTTGTAATATCCTACTTCCTTTTCGGTGTAGAACTTACCCAGTATCACAGAGAACAGGTTGTTGTTGATGTGATTGAATACATTGGTTACCAATAGCTTTCCGCTGAATCCGAACATTTCCTTAATCGGGGTGAAATTGAATTGCAAGCTCGGTCGCCAACGGGTAAAATGCCAGTAACAGGCTGTGTTGACGGCTACATAAACGATGCTTTGCGTGGCAATACCCCAGTAAGAGAAACCGAAGTAGGCAAGAGTGACTCCGGTGATTCCGGATACGGTAAGCCCGATAACGGAAGACAGGGCCCGCTGTTTCACCATCAGGTTTCGCAGAAGATAGGCACTGTGGGATATTCCCAGGCTGGCTATGAAGAATCCGATGAAGGAATAACGTGCCAGCGGTGTCAGTTCGGGAGTATGGTAAAAATCGGCAATGAGCGGTGCGCACAGGAATAACAGCAGATACAAGGATAAGCTGATGGCTGCATTGAACCAGAAGACAGCATTGTAATCGTTATGTGTCACTTCCTTCTTGTTGACAAGGGCGGCTGTGAAACCGCTCTCCTGTATCGAACTGGCAATGAGGGAGAAGATAGCCAACATTCCCACCATTCCATAGTCTGCCGGAGTGAGCAACCGTGCGAGGAATATTCCGAAAAGCAGGTTTAACAACTGCTGTATGCCGTTGCTGAATCCTCCCCAAAATAGTCCTTTGGCTGTCTTTTCTTTTAGTGACTGATTCTCGCTCATGTTATTTGCAAAGAATACATGAAAAGGCTATGCGCAATGATAGCTTTTCATGTATTCCCTATTTAAGTTTTATTATTTTACTTCGCTACCCGGCTTCACCTCACGTCCCGGCATGATAACTGCCAGACTGCCGTCGTTGTTTTCGGCACTTAGAATCATGCCTTCGCTGACGATGCCTTTCAGTTTGCGTGGAGCAAGGTTGGCGATGAAGCAAACCTGTTTGCCTACCAGTTCTTCCGGTTGATAATGCTTGGCAATACCCGATACGATAGTACGTGTTTCCAGTCCGTCGTCGATTTTGAATTGAAGCAATTTATCCGCTTTCGGCACTTTCTGACATTCAAGAATGGTACCTACACGGATATCCAGTTTCGTGAAGTCGTCGAATTCGATGTTCGGGCGGATAGGATTAGCCTTGTAGTTGGCTTCTTCGTTTGCTTTCTTTGTATCGAGCAATTTTTGTACTTGTGCTTCGATAGTAGCGTCCTCAATCTTTTCGAACAATAATTCCGGTTTGTTCAATTGGTGACCTACAGGCAGAAGGTTGTCACGTCCCAGTTCAGACCATTCGAAAGTATTCATGTTCAGCATTTTGCGGAGTTTTTCCGAGCTGAACGGCAGGAACGGATCGAAAGCGATGGCAAGGTTGGCGACCAGTTGCAGGGAGATGTTGAGGATGGTACCTACACGCTCCATATCTGTTTTTGCCAGTTTCCACGGTTCAGTGTCGGCCAGGTATTTGTTGCCGATACGTGCCAAGTTCATGGCTTCTTTCTGTGCGTCGCGGAATTTGAATACGTCGAGCAGTTTTTCCACTTCTGCTTTTACGTCTGCAAATTCTTTCAGCGTTTCCTTGTCGTAGTCGGTCAGTTCACCTTGTGCAGGTACGCGCCCGTCGAAGTATTTTTGAGTCAATACCATTGCACGGTTCACGAAGTTACCGTATACGGCTACCAGTTCGTTATTATTGCGTGCCTGGAAGTCTTTCCAGGTGAAGTCGTTGTCTTTCGTTTCCGGTGCGTTGGCGGTCAGTACGTAGCGGAGTACGTCCTGTTTGCCGGGGAAGTCCGCCAGGTATTCGTGCAACCATACAGCCCAGTTGCGGGAAGTGGAGATTTTGTCTCCTTCGAGATTGAGGAATTCGTTGCTCGGCACGTTGTCCGGCAGGATATAGCTGCCTTCTGCTTTCAGCATGGCGGGGAATACGATGCAGTGGAACACGATGTTGTCTTTCCCGATGAAATGGATCAGGCGGGTTTCAGGATCTTTCCACCATGTTTCCCAGCTGTCGGGGAGAAGTTCTTTGGTGTTGGATATGTAGCCGATAGGTGCGTCAAACCATACATAAAGCACTTTTCCTTCTGCTCCTTCTACGGGAACAGGGATACCCCAGTCGAGATCACGGCTCACGGCACGTGGTTGCAGTCCCATGTCGAGCCAGCTTTTGCATTGGCCGTATACGTTGGGACGCCATTCTTTGTGATCTTCCAGAATCCATTTGCGCAGCCATCCTTCGTGCTTGTCGAGAGGAAGATACCAGTGTTTGGTTTCTTTCATCACCGGTTTGCTGCCGCTGATAGCACTTTTCGGGTTGATAAGATCCGTAGGAGAAAGTGAGGTTCCGCATTTTTCGCATTGGTCGCCGTAAGCGCCTTCGGAATGGCAGTGGGGACATTCTCCGGTGATATAACGGTCGGCAAGGAATGTCTTTGCTTCCTCGTCGTAATATTGTTCAGACGTTTTCTCGATGAATTCGCCTTTATCGTACAATGTTTTGAAGAAATCCGAAGCCAATTGGTGATGCGTCGGCGAAGTGGTGCGGCTATACACGTCGAATGAGATACCGAATTCTTCGAATGATTTTTTTATCAGCGAATGATAACGGTCTACTACATCCTGCGGAGTAATTCCTTCTTTCTTGGCACGAATCGTGATAGGTACCCCGTGTTCGTCCGAACCTCCGATGAATAATACATCTTCTTTTTTCAGACGCAGATAACGCACATAAATATCTGCCGGTACGTATACACCAGCCAGGTGACCGATATGGACAGGACCGTTCGCATACGGAAGTGCCGATGTGACGGTGGTTCTTTTGAATTTCTTTTCCATTATATAGTGTGATTTTTGTTGTTTTCAACTTTGCAATGTGCAAAGATAATGACTTTTCACCACAGATTACACGGATTAACACAGATTATTTCATTGAAAAGTGGTCACAGAATGAAACAGGAACGTTTCGTAATAAAAAAACAGGTAAAAAGAAAGTGTTTTACCCTGATATAAGTTGGCTAGAAAATAGCCAATTTGTATCTGGGTATTTTTATGTTTTCTATTATGTTCTATTTTTAAGATTGAAACAGATTAGGAGTATCTAAACTGTATTCTAATAAAAGAAGTGACGTATAAAATACTGTATGAATATGCGGAATAAGTCATCTTTCTTGAATACAAATGAGTGAATATTCATGATTGTTGATAGAATCATGGATTATTGCTTTTAAAGGAAGACTTCGTTCCTTTTAAAGAAACGGTTTATTGGTCAGTGAGAAGTGCTTCCTTGCTTTTAAACGAAAGGACAAAAGGGTATTTAGAATACTTGTTTTGTGCTGGTTGCTGTCGAATAGGTAACATGTGAGTTGTTTCTATTTGAACTTATATTTGCAATAATCTGCTCCTGAAATTAGGAATTTTGCCTTTTTGATGTTGAATCGAATGATTTAAAGTCTGTTTTGTGTGAATATGGATTATGCAACTTGCTTATCCTTCAAGTTTTCTAATATACTCCGGACTCATCTTGTATATTTTTGATTCTGTATGAGTGTTATGTCCATTTTTTCTGCATAAAGTAATATTCTGTTCTAATGATAAGAATTACATGGTAAGATTATAGCTTTGCATTTCAATAAGTCAGTATAATCTATATAATTTCTTGCTCATTTCCTCTTTTATCATCTATTTCCATCTATATTTCTCCCCTTTTTCTTTCTTTTTTCTCGTAAGAAAGAATATATTTGTACCTAAGTTAAACGAAAACCAAAGCATGATATGATAACAACCCAGTTGCTTCGTCCTGAAAGCATTGTCGTAGTAGGGGCATCGAATAATGTGCATAAGCCGGGTGGCGCAATATTAAAGAATTTGATAAACGGAGGTTATCAGGGAGAACTTCGGGCGGTGAATCCGAAGGAAAAGGAAGTGCAGGGAGTTCCCGCCTTTGCGGATGTGAATGATCTGCCGGACACAGATCTGGCGGTGTTGGCTGTGCCTGCCTTGATGTGTCCTGATATGGTGGAAACATTGGCTAGCAAGAAACAAACCAGGGCATTTATCATACTCTCGGCTGGTTTTGGTGAAGAAACCCACGAAGGGGCGCTGTTGGAAGAACGTATTTTGGAAACAGTTAATAAATACGGCGCTTCACTGATTGGTCCTAATTGCATCGGATTGATGAATACATGGCATCATAGTGTATTCAGCCAGCCGATTCCTAACTTAAACCCCAAAGGGGTGGACTTGATTTCCAGCTCCGGTGCTACGGCGGTATTTATTCTCGAAAGTGCCGTAACAAAAGGTTTGCAGTTCAATTCAGTCTGGTCGGTGGGAAACGCCAAGCAGATCGGTGTAGAAGATGTATTGCAATTTATGGATGAGAACTTCGATCCCGAAAAAGATTCTCATCTGAAACTACTCTATATTGAAAGTATTCAGAATCCGGACAGGTTGTTATTCCATGCTTCGTCTTTGATTAGAAAAGGGTGCAAGATTGCGGCAATCAAAGCCGGAAGTTCGGAGAGCGGAAGCCGGGCGGCATCTTCCCATACAGGAGCAATCGCCAGTTCCGATTCGGCAGTAGAGGCTTTGTTCCGTAAAGCAGGCATTGTGCGTTGCTTCTCTCGTGAAGAATTGACTACTGTGGGTTGCGTGTTTACTTTACCCGAATTGAAAGGAAAGAATTTTGCCATTATCACTCATGCCGGAGGGCCGGGAGTGATGCTGACAGATGCGTTGAGTAAAGGCGGACTGAATGTGCCTAAGCTGGAGGGAGAAGTAACCGAGGAACTAAAAGCCCAACTATTCCCCGGTGCTGCCGTCGGAAATCCTATTGATATTCTGGCTACCGGAACACCGGAACATCTGCGCCTTTGCATTGACTACTGCGAGGAAAAGCTTGACAATATAGACGCCATGATGGCCATCTTCGGAACTCCGGGATTGGTTACTATGTTTGAAATGTATGATGTGCTTCACGAAAAGATGCAGACTTGCAAGAAACCGATTTTTCCCATTCTTCCTTCCATTAATACAGCCGGAGCAGAGGTTTCCGCCTTCCTGGCAAAAGGGCATGTGAATTTTGCAGACGAAGTGACCTTGGGTACTGCCCTTTCACGTATCGTCAATGCTCCTAAACCGGCAGTTCCTGAAATAGAACTGTTCGGAGTGGACGTTCCGAGGATTCGTCGTATTATTGATTCTATTCCGGAGGATGGTTATATCGCTCCCAATTATGTACAGGCATTGTTGCACGCTGCCGGTATTCCGTTGGTAGATGAATTTGTTTCCGACAATAAAGAGGAGATAGTAGCTTTTGCCCGTCGGTGCGGATTTCCGGTAGTTGCCAAGGTTGTTGGTCCTGTGCACAAATCAGATGTCGGCGGTGTCGTTCTGAACATTAAAAGTGAGCAACATCTGGCACTGGAATTTGATCGTATGATGCAGATACCTGATGCAAGAGCAATTATGGTACAGCCGATGCTGAAAGGTACGGAACTGTTTGTTGGCGCAAAATATGAAGAGAAGTTCGGCCACGTGGTACTTTGTGGTTTGGGAGGTATTTTTGTGGAGGTGCTGAAAGATGTATCTTCCGGTTTGGCTCCGCTTTCTTACGAAGAAGCTTATTCAATGATTCATTCTTTGCGTGCTTATAAAATCATTCAGGGAACACGTGGGCAAAAGGGAGTCAACGAAGATAAATTTGCTGAAATTATTGTCCGTTTGTCCACTTTGCTACGTTTCGCTACAGAGATCAAAGAAATGGATATAAATCCGCTCTTAGCAACAGAAAAGGCCGTTGTAGCAGTTGACGCGCGTATCAGAATAGAAAAATAGGACTATTCTTTCATTCATTGAGACATAGTTTTTATATATATTTCGAGAAATATTATTCCAAGATCCAAACTTTCTCCATCTTATTTTGCCAAGTGTTTCCAAAACAATTTGGAGTATTGCCAATGGATTTTGTAAGTTAATATTGATTTAGAACTATAAAGATTAGGTAAAAAGAATCTCTTAAAAGAATGATTTGATGAAAAAGTATGTAAATTTGTTCGTCTTCGTATTCATGATAGATGCCTGTTTTTCACGGGGGGGAAAGCACAGACAAAGTCTGCAGTGGGTTATAAAAATCTGATTGTAGATATTGCCAGGCCTGACTCTACGGTGAGTAAAGCTGCGGATGGGTGTTTTTATGTGTATGTTACCGAATTTACCAGAAATGTTCCGATAATGAAGTCGAAAGATTTGGTAGAATGGATGTATTGCAACACGGCATTCCCGATAAGACTCGTCCTTGGTTTGAGCCTAAAGATGGAATTTGGGCACCCGATATTAAAATTATATGGACGGTAAATATGTGTTGTATTATGTAATGTCGGTGTGAGGAGGATCTCCTTCTTACGAAACACAAAAAGCACCTGTATTTAATAACTGATTTTCAAATAAACCAATTATAATCTTAAATACCACAAGCATGAAACATACCCCTATTAGCAGGCGGGATTTTCTAAAGAATTTAGGCATAGCCGGGGCTGGCACTCTTCTTGCAGCAAGCCCTTGGCTTTCTGCTTTTTCGGAGGTGATGAACACCTCAAACGAGAAGTGTCGTCTGGCAATTATCGGGCCTGGTTCCCGGGGACGGTTTTTAATGGGATTTTTAGCTAAGAACCCCAAAGTCGATATTGTAGCATTGTGCGACATTTATAAACCGTCTATTGAGAACGCATTGAAACTTGCACCTAATGCCAAAGTGTATGGTGATTACCGGGAAGTGTTGGAAGATAAGTCGATAGATGCTATACTCGTAGCTACTCCTCTTAGCTCGCATTGTAAGATCGTATTGGATGCTTTCGACGCAGGAAAGCATGTGTTCTGTGAAAAGTCAATAGGTTTCACGATGGAAGAGTGTTACCGTATGTATCAGAAGCATCGTAGCACGGGAAAGATTTTCTTCACAGGACAACAGCGTCTGTTCGATCCTCGTTACATTAAAGCAATGGAGATGATTCATGCAGGTACCTTTGGTGAAATAAATGCCATCCGTACTTTCTGGAATCGGAATGGGGATTGGAGACGTTCGGTACCTTCACCCAATTTGGAACGCCTGATAAATTGGCGTCTTTACAAAGAGTTCTCAAAAGGACTGATGACGGAACTCGCTTGCCATCAACTTCAGATCGGAAGCTGGGCTTTGCGTAAGATACCCGAAAAGGTGATGGGACACGGTGCCATCACTTATTGGAAAGACGGCAGAGATGTGTATGACAATGTGAGCTGTGTATATGTATTTGATGATGGTGTGAAAATGACATTTGACTCTGTCATTTCCAATAAATTCTATGGACTGGAAGAACAGATCATGGGTAATCTTGGAACGGTAGAACCGGAAAAGGGAAAATATTACTTTGAAAGTGTAGCTCCTGCACCGGCCTTCCTGCAAATGGTGAATGACTGGGAAACAAAGTATTTGACTCTCTGCCTTTTGCCGGAACAAGCTGGGCGCCGGAAACAGCAAACGAAAACAAAGGAGAATTCATTATCGGAGAACGTCCCAAGAGCGATGGTACATCATTGTTGTTGGAAGCTTTTGTTGAGGCCGTCATAACACAAAAACAACCTAAAAACATCGCAGAAGAAGGGTATTATGCAAGTATGCTCTGTTTGTTGGGACATCAGGCATTGGAAGAAGAACGGACACTCTATTTCCCTGATGAGTATAAAATAGACTATCTGAACCATCAATCTGTAAAAACACCCGAAGCAATATGAAAGACACGATTGTAACCGCACGACGTAAGAAAATAGAGTTAATCACTTTACTCGTTTGTTTCGTAGTATCTAATTTGCTACATCTTTATGCAATTATTGCTTATCATGCACCATTTACGGAGATGATAACGTCTATTTTTTATATAATTATATTTACTTTTGTGCTTTATGCTTTCTGGGGGATTTTGCGTCTCTTGTTTTATGGAATGCAAGCACTGTTTAAAAAGAAAAGCAGGAGTTGATAGTTTTCTTGCATAATTTTAAAGAAGAACTTAATCAATATCAATGAAAATAAATAATTTATGGTAACACGAAGGGATTTTTTGAAAACGATGTCGATGGCTTCAGCCGGATTGGCATTGGGAACCGGTGATTTATTACATGCGCAAACTGCTTCACCTAAAAAAGGAAGAGGTGACAAAGTGAAGATTGCTTATATCGGCATTGGTAACCGTGGAGAGCAGATTATTGAAGACTTTGCACGGACAGGTATGGTGGAAGTGGTGGCTTTATGTGATGTAGATATGGGTGCCAAACATACACAAAAGATAATGGCTAAATATCCGAAAGCAAAGCAGTTTAGGGATTTTCGCCAAATGTTTGATAAGGCCGGTAACGAATTTGATGCTGTAGCAATTGCTACTCCCGACCATTCGCATTTCCCGATCAGTATGCTGGCTTTGGCATCCGGAAAGCACGTATATGTAGAGAAACCGCTGGCACGTACCTTCTATGAAGCGGAACTGTTGATGCAAGCTGCGCTTAAACGTCCGAACTTGGTTACTCAAGTAGGAAATCAGGGACATTCTGAAGCAAACTATTTCCAGTTTAAAGCCTGGATGGATGCGGGAATTATCAAAGACGTTACTGCTATCACTGCCCACATGAATAACCCACGTCGTTGGCATAAATGGGACACTAATATTTATAAACTTCCTTCCGGTCAGCAACTGCCGAAAGATCTGGATTGGGACACTTGGCTCGGAGTTACTCCTTATCACGAGTATAATAAAGATTATCATTTGGGACAATGGCGTTGTTGGTATGATTTTGGTATGGGAGCATTGGGCGACTGGGGAGCACATATCCTCGACACGGCTCACGAATTCCTGGAACTGGGATTGCCATACAAAGTCACTATGCAATATGCAAAAGGGCATAATGATTACTTCTTCCCGTATTCTTCCACGATTCTCTTCCGTTTCCCGCAGCGTAAAGGAATGCCACCGGTAGATATTACCTGGTATGATGGTTTGGATAATCTTCCTCCTATTCCTGCCGGTTATGGAGTTTCGGGACTAGATCCGAACATCCCGGTAACTAATCAGGGAGATACTCCGAAATCTAAGTTGAATCCAGGAAAGATCATTTATACTAAGGATTTGATCTTCAAGGGTGGTAGTCATGGAAGCACTTTGTCTATAATTCCGGAGGAGAAAGCAAAAGAGATGGCAGACAAGTTGCCAAAGGTTCCTAAAAGTCCTTCCAATCACTTCGAGAACTTCTTGTTGGCATGTAACGGTATTGAAAAGACACGCTCGCCGTTCGAAATCAATGGAGTGTTGAGTCAGGTATTCTCACTGGGTGTGATGGCTCAACGACTTAATACACAGTTGTTCTTTGATCCTCGTACGAAGCAGATTACAAATAATGAATTTGCTAATGCAATGCTGGCGGGACTTCCACCGCGTAAAGGTTGGGATGAATTTTATAAATTATAAATAGAAAATAGCCTTTTCCATTCCTTCTTCGAATATAAGGGAGTGGGAAAGGCTAATAAATGATTATGAAGAAGAATATCGTATTAATTTTACTTTTATTTTGTGTCGCTTCTTTAGGTGCACAGAATTGGGAACCTCTTTTCAATGGGAAAAACCTGAAAGGATGGAAGAAATTGAATGGCAAAGCCGAGTATAAAATTGTAGATGGTACCATTGTCGGTGTATCTAAAATGGGAACACCCAATACTTTTTTGGCAACGACAAAGAATTATGGTGATTTTATCCTTGAGTTTGACTTCAAGGTAGATGACGGTTTAAATTCCGGAGTACAGCTTCGTAGTGAAAGCAAGAAAGATTATAAGAAGGGTCGTGTACACGGTTATCAGTTTGAGATCGATCCTTCCAAACGCGCTTGGTCAGGTGGTATCTATGATGAGGCACGTAGAAACTGGCTTTATCCTTTGACGCTGAATCCGTCGGCAAAAACCGCTTTTAAGAATAATGCATGGAATAAAGCTCGTATTGAGGCTGTGGGTAACTCAATCCGTACTTGGATAAACGGAGTACCTTGTGCTAATATCTGGGATGATATGACTCCTGTGGGCTTCATTGCTTTGCAAGTGCATGCCATTGGAAATGCGGCAGATGAAGGTAAAACTGTTAGTTGGAAAGATATCCGCATTTGTACGACAGACGTAGAACGCTATCAGACACCGGAAGCGCAAGCTGCACCGGAAGTGAATCTGATTGCCAACACGATTTCTCCGAATGAAGCAAAAGAAGGATGGACTCTATTATGGGATGGTAAGACTACTGATGGATGGAGAGGAGCTAAGCTTTCTACTTTTCCTGCAAAAGGCTGGAAGATAGAAGATGGAATTCTGAAAGTAATGAAGAGTGGTGGCGCTGAATCTGCTAATGGCGGTGATATTGTGACTACCCGTAAATACAAGAACTTTATTCTGAAAGTAGATTTTAAGATTACCGAAGGTGCCAATAGCGGAATTAAATATTTCGTAAACCCGGATATGAATAAAGGTGCAGGCTCTGCTATCGGTTGTGAATTCCAGATTCTTGATGATGACAAACATCCTGATGCAAAACTGGGTGTGAAAGGTAACAGAAAGCTAGGTTCGTTGTATGATTTGATTCCGGCTCCTAAGAATAAACCTTTCAACAAGAAAGAGTTTAATACTGCTACCATTATCGTAAAAGGTAACCATGTAGAACATTGGTTGAACGGAGTTAAATTGATTGAATATGATCGTAACAATGATATGTGGAATGCATTGGTAGCATACAGTAAATATAAAAACTGGCCTAATTTCGGAAATCCGGAGGAAGGAAATATACTTCTTCAGGATCACGGAGACGAAGTATGGTTCAAGAACGTGAAAATTAAAGAACTGAAGTAAGGCGTATTCCATATTATTGTGGGAGATACGTCAAAATTCTTTATGACTTTTTATTCAGGCACGGATTGCGCGAATTTCACGGTTGTTCTAATGAAATAGCAATCGTGTAATTTGGGTAATCCGTGCCTAATTTGTCCTGCTATACGATGCAAGTCCCTATTCAACATATGTATAAGCCGTCCCATGAAGGCAGTGGACTGCTTTATGCCTGGTTTCTTTCCATGCATACACGGGTGGATATTATCCTGTATAGCAAGAAAACGGAAGGAGAATTGTTGTTTGTGGTCAATTGTATTTATGATGCATTGTGCCGGTTGGAAAAGATGGCGAACTTTTATAATCCGGCCAGTGAATTGGCTTATGTCAACCGGACAGCTTTTGTTTCTCCGGTCGTTCTTAGCGAAGAACTCTATTCAATGATTGATCTATGTCTGGAATATAATGGGAAGACTCTGGGGTGTTTTGATATTACAGTCCATTCAGAAAATTACAATCAGAACACGATACAATCGGTCCATTTATCAGCTGAAGATCATAGTATCTATTTTTCACGACCGGGAGTTGCTGTCAACTTATCTGGTTTCCTCAAAGGGTATGCTTTGGAAACAATTAAAAGCATATTGAATGAGTGTGTGATAGAAAATGCATTGATAAATATGGGAAACAGTTCCGTCCTTGCTTTAGGTAATCATCCGGTAGGAACGGGATGGAAAGTCAATAATATACTTCTTCATAATGAGTGTCTTACAACCTCTGGTAATGACTCTCCTGAACGTCGGCATATTGTTTCTCCTCGAGATGGAAAATTGGTGGAAGGTGCTCGACAGATATCTGTAGTTACAACTAATGGGGCAATAGGAGAAATATTGTCTACCGCTTTGTTTGCTGCTGACAGCGAACTGCGCAAGGATTTACTGGCTGAATTCTCTTCTGTATTAAGCCAGTTTTTCTTGATTGGTTATTAGGTATTTCTCTGATGTGCTAATATTTGTTTTCCTAAGTAGCTATGTTTGATTTTAAAGTATTCTGATGGGTTTTTCAATTATTAATAATTAAGGAGGTAGTTATTAATAGTTGAGGTGATAACTACTGATATCTGACAGGGCTTTTTGGGGCATATAGATACAAAATAGATACGGTAACTATTGTCAGGGAATGAGAACGCTATATGATAGAGATGCTCAATAATTCTGTTTCAGGTATAAATAAGGTATTGTTATTGCTAAAAGTGACAGTGTGGTACTTTGCGGTTTGGGAGGTGTTTTTGTGGAGGTGCTGAAAGATGTGTCTTCCGGTCTGGTTCCTTTTTTAGCTACACCAAAAGCCGTTGTAGCAGTTGACGCGGCGTATCCGAATAGAAAAATAGGACTATTCTTTCATTCATTGAGACATATTTACTATCTTTCCGCTGTGATTTTGCCTACATTTG
>OAUW01000471.1_pt1 | contig 23562 bp, 32 predicted proteins | sample 1495241 | NCBI WGS metagenome assembly OAUW01 (sample SAMEA2580063, study PRJEB22360) | human gut metagenome | biome: human gut; feature: human-associated habitat; material: faeces | place: Denmark | collected 2008/2010
AGATATCTAATCCTTTTAGGAATAAATATCTTCTGCTTTTAAGTTAATGACATTGTGAAATATAGGGCTTTTTAAGGCCCTAAATGCGTAGGTTGGTGCTTTGTTGCGATATGCTCCACGGTTACGGTGTATTGTTCATATTCTGTTTTCGGGAATCTTTATGAAATCTTCAAAATTGCCCGGTATGCTATCCGTAAAATCAAAGAAAGGACTTGATTATATGGATATGATTTTGAAAACGACTGACCTCTGCAAAAATTTCAAGGGGCAAATGGCAGTAAACAATGTGTCACTGAACATCCGGCGCAACTCGGTTTATGGTCTGCTGGGGCCGAATGGGGCTGGCAAATCCACGATCTTAAAAATGTTCACCGGCATTTTGCGCCCCACATCGGGAAGCATCGAGTTTGACGGCCACCCGTGGAAGCGGAATGATCTGGAGCATATCGGTGCTTTGATTGAGATGCCCCCGCTTTACGAAAATCTGACTGCATACGAAAATCTCAAAGTCAGAACTACATTGCTCGGCCTGGACGATGCACGAATTAACGAGGTATTGCAAATTGTCCAGCTCACGAATACCGGCAAGAAACGGGCCGGGCAGTTTTCTCTTGGTATGAAGCAGCGGCTTGGTATTGCTATTGCATTGCTGAACAGTCCCCAGCTTTTGATTCTGGATGAACCGACTAACGGCCTTGACCCTTTAGGGATTGAGGAACTTCGAGAGTTAATTCGCTCTTTTCCCTGCAAAGGGATTACAGTTATTTTGTCCAGCCATATTCTGTCAGAAGTCCAGCAGATTGCAGATCATGTGGGTATCATTGCTGGCGGCGTCCTTGGATATGAGGGAGAGCTTCGCGCCGGTGAAGATTTGGAACAACTCTTTATGGATGTTATTCGCAGAAATGGTAAGGAGGGATATTAAATGGAGATGGCATATATTCAGGCAGAGAACCTAAAGCATAAGAGAACTTTCACAAAAACGCTGATCGTTCTGGCCCCGTTTGTAACTGCGCTTATGAACTTTTTTGCCCCTCTTTGGTTCCAGCTCAATTCTTATAATTGGTGGTATATCCTGCTTTATCCTGGATTCCTTACGCTCACCTGTGCCTTGATTGAACAGCGGGATAATGGCAAACTAAAATATCGTGCCGTTGCTTCATTGCCTGTTTCGCAGAACAAAGTCTGGAAAGCAAAAATTGGAGTGGCCGGTATTTACTCCTGTGTGGGGAATTTCATTTTCCTGGCGCTAAATCTGTTGGGCGGTTTTGCAATATTAGTTATCAACGAAATTCCCCTGACAATCGGAATTTGGCAGGCTGCGGCCGGAACAGCTTGTATTGTCATTGCAAGCCTATGGGAAGTTCCGCTGTGCTTATGGTTATCAAAAAAAGTTGGTATCTTTGTCACGGTTATTCTTAATGCCGGACTTGGAAGCGTTTTAGGGATTTTCACGGCTACAACCTCTTTGTGGATGATCTGCCCGTATAGCTGGGTGCCGCATCTTATGATTTCCGTGTTAGGTATTTTGCCTAATGGTGAGCCGGTTGCAGATCAGAGTACGGCAATGGCATTTTGGATGATTATACTTGTATTGGTCATTTCGCTGGCCTGGTTTGCGGCGCTGTCATTTTTAACTGCAAGATGGTTTGAGAAAAAGGAGGTGGGGTAACTATGGTATCTGTGGTTCGCTGCTGGAAAGCAGAATATCAGAAGTGTAAACATAGCATTTTGCTCTATATGCACAGCATGATTCCGATTATATGTGCGGCGATTTTTGCGGGTTACTATCATATATCCAGATGGGAACTGGCAACCAAAATCAGTGCCTATCTGGAAGTGCTGGCCGTTGCGTTCCCGTTTCTGATCGGCATTATTGTCGGCCTGGTTGTTCAGATCGAAAATCAGGCCGGGCATTATCAGCTTTTGTTGGGAACAATCCCATCTCGCATGGCAACGTATATTGGTAAACTTGGTTTTCTGATGATCTGTGCTTTTGGCGCAACATTTTTAGCGTTAGGAACATTCGCTGCACTATATAGGGATGCTCCGGCAAGCCTTTACCTGAAAGCAGGGATTCTATTGTTGATTACCATGCTTCCCATTTACCTGATTCATTTGTTTGTGGGAATGAGCTTCGGAAAAGGTGCATCTATGGGATTGGGAATTGCAGGGAGTTTAATAGCTGCCCTTATGATAACAGGGCTTGGTGACGCTACATGGAAATATATTCCCTGGGCCTGGGGCGTTCGTGCTATGGATTACACTGTGCTTGCATGGGATAGCCCCCAACTGTATGCACAGGTAAAAACCGATTTTTTCAGTGGTATGATTATTTCTGTATGCTGCACTGTTTGTCTGCTGATTGCCAGTTTGGTTTGGTTTCATGGTTGGGAGGGAGGTAAAAACAGTGAATAAAAAGTGCCTGTTTGCCGTGGTAATTGTGCTTGTAAGTCTTGTCCCTTATTTTCAATATTGGTAAGGTAACGCGGAGAAATATTCATTGCGTCGCTTACATCTTTGCGACTTTCCTTTCTCGCTGTCCGCGCCGCTTTTATCGCTTGCCCGAAAGCTGCGAAGTCATAAAGTGGTACAGGTCTTTTAGCCATAATTATTCACCCTGCTATATTGTATAGTTCCTAACTTTTTCAAGATACGTCTATACAATTCCTACATCTAGCTTAAATAATTCCTAATATATGATTGGATAAATTTTAAATTCTTTATGAAATCTTCAAAAATAGAAACTATTCTTTATTCATAATCAAAAGAAAGGGTATCACAAAATATGGAAATGATTTTAAAAACAACAAACCTTTGCAAATCTTTCAGCGGGCAAACGGTTGTAAACAATATTTCGCTGAACATTGAAAGAAATTCTGTCTATGGACTGCTTGGACCGAACGGAGCTGGAAAATCTACAACACTAAAAATGATTACTGGCATTTTGAAACCGACTTCTGGAAACATCGAATTTGACGGTCATACATGGAAGCGTAGCGACTTAAACCATATCGGGGCATTGATTGAAATGCCACCGCTTTATGAGAACCTAACCGCCTATGAAAATCTGAAAGTGAGAACTACCGTGTTAGGGCTGACAGATAAGCGGATTGACGAAGTGCTGCAAATCGTCCGGCTGACGGAAACAGGCAAGAAAAGAGCCGGACAGTTTTCTCTTGGTATGAAACAGCGTCTTGGAATTGCAGTTGCATTACTAAACAACCCGAAGCTGCTCATACTTGATGAACCAACCAACGGGCTTGACCCGATTGGGATTGAAGAACTTAGAGAGCTTATCCGTTCCTTTCCTGCAAAGGGTATTACCGTTATTTTATCAAGTCATATTCTCTCCGAGGTACAACAGACCGCTGACCACATCGGCATTATTGCGGGCGGCGTCTTAGGCTATGAGGGGAAACTTAATGCAAACGAAAATTTGGAACAGCTTTTTATGGACGTTGTAAAAAGCAATCACAGGGAGGGTTAAGGCATGGACTATCTAAAATCAGAACATTTGAAATTCAAGAGGACAATGTCGAACAAACTGATTTTCATTGTTCCGCTAATTACGGCTATTTTTGCATGGATTATGGGTGGATATATGGGGTATCAGTACATGACGCTTTACTGGTGGTATGCGTTCCTGCTTCCTGGAGCAATCGCAATTTTGTGTTCTTTGTCACACAGAAAAGAAGAAAACGCAGGGAAATACTATTTTACTATTCCCTGTATGCCAGCACCGCAGACAGTAAAAAGCTCAAAATGATATTGGAAATTACTACAACGTTTTTTCCGTTGTTGATAAGCGTTATTGTTGGTCTGAACGTTGCACTGGAAGAAAAAGCTTCACACTTCCAAACGCTGCTTGCTGTACCAAACAGACACAAAAATATGCTTGCAAAATTAACTTATCTTTATGGTTCGGGGGTATTTGCATTGTTCTTTCTGTTCCTGTTATTTGTGATTGGCATACATCTTTTGGGAATGGCTGATACAGTGCAGCTCGGAATGCTCATTGGAGCCGCCGCCGGGATGGCCTTTTGTAATTTTATAATATACATCTTGCACCTGTTCCTTAGCTTCAAATTTGGATTAGGGTTATCCCTGTTTTGGGGCGTGTTTGAAAGTCTGCAATGTATCTTATATAGCAATATTGAGCTGAAAGGTGTAGCCCGGTATATCCCCTTTGCATGGTCTATGAATTGGGTACAGGATATTTTGAGCCGACAAATTTTCAACTATGGAACGGAAAAAATATGGATTGCAGCATTAACGACAGGTGGCTTGTTGCTGACCTTATTGTGGTTTTCTCATTGGGAAGGACGGAAAAATTATGAATAAAAATAGAAAAATGGTTATCGTCTTTCTGTTTGCTTTTGTTTTATGCTTTTCTCTTGCAGGCTGTACTTTACAGGACAGAATCGAAGAATATTCCAGTGGCAAGGAACAATGCTATTTGAATACGGAAAATGTAACACGTTTTTCCTATAAAGGTAACGATTACACCATTTTGGCAGATACCGTATCAAATGGCGGGCTTGGAGAATGGATTGGATATATCCGGCAGCTTGCCGCCATAGACGAGAACGGAAAAATATTGCTGCAAGAAAATGTTGAACCGGCAACTTTTCAATCCTTAGCGGATTTGGCGGAGAAAGCACCAGAAGCCGCTTACATTATTCCTTTTCTCAATGTATATGCGGCTCCTAACGCAGACGATTATCTTATTGTAGATGTAAACGGAGGGTATCATAAAGCTGTTATCAGCGAAAATGTCAAAGATAGCGATACTGTTTTTGATTTTAAGAAAACAGAAGAATCTATAAATGACAGATTTGAAGTCAATCCAGAAAATGCGACACAGCTTCTTTGGGGCAGGACGGTTTATCAAGTAACGTCTGATATGGTATCAGATGATGAATTAGGCAGCTACATTGATATTCTTGCTGAAAGTGTTACATTCGATACAGAAACGAAAATCCCTTTGTCAAAAGAAGATTTAAGCAAGATTGACTGGTACGGGGAAAATGCCGGACAGGGGCGAGAGTATTGGTTTTACACAGATGTCTATGAGATTTACGGAACCGATAAAGCGGAAGCGGTTGCGGTCAATGTAAATGATAACTACTATATTGCAAAGCGACAATGACAGCTTTCCTGCCCTTGGAGCTTGTGCTATACTAAAAAGGACAACGAAAGCCTGCTAATAAAAAGTCAAGTGTTTTTTTGAAGAAAATTTCAAAAATCCGATTTGATATTTTGTGCATAACTTTTAAGCCGCCAGAAATGCCGGCTTTGAAAGTGGTGATATAGAAAAGGGTGTTATTCTGTCTGTTCTAAGTTCCGCAGACATTCTTTGACTTTACCATAGTAAATGCGTAAGAACTTATTCGCTCCGGCTGTCATGTAGACATAGTAAGGCTTTCCCTGAGACCGTTTTTTGTCAAGAAAACGGTACACCGGATCGGCTTCAGGAGCATTTTGCAACAAGGTTGTCATGATCTGAAACAATGTTTTGCGCAGCCTTGCGGATCCGACCTTTGAAGCCCTGTTGCTCTTTGACTTGTGCTGGCCGGATTCATCAACACCGGGGTCTACGCCCGCAAAGGCGGTCAGTGCTTCCCTGTGGGTAAACCGGGATACATCGCCGATCTCAGCGATGAGCTGGGGACCATAGGTTTTCCCAACGCCATAGATGCCCATTACGGTGCTGTATTCTGGAAGTGTGGATGCCAGTTCGTTCATTTCCCTGCGGAGTCGTTCTACATGTTCGGAGGCAAGATTTAACTGCTGGATGCTTTGCTGGATCAACAGCTTATAAGTCTTCTCCTTTGGAAAGACGGCAACCAACTCCTTCGAGGCATTAAACAGTTTTTCTGGCTTGTCCTGCTGAAAGATATAGTGGTGCTTCTTACAGAAAGACATGTAGCGTTCTGTAAATGCCTTTAACCCAATCTTGCGGACACAATCCGCATGCCAGAAAGAATAAGCATAGTCAACCCATTTTTCACTCCCGTCCTCACGGGTGGGGCTGTCAAAGAGTTTGTTTACACCAGGATAAGTATTATCCAACAGTGCAATCAGATTTGCTTTTGCGGCAACCTTTTGTTTCATAAAGAAGCTGAATTGAGAGTTTAAAGTTTTTAACTGAGTACGTGTATTGTCCATACCTGAATATTGGCGCAGTTCCGTCCAGTTGTCAAGCGTATAGCGGGCAATTTTGCGGGCATCCGCCGGATCCGATTTCACCTTGCGCAGGGAGTTGTTGCCAAAGTTTTTAATCAGGTGAGGATTTACAATGGAAATAAACAATCCAGCCTCGGATAGAGCCTTTATCATAGGCTCATGATATCTACCCGTACACTCCATAACGATCTTTGTGGTGCCGTCTAATGAACTCAAATAATCTGCCAGTTCATTGAGGTTTTGGGATGTGTGGGAGACATCAAAGGGCTTGCGGATCACAGTGCCGCCAGGCTGCAGGACTGCAACGGTGCTTTTACCCTTTGAAACATCAATACCTACTGCGTTGTACATTCTACGTACCTCCAAAAGTGAATTTGCATGGATTCCAGCATTTCTCATTGCCTATTCAATCTCCTGGGGTATCAAACGAACGTGAAGTAGTAGTTCAACCTGCATAAATCGAACGGCTGCAATGACAGGCTGGCTGACAGGCTTTCGTACGGACGCCAATGGTCCTAGGAGGTGTCGTCAGACCGATGCCTAATCATTATACAGCTTAAACAATGAGAGGATTAAGTCCCAACTGGCTGTTGGGTACTGAAACCCTACACTTATATATTAGGAGGAGGTCATAAGAACAGAGATATTGTTAATATTCTTCCGACCTTAAATACTTCCTTTTGTTTGGCTGCCTACATAGGCAGAACTAATCTGCCTGAATCCAGATGGGAGGTCAAACACAATGGAAAGAATTATTAAGCGTGGCGACATTTACTACGCAGAGCTTAACCCCATTATCGGCTCAGAACAAGGCGGCACAAGACCTGTACTTATCATTTCCAATGATATAGGAAACAAGCACAGTCCGACGGTAATCATTGCAGCAATTACGAGCCGAGTACACACAAAAGCAAAGTTGCCCACACATACCGCAGTAAGTAATTATGAAGGGCTTGACAAGGACTCTATTATCCTGCTTGAGCAGATACGGACGATTGATAAGCAGAGGTTAAAACAGTATATGGGAATGATGCCCGATAACATAATGGCAAGAGTTGACAAGGCTCTTGCCATTAGTGTTGCACTTAAAAAAATATGAAAAAATGTGTAAAGCAGGTATGAGGGATATATTTGCACATTGGTAAAATGGCGGCTGTATTTTTATAATTTAGAGGTACAGCCGTTTTAGCTTTAGCGGAGGTATTCGTTTATGGGAAATGAAAATTTTATTCAAAATACAGAACTGAAAAACGAACAGTTGAAAGATGAAACCGAAATATTCAATTCTTTTATCAATGTTATGGTGCAGATAGTTGAAAAATACGGAAAGACTGTTTTGCAGGAATTAGATTGTGCTGCGTAGGTTACGCAGCCTTACATATCACATTTCCCTATAAATTTATGGAGGTGGTACGATGAACAGAGAAGGAAAGAAATGTGTCCTATATCCGAGAGTAAGTACTGAAATGCAGGTGGACGGATATAGCCTTGAAGGGCAGAAGAATAGCCTGAAACGATTTGCTGACAGAGAGGAAATGGAGATTGTTGGTATATATGAAGATGCGGGTAAATCGGGAAAATCTATTGAGGGGAGACCTGCTTTTAAGAAGATGCTTTCCGATATAAAGAACGGATTGGAGATAGATTATATTCTGGTCTATAAACTTTCACGATTTGGAAGAAACGCAGCAGATATTCTAAATTCATTGGAGTTTGTGCAGTCGTATGGAATAAATCTTATTTGTATTGAGGAAGGTATTGACTCATCACAGACAAGCGGAAAACTTTTAATTTCTGTATTATCTGCGGTTGCAGAAATTGAAAGAGAAAATATCATTGAACAGACAATGAACGGACGCAGAGAAAAAGCAAGACAGGGAGGTTGGAACGGCGGGTTTGCTTCCCCTGGGTATTTAGTGCCTTTTACCGTATGGATATTATCTGAAAGACAATCAGCTCTTAATAGAAGAAACCGAAGCTGAAGCAATCCGAATTATATTTGATAAGTTTGCCAATTCAGACGTAGGGCTTGGCGGAGTAGCAAAATATCTTAATCTGCAAGGAATAAAAAAGATACCTCGTCAGAATGGAACGTTAGAAACATGGAGCAGCCATTTCATAAGGTTGATATTAGATAATCCTGTTTATTGTGGTAAGATTGCTTATGGCAGAAGAACACGAGAAAAGGTAAAAGGCACAAAAAATGAATATAAGCAGGTTCATACAGATGATTATATTCTGGAAGATGGACAACACGAAGGAATAGTTAGCGAAGAATTATGGCAAAAAGCTCACACAAAACGTATGGCAACAGGAATTAAGCAGCCGTCCAAAATAGGTAAGGACAGGTCGCATCTGTTGACGGGAATATTAAAGTGTCCTATTTGTGGAAGCTCAATGTATACGAATAAACATGCGTGGACGAATAAAGATGGCACATACAAAGAAGTTTACTATTATATCTGCGGTAGGAACAAGCAGGAGCGAGGGCATCATTGTGATTACAAGGCATCGCTTAGAAAAACAGACATTGAACCACTTGTAATTGAAGCTGTTAAAGAATTGGTAAGTGATAAATATTTTGCAAAAGAGATAGAAAAGCGTATTGGCGTACAGACTGATACCACTGCTATTGATAAGGAACTTGCCAATTATGAGAGCAAGCTGAAAGAAGTAGATTTGAATAAAGCTCGTCTGGAGCGAGAGATTGATAATCTGCCTATTGATGCTCGTTTCAGAGAAAGAAAAATCCACGACATGACATTAAGGCTTGATGGATTGTATGATACGATTGTCGAGTTGGAAGAACGGATTGAAGATGCAAAGCTGAGAAGAAGTTCTATCGAAATGGAAGCAATCACTCTGGACAATATTTACAAGCTTATGCTGAATTTCGGAAAGCTCTATGATATAATAAGTGACGAGGAAAAGAAAAATCTTATAACTTATCTAATAAAGGAAATTCAGATATATCCTAATGGAGAGTCAGAGATGCCTTTGAAGTCGATAGAGTTTAATTTTCCGATATATCGTGATGGACAAGAGGTAAGGCGGCTCTTGTGGGAAAAAGGTAATACCGTTGAGACGGTTGTTCTTTTGTCCCAACAGAAGCCAGATGACACGATAGAGATCGACTTAGACCTGGATGAGCTGGATGCCACCAGTGCCGAGTTGAAAGCAACCTATCAGGAAATCAAGGATTATGTGCTGAAAGAATCTGGCTTGAAGGTTTCAAGTTTATATATTTCTCAGGTAAAACGCAAATGTGGAATTGAAGTGGGAGAAAACTATAATCTTCCAAAATCAGAAAATGCAAGAGTTCCACAATGCCCGAAAGAGAAAGAAGATGCTATCAAGGCTGCCCTGAAATATTATGCGATGATCTAAGGACATCGCTGATTTCAAGGAGGAATAACACATGAAAAGTACATTTGAAAAATGGGTGGAACCTACACACTTGGCGCAGACGGAATTTACTATCCGAATCTTGTCAGTACAGATGAAGAACCGCATTATGGGAAATATGGAATGATGCGGAAAACATATCTGAAAGAGTATCGTCCGGCAATGTATTCACTGTATATGTTGGAAGACAGATTGACAGAACATCTGAATGCTGTGGACGATGAAGCACAGGAGAGAATGGACATTCTAGTGCGTCAGATGATGGAAAAGGAAGGCATTACGGAAGAAATGAAAGCTTGTGACCAGATGGAATGGGTCAGGGCTGTAAATAATATCCGAAATGTAGCAGAAGAGATTGTGTTAAAAGAATTAGTGTATATTTAAAGCGTGGAAAGCTCCTTCGGGAGCTTTTTACCGTTTCTACAAACAATTTTTTCGCGTGCCGGAAAGCAATCTATTTACATGGAACAGATGCAGAGAGAGAAAATATTGGAAGGTTATGATTCTTGATCAGCTTTTTTGCTATTGCTCTTTTGAAGATGGTAAAAAAACAAGTGATATGGTAAAATAATACTATTAGATTGAACGGACAGAAATGAGGAAAGTTGATGAATTAAGAAATGTAATTGCAAATCAATTTGCCTGCGAATATAAGACTTATGACTTTGGGGAAATCTGTAATGCATTCATTGATGATTTGATTAGATTAATGGAAAATAGTATTAAAAATGAACAAGGCAATTTTTAGTTGACATAAGGAGAACAGAAAAATATGAAAAAATATTACGCAGAAAGACATGGTTTACTTACAAAGCAACTACAGATAGATTTTGATGAGTTATTACAGTATTTCGGACAGGTATATAAATATTTTTGTGATAAAGAGTATTTTGAAGTGGCTACAAGAGGAGTGTGGAGGCAAATTCCTTATACGCAGGATTCGGAGCAGATTTTACCACCAAGTTTGTTGCCATCACCGGAAGTGTATTTTGCAACATGCTTACAGGATAAAGAGGTTTGGCCAATTTGGCAATATCTTGAAGAATATGATGAGCAGACATTGTTTTCAGTGATTGAGATTTTATACGACCATATTGGTGTTTATAACTATGAAATAGATCAGTTTGAAAATGAAGCACAAAAGGAAGAATTTGCTGAACAAATTAATAATATCTTACGTGCATATAAAGAGGGATATTATCTTGAACCGACAAATGGATTTATAATGCAAATACCTAACGGTGCGTTGCGTGAACAGTTAGAATATGACGGTTCTGATTTACCCGATTCAGTATATGAGCAATTAGCAACAGCCACAGAAATGTATTATCGTTTTGATGCCAATTTGGAACAGAAAAAGAAAGCTATTAATATTCTTGCCGATATTTTGGAAAGTGAACGTGAAGAAGTAAAAGATACTTTAAATGCTGAGTATGAAGTTCCTAAAAATGAACATGATAAGTTGATTTTTGGTATAGTTAATGGTTATAATATTCGCCATAATCGTGCAGATCAAAAGAACGATTATAGCAAAGAAATATGGTATGATTGGATGATGCAATATTATACAAGCGTAATAATAGCATTTTACAAGTTGAAAAATAAGTATACCGATATTGATTTTTAAATGGTGAGTTAAATGATATCTCCCTAAGTGGAGTATAAACCTTTTCTCAAAAGGTGATGGTTTCGCTATTTAGCATAAAAAGTAACTTAGAAGTTTCAGAATTAAGTTAATCGTGCCATATGGCTTGATTATAAAAGCAAAGATAAAAACGCAACGTACATCTTTGATGTACCAGAGCCGGTAGGTAGCCCGGCCGTCCTATATAAATAGGGTAAGTAACCTGCCCCTCCGGGTTGTCCATTCTTTGTTCAATCATTTTTAGGAGGGATTCTTATGGACAAAGTAAATGGAAAGCTGACAGTATTTTTTGAAGAGCCGTTTTGGGTGGGAATCTTTGAACGCATCGAAGATGGTAAACTATCTGTGGCAAAGGTAACATTTGGTGCAGAGCCAAAAGATTATGAAGTACAGGAATATATTCAAAAGTGCTATTTCAGTTTGAAATTCAGTCCGGTTGTTGAAACTGTTGTAAAGGATATCAAAAGAAATCCGAAACGGATGCAGCGGGAAGCAAAGAAGCAGATGCTGGAAATAGGCATTGGTACAAAATCGCAACAGGCGTTGAAATTACAACAGGAACAGAACAAGCAGGAACGCAAAGAGAAAAGACGCAAGAAAAAAGAGGCAGAAGAGCAGCGAATGTTTGAACTGAAACAGCGAAAGAAAAGAGAAAAGCATAAGGGACATTAAAGTCCCTTGGCCTTTTACTCAAATCGAAAAGTGTTGAATAAAGCTTTCGGGAGGTGTTTCTATGAAGAAAAAAGTACTTGCAATTATGTTAATCGCCATGTCAATAATGTTGATTTCGGCGTGTGGAAAAAAAGAAAAACTGTACGAAATTCCTGATTTATCGCAGTATAAGACAGATTATGTAGGAGATTCTTCAAATGTTATAAATATTGTAAGTGGTCAAGAGTATCCGGCGGGATACTCATATGACAGTATAGAGATACAGTCTGAAACAGAGCCTTATGGATTAACAGTTTTTCTAAAAGATGAGCCGTCTGCAGCCAAACTTGAAGATGAATTGCAGGTTAATGCAGATATGACATTTGACTTGATTGGTAATTTGGGAACAATTGATTATAAAACAGCAGATAGCAAAGAAATTATTGCATCGTATGAACGGTGATATATTTTTAGTCAACTTTTAGATAATTTGAAGAGTAGAATATAAAAAGGCGTATGGAAGTTTTAAATCCATACGCTTTTTTGGGAAAAACTCATTTTTGAACAAGAGATTTGTAAGAACATATTATCTATTCAAAGACGGTTACAATTCCATATCATATGACTTTTTCTTAGTTCGAGCAGGCTGATTTCGCCGCATTTCTTGTTTTCTCTGATATTCAAGTTCCCATGCACGATGAGAGAAAACATCAGGATCTTCCGCATTGAGATAATCCACCTCATTGGCTGCAATATCACGTCGGTGATAGTCATAATATTTACCGAAAGTACCTTTGAGCTGTTCGATCAGCTTATCCCGAAAATCAGGACGTATCTGGATTCTGGTGTCCAGCAATTCTGTATACTGTTCAGGTTCAGGACGAAATTTTTCTTCCCGGAAAGCGGCAGCATCTTTTTCAAGCTGTTTTTTGAGCGAGATGTCCTGAGAATCTAGGATATCAAGATTGTTATTCATCTGGTCGTATTTCTTGGATAGATTCGTCATATCTTTATCGGTAGAGCATTCTGCCTGGAAGATTAGCTGCTCTTTCCTTGATTTCAGTTCTTCAATTTCTTCGGTAACAGTGGTAAGCTGCTGATTCAATTTTATATGCTGGATGGGATTAAAAATACTGGCTTTCTCTTTTTTTACATAGCCATTAGTGTCAGAAGATAATATTCTTCGTCCATAGCTTTATCCGGGATAAATTCTTTGTGTCCTTTGCCGATCCGGTAGTAAATGCCGTTATATTCCAGAATATTCCCGGTGAAGATTGGTTCTGTTTCATAGGCTTTGATTCCGGTTGGCGTGACGGTGTTTGCTGTTTTCATATTGCCATAGCCATGATCTACAGCGATGATTTTTGTGTTTCTGAGTTCTTGCATAAAAAATACCTCCGTTTTCGTATTGATTGATTCAGCAGGTCGTACCGGTGTGGTACTGCTCTGCTGTGAGATAAGCATACGAAGATCGGAGGTAAAAGACATTGAGGGGAAATTGAGAAAAAAGATATATTGTGCTTACGTTCTTCATGTACTCTTGTTGTGATTTCATTGTTTTTTATCGTATAATATGGATACTGGAGGTGGTTTGGATGAAATACAAGATTTTAGTTGTTGATGATGATAAAGAATTGGTGAAAATGCTTTGTAGTTATTTTAATATGAAACAATATGAAACCATTACGGCTACAGATGGAATGGAAGCATTAAATAAAATAAAAATGAAACCGGATATTATTTTATTGGATATCAACATGCCACGTATGGATGGGATTGAAGTATGTCGTCTGATACGCAGTAAAGTGTTATGTCCGATTTTGTTTCTAACAGCAAGAGTTGATGAAGATGATAAAATTAATGGGTTGCTTTCGGGTGGGGATGATTATATTACGAAACCATTTAGTCTTCGGGAGTTGGAAGCAAGGATTGTCACAAACATAAAGAGAGAAGAAAGGCATCAACAAAAAACGGAATACCGTTTCATGGATGAAATGCTGATTGATTATTCTGAAAAAATAGTAGCTATAGCTGGACACAGGATGGAGTTCACAAAAATTGAATATCAGATTATTGAATTCTTATCCATGCATCCAGGGCAGGTGTTTGATAAAGAACGTATATATGCACAAGTCTGTGGATATGATGCGGAAGGGGACAGTAGAACGATAACGGAATTAGTACGGCGTATAAGGAAAAAAATAGCGGATTATTCAGAAAAAGAATACATAGAAACTGTATGGGGGATTGGATACCGATGGAAAAAATAAGAAACTTGTCACTGAAAAAAACAATTCTGCTTTATTTTGTGATCAGCTTAACGGCAGCATTTCTGTTATCTGGATTTACAGTTCATTTTGCAAGAAATATGCAGAATAAAATATGGGAAAAATATATTGATTATGCAGATTATACGGACGTGTTTCAGCAATATGGAAAGAAATACGAGATTGAGATATCAAGACCTAATCAATCGCAGATGAATCGTTTGGACTATCATCTTTCGGAAATGTGTGACTTTATGGAAACATATTCGGTACTGATTTTTTCGATTGTTGGGAGTGTTGTTGCGGTATTCTTTTTTTATAAAAATAAGTTAAAGACACCTCTACAGGAACTAAAAGATGCCTCACAAATGATTGCAGATAATGAACTGGATTTTCATGTGTCCTATGAAAATAAAGATGAGATGGGAACTTTGTGTAAAGAATTTGAAATGATGCGAAGTGATTTAGCAGATAACAACAGAAAGATGTGGCGAATGATTGATGACGAGAAGGCTTTGCGGAATGCAATTGCACATGATATACGTTCTCCACTTTCCATATTGCGTGGGTATCAGGAAATGCTCTTAGAGTTTGTTTCTGCCGAGAGTATAAAAACAGAGGATGTTATTGATATCTTACAAACAGGCATGTATCAGATTGACCGTATAGAGCATTTCACGGAAAACATGAGAAAAATGTCCCATTTAGAACAGAGGGAACTGCAATGCTCAGAGATAGAGTTATCGGAACTGGCAAAAAAGATTGAGGCAGAAGCTGCCATGCTGTCCAAGAAGGAAAGTAAATTATGTAAGGTAGAAAGAGTGCAGGAACAAAACATTGTGAAAGTGGATGAGGAACTTGTCATGGAAGTGACAGACAACTTACTGGAAAATGCGGTTCGATATGCACAAAAAAGTATTGCTTTGCAGATAAAGAAAAAGGATGGTTTTCTTATAATTTCTGTTGAAGATGATGGAATAGGATTTGTGGATACTGAGGAAAAAGTAACAGAGCCATTTTATCATAAGAATCCACAAGATGATTTAAAGCATTTTGGCCTTGGTATGTATATTTCTCGTATTTTCTGTGAAAAGCATGGAGGAAATTTGAAAATATATAATGCCAGACAAGGCGGTGCTCATGTAGAAGCTCTTTTCAAAGCTGAATAAAAATACTTTATAAGGCTGAAATCGCAAATAAAGTGGTTTTAGTCTTTTTTGTTGTGAATTTATTGAGAATTGATTTGTATGATGTTGTTAAAGAAATAAAGAAAGGAAGAGATACAATGAAAACAATCATAAAAAGAAGTATACTTGATTATTTAAAGAACCCTGTTTTGTGGATTGGCTTGATTATTATAGTTGCCAGTATGTATCAATGTCTGTCATCGTATTTGCAAATTCATTATATCAAACAGAATGAACAGATCACACAAAATGACGTAGCATTGGAAGATGCTGATGTCATGGATGGGTACATTCCCACATCTGATGATAAAGAAAGAAGAAGGGAGTGGGAAGATACGATCAAAGAGACGTTAATGGACACCTCCAAAAATGGTTTTGGATTTAGCAGGCAGGAAGCAGATCATGTAATGAAAGAAATTCAGAATATGGATGTAAAGACTGCTTCTGAGTTTTTGGAATCCCAATATGGCTATTATAATGCAATATATGCTTATGAGGACCTTGAAATTCATAAGGGGACAGCAGAAGAAATCAATCATTATATCGAGCGGAAATTATCCGAACATTCTTTTTCCTGGTACTTTGCCAAAAAATTTACGGATTTTGCAGGATTGCATATGGCCTTTTTTGCAACAGTCTTGCTATCATTTTTATTTATTCAGGATACACGAAAAAGTACCTATGAATTATTACATACAAAGCCTGTTACGGCAGTCCAATATATATGTGGGAAAGTAATAAGCGGATTCATTAGTATGCTGGGAGTATTAGTGATTTTGAATGTTATATTCTTTATGCTGTGTTTGAAAACGTCTTTAGAATCGGGCTTTCCAGTAACACCAATTGATTTTTGCGTGAATTCTCTGATCTATATTATTCCGAATCTTTTGATGATATGTTGTGTCTATACAATTACAGCAGTAATATTTAAAAATCCGCTTCCGGCAGCACCAATCTTGTTTTTACACATTATATATTCAAATATGCTGACCATGAAGAATGATATTTATTATATGAGACCGTTCTCTATTATGGTGCGATTCCCTGGCAGATTTTTTGAAACACATGTAGCTAAAATGTCAAACATAAATCAGATTATTCTTGTAATTTCATCAGTTATATTAGTATGTATTTCTGTTACAATCTGGAAAAGGAGGAGGGTTCATTGAAAACGGAACTAAAAAACTGCCTGTCGTTATATAAGATTTTTTATTCATGTGCATTTATACTGATATTGTGTGCTATTCATCCGATTATATACTATGAAGAAATCGGTTCAGCGATTCAGTCGCCAATAGCATTTTTAACAATTATTTTTTGTAGTGACACATATTTGATGGAAGTAAAAAGTAAGCGTGCCGATGTATTTCATTTGTATGATCAAAAAAAGCAGTTAAAAGTAATATCGCAGAGAGTGGGCGTTCAAATATTATATTTATTAATACTTTCCTGTGTTGGATATGTTTTGTTTTTCTGGCAAAAACCGGGCAGTGTAAACGAAGGCATTTCGGGTATTCAGATATTTCTTTTATATTTCATTGCAATGTTTGGAACTATCTGGCTTTGGAGTATATGCTCTGTGATTTTGTGTACATTGCTTCGAAATATGTGGGCAGGTATTGGATGTTTATTTGGAATTGTCATTGGACTTATATCAAAAGCGGGAAGTTCATTTTTCGGAAATCTGGGATTGTTTTCTTTCAGCTTTTGTGAACCTACTCAATTAATGTCCGAGAGTTGGATTTATGGAACGCTTGTGTCTTTTATAGCGGGGCTGTTTTTATTTGCAGTATTACCAATGACTTTAAAGAAAAGAGGATAGATTATGAGTATTAGAATAAATGATTTAACAGTTAGATTTAAAAATGGTGTAGTTGCAGTAAATAAGGCATCTCTTGAAATACCTAAGGGAATTTACGGACTTTTGGGTGAGAATGGTGCCGGAAAAACCACTTTGATGAGGGTTCTTACAACTGTTTTAAAACAAACGGAAGGAATGGTTTCCCTTGATGGAATTCTGTATAACGAGGGAAATTATGAGAAAATACAGAAAAAGATTGGTTATCTTCCACAGGAAATCGACTTATATCCGAATCTTACGGTGAAAGAATGTCTTGTATATATGGGGGGACTGTCAGGAGTAGCCAGAAATGACCTCGAACAAAGAATTACCTATTATCTGGAAAAGACTTCTCTTACAGAGCATCAGAATAAAAAAATGCGGCAATTATCTGGTGGTATGAAGAGACGTGTCGGACTCATACAGGCACTTCTTAATAATCCGGATTTTTTGATTATTGATGAACCTACTACCGGGTTAGATCCGGAAGAAAGAATCAGGATCCGCAATCTTTTGGTTGATTTTTCAAAGGATAGAACTGTGCTGTTTTCCACTCATGTAGTAGAAGATTTAGCAGCAACCTGTACACAGCTTGCCATTATGAAAAAGGGAAGTTTTTTATATTCTGGAAGCGTGAGTGGGTTGCTGGAAAATGCAAAGGGCTGTGTTTGGAATTGTACGGTACAAAATGCAGAAGAAGCCCGTTTGTTAGAAGCCAATTATTCTATATCATCTAAGCAGTATGTAGAAAATGGAATTCATATGAAAGTATTAAGCAAAGGAAAGCCAAATGAGAATTGTGTCCTGGATAATGATATCACTTTGGAAGATGCATATATTTATTTGACGAATAGTTGAATATAACGGCGGGCCGTAAATTATGTTTGTTTTGTTAAAAGACCGGATAGAGTTTTTCCAATGGAAAATCCAATCTGTGGATATAACTCCTGATCAAGAAAATGCGGATATTTTTAAATTGATTGTGTCAATTTAAAATCAATTTCTATTCAATGTGGTTTTCCGGTAGGTTCTGTAAAATAAGCTCAGATTAAAACAATGACGGGAGGAGCTTATGCAACAGAATATTGAATTTGAGCGGTGCATTGATTTTCTGGTACGGATGATTGATAAGTACGGCGAAGAAGTCCTCCGGGAGTTGGAGGAAAAAAAATAGAATAAAGAAGAAAAAACAGCATAGAATACTTCTTTTCATAGCATTTGTAAGACCGTCGAAGTCTCCTTTTCACAGGTTCGGCTTGCTATTCTCCATCGGAAACAGAGTCTTTCTTTTTTTAGACTTACCAGAAATCATTTCATGCCCAGAATAGATAGCTATGATCATGCAGAACAGAGAGCTACAAGCAAAATACTTATGAGCGGATTTCATATTTTTATAGCCAGCATAAAAGATTCCAAACATTGCTGCCAATGCACCAAGTGACCAATATTTATGTGCTTTCATCTTAGATTTCTCCTGCGTTTTTTTATTATGATTCAGTTTTTTTCTTTTATTTATAAAGAAATGAGGAACACATCTGTATATAGCGAGATGGTTCCTCTTTTTGTTATGCGGTTTTTTGTACAGCCAGCGCTTCGATTTCTTCTAAGGTCAGGTCTGTAAAAGCGGCAATATCTTCGTAAGTGAGTTTACCGGAGGCCAGCATACGTTTAGCAATTTCAATGCGTTCAGCTTTTCGCATATTTTCCATTTCTCTGCACATAGTCAAAACTCCTTCCTCATCTTCTTTAAAATAACGTACTCTGTCAGCAAGGATTTTATAATACATGTCTTTCGGATTGGTACAGGAAAAATCGTGCATTAGTTTTCCGAGTTCTGTTTCATCTTTGATTTGGGAATTTATATAAATAATATGAGCTTCATCACCGAATGGTTCACCGGTTTCCTGGATGATGCGGTCAACATGATAAATTGGAAGCCCGGCTTTTAATACATCATTTTCGGTAATAAAAATCACATAGGTTTCAGTGAGAGCATCATATTTATCGCCAGCTTCAGTTATATTGGCATCTATAAGACTGCTATTGTATCTTGCACGTTTTGCATCAGCACCACGATCACTTCTTTGAATTTCTATATTATAAATGCGGTTATTGGAATCAACAGCTAATATATCCAAGCGAATAGAACGTCCCTGTAAATTTTTTATATCGTATTGTCCCTGCACAGATTGTACTTTAAGGTCATGTCTTTGCAAAATAATTTGAAGTAGAAATTCCGCACATGCCTTATCTTCAAAAACTTTACTCATAAAATCATCATCTAAAAGACGAAAACCCCTAAGGCGTTGTAGATCTTCTTTATGTTTTTGCTCAAAATCCAGTGTTTCTTCTGTATTATTCATTGTAAAAACACCACCTGCTTTCCTTTAGAATGGGATATAGTAAACATGGATTCCTATATCATTATTTTAACATGGCAAATAGCAATCCTCAATACCTGAATTTTGAAATGACAAATGCCGATAAAAAATAACAGTCTATAAATCTTTTACTTTTTCAATCTGTTCATTCACATCTTTAAGTTGCTGTTCAGTATCTTTTAAAGATTTTCTGGGAGCACTGGTCTGGTCTGATGCCTGATTGAGTTCTACATGGAAATCATCAAGAGAATCATAGCCATGTTCCTGTATGTAGGCAACAGTCTGAGCCATCTGCTTCAAATTGGTGAGCTTTACTTTTTGAGCATAGGCTCCACTTTGCTGTGCTTTAATACAGGTTTGCAGATCTATGACAAGCCGGAGATCTGATTTTATGAAAATGAATGGTGTAGAGATAGCAGAAGTATCAGAGAAAGGAACAGTTGGTAAATCTGTGGAAGTATTCGGAGCCTGCTGTTCCAGAATTTCTTCTTTCTGTTCTCTATGGGATTTCGTGTTTTCCTCAAATGCTTTCAAGAGAAAATCTTCTGTGTATCTGGTTCCAAGATTCCTTTCAGTGATATATTTTTTTCTGCCAGGGTGAAGATAGCTGTATCGGTTTCGACTGATCTTGAAGATGATGTGATATTTTTCATCAAGGATTTTTGAAAATTCCTCTGGTGATTGGGCGGTGCTTGCAGCATCATCAATAGCGTCACGAAGAAATTGTTTTTCTGTCTGGTAACGTGTTTCCTTTGGTGTGATTCCATCTTCTTTCATTTTCTGATTCAGTTCATCGAGCTTTTCCTGTCCACGGCGTTGTGCCCAATATTCTTTTTCTGTGATTTTTCTTTCAGCAGGAGTGAGCAGATCAACCTGATGTAGCGGGTGGATTACTCCACCCATTGCTGTTAACCGATTGTTTTAATTGGACAATCTAACCGCTTTTAACCGAGCATTTTAACTGGACGCTCTAACCGCTGCGCAGATATTTCTATCTGTGTTTTTATTATATGCAATTTACAGTAAAAAACCAATGCCTTTAATTGCTAAAATTTTATGAACTTTTTTCGATATCTATGGAATCGTTTTTATCACAGACAGGAACAAAAAGAAAGAGATAGCAGATGGGTATAAAAAGTTTGCTTGGTTTCGGTCAGGCGAGGGATAAGCCTGTACGGAATTACAGTAATGGTGAGTATTCGTTCAATTTCGGACAAAGCACCAGCGGAAAGAGCGTCAATGAAATAAGAAACATTGATAAAGGTTTATCTGATGGCTTGGAATGCATTGGTTGAGAACCGAGAGGGAGAAAATTTAACTAATGCTATTGAGTCTTCAGACATTGGGAATAAAACCTTATGTTTGCAGGCTTTTTGTTTACAGAAAAATTTTTCGTGGATATAATAAACATGACATATAGTTGTCGTGTTGTGTTAGATATGATATGTATGGAGTGTGGAAACTATGAAGACAGATAGGCTTATTGGGATATTGTCAATCTTACTGCAGGAAGAAAAGACAACGGCTCCTGAACTGGCAGAAAAATTTGAGGGATCCCGCAGGACAATAAACCGGGATATTGAAGACCTTTGCAAAGCAGGCATTCCAATAAGGACGGCACAGGGGACCGGTGGTGGTATTAGTATTATGGACGGATATCGTATGGATAGGACGATTCTGACATCCAAAGATATGCAGATGATCCTTGCGGGGCTGAGAAGTCTTGACAGTGTGAGTGGAAACCGATACTACGGTCAGTTGATGGAGAAAATCCAGACCGGATCATCAGAGTTTATCAGTGAAAGAGACTCTATGTTGATTGATTTGTCTTCATGGTATAAAGGCTCTCTTGTTCCGAAAATCGAAGTAATCCAAAATGCAATAGAAAACAGGCATACTATACAGTTTAAGTATTATGCTCCATCTGGAGACGGCAACCGAAGGATAGAACCGTATTATCTGGTTTTTAGGTGGTCAAGCTGGTATGTATGGGGGTGGTGTTTAGAACGTGAAGATTACAGATTGTTTAAGTTGAACCGTATGGATTGCGTTACAGAATCGGAGCAGTTTTTTATGTGCAGAAATGTACCAATGCCGAATTTGTCAAATGAGAAGATATTTCCGGGCGGGATAAAGGTAAAAGTCCTTTTCGCCCCGGATGTAAAGTGGCGGTTGGTTGAAGAATTTGGACCGCATTGCTTTACCAGGACGGATGATGGAAGGCTGCTTTTTTCGGCGGATTATACAGATATGGAAAACCTTGTGACATGGCTCATGACATTTGGAGCAAAGGCTGAGGTGCTTGAGCCGAAAGAAGCACGGGACATTATCCGCAGGAATGCGGAAGAAACATTAAAAAGCTATGGAGGATTAGGAAAATGACGTTTGATTATAAAAAGGAATACAAAGAGTTTTACATGCCGAAGGGAACACCGTCTATTGTCAGAGTCCCGAAAATGAATTATATAGCGGTGAGGGGAAGCGGTAATCCAAATGATGCAGATGGAGAATATAAGCAGTCTATTGGACTTTTGTATGGAATTGCATTTACGATAAAAATGAGTAAAAAGGAAGACCATCAGATTGACGGATATTTCGATTATGTGGTGCCGCCATTAGAGGGATTCTGGTGGCAAGAAGGCGTGTCAGGAATCGATTATGCGCGCAAGGAAGAATTCAAGTGGATTTCTGTTATTCGCTTGCCTGATTTTGTTAGCAGGGAAGATTTTGACTGGGCAGTCAGAAAAGCTACGGAGAAAAAGAAACAGGATTTCTCCAAAGTTGAGTTCTTTTCGTATGATGAAGGTCTGTGTGTACAGTGTATGCATATCGGATCGTATGACGATGAGCCTGCTACAGTAGATGAGATGCACAGATTTATGGAAGAACAAGGATATGCACTGGATATTACTGATCAGAGAATGCACCACGAAATTTATTTGAGTGATGCACGGAGGGTGGCACCGGAGAAACGCAAGACTGTGGTCAGGCATCCGATAAGGAGGGCTTAAAGGTATGGAATATATTAGAGTTACGAAAGAAAATCTTGAAAAGGAGCACATTTGCTGCGCCATTTCCAACAATAAAGATATTCAGGTATCATCAAAAAAAGCATGGCTTGCGGATAGATTTGATGAAGGTCTTGTGTTTCTTAAGAGCGTAGAACGCGGCAAGTGCTTTATTGAGTACATACCTGCGGAGTGTGCATGGAATCCAATCGAAGCACCTGGTTATATGTATATTAATTGTTTGTGGGTGTCCGGATCTTTCAAAGGCCATGGATATTCAAGTGACTTACTTTCCGAGTGTATTGAGGACAGCAAAGAAAAGGGGAAGAAAGGCCTATGTATTCTTGCAGCAGCAAGGAAAAAGCCATTTCTGGCCGATTCGAAGTTTCTAAAATATAAAGGATTTAAAGCTTGTGATGAGGCTGATAATGGAATCCAGCTATGGTATCTGCCGTTTGAAGAGAAAACTGAGCCACCGGTGTTCAAGGAATGTGCAAAACACCATCATATAAATGAAAGCGGCTATGTTCTTTATTATACAAACCAATGTCCTTTTAATGCAAAGTATGTACCAATCTTGGAAGAAACCGCTCAGAAGAATGGTATTCCACTCAAAGCTGTGAAGATTGAAAATAGGAAGGATGCTCAGAATGTACCAACGCCAATCACGACTTATGCACTATTTTGTGATGGGGAGTATGTTACGAATGAGCAGATGAATGATAAGAAATTCTTAAAGCTGGTGGGAAGATAGGAGAAAACAACATGGCATCAACAAAGGTATATTTGAATTTATGTTTCTCTCTTAATTTATGGCAGGTTTTATCGAGCTGAAGCCGGTAATAAAAAAATACTATAAAACAAAACAGAAAAGCTGACGTAAAAATAGCAGGTACCATAAGGCCTGCGAGCATTTTTTCTTATATTTAACTGTCAAACTCCCGTGTATTGATTTTCTGGTACGGATGATTGATAAGTACGGCGAAGAA
>OAUW01000545.1_pt1 | contig 20561 bp, 28 predicted proteins | sample 1495241 | NCBI WGS metagenome assembly OAUW01 (sample SAMEA2580063, study PRJEB22360) | human gut metagenome | biome: human gut; feature: human-associated habitat; material: faeces | place: Denmark | collected 2008/2010
CAAGCTCTGACAGCAATGTGAGTGTATCGAAGTCTGGAAATAAGCTGACAATCAGCTCCACCGTAGCTATCAGCGGTTCTGTCCGCATTACGGCAAAGAGGAATAATGTGCCGACTGTCAGCAGCAGTGCAAAGCTTATTGCCTATGGCGACCCGAACTTGCAGGACTTGGTAACAGGTGTGGAGAATGCTGATACCGTGTCTGCATATTCTGCTGGATTGTGGATAAGGCAAAGGTCAACGGGACAGAAGAATTTGAAGATTATGAACGGTCATTGACAAAGAAACAGCGGGCAGAAAGGGATAAGGCTTTAGCACATTTTGAAAAAGCATTTCAGCAGATACAGACGGAATAAGAAAGTGTCACAACATCTGAGGGGCAATCGGTTTGAACACTGATTGCCTTTCCTGACAAGAAATTGACGATTTAAGGCGTTCCTGATGAAGTGACAGGGAAATATGTCTTGCATATCTTTTGATACGCTTAAAGGGCATAAAAAACGAAAAAAGGCTACATAATTTGAACATTTTGAAGGAGGGTATCGCAGTGGCGAGGATGGGCAAAAAAGAAAAAAGGTTGTGGGTGTTCTTTTTGAATGATAAGAACAGGATACAATATAATGATCAGTGCAAGAAGTGTGTGTATGAATGTAAGCAGAGCTTCCGGTGCAGGATTGTGTGGTGTGGGAAGTATTACTCTAAGCGGAGAAAAAGGTAGTGTTTGATTTATTTGATATTTCTGAAAGGGGTTGAGATAAAATATTGGTTTAATAGTTTAATTCGTTTTAAGAAAAAATGAGGAATCTTTTAATCATTTTAAGTGTATAACCCGTTATTATATATATACAGATATTCAATGGAAAGGAGTCTGATGCGTGTTGAGTGATGACGAATTAGTGGAACAGATTCTACTTGAAAATGAAAATGCAGCAGAAGAATTGATAAAACGCTATTATACATCTATTTTACGTTACTGTAGGTGGCATTGCTCTAATCTGGAAAAAGCAGAAGACCTGACTCAGGAAACATTTTTGAAGTTGTTTAAGAATTTATCCGGATATAAAGGGAAAAAGAAATTTAAGGCTTATCTATACACGATTGCAAATCATTTATGTATTGATGAAAGTAGGAAGGTTGAGTTTTATCCATTAGAAGATGAAGAAAATATAGTGCATGAGTATAACGACATAGTTCGGCTAGAGGATAGGGCAGAGATAAGCTATTTTTTGGATTTTTTATCATCAGAACAAAGGGAAGCAGTCATTCTACGCTTTGGAGAACAACTTAGTTTTGGAGAGATTGCAAAAGTGATGGGATGCAATATGCGAACAGCACAAAGCAGGGTTCGTAATGCTTTAAAAATTATGAGAAAGGAGCAAAAAAATGAAAGATAAAAATTTGAAGGGCTATTTACAGCAATCTTTAGGAGAGAAAGTACAGCCTAAAAGATTAGAGGAAACGATTAAGCTTTGCACTGAAATTGTACGAGAACAGGAAGTGACTAGGGCAGAACCGAGGACAGGTTTCTTTCACTATCTTTCAGATGTATTTCGCTTTGAAGGTATTCCAATATTTGGTTTGCAGGCAGTAACGTTATTTATAGTTTGTTTAACAATTGCCAGCATTGCAGACGTGCCAAAGAATATACCAATTTTTATGCCGCTGTTTGTATTGGCTATCATACCAGCAATTTTTAAAAGCCAGTATTATGGAATGAGCGAGATTGAAGCGGTAACAAGAGCTTCTGGTGCCCAAATCACGTTAGCAAAGCTGGTTTTGGCTGGGGCAGCTAATTTGGTGTGTATAACAATTCTTTTGTGTATGGAAGTTTATTTGCAAAATTCTTATAAAGAGATTGGACAGATGGTTCTATACTGCCTGGTTCCGTACTTAGTGTGTATGGTTGCGTTGCTACGTTTGATCCGTTTGCAAAAGAAACAGAGTTTACAGATATGTGCGATTGTAATGCTGGGTTCCTGCATTTGTTGGGGGATGTCAGCAAGAATATTGCCATGGTTATATGAAACATCAGCAGTGGGGGTGTGGATTGTTACATTTTTGATTTTTGCTATGTTCTTTATAAATGAAATCCATTATATTGCAGAGATGAGAAAGGAAGGAAAAATGTATGGAATTGTCGCTTGATCGTTTAACAAAACAGTATGGCAGGAAAATAGCAGTAGATTGTGTTAGTGCAACCTTAAAGCCGGGAGTATATGGTCTTTTGGGGGCTAACGGTGCAGGTAAAACAACATTGATGCGTATGCTATGTGCTGTTTTGGAGTCAACCTCAGGGGAGGTATTGCTGGATGGAAAAGAAGTAACTTCGATGGGGGCAGATTACCGGAATGTGTTGGGTTATTTACCACAGGATTTTGGATATTATCCAAATTATACTGCGGTGGAGTTCTTAATGTATATTGCAGCACTGAAAGGAATACCGAAGAATGTTGCAAAAAAACGTGTGACTGAATTGTTGGAAGTGGTTGATTTAAGCCATGTGGCAAACAAAAAAGTAAAAACTTTTTCCGGTGGTATGAAACAAAGAGTAGGAATTGCACAGGCGTTACTTAATAATCCGAAAATTTTGATTTTGGATGAGCCGACTGCAGGACTTGATCCGAAAGAGCGTGTCCGTTTTCGTAATCTGCTCTCAGAGTATGCAGGCGATAAAATTGTAATTCTTTCCACACATATTGTATCGGATATAGAAGCAATAGCAGATGAAGTGCTATTGATGAAAAAAGGAAAATTTGTATTGCAGGGTACGGTTCCTGAGTTGATTCACAAGGCAAATGGTAAGGTTTGGGAGCTTTCTGTTTCTCCACAAGAAGCTAGACAATGGCAGACAAAAACAACGGTTGCTAATTTACGGCACGAAGGAAAAGAAATTATATTGCGTATTATTTCAGACAATATGCCTAGTGAGCGAGCGGTTCCTTGTGAAGCTACATTGGAAGATCTTTATTTATTTTATTTTCCCACAGAGGAAGGAGTGAAATAGAATGGAACTATTTTGGTTAGAGCATAAAAAGTTATGGCGAAAGAAAATTGTTAAAATATGTGTGTTGTTGTGTTTTGTTTATTGTGTAATTTTTGGAAGCATACTTTCGTTTCAATGGTTCTGTTTTGGCAGTTCAGATGACTATACAAGTGCTTTTGGCAATAATTTTGATGGATATACAGTAATAAAGGATAGTCAGGAATATGCACTTTCATTTGGTGGAGAATTGACGGATGAAACCTTGCAGAAAATAGTAAGTGATTATCAGCAAATGGAAGCTGACGGTATGGGGGAAGAACTGGAAAAGACAGACTGGCAGATAGTTAATAGTTGGCTCGGAACATTGTATCCGGAGCTTCGAGATACCAGTAATTATAAAACGATGATAAGCTATGTTGATCCGGATAAGTTAACAGGCTTCTATGAAAGAAGACAGCAGGTGCTTGATGAGTTTTTGGAGGTCAGTGGTCAGGTAGGAGCTGAAAAAGAGTTTTTACATCAGATAGAGAGAAAGGTAGAAAAACCATTTCGTTATGAGTGGGTAGAAGGCTGGTCAACGCTTCTTGGTAGTATGGTTGCGGATCTGGGAGTTGTGATGGCTTTGTTTCTCGGTATTGTTTTATCCTCTTTATTTGCGGGCGAATGGCATGATAATACAAGCACACTAGTATTGACGACTCGAAATGGTTGGGGGAAAATCGCTCTTGCCAAAATTCTTACTGGTTTAGCGTTTACAGTGGAGTTATTTGCATTACTTGCTGTTTCAAATGTTATATCACAGTTGTTTTTTATGGGAACTGCCGGATGGGATATGCCGATTCAGAATATCAAGCTGATTGCTGTTGCACCTATGAATATGCTGCAGGCAGAAATTTATGAATATGCTTTTGTACTGCTTGGAGCAATAGGTTTTGCCGGAATTGTTATGTTTATATCAGCGGCTGTAAAAAATAATGTACTTACCTTACTGCTTAGTCTGGCTGTTGTATATGGACCAATGATGATTGCAGAATATCTTCCTTATAAAATGCAAAAAGCATTGGATTTAATACCATTGGTAGGAAGTTCAACAGATATTTTCAGAACTAATACTTTTCGTATTTTGGGGAAGCTTATCTGGTCACCATATCTACTTATTACTATTCCTGTCTTGATTGGTATTCTATGTATGCCATTCGCTATAAAGAGCTGGTCAAGAAGGATGAAGGCATAAATAACAATATGGCAAAGAAAAGAGATAAAAAAAATAAGTTGCGAGGGAAATGGTTGAGAGGAATTATCATAGTTTACTTGCTTTTGATACTATGTAATCTATTTCACGAATTTCCTTCTCGATTAGGGAATTTACATAGTATTCCAGTTTCGGAGGAGTGGTATTTAATTGTAGTAAACCGTTGGAATGAAATACCGGAAGATTATAGAGTGGAATTAACAGAGTTATCGAATGGTCAAAAGGTGGATAGCAGGATATATCCGTATTTACAAGAAATGTTTGATGCAGCAAGGAAAGATGGAATATATCCGGTTGTTCGGGAAGGTTATCGAACTTATGATGAACAGCAGAAAATATTAGATGATAAGATAAAGGCTTATATAAATGAAGGATATTCACAGTCAAGAGCAGAAAGAACTGCTAAGGAATGGGTAGCTTTGCCCGGAACAAGTGAACACCAATTAGGTATTGCAGTTGATATTAATGCTGATAAATCAAAGAGCTCAAATGATGAGGTATATATGTGGCTTGCCGCAAATGCACATAATTATGGTTTCATATTACGGTACCCACAAGGGAAACAGGAGATTACAGGGACAAGCTATGAGCCATGGCATTATCGATATGTAGGAGTAGATGCGGCACGAGAAATTTATGAAAGAGGAATATGTCTTGAAGAATATTTTGAGCAATAGATTGGGGAGTGAGGATTATAGCTAAATTACTGTTGCTTTCACTTGAGGAAGATGAAGAAGTAGTATTAAATGCAGTTATGTCTGCATTGGGAAGTTTTGAAAATAAAACACAGTTAAAAGAAGAAATAGCGTGTGAAAAATTAGCCTTTGAAGGAATGGAAATAGATGCATCAAAACGGTTAGTATATCGTGGTGAGAAAGAAGTAAATATTACGTTTACAGAATTTGAAATATTGCATTTATTAGCAAGGAATCCAGGCAGAGTGTTCAGCAAGGAGCAGATTTATGATATTGTCTGGAAGGAATCCTATTCCGGTGATTACAACATCATCATGAGCCATATCCGGAATATTCGGGAGAAGATAGAGGATAATCCAAGTAAGCCAATCTACATACAGACGGTATGGGGTGCAGGTTATCGTTTCAACAAGAATTTAACAGGTTAGAATAGGGCAATTAAGAAGCAAAATCTTAGTTGCTCTTTTTATTTACAGCGACAGGGGCAGAAAGGAGATAGAAGTACATTGCAGAAATCAAAACGAATAAGGACAGTAAGCCAAGCGGTATTACTCAATCAGGAGAAAGCACCGCATTTTGTTTTTTTAGGCAGAAATATTAAAAAAGGAGCAATCAGAAATGGATTTAGAAAATAAAATTGAAGCACAGCGGAAACGCATGGAGCAGGAGAAAAACAAGTTAGATATGCTGATGAAAAAAGCAAAGGCAGAGCAGAGGAAAGCAGATAACCATAGAAAGATTGTGGTGGGTGCGAATTTTGAAACATTTCTTACTGAGCCGAGGAGGTACAGTGAACAGCAGACCAGACGGATTATGCAGGTGGCATTTGCGACACGAGAGGTAAAAAACTGTATGGAACAGATTGAAAGGGAACTTGCAGGAGCAGAACAAAAAATGCCGGATACGGCAATAAATAAGGAAACAGGCGAGGGTGAAAGCGAAGAAGAATAGGAACTGTGCAGGGTTGCAGGCAATTCCCTCAACTTTGTTGAGGGAGCACAGATACACCACCCTTTGGGGCGGTGCTGTGCGTTCTCCGAAGGCTCTTGCAGAGGGCAGTCGGCTACTTCGTATCCGATAACAAGGTGCAGGCACCTTGTTGAACAAAAGGCAAGCCTTTTGTTATAAGGGAGCTACACTCCCTTCGGCGGTAAAAAGAACCGCCTACCCTAGTGAACTTTGCGTTCAGATGAAATCACAAAAAGTCGTGCTTTCATCTGCCCACAAAGTCTGCTGGTGCAACCCACTACGTTGTGGGAAAGGAGAGGACAGTGAAGAACGGAACAATTAGCAGCAGGGCATCCATAGTCCAGCGGAGCAAAGGACAGTCGGCAGTTGAGCAGTCAGCCTATATCAGCAGGACATCCCTTTACAGTGATTATTATGGCATGACCTATAACAGAACTGCCAAAGAGGATTTAGTCGGTGCAGGAGTGCTTCTGCCGGAACACGCACCACCGGAATTTGAAGACAGGGCAGTATTGTGGAACTCTGTGGAAAAGAACGAGAAAGCGAAGAATGCCCAGCTTGCAAGGAGTCTGAAATATTCCCTGCCCAATGAGTGGGACGAAGCCACCGCAAGGCAGGTCATGGAGTGTTTTATCAAAGAGCAGTTTGTAGATAAGGGGATGTGTGCAGATTATGGTATTCATCGTTCGTACAACGATAAAGGACAGCCTAATCTGCATATCCATATCCTTCTTACCCTCAGACCTCTCAATGAGGATAGTACATGGGGAGCAAAATCAAGAAAAGAATATGTCCTTGACGCAGACGGTAACCGGATACCCAATGCCAGCGGAAAAGGCTATAAAAGCCGGAAAGTAAATGTGATTGACTGGAATGAGAAAGGCAAGGCAAAGGAATGGAGAAATGCCATTGCGGATGTTATCAATGCCACCAATGAAAAAGCAGGCATAGCCGAGCGTGTTGACCCACGTTCTTATAAGGACAGAGGGATACCTCTTATTCCGACCATTCATTTAGGGGAAAGAGCAAGTGCATTGGAACGAAAAGGCATCTGGACAGAAAGGGGCAATATCAATCGTGCAATCGAGAAATACAATGCCATGATAATGAAAATTTATGGATTTATCTCTGAACTCAAAGAGGAACTGAAAAAGGGAGTTTTCAAATTTGTTTTTGAGAGAAAAAGCCGGACAGAAAAGGATTGTATTCAATCTATCAATCAATCCTTCTGTACCGGAACAAAAATCAGAGATTCAGACCGCATTGGAAATGTTGCAGAAACAAAGGTCAGAAATGGTTGTAAGACCGATTTTTCCATATGTACAGAGATTTAAAGACAAGCGGCTTCTGGGTAATGTGGAACAGCTTGCAAAGCTGATTGACACAAACCATTTTGAAACATGGGAAGATGTGAGGGCGTTTGAGGAAAAGCAGACGGAGGTGTTGGAGAATTGCAGAGCAGAACTTTCAGAGTTAAGTGTGCGTTATGAGAAGTGGACGCAGGCGGTATCTGACTATGACGATTACAAGAAGTATCAGCCAGTCATGAAAGAGTATCAGGCATTAAGCGGATTGAGGAAAAATTCCTTTAAAAAGAAGCATGAAACAGAGCTTGAAAACTATGCGATATATCGTGACAAGGTAAAGGCAGTCATGCCGGAAAATATCAAAGCCATATATTGATAAGCAGTTAGCAGAGGTGTTGGCACAGCAGGAGCAGATACAGAGAAAAAGCAGTAGGGTTGCTACCGACCTTGCAAGGCTTTCCGTTTTCAAAGGCAATCTCAGGGAAATGGAAGTACAGCAGAGAGTAGACGAGCAGGCAAGGGAGCAGAATCGGGAAAAGAAACACGAAAACACAATTTAACCACAGCGTAAGGTGCATGGAAACAGAAAAGATTTCATGCACCTTTTTACGTCGGGAAAAGGAGATTTATGGAACAGACAGAAAAGCAGACAACGGACAAAGAACAGTGTCCGCATATCAAAAAGAAAATCGGAAGAACCACCTACAACGTGGCAATTCATTTCAGCAAAACGAGCAGGGAAACCATGACGGATAAGATTAACAGATTGATATTACATGACATAAACAGTGAAGATTTTTCTTAACTACCCTTGACAAAATCTTTCCGAGGACAGCCTGCTGTCCGCCATGGAGAGAGCCGGAGCAGAGGATATGGGCGATGAAGTGGAGAGAAAAGGACTTGGCACACCTGCCACCAGAGCCGATATCATAGAAAAGTTGGTAAAAGACGGATTTGTAAAGCGTGAGAAAAAGCAGATGATTCCGGCAGAGGACGGAATGAAGCTGATAACGATACTTCCAGATGTAGTAAAATCTCCGAAACTGACCGCTGACTGGGAGAATGAGCTTACTTTGGTATCCAAAGGAGAAGTTGCTGCAGAACAGTTTATGTCTGGGATTGAAGCCATGGTAAGTGACCTCGTAAAAACTTATCATAGCGTTAATGATGAGCAGAAAGCCATGTTTGGTGTAGGAAAGAGAACGCAGGAAGCGCTTGACAAATGCCCGAAATGTGGAGCCGATGTAGTAAAGGGAAAATTTGGAGCGTACTGTACCGGAAAATGCGGCATGAATGTTGGTAAGGCACTGGGAATTACACTTTCAGATGCACAGGTCAAGAGCTTGCTTCAAGGGAAAAAGATGCTTGTAAAAGGTCTGAAAGGCAAGAAAGGCAGCTATGATGCGTACCTCATTCCGCAGAGCATAGAGGAGTTTTCCTATATGAAAGATGGTAGGAAAATCAAGGGATTCCAGTATAAATTTAAGATGGAGTTTCCACAGAGGAAAGATTAAGTAAATATGGTAAAATAGACAAAATTGTGGTATTGTTTATTATAAAGATAATACTATCTAATTAATTTATGACTGTGTAATTGCATCTGTATAATCTTAATTCGTTAGAGATTTTAACTATTCTTATATTTGGTGTTTGGGATAGTAAAAGCAATTTTTATACAGATATAAAGCTAATAGAAGAAAAAAATATTCTATAACGAGGGAGATGGTTATTACGTGGCAAAAAATATAAAGAATGGCAATAAAAAAAGTTCTGTGAATGATGCATTTGAAGGTGCAAAAGCAGCATTACCTATATTTATTGATGAATACACAAAGGAATGTGATAGAAAAAATGTGATTGAAAGTAAGATAACTACACTTCTAACTATTGAAATTGCAGTTTTGACTGTTTTCATTCCAATTATTCCTTTTGAAAATATCAAAACGCTTTTGGCTGATAATTGCAATAGTATTATAATTGCAGCGACGATTTCCTGTGCATTACTGGTTATAAGTATTGTGATGATGGCGATTTCTTTTGGAATATTGATGAGTGCGGTAAGCATCCAAACTTATAGTAAAGTGGATATTGAAAAATTGGATTTAGAAGAAAATTTGAGACAGGATGCTAATTCGGTTGAAAAAGGGTTATGCGATCACTATAAAATAATTACATTGGAAAATTCTGATATAAATGATAGGAAGGCAAGAAAATACCAGCTTTGCTTACCTATAATAATAATTTCCTTTTTTCTAATGACATTAGGAACTATATTGCTCAAAGTGTTATAATACTGTAAATTGGACTATTAAATTTTAGACGAGGAGGTGATAAAATGGATTTGACGGACAGTATAAAAAAGGCAGCTCAACAACAGTCAGCAAGAAAAACACAGAATACTGAAAACATTAAGAAAACTGTCGATTTGGGGGCTGGTCGTACATCACGATATGGATATACAGGAAGTGGAAGACCAATAAATGAGGGTTGTGAAGATATGGACTCTACTGGAGAGATTATTAATGAATAATTCTATATTTTTACAAAAAAGTCAATATGATTACATAAAGCGTCTGCCATATATCATATATGGCAGATGTTATTATTCAATCAAATATAAGGAATAAATCATGAGAAAGACATTAAAACAAAAATTTGATGAGGCAAACAAGCAGGGAATAAATGTTCCTTCTGAGTTAATATCTAATGATGATATAGTGGGTGTGTATGGTTTCTTTGCATGTGGAGACGGTTGTTCTTTTGTCCCAACTGAAACAAAAGCCGGATGATTACATTAATGTCACGATTGAACTTGATGAAACATCTGCAGAGACTAAGGCTACATATGATGAGATAAAGAAGTATGTGGCTGAACATAATGCCGGCATGAAGGTTTCCAATCTGTATATCTCACAGGTAAAGAGAAAATGCGGAATTGAGGTTGGAAAGAATTATAATTTACCTAAAAATGAAGATAGCAGGCAACCGTAGTGTCCAGAAGATAAAGAGAGTGCAATTGTGGAGGCATTGAAGCATTGTAAGATGAATAAATAAAGAGAGGTGCAGATGCTATGCCAGGTATACTCGTGGTTGAAGATGATGAAAATTTAAATCGTGGAATTACATTCTCACTGAAAAAATCCGGATATGAGGTTTTTTCAGCAGAATCAGTGAAAAAAGCGAAAAGAATTGCAAGTGATAATAATGTGGATGTTACCATTTGTGATGTGAATCTTCCGGATGGGAATGGACTGGAATTTGTAAGGTGGATGAGATGCAATTATAATACATACATTATTTGTCTTACAGCACTAGATCAGGAGATAGATCAGGTCATGGGATATGAAGCAGGGGCAGATGATTATATTACAAAGCCGTTTAGTCTTTCGGTACTTCTTTTGAAAATAGAAGCATATTTCCGCCGCAGACAGGAGAAAACGGAAGCCGGAAAGATGATTTCGGGAGATATCGTATTTATCGCAGGAGAAATGAAAGTCCTGATAAAGAGTCGTGAAATCAGTCTGACAAAAACGGAGTTGAAAATGCTGACTTTTTTTCTTCAGAATCCGAAACAGATTCTTTCAAAAACACAAATATTGGAAAATGTGTTTGATCTGGAAGGGGATTTTGTGGATGAAAATACAATCGCTGTCAATATTAGAAGACTCCGTGAGAAAATCGAAGACAATCCGGCTGCACCGGTCTATATAAAGAATATCAGAGGTCTTGGGTATATATGGAATCAGGAGGTAAGGCAGTGACAAAGAGATGTCGCAAGAAGATTACAGTAGTGCTCTCCTTGGTATTACCTGTCATATTATTGTTTGCAATATTAAATTGCTTTACCACGTATGTGTTTTATGAAGATTATAAATATAAAATGAATCTTATGACAGAGATTGCTGCAAAGGAAGAATTTTCCGGGCTGGATGCTGTTTCGGAATTGCTTAAGGATAAGGGTATTGAAACTAACGAACAGGGAAGGCGATTATTGGAGCAATATGGATACTGGGGGAATAAAGGGAATGCATTTTATTCGCAATTCCGGCATCAGGTTATGGTGACCGGTGCTGTAAGCACTGTGATATGCGTGCTTCTTTTGACTTTTTTACTTTATTGGAAGAAAAAAGAAGATGCGTGTCATCAGAAAATTTTAGACCAGTTGGAAGAAATTCTGATCAGATTCCGTGAAAATAAATTTGGTGATTTACTGAAAACGGAAAATCATGCAGAACTGGAAAAATTGAATGACCAGCTTGAAGCAATCGGACATCATATTCAGTTGATAAAGGAAGAAGCAAGGGCAGAAAAGGAGAACACGAAAGAAATGGTTTCTGATATTTCTCACCAGTTAAAGACACCGGTTGCAGCTTTGGATACATGTTTTAGTGTGCTGATGCAGAATGACTTAAGTGCCACAGAACAGGAGGAGTTTCGTATCCGTTGTCGGAGTGCTCTGGATGGACTGGAGACATTATTGCAGTCGCTTCTTGAAATATCCAAGATGGAAACTGGACTGATTCAGATTAATAAGAAAAAACTTCCGCTTATGGATACTGTCATATCTGCTGTGAATCGCATTTATCCTAAAGCGGATGAGAAAGAAATTGAATTCGTTTTTGACTATGAAAAAGAGCTGGAAACATGCACGATTATGCAGGATAAAAGGTGGCTTGGTGAAGCTGTGATCAACGTTCTGGATAATGCGGTCAAGTACAGTCCGTGTGGTTCAAAAATATTTATCCGGTTACAAAAAAGAAACTATCTTGTAAGAATGGAAATTGAGGATCAGGGAATTGGTATTCCGCAGAATGAGTATCACAAAATTTTTCAACGATTTTACAGAGGAAGTTCCAAGGAGGTCATGGAAAAGAGTGGTACAGGAATCGGACTTTTTCTATCGAGAGAAATTATCGAAAAACACGCAGGTACGATTACGGTAACCTCCGGCAAAAAGAAAAAAGGAAGCACGTTTGTGATTCAATTACCATATGTTGGTTAAATTTTAAGTGAGCAGAAATCTTACAATTCTGTAAGACTTCTGCTCGTTTTTTGAAAGTGAAATGAAAGATTGCCCTGATACAATTTGGATGTAAGATGAAAAGGAGGCAACACATGAGTGTGATATTAGAAACCAAGCAGCTTTGTAAGTTTTATGGCGCAGGTGAGAATCAGGTCAAAGCGGTCAATCAGGTGGACATTCAGATTGAGCAGGGAGAATTTGTCGCAATTGTTGGAAAGTCAGGTTCCGGTAAAAGTACATTACTTCATATGCTTGGAGGGCTAGACACCCCGACAAAAGGCAGTGTTACTTTAGCAGGGAAAGATTTATACAGGATGAAGGAAGATGCCCTTGCTGTTTTCCGCAGAAGAAAAATCGGATTTGTTTTTCAGGCATTTAATCTGGTTTCATCTGTTAATGTCTGGGAAAATATTGTACTGCCACTGGGGCTGGATGGAAGAAAAGTGGATGAAGCGTATGTAAATGATATTATTGCAACTCTGGGGATTGAAAACCGGATTTATAATCTGCCAAATCAGTTATCCGGAGGACAGCAGCAGAGAGTAGCAATTGCAAGAGCACTGGTGAATCGTCCGGAAATTATATTTGCAGATGAGCCGACAGGAAATCTTGATTCTAAGACCAGTGATGAGGTAATCGCTCTGCTTAAGATGACAGCAAAAAAATATGGACAGACAATTGTAATGATTACCCATGATGACGAAATTGCACAGGTCGCTGATCGTATTCTGGTAATTGAGGATGGACAGGTGGTGGATTTCAGATGAAGACAATAAGCAGGATTGCATATAGCAATGACAAAAAGAACAGGACAAGAAGTATACTGATCATGATGGCAATCTGTCTGACCACGATGCTGCTTGTTATCATCAGTACTGTGGGAAATGGGGTAATTCATTTACAGAAAAGTCAGGCGGCAGGATCATATGGAAGCAATTATGGTCTGTTTGTTTCCGCAGACGGATCGCAGTTAAAAGAAGTAAACCGCCGTGCGGAAATAGATGCTACAGGCACTATGTGCACCGAAGGTATCATAAAAGGCAATGAAAAAGGCGGGTTTGTCTGCATGGATGAGACTGCAAGAAAAATGCTTCCTTATAATAAAGAATATGAGTTGAAGGAAGGAAAGTATCCGGAAAAAATGCAGGAAATTGCCGCAGGAAGAGCATTTTTTCGTGCAATGGGGTATGGTGATGTAAAGATCGGAGATACGGTTACACTGGATTACCGCGCAGGGATGCAGTCAGAATATAAGCCGGAAGAATTTGTTGTCAGCGGAATCCTATATGATCGGGATGAGTATACCATCGAGGCATCTTATGTTGCTTTCGGGTCACAGGAGTTTTATGATGAGCACGTCGCAGAGAATGACAGACAGTATAATATTTATTTTACTTTAAATGATTCTTCAAATGTATCTATGAATAATATTGATTCGGTTATAAAGCAGATTGCAGCAGCTTGTGGGATCGAAGAAAAAAACGTTATAGTCAATGATCTCTATTTGCAATGGGTCTTGCAGCCGAGTTATGAAATGATTGCGGTATGTGGGGTTTTGATTCTTGCAATTGTACTTTTCTCTGTTGTGGTCATTTATAATATTTTTCAGGTCGGTATTGCCAACAAGATACAGGAGTATGGAAAAATCAAGGCTCTGGGAGCGACAAAAAAGCAGATGAAACAACTGATCTTCAGAGAGGGTATGTTTTTGACAATTTCTTCAATACCAGTTGGATTGCTTCTTGGTTTTCTGATTGCAAAATGCGGTTTTAACTGGCTGGTAGAACAGGGAAACCTTGTATCAACCGGAACTGGCTCTATGGGAGTCCAAAATCGGCAGATGCCACTGTTTTCCCTGCCTGTTATGCTTCTATGTATTTTCGTGTCATTTTTTACCGTTGCTTTGGCGCTGCGTAAACCAATGAAAATTGTTTCACGGATTTCACCTATCGAAGCAACACGGTATTTAGAAAATGCAGAAACACAAAAAAAAGGAAAACGAAATGGCAGAAAAAATGTCACCGTGTTTTCTATGGCAATGGCAAATGTAACGGGTAATCCCAAAAGAACTATTGGTACTATCCTCACAATGGGTTTTTCTTGCGTATTGTTTGTGATTATCTCTAATTATGTGGGAAATATTGACACGGAGCATGAAGCACGTCTTTCCGTTAATCATGGACAATTTGAACTGCAGCTTGACTATTCTGCTGAGTATGATGAAAGATATCCGGAGAATAATCTGGATACGATTCTGACGGATGATCCATTGAATGATTCGCTGATTGAAGAAATCAAAAGCATTCCGGGAGTAACAGATGTCATGACGAGAGAGATTGTCTCTGTAAATCTGAACGGAACAAGATTTCCGGTTGATATTGTGAGTAAAAAGGATTTTGATTTTATGCGCCAAGAAGGGGATATTGGCTCTATGGACTATGATCAGGCGGTAAAGAATGGTGATATTTTCTTTGGCTGGTCAACGTGGATGGAACAAGATGGATATGCTCCGGGTGAATCCATTGCATTTGACTTTGAGAATGGAAGTGGAACCTATACCTATCAGGGAAAGATTGCAGGATCTTTTGTAAGTGCGGACACTTATCTTGTCATTCCGGAAGGTGTATATCGTTCCATGAATCCGAGGGGAACAGCCTATGGCTATCTGTGGGTGGACTGTGATAAAAAAGATGTGGCATCTGTAGAACAAAGTCTGAATACTTTGATTTCTAATACTTCGCATATAAAAATGGATACTTATCATGCGCAGTTACAATCTGCCGAATTTGCAAGCAGCATGATGAAGCTTGGCTGTTATCTGTTTATGGCTATTGTAGGACTCATCGGGTTTATGAATATGGCGAATACCATGATCATGAATATTACGACAAAAAAGCAGGAATATGGTATATTACAGGCTGTGGGTATGACAAATAAACAATTAAATTCATGCCTGCAGTTACAGGGACTGATGTTTACGGTTGGTACCATATGCGTAGCTTTGATCATTGGTCTGCCGCTCGGCTATGCACTTTTTTCCTATGCAAAACATAATGGAATATTTGGAATGAATATCTATCATGTTCCAATCGTACCAATTTTTATTATGATTTTTTTGGTCGGTCTGTTGCAGATTGTACTTTCCTGCGTTTTAAGCAGTAATCTGAAAAAGGAAACGCTGGTAGAAAGAATAAGGTATCAGGGATAGCAAGTAGTATGTAATGAACTAGGTCTTAACGAAGAGGAGAAATAGATAACTTCCATTTTGTATGTATGATAAATCTAAACAGTATTTTAGCAACATTTCCTGAGTGGGGGCAGAAAGTGCCCCCACTTTCACTATTTGGGGGCGAAAAGCGCCACCATATATCATAAATGATGGGTTCAAGGGAAAAATCCCTTGCTAGAGCGTGTCTGAAAAATAAAAATTGCACAAAACGCATGTTTTATTTCCCTTTTTCATGATAAAATAAAGAAAAAGGGGTGTTCACTATGTTGAGACGATATGAGTTGACTGATGAAGAATGGCTTCGCATTGAACCTTTATTACCTCCTGAAAATACTGGAAAACAAGGACGTCCGAGAAAGATGGACAGATTATATCACGAGAAATGATTGAGCAGTCCATTGACGATGGTGAAGCTTACCGCATTGTACTTGATGGCAAAAAAGTAGGCGGTGTTGTGATTAAAGTCGAGGGTGAAAAAGGCGACCTTGATCTTCTTTTCGTTGCGCCATCAGTTCATAGCAAAGGCATCGGGTATGCTGCATGGTGCGAAGTTGAGAAGTTACATCCAGAAGTGAAAGTTTGGGAAACCGTAACGCCCTATTTCGAGCAGCGGAATATCCATTTTTATGTGAACAGATGTGGTTTTCGCATCGTAGAGTTCTTTGACAAATATCACCAAGACCCCAATGATCCGGAAATGAATGCTGAAAAGCAGGACGAGCAGTTTCCGGACGGAATGTTTCGGTTTGAAAAGGTTATTCGGTAAATTTATATTTGATAAAGGAGATGGCAAATATGTGATGGTCTATTGGGGGCGGAATCATAATCTTTGCGTTAGGTATGTTTATCTTCTTAAAGCCGGGCTTAATATGGAAATTAACAGAAGAATGGAAATCTTATCGTGCAGATGAACCATCTGAGTTCTATTTGAAAGCCACAAAAATCGGTGGTGCTTTATTTGCCCTATTTGGAATTATTATAATTATGCTTCCATTTATTTTGGAGTGATAATTCCGGTTTGCAGAATAGAAAATACCCTCCCGGCCATCATGGTCGAGAGGGTTTCGTGCGTCTGTGGGATTATCTTTCAATATCAATTTTCAGTCCGGATTTTAGCTCCACGGTGAAGTGGTTCTCCCAGACGATGATTCGCTCAAGCCAGCGCTTTACCAAGGCCTCGTCGAAGGCTTCCAGGTGTGCGGGTTGCTGCTTGATAAAATCCTGCAGCTCGTTGATGCGGGCAATCTGTGCGTCTCTGGCGGCAGTGTCAACCGTACATTTTTCTCGCTGTTCCCGGAGTTTGAAGATCTCGTCGGCAATCTCATCATAGCATAATAAAACTGCTTGCCAGAAAGGCAGCTCAATGGTATTCTTTTCATAGGCAGTGGGGATGTCGATCCTGTTTGATTGTTGGTTGTGGTGACTTAACAATACTACTTGTAGGACTTGGTTTCCACTGCTTTTTTATTAAAGTGTAAAGAAAAACTGCGCCATAGCCTTGACAGGCCATCGCGCAGCGATTTTGTTCAATTGGAAGTTATGACTTTGACTTTTTCCAAATAATCAGCTTTAGGATAATACATACGACCACCACAACAGCCACCAAGGCACCATCCAACAGCAGCTCTGTGTACCACGGTGCAGACTGTATGGCATATAAATTTGGGTAGGTTTTAAAGTGCCAGAACTTATAAATTCCGAATCCAATGAAAACTCCTATTGATGAACCAATAACGATGTTTAAAAAACAATTCAACTTTCTCAGCATGGCAGTGCATCCCTTTCCAAATTCCCGATTTGTACTTATTTCTTAAACAGCTCAGAATGTGAACCAAGGCGATAAAGCATCAAAACAAGAACATCTCCACAAATCTCATAAATAAGCAGCCAGTCCGGTTCGATGTGACACTCACGCGTGCCTTTGTAGTTTCCTGTAAGGTCATGATCCCTGTATTTTGCATCCAGCGTACCGCCATTCGCCAGAATACCGATTACCTCAAACAGCTTATCAAGATTTTTATTTTGCTTTTTGGCAAGCTTCAAATCCTTTTTAAACTGATTGGTAAACTGAATGTCGTATTTCATACGTCGAGAGCTGCCTTAAGTGCATCCATACTGGAATAACGCGGAGCAGAAGGATCCTTCATCATTTTTCTGCCTTCCTCAATGGCAGTGGCTGTTGTATCATTCGGTACTTCCAGTTTTAATTCAAAAGGAATACCATGCTCACGGATAGCGGTTCTCAGGAACATGTTTACAGCAGTTGTCATATTCAGACCAAGCTCATTGAAGATTTCCTCCGCCTGGTCCTTGATTGCCTTGTCTATACGAATATTTAAATTAGTTGTTGCCATACAGAACACCTCCATTCAAGTATAGTATATTCAAATATGTGCCTAATGTCAACACATTGTCATTATATAAGATATATATGAAAAACTGAAATAAATACTTTCTCCCCCAAATTATGCCTGTTTTGTAAAAAAACTTGATATCTGTTGTCCAAGAAAGAAACCAACCTGTGGATATAATTCTTGGATTTCCTGATATTTTGCCTCAATCATTTCCGGTTCATCAGCCCAGATCTTTTCATATATTTTGAAAGCTCTTTTAAAATATGTTTTGGCTTGCGGAAGATTGGCAGTCATCAGATAAATGGTTCCAAGGGCTACCTGAAAATCTAGCAATAATGTCTGGTCAGAGTCAGTGCCAATGCTTTTTGTCTTTAACAGATCCTTTAATTCCTGAATGATTACATTCATACCTTTGTGGTAGTTATAGTTATCCATGTATGGAAATTTAACCACACAGACGATAGGAAAGTGTGGGGGATTTCGCCTGTGTCATGACACAGGCAGTGCTTGCTACTCTTGATTAGTTAAAGACTTTTAACTTTCCTGATTTTAAAATAATACCGATCAATAATATCCTGCAATGTAATGGATTTCATTTTTTCATCTACCATATTTTGAATTTCATGATAGAAGTCCCCAATAGCGAATTGAATGTTGATACCGATTCCACAATCCGGATTGGTATCTGTGTCCAGGTGAAGCAGCGGCTTATCGCCCTCTACGGCTCGGTAGATGTCATACATATTGATTTTATCTGCCGATTTTGCAAGAGCGGCATTCGCATGACCTTGTGTGTTGACAACAATGCCTGCATTTTTCAGGGTTGCCATAAGCTGTCTGACATAAGCCGGGTTTGTCTTGATACTTTCTGCGATTTTTGTGCTGGAGAGTTGTTCGTCATCTCCAAGAGCAATAAATATAAGAATATGAATGGTGTCACTAAGCTTTGTGGAATATTTCATTTGTCACCTCGAATTTTCTTCTTGCAATTTTTAAACTTACATGATAATATGACTTTAATGCTTGATGTAAATTTAATTTTAACAAGTAAAAAAATAAAAGTCAAGCAAAATAAAAAGTGTGGAATCTGATATAAAAAAGGAGATAAAGTGGTGTATGCAAAAGGAGGAACAAGTCAGTTTTCTGGCGGGAAAGGAAATGTGATGAAGATGAATGTATATCAAGAGATAAGTCAAATCATCAAAGAAGCAGATGGTATTTTGATTGGAGCCAGTAATGGTTTGTCTATCGCAGAGGGATATAATATTTTTGCAGATGACGCATGGTTTCAGAAAAATATGGGAGATTTCAGAGAAAAATACGGACTGCGTTGTGTTTTACACGGATTTTCAGTGCCAATGAAGGTAGAAGAAAAGTGGGCGTTTGTAAGCAGACTTGTTAAGGCAAAAGCTATGCAGGATGAGCCGAGTGAGATTATGAAAAACATCTATGCACTAGTAAAAGATAAAGAATATTTCGTAGTAACTTCCAATGCGGAGGATCATTTTGTGCCGGCAGGTTTTGAGGCAGACCGTGTTTTTGAAATGGAAGGGAAATTAACCCAGATGCGGTGCAAGAACAGATGTCATGATGAGGTCTATCCTAATCAAAAAGCAGTTCTCGCCATGACAGAAGAGGAAGTAAACGGAAGAGTACCCAAAGAGTTACTGCCGAAATGTCCAAAATGCGGTGGAGATATGGAAGTAAATTGGGGTGAGATGTCCTCGTTTACAGAAACGAAAAATTGGAAAGAAAAGGCTGCCCGTTATCAAGAATTTATTCAGAATTTACATGGAAAGAAGCTGGTAATTCTGGAATTTGGCATTGGTTGGAGAAATCAGATGATTAAAGCTCCTTTGATGCAGCTTGCAGCAGTAGAACCACAGGCAAGATATATCACATTTAATAAGGGCGAAATTTACATTCCAGAGGAAATCAAAGAAAAATCCATCGGTGTGGATGGTAATCTTACGGTAGCGTTAAAGGAAATCAGAAAGGGAAGGATAGACTAAGTAAGGTGGTTAAAGATATTACAGTTGTGAGATAGGAGAATGAAAAAAATGAGCTGTTATGAAAATTTGGTAATGAAAACACAAATGAACTATTCCAGACACTATAGTACCTATGCATCCGGCGGTACTGCTGTAGTGTTGAGCAAACAAAAACCACTTTCTTATGAGGAACAGATTCAGGAATTTGTTCGCAGAGTGCAGGAGGCAGAGTGTATCATAGTAGGCGGAGCATCCGGTTTATCAGCGGCTGGAGGTGGTGACTTTTATTATAGTGATACCCCTTCTTTTCGTGAGCATTTTGGAAAATTTGCAGATAAGTATGGATTCAAAGGTGCTTTTAGCGGCATGATGCATCGGTTTTCTACAAGAAATGAACACTGGGGATATGTGGCAACCTTTTTAAATGCTACACAAAATGCCCCTATCAGAGATCCATATCTGGATTTGGATAGAATCTTGCAGGGAAAGGACTTTCATATCTTAACGACTAATCAGGATACACAGTTTGTAAAGATTTATCCGGAAGAAAAGGTCAGTGAGATTCAGGGAGATCATCGTTTCTTCCAGTGTTCCCAGTGCTGTCAGGATGAAACATGGGATGCCGTACAACCTGTGGCAGATATGATTGCGGCTATGGGAGAGGGGACAATGGTGCCGGATGAACTGATTCCTCGCTGCCCTCATTGTGGTGCGGAAATGTTTCCGTGGGTAAGAGGATATGGGAATTTTCTGCAAGGG
>OAUW01000549.1_pt1 | contig 20428 bp, 24 predicted proteins | sample 1495241 | NCBI WGS metagenome assembly OAUW01 (sample SAMEA2580063, study PRJEB22360) | human gut metagenome | biome: human gut; feature: human-associated habitat; material: faeces | place: Denmark | collected 2008/2010
GCAACAGACTCATAATCTGGAGGTCCCTGGTTCAAGCCCAGGCTGGTCCACAAAGAAAATAAGCGTTAATTGCACAAAATCAAGCAGTTAGCGCTTTTCTTTTTGTCCCTTCACTATGAGTTGGGATAGGCTCAAATCAATAGAATTACATATCTTTTGCAGCATTTGTTTACCGCTTGTTTACCGATAAACAAAAGGATTAATATGCTGACAATCAACGCAGAAATCAAGAAAGACGGACTACGGTCTAATGGTACTTACAACGTAAAGCTAAGATTCACACTCGACAGAAAAATGAGACGGCTGGCAACAAGTCTATTCGTCACAAGTAAAGACCTGACTAAAGAACTGAAAATCAAGCAAAATTCACCTATTAAAAAAGAGGTAGATTCTCTTATTCGCAGTTATCAAGAGAAATGTACCAAACTGCAAGTTGAATTAAACCACTACACCATTGATGAAGTAATGGACTACTTGGATGGGGAGCATCAAAAGCAACAAACCATTGACTTCATAAAGTTCAGTCGTGAGTGGATAGCCTCAACTACTATCAAAGGCGCACCTAACTACACTACTGCCATTAATGCCTTAGTTCGCTTTATAGGCAAAGAAGAATTGGATGTAAATCTGATTACAACCATTTTTTTAGAGAACTTCAAAGTGTTTCTGAATAAAGAGCGTGAAGTACGAATGAAGAAACTGATTCAGCAGGGTAAGCGTGTGCCCTCTAATCGGTCTTTATCTCTTTATTTGGTAAGCATAAAGAAACTATTTAAAGAAGCGCAAAAAAAGTATAACAAGAGAGAGAAAAATCTTATACTGATACCTAACAATCCATTTATAGACTTTGAGATACCCAAGCAGGAAGCAACAAGAAAGAGAGCTATTCCGGCAGATATTATAAAGAAGGTATGGAAGCTACCCTATAAAGATATGAAGAAAGGCTACAAGTCCACTTGCCGCTATAATTTGGCAAAAGATTGCTTTATTCTATCATTCTGTCTGATGGGCATTAATTCAGCCGATTTATATAATGCTACAGAAATGGCGAACAATACCATTACTTATAATCGTACCAAGACGAAAGACCGTAGATTGGATAATGCTCAAATGAAAGTGGATATACCTAAAATCGCATTACCACTTATAGAGAAATACAGAGATAAAAGTGGTAAACGCTTATTTAATTTTTACCAATACTATGCAGACGAAAAAGGCTTCAATAAGGCTATCAACTACGGCTTAAAAGAAATTGGTACAATATTAGGAGTAGATGATTTGGAATACTACGCAGCGCGCCATTCATGGGCTACTATTGCATTGAACAAAGTAGGCATAGACAAATATATAGTCCACGCAGCACTGAACCATATAGATGATTCTATGAAAGTGACAGATATTTATATTGAACGGGACTTCGTAAATGAGAACAAGGCTAATGCCAAAGTTGTGAAATATGTATTTGGTAAATGAATATCGTTTGCCATTATGCAGAACCTACTATAACGAAAAAGAAGTCTGTAATCCGCTAAAGATTGCAGACTTTTCTTTTATTTTGCAGTATAACTAATACGAATATACTATGTATCAGATAGAAGAACTGCCCGATTTAAAAGTGGCTTGGCATGAAAGCTACAAATGTCTAAATGAACCACTATTAGAATATGTGTGGGAAGTAGCCAATCACTTCCTGCCCGATTATGAAGATGTGTCCGCTGCACCTGCCATATTTGCCAACAGATATGCGGAAAGAAATCTATCTATTGAAGAAAGGTACGAGAGAACACAAGAAATGAAAACTTTCAAAGGAACTTTGGAAGAATACAAGAAACGGGAATACAGAAAGCTGGATGATTCTTTCAAAGAGAAGTTTCTAACTAATGAAGATTTACAGAATACCATTGAAGCGTATAAGTTGGATGTTAGCAAGTTTTGGTATCTACTTCTGTTCGTATATGACTTTATAGAGGATATTGGTACAAACGCACCTGCATTAAATAAGTCCGTATTGGAGGATTTTAGCTATTTTCATACCAACCTATCGGAAGCTACCAGTATCACCCTAAAGAAGAATAACAAGAAAAGCTATGTCGTTGAAAGGGAGGACACAATCAGAATCATTCAAGCAGCCTTGCAGCATTTTGTCAATACATACAGCGATATTATACATAGTGAGCAAGATAGAGAAACCATGATTAAACAATTAAAGGACATAGGTTTGGAGGGCTTTATCAGAAATGACTTATCGTCAAAAATCAGCTTTACGGACAAGTTCAGTCTTGACATATCTTATAAGAAGTGGAAATTTACGGATATGTTTCTGTTTTTTATTGAAAGAAGAAAGGCTACCACCATACCCGATAAAAAAGTAAAGGTATCTAAAGACAAGATGATGCTTGTTTCAAGGCTTATCTATACAGTGGGCTATGATGGCAAAAGATATAATGAAGAATACGATTCGGAGGGTAACAAGAACAGAATGTTATCCAATCTCCTTAGAAGATACAAGAACGAGAAATTTCCGTCTGTCATAGCTAATAACTACAACGTAGTTTCATAAACGACATACATAAAAACATAGCAGAAATGCGTACTGAAAGGGTTGTTCTTTTCGGTACGCATTTTTTTTGCGTACTGGAATGGGCACGTTTTCTACACACATGGGCATTAGGCAAAATGCTTTGTTACCCCTTATTTCTGCCCTAATTTTGCAATGTCAAAAGGGAACAAATAAGTAAGTGCGCATAGCTTTAGTAGTTCTTTAATGACTTAATAATTAATATGTAAAATATCTAAAATTAGGAATTATGAAAAATTTAAAATTTGCAGAAGCATTAAATAGTGAAGTAGAAAACATAGTAGAAAACACTAAAGTAAGTGCAGCATTCGTGCAGGAACTGAAAGAAGCATTCCTCATGTTTCCCGTCAGAACGGATATGCGTTTCAAACAATCCTCAAAAGGAGAACTGATTATATCGGTCACAGTCGTTTATGCTACTGGCATGACACAACATTTTGAGGGTGCAGGAGATGCAGACCTTATTTCGGCAATACATTTCGGCATGGCTAAAATGATAAACGGCTTGCACGACTACAAAGCAGAGGAACATGAGGTCGAAATTGCCCAAGAGGGTGAAAACTTGGTAATGGAACTGTTCAAGCAGTACATGAACTCCACTATGAGGGGCTATATTGAAGCGGACTGGTACAACAACAGCGGCGAGCGTTACCGTTGCGTGAGATTCACTTCCACATTCAACGGGAATGTAAAGTTCTGCATGAAAGCAACGGATGAAGTGAACAGCCTTATCTGTGAAGCCTGCAAACCCGAATGGATGAAGAAATCAGAAGCGGAAGCCAAACAACAAGTTCCCGAACAGAATGAAGTAGCCTAAACAATCAGCTTTGAAGAAAGTCGAGGGAACAACCTCTCTCGGCTTTCTTTTTTAATCGGAACAGAGAAAATGAAACAGATACAGTTTGCCCAAACATATAATAATGAAGCTGCACACAGACAAGTGAAGCTACTAATGAAACAACACAAGCAGCTTTATATCCAAGTGAACGGTGAAGCATGGATTAGCAGTCAAGGAGTAACGAGTATAAGATACCAACTCAACGCACAAGGCTGGCAGTGGATTCTTAATTATCTGCAAACGGGAGATTATGAGGATTTTGGAGTATTCCCGTCCAGACTATCCAAGCTATGCAGCGAGTTCCAAGAGGATGTGGTAAAAGAACTAATAGAACAGAAATACAATATTGCAAGAATCCCTTTTTTACGGGAAACCGAAGCCTATATAAGACTTAGAGGGCTGTTCCGTTTCGGAAAACTCTTTTTCAGCATAAGGAGAAGCGATGAATTTATAGATTATCTAAACAGCAAAGGATTATGATTACTCTACATAAAGGTCAATACCTGTCTGACGTAATGAGTGAGATTCCGTCAAACTGCATACTTTCCAAAAGAATACCCGGCTGTGGTGCTACCACTTTGGAGCTTGAAACCCAAAGAAATTCCATTATCGTAGTTCCCAATGTACCCGTCATCAAAAGCAAGTGCGGAAAATACAGCAATCTGTTAGGCGTTTATGAAGATGTCACAACAGATAAGATTCGCAATTATCTGACTAATAACAGACTACATAAGATAATGACTACTCCCGAAAGTTTTGGAAAAGTGAAAAACGCTTGCAGTGGTATTGACATTTATAATCATTTCTTCCTGCTGATGGATGAATGCCACCAATTAATCAAGGATGTGGATTACAGAACGGACATAGTGCTGCCCATGAATGACTTTTTTCGTTTCAAAAGCAAGGCTCTTGTTTCCGCCACTCCTATCGGATTCAGTGACCCAAGATTTAAAGAGTTTGAAACAGTGGAAGTAAGTGCCGATTATGATTACAGACAAGAAATTGCGGTTACACATACTTATAATATATACAAGGCAATAAGTGAATATTTAGGCAATCACACAGAGGAAACAGTCTGCTTTTTCGTCAATTCCGTGGTAATGATTTACTCCATAATGAAACAGTTCGGCATATTGGAGGATTCTACCGTTTACTGTGCGCCAAAAAGCCGTTTGAAACTGAAAAATGAATACTCCTTTGATAATGCTTATAATGATTGGAACGCAGATACCATGAAGAAATATAACTTCTTCACTGGCAGATTCTTTACGGCATTCGACTTGGATTTGCCTTATCAGCCCGATTTGGTAATGGTTACAGACCCTTATAATTCCGAATATACCATACTTGACATAGATACGGACTGCATACAGATTTGCGGAAGATTCCGTAACGGTATAAAATCGGCAACACATATCTATCGGGTGAATCCCGAAATCATAACCAAAGACAGGGAACAGATAGAATGGGAAATTTCGGCACATGAATTTGCCTATAACACGATACAAACCTTATACAAAAGTGCGGATAACAGAGAAAGCAGATTCGCTTTCGGTGCAGTTCTTGAAACCATGCCGTTCCGTAAATTCCTATATTCGGACTTTACAAAGAACTGGTTTGCCATAGACAATGAGATTAATTCCGTATTGGTGAACAACAGATACCAATCAAGACAAGAAATAAAGAACTGGTACAATGACTGCCATTTCTTCAATCCCACATTTGAGAATTGCGAATATAACGAGAATGACGAGAAATTAAAGATTGCCAAGACTACACGCTCGGTAAAGGACAAACACAGAAAAATGGTACAACTTCTTAGTGAAATGGAAACTCCCTACTCGGAATACGCCTTAGATTTCATTAATGATATGCGGAAGATTGACCCGTTCATTGTGGAAGCGTTTGAGACTTTGGGCAAAGAGAGGATAGAAGAACTTAACTATTCCAAAAAGAAAATCAAAGAAGAAATGATTCTGACACAACGTAAGGGGAATAAAGTTATCAGACTGGTTAAGAATATATTCAAGGTTGGTAACAGATATTCCAATGAGAAAATAGTTAATGAATTAACGAGAATATATGAGAGATTGAACATACACCCCGAAGAAAATATAGAACCGAAACTTATCGGTCTCTATTATCAAGCAAATCCATTTAAATCGGGTAATATAAGAGGCTATCAATTAAATTCGGAATTAGTTTAGCTAAATGGGACAAAATCTCATTTTCTTGCCTTTCTATACCCGATACAGAAATTAAGTAAAATGTCCCTATCAACCTTAATAACTAATGAAACAGAGTAATTTTCGTACTAACTAATAATATACAGTCGCAGGAAATTCTTGCGGCTTTTATTTTTGGCGCAGAACCACAACCGCACATTTTCCCCGGTTTCGATTTTCTGAATATTCCCACTTTAGGCAGAGTTATATAGCACCTACTTTATAATAAGCCACATACAGCTAATACCATTAAAAAGACTACCTTTTAAAGAATCACCTATATTCAGTTTGGCTAAAAGTCAAGAGAGCAGATATATAAGGTACTTAATACAGAAAGCCCCCTCCCCATTCAGTCAGTAAGCTAAAATATATAAGAGTGTCTGCCTTTGCGGACCACAACCTCCAATAGTCCCCCTCTGTACATTGATATAAAAAGAATTATTAATCATTTAAACTTTTATCAATATGAGAAATTTAGTTATCATGCCAACAGAGAACAGAGAGAGAATGAATTTAGGTGAGTTTGCAGAAGAAGCAACCATTATTGAAAAAACTGCAATATCTAACAAGTCTTTACATTTCATAGAGGCAAACACACAAGAAGTTTCTTTAAGTCACTTGAAAAATGACTGCATTACTCCAGTGTTTGCCAAAGACAATGAGCTTACAGTAAACCATGCTGCATTTATTGAAACTGTTTGGGAAGCTGCAAACTCCTACTACAATGGTGAGACTATTGGAACACCCGATATTCGTGTTAGTCATGTGATTAAGGGTCGCATTCCCGAAGCTATCCACAAACCTGCTAATCAGTTGTTAGAATCAGACAAAACTATCTATTATGAGAGGGCAGCTTTCAGTATTGACATTCCTACAATCTATGAAACGGTTGAGGAAAACAAGTTGAACCTTTCAATAGTAGGGGTTAGAGCCTATAACCAAATGAATCTGTATTCAAAGAAAGTTCCAGAGTTGTTTAGGTTGGCTATTGGCTTTAAAAACCAAGTTTGTTGCAATATGTGCATCTTTACAGACGGTTACAAGGATGATTTAAGAGTGAGCAATACAAGTGAACTTTACCGTTCTGCTTTGGAACTGTTCAACAACTACAATCCTGCCAAACATCTGTATCTGATACAACAGTTGGGCAATACCTCAATGAGTGAGCATCAATTCTGCCAAATATTGGGTAAAATGAGACTTTATCAGTGTTTGCCCAATGGCTACCAAAAGAGACTGCCAAGAATGTTGCTTACTGATACACAAATAAACAGTGTTGCAAAAGCCTACATTAATGATGAGAACTTTGGCAGCTTTGGAAATGACTTGAATATGTGGAAATTTTATAATTTGCTCACTGGAGCAAATAAAAGTTCATATATTGATTCATTCTTAGACCGCTCTTTAAATGCTACTGAAATGGCAGTTGGAATTAATGCAGCCTTGCATGGGGATGAGCATTACAAATGGTTTATTGACTAATTAATGAGAGGACATCTATTTATTAGGTGTCCTTTCTTATCTATTTTACAAACCTTTTAAATAATGAGATATGGAATTACAAGAAAGCCGTGAATATAAGGCTGCAAAAGAATTGGAAAGAGCTTTGAATGATATGAGTTGGAATCCTCAAAAATTTGCTGAAAGTACAAGATATTATCACCGTACATTACAGCAGGAATTAATGAAAACCATTGTGGCAATCATTAAAATGGTTGGTGATAAGGGGTACAGAACAGACCTTAGAAATCAAGCCTCACATGAACTTTGCAGAAAGATTATTGACAGTGGGGTATTGGATGATTGTTACTTGCCTTTTATATGATGTAATGAGAGGACATCTATTTATTTAGGTGTCCTTTCTTTTTTATTCACTTAAAAATACTACAAAATGGAAGATAATGGAAAATTGATTTTATGGGGTACATTGGTAGTTATACTACTGATAATAATTGGCATCATTAATCCCTTTTTGCTGATACTGATTATCACTATCTTTACTTATCTGCAATCTTAGTTACACTTTCTAATAGAAGTGAAAGTAATTTGAGAATCAAGCTATTACAAAATGATTCCCGAATTAACTTTCACTTTTATAGTCAAACCTACAAAATTGAAACAACATGAGTTTGAAAAACAGCTATACAACAAGTGACTGCCTACAATGGGACAGTGCTACAAACTTGGTGAGAAAATTATATAGGGATAAGAATTATAGAATAAGCCTGCTTGTTGGGTGTGGCATATTTTTTGGTTTACGCATCTCTGACCTACTACAACTTACTTGGGAAATGCTTTTGAGTAAGGATGCAAAGTTTACCATTACTGAAAAGAAAACAAGCAAACGTAGGGAAGTGAGAATTAATAAGGAGTTTCAGAAGCATATCAAAGACTGTTATACAGCTTTGAATATTCAAAACTTGAATGAGTTCTGTTTTTTATCGGGAAAAGGTAAGAACAAGGTCTATTCTATCCAATGGATAAACATTGTACTTAAAGAGCTGAAAAGCAAGTACAATTTAAAGATAGACCACTTTTCTACCCACTCACTTAGAAAGACTTTTGGCAGAAAAGTATTTGAATCCTCTGAAAATGCTGAATTGGCTTTAGTTAAACTGATGGAATTATTTAATCATTCAAGTGTAACCATAACTAAAAGATACTTGGGACTTAGACAAGAAGAACTGTTAAATACTTATGACTGTTTGAGTTTCTAACTACTGCTTGGAATGGGACAAAGTTTGAAATTTCTGTTGTTATCATACCATTTTCAGAAATAAAGAACTTTGTCCCGTTCTCTAATATACAGTAACTTTCAAAAACTGCAATGTAAGAGAAACTGTAAATGATGGTTATATCTAAATCTGATAGGGCATAGTTCCAAGCCAAACAGATTGCGATAACGTAATTAGCCCTACATTAATGCAAGCGTAAGAAAATTATCTTTTTAAAAAGGCATAATACGGCTTGTAGTTTATGGTATGTGCGATTTTGGGAACTGCTTATATGCCGTATCAATCTACTAATTATTTAGCTATGCTATAAAATAATTTCTGAATTATGCAAATATCTGCAAAGTGCTGAAATGCAGTCTGTTTTGATAATCCAAATTAAACATATAGCTTTGCAGTGTCCGTTTACAAAATCCCATTTATTTAATCATTTAAAATTTATCAGCTATGAGTAATCTTAAAACTTACTTCAAGAAAAGTGTGTCCGTATGTAAGAAAAGCTCTGCCTATATAAGAGCGATACCCGTTCTTGCAAAAGCACTATATCATGCAATGGTGGGTAATGGAAATTATAAGGTATCATTTACCAAAATAGGACGAAAATGGTACTGCAATGTTCCGGGTTTTCCCAAAGAGCTGTTTGAACATACTCTGATGGTTGGTGGTGCATCCAACTATCTTGAATATTACTCTCGTGGAGAAAATGAGATTGTGGCTACTATCAGAATTGCTAAAGAATGGGAAGATAAGTTTTATTGCGGAGTTAGATTATATAAGGTAAGTTCCACCTTAACGGGTGGTGCTTTCTATAAAGACCCAAGCGGAAATTTTGGTGAAGAACTTTGGCTTTGTCCCGTTACCCTATTCTTATTGGGCAAATACCCGAAACTAATCTTTATCTATAAGATTAACAAGAACTACCTGCATTGTCCCATCTGTATTGAGTGATTGAGCAAATTTATCCTCACAGATACCGCTATAATTGCAAATGAATCATTAATTTTGTGGTCTAATTAACTAAAAACACAATAGATATGGAAGATATGTTCTCTTTAGGCAATGTTGGATTGTGGAGAATGGCAAACAATGGCTATATATCACTAACTGGAGAGGTGGGTGAATTATTTATTGCCAAAATTTTAGGAACTATCATTCTTAAATTGAAATATAAAGATATTGTTTACGCAGTTTCAAAAAACGCAAATGAAAGATATTTTAGAGTACCAACCTCGGAAGGTGGATATTTCTTCTACTTTGACAGCTTTAATGAATTAAAAGAGACTATTGAAAAGAATAAATAACAATCTGATTTTTTTTAAAGTTCGCAGTATTTGCGGACTTTTTTTATACCCATTATGAAGATAGATACTTCTTTCATTCATTACTTAGTTAGGCAACAAACCCATATACCTTATAATCTCTAATAGAACTACATCTTTCAATCCGCAGAAACTACGGGTACTTTTTTCGGGAAGAAATCTTCTTATAGTCCCCATTCAAAAAAAGTACCTGCTTATGCTATTACAAAGAAAAGAAGCTGAATACTTCTCTAATTACTTACTAAAGATATGCTTTAGAACATTTAGAACTGCATTTATCAGCGTTTTATCTTTAGCTATTCAAAACCTTTCGCTAACTTTGCAACAATTTCAGAGGTCTTAATGCGTTAAGGCACTGAAAGGACATATTTAACGAAAAGGTGTTATTGAGATTATCTTCTTTTTCTCAAATTCTCGCAAAATTTGAAAGACTGTGAAGATGATAGCAATAGCACCACACCATTTGATATATACCTACCTTATATCCATAAGGCTCTTAGATATTGTCAAAATTGGTGTGGGTTGCTATTGTTTTATCCACAGTCAAGGCAATGCGAGAAGCCAGAGAAAAAGGGTAAAGCAAATAATAGTTCCCACACCTTATTTTTTATCCACTTCTTCGGGGAATTGGGAAGTACAATATTAGTGAGTAATGAAAAAGATTATTTCAATTTTAGCTTTTACAGTACTGCCAACAATTGCTTATTCACAACTTCCATTAGTTGAATACAAACCCGTAATAGTTGGCAAAAACAATAACAACAGTAGCAACGAACATAACCGTAGCAATAATAACGGGTATTTTCCAAACGTACCTTCATATTCCACTCCTAACCGTTCTACCACACAAAGCTATCAGACTGTAGGAGCATACTTCTTTGATGCAAGTTCACAAAATTTCAAAAGAACAAAAATCAAAATCAATTTAGGAGAATCTTATTCGGGAGAAACTGAAATCTATGTTCGGGCTGTATTAGACCGTTCTTTATATAGAGAAAGTTGGAGAGATTGTAATAACAGAGCTGTTAGGGTCAATGCTTTATTAGACAAAGAAATTATAGTGAACAACTTTGAATGGAAAGTAGAGCATACAACTTTGGGTACTATTTACTTTAACTACTAATTGTTGAAATTATGAGAACTTTTATTTTACTACTGCTTACCTTATACTTTGCTCCCATATATAGTGTAAATATGGGAAATGACAGTGATATTTTTATGAACAGATTGTCTGTAAACCAAGAATTTCAAGGCAATTTTTCATATAAATATGGTATGCGCAAAATTGATAAGGAATTATATATACACAATTTAGGAACTAATGTTCAATCCTATGTTGCAAGTAAGAATTGGAATGAATATAAACGTGAGGAATTTAGAAATGCGTATGAAAGGTATATGGACGCATTGAAAAAAGACAGACTTTCAGCTGATGATTTTGGAAACATAACAGATTCTAAAGGAGAATTAGGCAATGTTGATGGGGATGATTATTGGTACGATAATAAAGGAAATAGAATAAGTGGTGCGGAGTACAGAGCTTTAAGTGTACGCAAACAAAAGAAGTATCGGGCTTTTTATGCCAATAAAGAAGTTGTCACATATTTCAATGAGATTGCTAAGGCTATAGTAAACAGAAGATATTCTGACTAAGATGAAAACATATCTATTCGATACCATAAACCGATACAAAAGATTCAGTGAGAATCTTGATGTAAAGACTGTCTTATGTAATAAATCATGGATGGTTTTTAATAATTCGGGGGAGAAAGAAACTTATATATTCCAAGAAAGCGGAATTTTAATTATTTCTCTTAATGGTAAAGTAACGAATGCTACGTGGCAATATATCCCAGCTAATAAATCTCTTATAATTAGCGGAAATGAACAATCTTATATGGTACACGCTGCCTATGTGGATAATATACTTTTTGTTTTACAAGTAGATGGCACAAAAGAATGTGCTTTTTTAATTGACGAAAATAACAGACAAAATTTCCAGCCTAAATCATATAATGATATTAAAAAACATTTTGAGGTTAAAGAACAGAAGCTGTTGCAAAAACAGACAACTGAATATTTAAAAACTGAAAGTTTAGTTAAACAAAAAGAGAAAGAAAGGAAAGCAAAAAGAAGAAAAGAGGAAAAAGAGAAAAGAATAGAACAATTACGATTTAAAGCTGATGGAATAAGACATGTAAATGGATGGATGCAAATTTTTATATTCGTAGTGTCATGGATACTATTTTCTATATTAGTGTCTATAGTATGTTCATTTGAAAAAACCCCTTGGCTTGTTGCGATTCTATTACCTCTTATTGGTGGTCCATGTTTTGTTTTCTTTATACCATGTTATATGATAACATTAATTAAGAATAAGAAAGTGAAAGATTGGAAAAAGAAATATCCCAATGATGCAGTTAATCAATATCTATAAAATCTTATGAAATACTACAGAGTTAACATTGAAGATTACAAAATAGGCATTTCCTGTGGAAATAATATGCCAACAAAAGAGTTCCTGAACAATCAAGTTCATGAATTTCTAAAATCTCAAAAAGTGAATATAAATAGGAATGAGACTTTTAAGTTTCAAGATTCTAATGAAAAGGAATTTGAAGATTTGAAACGTGAAGTAGCATTAAGTTCTAATTTTAAAATGAGATATTAGATTCGACTTATTCATTCAAACGCTATGTTGAAAACCTACCTTACAGTATTAGTTAGCTTATTAGTAGCTTGCAGCCCTGCCAAACAAAATACAAAACAAGTATCTACCATAGACAGCACTTTACAAGTAAGAGTTGATTCTATCCTGCAAAACAAGCTGTCCGAACTTAATGCTACGGTAGGGCAAGTTATTATAATGGAAGTACGGACGGGAGAAATTAAAGTTTCTGTTGGTTCTGATTCTATTCTGCAAGAATCGGAATTGGTACGTACCGCTTCACTTTTGGCAGTATTGGAAACAAAGGCAGTCAAACTATCCGATACGATAGATGTTGGTAATGGCATTTTAGCCATTGGTAAAGATACATTGTACGACCATAATTGGCATAGGGGTGGATATGGGAAAATCACAGTGGAACAAGGCTTCGAACTTGCATCCAATATCGCCACCTACAAAGTAGCGAGAAAGGCATTTGAGAACGGACAAGCCTTTTCGGAAGCACTTGCAAAGTATGGCTATCAAGTGAAAGACACAAGTCTTGTTTATAATCCTTTGGGATATGGCATTCTCACCACTCCATTACAGAACTTGACTTTCTTTAATTACATAGCTAAAAGTAAGACTGCCATAAAAGAAGCATTGGAATACTCTGTTTCTAATGGATTAGCCAAGCCTGCCCAATCAGATAGAGTAAAAGTAGCTGGAGCAACGGGAACAATTCAACTTCCGAACGGTGAATATGCAGTAGAATTTTGCGGTTACTTCCCTGCCGATAATCCGAAATACAGTGTTATCGTTACCATTAATAAGACAGAATTACCTGCAAGCGGTGGACTGATGGCAGGTGATGTTTTTAGGCAGATTGTTGATATTATGAATGAAAGATAATGAGAAGATTGCTATTTATCATTATTGGGCTACTTAGTTTAGCGGCTTGCAAAACAGACAAAACACCAGTTCCGCAGGATTTTGAATGTTTCAACCAACCACGAGTTTTTATCAAGTACAAACAGCCAATAAACGGATATACGGTAAAAGCAATGTGGCTACCTTATGTTGCCCAAGACGGAACGACTGGAGAAACAGGAATAACTACACTTCTACATTTTAAGAATGCTGATAACGAGTTTAGCATAAACTTAGAAGCAAAGCATATTATTGATACACTTTGTTATCATTATCCGAATTTAAAAGACGGTGATGTGCTTTATTGGGACTACGCACAAAAAGGCAGCAATGAAGTGTTGCCTAATTATGCCCCATTCTCCTTTTATGATGTGGACTTTGACGGTGAAGAAGAATTGTTGATAACGGACTATCAAAGCGGCTCATACTCCAACAATACTTATAAGGTTTACAAGATACATGAATATTATGCAGAGTTAATGACAGGCGAGCCGTTTGATTACTTGGAAACTTCCGCAAAGTTTGATTCTATCAACAAGCGCATTATAACAACAAGCACAGGCGGACAAGGCAGTATTTATATATATACTTACCAACTGAAAGAATATGAAACAATGTACGGTGACAGACCTACGACCATTTCCAAATTTGAGTTGGTGAAAGCTGATATAATAGATGATAAAGGACACAGGGTTTATCTACGGAAAGGAGATAAGTTAGAATTAGAAGACTGAATACATAATAAATTAGTATATTTGCATATAGACCCCACATTAATATTTAAGAAGATGAAAATCAATGTTATTAAATTTGAAACAATCAATGGAAAGAAAGTAGGAAAAGCATTTTCATTTCCAATGGATGCAAAGAAAATGGCTCGTTATAAAACAGAAGCTACCGTAAGAAAAAAGGTGGAGGAATATGTTGCTAAAAGCGGCTTATTCAAAAAGAACGAACTAAATGAACTCAAATATGACATGACCGACTTCTTACAAGAATGGAAAAAACAGAAACCCATTGTGGAAGCTGAAATGCTAAAGGAACTGGAAGCCTCAACCAATGCAGGAAACAGAATAACACCTGAACACATCAATCGTCTTGGAACTAATGAAGTTTTCGTTTTTGGTTCTAATGCAAGAGGATTGCATCATGGAGGTGCTGCCAAAGTCGCTGTTGAAAGTTTTGGTGCTGTCATGGGACAAGGGCATGGATTGCAAGGGAAAAGTTATGCTATCAATTCCATGAGCGGCATTTCTGAAATGGAGAAAGATATAAAGTTGTTCTGTGAGTTTGCAAAATCGAATCCACAGAAACATTTCCTTGTAACTCCCATAGGTTGTGGTATTGCAGGTTTTAGCCCTAATGATGTCGCCCCATTATTTAAAAAGTGTGCAATTTTGAATAACGTATCACTTCCTCGTTCTTTTTGGCAAATAATAGGGTATCCAAAGGAATAAAAATTCATGCAGAATTATTTAGTAAAAGATTCTTCTGAAAAATGGGCATATAATATATGACGAAAGACGAGATTAGAACAAGAGAAGATTTTATTAATCTTTATGCTTTACATCTTGGACTTGACAGATTCATTGAAGCACAAGATAAGTGGAATACTTATCAAACTGCCTTGGAAGAAGTCAAAGCAGGGAAGAAGAGAACACATTGGATTTGGTTTATCTTTCCTCAAATGGAGGGACTTGGCACAAGTGAAAAGTCTCGTTACTACGGAATACGTGGGCGTAATGAAGCTATTGAATATATCAACCATCCTATATTGAGAGATAGGTTAGTTGAAATCACAGAAGCGGTCTATAATAATGAGAAATCAGTTTACGAGATATTTGGAAACGATGTAATTAAAGTAAGGTCTTGTATGTTACTTTTTGCATCTGTTTCTGATATTCCTATCTTTCAAAAGATGCTTGAAAAGCATTGCTGGAGATAAAATTCTCATATAATAACAAAAGCCAACCTACCCAATTACGGACAAGTTGGCTTTTCAGTTCTGAACACTTAATCATTAACATCTTTTCTTGGACTTCATTATAGGAACAAGTCCAATAGTAGAGAAATAGTTTCGCATTATTTCTCTGTTTCCAATTGGTTTCTTTATCAATTTCTTCATAACTCTAAATTTTAGAATTTCACATATACAAGCATACACATAGATATATAAAAGTCAAAGCCAAGCGTGAATGAAAATGGAATATTGTTTCTAATCATGCGAATATGTCTTTTATGCCATATATTAAAATTTTGTCAGTACATTCTATCTACATTATACGGAGTTGATTATCTTTGCGCTACAAAAGATTTAATCAATGGAACAATTACAAGTAATTCAAAGCAAGATATATGAAATCAGAGGTCAGAAAGTAATGCTCGACCGTGATTTGGCAGAAATGTACGGAGTGCAAACAAAAGCATTGAATCAAGCCGTAAAACGCAATATAGACCGTTTCCCCGAAGATTTTATGTTTCAACTGACAAGCGAAGAAACACAAAAATGGAGGTCACAGTTTGTGACTTCCAATTCCATCAAGATGGGAGTTAGGCGCAACCCTTATGCGTTCACTGAATTAGGAGTAGCCATGCTAAGTAGCGTGCTGAACTCCAAAACTGCCATTCAAATAAATATGGGTATTATGCGTGCTTTTGTCGCTGTTCGCCAAATGATAGCATTGCCTAAAACAGACCAACTAACAGAGTTGCAGAATGAGGTAAAAGAGTTGAAAGACTATATAGAAGAAGTGTTCGCTGATTACAACGATATTAATGATGATACACGGATGCAGTTGGAACTTATCAATCAGACATTGGCAGAACTACAAGTCAAGAAGAAATTGGAAGAAAAGCCACGCAGAAGAATCGGATTTATACAGCATGATGAATAATCTGATTCTGTCAAGCACGAGATTTTATAAAAACTATAATACTTCCACGCAAGTAAAAAAAGTGATTGAAGAACTACAAATATATATTATAATTATTGCATAACAGTACAACATTAGCTACCTTTGCATCAGGAACGAATGTTTACCGCTGGTTTACCGATACGTTCTTATAAGAGTTCATTAATTGGTATGCAAACGCTTTAAAAGACTTGTTGCTCAGTTGGTTACACACGATAAATCCGCAGGATTTAACGTGCTTGGCAACAGACTCATAATCTGGAGGTCCCTGGTTCAAGCCCAGGCTGGTCCACAAACTAAAAGGCTGATTCCTAACGGAATACAGCCTTTTTTGTTTGCAGATCCTCCAGATATAAATCTGTTGCTCTTGGTTGATTTACTCCTAATATATAGCTGTTGTTTCACTATTGTTTCTCTATCTGATACCATGCCACTTCCATTTTCTCTGTTTTAGAGGTACGCCATTTCATAAAGTCCAAGTCTTCACTTTGCCGAGTTCCCATTTGCAATGACAAGGCAGTGCCACCTACCAAGAGATAGGATTTGATGCAGTCCAACTTAGAAACAGCTTCAAAAACTTGCAGCGTGTGTGGAGCTAAACCTTTCATGCAAACATTTTAGTAAATTTACATAATAAATTCAGTGTTGATCTCAGAACTTACACAGAAATAATTAGCGTGTTGATAATGAGTTAGATTTACATTTGTTACTCTTGTTACAGGAATCATGAACAGAATTTCTTTCTCTTAGTATAAAATCATGAGCACATTATATACTCTAAAACTGCAAATGTGGGTTTTACCTTAAAAAAACAGGATGGAAATTTGTACGAAATAGAAAGATGACTTTATCTTTGAAGAATATTAAAGCTGGCCGGACTTTTTATTTTGACGGAATACAGAGATTGTTAGTATAAAAATAAAAGATTAAATTTAGGTTTTATGGTTAAAAGTTATGCTTGTGCAGGCATTTTATTGTTTGCGATAGGATTATTCCCCTTAATGGCACAGGACAACACTGTGGCCAAAGAGATGGCTATAAAGATAGCCGATCGTATTATTGCTTCTACGGTTTATGAGTTCAAAGATGTAAAAACAGGTAAAGTATACACTTCTTTGGACAATGTTGCTTTAAATCCGGATATACGTGTCAATAGTAAATATTTGAATTGGCATTATACAAACGGAGTAACGAATATGGCTTTGATGGAGTTGGGTGATAAAATACAGAACCGGAAATATGAGGATTATGTGCTGAAGAATATGAAGTTCATTTTTGATAAGACTAACCAGTCCTATTTTCATCGTTTGTATGATAAGACTTTCCGTGAAGGAGGATGGAGAGCGGTTCCCCGTCTTACTTGGCATATGATTTATAGAAACAAGCGTTTGGATGACAACGGTCCTATGGGGGCTAGTTTGATAACTTTGAACCAGCGTCATCCGGATGATGCTTTCCAAAAATATATTGAAACAACCAATCATCATATTATGGTTTCAGAACCTCGTTTGGCCGATGGAACCATAGCCCGTTTATGGCCTCATGAAAATACAATTTGGGCAGATGATGCGTTTATGGCGGTGTCTTTTATTTCCCGCATGGGAGAGGTTACTGGTGAAAAGAAGTATTTTGATGATGCTGCCAATCAGATATTGAATTATACACGATATTTGTGGTGTCCTGAAAAACAGATTTATTATCATTGCTATCATACGGATAATAAGGAACATGGAGTGGCGCATTGGTCCCGGGCCAATGGATGGATTTTTATGGCGACAGCTGATCTGTTGGCAAGAATGCCGGAAAATCATCCCATGCGTGAGGATGTGATAAAGAATTTCCAGATGCAGGCTAGTGGAGTAGCGCGGTATCAAGGGAAAAACGGTTTGTGGCATCAGTTGTTGGATAAAGAAGATTCTTATGAAGAAATTACCGGTAGTTCTATGTTTGTATTTGGCATAGCTAAAGGTGTGAAGGAAGGATGGTTGCATCCGGATTTCATTTATGTAGCATGGCAGGGATTCAAAGGAATGTTGTCAAAAATTTCAGAGAATGGTGATGTGACGGCTATTTGTGTCGGTACAGGTATTATGCCTTCCACCGTATTTTATTATAATCGTCCCACTCAGGAAAATGATCCGATGGGTGAAGGGCCTGTGTTACGTGCTTTGGTGGAAATGATTGATGCGCCTAAATACACGGAGATTAGTGCGAACGATCAGTATGATAGGATAAAATAAAAAAAGAGATTAATTTACCCGTTGGCAAGCTGAGCTTAAGTTGTCAACGGGTATATGTTAGAATGTTAAATCAAAACGCCCTTCTGTCACTCTTCCTCCTTCAAAAGTTCCGCTGATTATTCTGTTTTTCAAATCAAAGCGGGTAATATTGACAATGCCGTCTTCCAGTCTTTCTTCTTGTTTATTACCATCTTTGAATACGGCGTCGGTATAGATGGTCTGATCATTATTCATCCTTTCAAGAGCACTGTAAACAGTGATATTTTTTTCTTTCGGGTCAATGATATTGAAAGAAATAGACGTATTGGTATCTACCCAAACGTATACATGGACTGTTGCTTTTTCATCTTCATTATAAGCAGGATAGTAGGATGCTTTATGGTCCGGCCCATAGCGTTGTCCTGTATATATCCAGCCGTCTATCAGACAGCCAAAGGTATTGGCGCCTGTCTGAGTGGCAGGTGGCATGAGAGTAGGATCTGCTGAAAAGTCTTCTCCATCACAGGCACAGCATAACGCGATAGTTAATACTATTGTAATAAGATATTTAATCATGGTCTGAATCTTTTAAAAGTGATAATTAATACCTGCCGAGAAAGATAATTGAGAAATGTCATCCGAACCGTTCATCGGATAATGTGGTTGTACCATCCATTCTTTATGATGATAGCGGACGGAATATTCACCGGAATACGCCAGGATATAGCTTATCCTTGCACTGATCCCCCAATGGGTGAAAAGGTGGTATTCTCCGCCTACTCCAAAGTTTGCCGCCCATTTGTTCATGGATACTTTTCGTGGTTTATCATATACCATACTGTCGTCTTTATATAACTGGTATCCGGTTCCGGTAGTAAAATACCAATCGAATTGTTGTTTCAGCCAATGCAGGGAGAACTGTGGAGCAAAATAATGTGTTTGAATCTTGTCTGTGGTATTTGTCGTGTTGCCTGTATACCGGCTGCCTTGATAAAGTATTCCGAATCCGGCTCTAATGGCAGGCTTGTTTCCTACCAGGTAAGTATAACTTCCTGACCAACCTATGCCGTTGCGCAAATTCGAAGAATATCCTGCTATTCCTATCAGCTTTCCGGTGTAGAGGGTAGGACCTGTCTGAAAGGACAGAACGGATCGTTTGTCAGTGCCGGATTGTGCATATAGCGATGTTGGACACAGCAGCGTGGCTACTATAATAAAATATAGTTTGTTTTTCATGGTCATTGTGTTTATCTAGGTGGGTACAAAAATAATAAATCATTGGAAATAACAGCATTAATAGTTTTCTTATTTTAAGTAATCCGTGAAAAATGTGATAGATTAACACTTTCCTGCCATCTTTATTCCATTCATTCTGTTTTCTTATGAAGATTATTCACTTTAAAACCTTATAGTTTATGAAACCAGTAGAATCAGACCGGTTGGATGCCGAAGAGCGTAGAGAACTGAGCAGTTCTGATTTCGGAATTCCTGAAGAGCGTGCTTTCCCGATGCCCGATGCGGCACATGTGCGGGCGGCGGAAGCCTATTTCCGTTATGCTAGTGATGATCAGAAGCCTGAGTTGGCGAGGAATATACTGGAAAAAGCGGCTGAATACGGAGTGCGTGTAGAGAGTCCTGTGGTGCTGTCTTGGGCCGGGAAATAGTTGTTGTATAATGATTTGACCTTTTGTGTTGCTGAATATTGTGTAAATGTAGGTGCCGAATCGTGAAGGAAAGTTATTATTTAAATATTTTCCTAAGGAAATTTGTTATATAGGAAAGTATGGAATATATTTGGAAAAAGTTTCCTGAGGAAATAATTAAAGGAGATAACATAACAGAGTCCGGTTTTAATTATGAAGAAGAGTATGAAAAAAGAGTTTATAAAAAGGTATGGATGGACATTGCTTGGTATTGTGGCAGGAATGGTAGGAGGATATTTGTATTGGCGGTATGTAGGTTGCACCACTGGGACTTGCCCTATCACTTCTTCTCCTGTCAACAGTTCCATTTGGGGGGCGGCAATGG
>OAUW01000552.1_pt1 | contig 20349 bp, 20 predicted proteins | sample 1495241 | NCBI WGS metagenome assembly OAUW01 (sample SAMEA2580063, study PRJEB22360) | human gut metagenome | biome: human gut; feature: human-associated habitat; material: faeces | place: Denmark | collected 2008/2010
TTACTCATTACTTAATCTCCTCTCCTGATTTTTTAGAATAACGCACTAAAGTGCCGTCAGCACTTAATTTTCTACCAACACGCGTTGCTTTACCAGTTTTTGGATCAACCGGATTCAAGTTTGAAATGTGGATAGAAGCTTCTTGCTTCACGATACCACCTTGCGGGTTCTTTGCATTCGGTTTTGTGCTCTTAGACACCATGTTGATACCCTCAACGATTGCACGTTTTTTATCAACAAGAACCTTCAATACACGACCAGTCTTACCTTTGTCTTCGCCAGAATTTACGTAAACTGTATCGCCTTTTTTAATATGTAATTTACTCATTACTTAAATCTTTTACAAAATTAAAGTACTTCAGGAGCGAGTGACACAACTTTCATGTTAGTAGCACGAAGTTCACGAGCTACCGGACCGAAAATACGACTACCTCTAATTTCACCTGCATTGTTCAGCAACACGCAAGCATTATCATCAAAACGTATATAAGAACCATCAGCACGACGGATTTCTTTCTTAGTACGTACGATCAAAGCTTTAGACACTGCACCTTTTTTAATATCACTTGAAGGGATAACGCTCTTTACAGAAACAACAATCACGTCCCCTACTGAAGCATAGCGACGACCTGTACCGCCCAAAACGCGAATACAGAGAGCCTCTTTTGCTCCACTATTATCACATACTGTAAGTCTGGATTCTACTTGTATCATAATTACTTAGCTCTTTCAATTATTTCAACCAATCTCCATCTCTTAGTCTTGCTCAAAGGACGAGTTTCCATGATGCGTACAGTATCGCCGATATTGCACTCATTCTTTTCATCATGAGCATGGTACTTCTTCGTCTTACTAACGAACTTACCATATATGGGGTGTTTTTCCTTAAACTTAGCTGCAACGGTGATAGTCTTATCCATCTTATCGCTCAGCACAACCCCTGTTCTTTCTTTTCTTAAATTTCTTGCTTCCATCAAGCTCATCATTTATTGTTAAGTTCTCTCTGGCGTAATTCAGTTTTCATACGCGCAATAGTCCTGCGTAATTGTTTGATCTGAGCAGGATTATCCAAAGGAGAAATAGAATGATTTAAAACCATTTGGCTATAGTTAGCCACTTCTGCTTCTACTCTTTCTACCAAATCATTGGTAGTCATTTCTTTAATTTCTGCAATTTTCATACTTCTTACGCATTTTGATTTTGGATATCATAATCACGTCTAACCACAAACTTAGTTGTGATAGGAAGCTTCTGTGCAGCTAGGCGCAAAGCTTCTTTTGCGATTTCATAAGATACTCCTTCAGCTTCGATAATAATTCTACCCGGTGTAACAGGAGCAACGAATCCCTCGGGGCTACCTTTACCTTTACCCATACGTACGTCAGCAGGCTTTCTTGTAATAGGTTTATCCGGGAAAATACGAATCCAAATCTGTCCTTGACGTTGCATATATCTTGTCACTGCAATACGCGCAGCTTCAATCTGACGGCCTGTAATCCATTTCGTCTCCAAGGCCTTAATACCAAAAGAACCGAAAGCCAACTGGTTTCCTCTTTGGGCATTACCTTTTTGACGGCCTTTTTGTTGTCTTCTGAATTTTGTCTTTTTCGGTTGTAACATAATTCCTAAAAATCAAATTCGTTAGCGATTATTTTTCTTTCTTTTGAAGTTCTTTCCGCCATTGTTTCCGCTATTGCTTCCACGACCACTTTCTTTGCTTTGCGTAAAGTTCGGAGCCAATTCCTTCTTACCATAAACTTCACCTCTACAAATCCAAACTTTAATACCGAGAAGACCTACCTTAGTCAATGCTTCTGCATGACAATAGTCGATGTCTGCTCTGAAAGTGTGCAACGGAGTTCTTCCTTCCTTATACATTTCAGAACGGGCCATTTCTGCACCATTCAAACGTCCTGAAATCTGAATTTTGATACCTTCCGCACCCATACGCATAGTATTGGCGATAGCCATTTTGATAGCGCGGCGATAGGCGATTTTACCTTCTACCTGGCGAGCGATGTTGTTAGCCACGATAACAGCGTCCAGCTCAGGTCTTTTCACTTCGAAGATATTGATCTGGATATCTTTATCAGTGACCTTCTTCAATTCTTCTTTCAGCTTATCAACTTCTTGGCCACCTTTACCGATAATAATACCCGGACGTGCTGTACAAACGGTAATAGTCACGAGTTTCAGTGTACGTTCGATTACAATTCTTGAAACGCTTGCTTTAGCAAGACGAGCGTTCAAATATTTACGAATCTTGCTATCTTCCAGCAAAGAGTCGCCGTAATTCTTTCCACCATACCAATTGGAATCCCATCCTCTGATAATTCCTAAACGGTTGCTTATTGGATTAACTTTTTGTCCCATTTACCTTAATTTTGATCTTCGTTATTACTTTTAGAACCAACGAACAACGTTACGTGGTTTGAACGTTTGCGGATTCTGTAACCTCTACCTCGCGGAGCCGGTCTCATTCTTTTGAGTGTAGCGCCACCATCAACAAAAATCTTGGTTACGAACAGCTCGCCGCTTTCAGCTTTACGTTCGTTTTTCTGCTCCCAGTTAGCAATTGCAGAGCGCAGCAACTTTTCCACTCTGGCTGCAGCCTCTTTTGAAGAGAACTTCAAAACGCCGAGTGCTCTGTTCACTTCCATCCCACGAATCATGTCAGCCACGAGACGCATTTTACGGGGGGAAGTAGGAACATTTTGCAATTTCGCAAAATACATGGTCTTAAGGGCTTCTTTTCTTTTTTCAGCCGATATTTTTTTTCTTGCTCCCATTATATTATTACTTTATTATTTCAGATAAATCCTGTTTTATTTTTTCTTGTTACCAGCGTGTCCTCTGAATGTACGAGTTGGAGCGAATTCGCCCAACTTGTGTCCTACCATATTTTCGGTAACATAAACAGGAATAAATTTATTTCCATTGTGAACTGCAACAGTATGGCCTACGAAATCAGGCGAAATCATTGAAGCTCTGGCCCAAGTCTTAACTACCACTTTCTTGCCCGACTCATTCATAGCAAGCACTTTTTTCTCAAGCTTAACGTTAATATACGGACCTTTTTTTAATGAACGACTCATAATTTACTCAATTAATCAGATTACTTCTTTCTTCTCTCAATAATATACTTAGACGATTGTTTCTTCGGAGCTCTTGTTTTAAGACCCTTAGCGTACAATCCCTTGCGAGATCTCGGGTGTCCTCCTGAAGCACGTCCTTCACCACCACCCATCGGGTGATCAACCGGGTTCATAACAACACCACGGTTACGCGGACGACGTCCTAACCAACGAGAACGTCCAGCTTTACCTGAACTTTCCAATCCATGATCTGAGTTACCAACGCTACCGATAGTAGCCTTACATGTGCTGAGGATCTGACGAACCTCACCAGAAGGCAACTTGATAACGCAGTATTTACCTTCTCTTGAAGTCAACTGAGCGAAGTTACCAGCCGAGCGAACCAAAGCAGCGCCTTGACCCGGACGTAATTCGATGTTGTGAATTACGGTACCGACCGGAATATTCTGAAGCGGAAGAGCATTACCGATTTCCGGAGCAGCAGTTTCACCTGACATCAAAGTCGCACCAACTTGCAATCCATTGGGAGCAATAATATATCTTTTTTCACCATCTGCATAAAACAACAAAGCGATACGAGCCGAACGGTTCGGATCGTATTCAATTGTTTTAACCACTGCAGGTACACCGTCCTTATTTCTCTTGAAGTCTACGATACGGATAATCTTCTTACTACCGCCACCGATGTAGCGCATGGTCATTTTACCGGTATTGTTACGACCACCGGTAGATTTCTTACCAAATACAAGAGACTTTTCTGGTACTCGTGCAGTAATCTCTTCGAAAGTACCAATAATTTTATGTCTTTGCCCCGGTGTTGTGGGCTTAAATTTACGTACTGCCATTTCTTTTAAATATTGCTATAAAAATCAATAGTATCTCCTTCTTTCAACGTAACAATAGCTTTCTTATAAGCATTCGTACGTCCGTTGATGATACCTGCACGCGTATAACGGCTCTTGTTTTTGCCGGCATAGCGAATGGTGTTCACATCAACCACGGTAACGTTGTAAAGGGCTTCAACTTCGTTCTTAATTTCCAGTTTATTAGCTTCAGGACGCACGATAAAGCCGAAACGATTGTTCGCCTTATCTGTAATTGCAGTCATTTTTTCTGTCACTAACGGTTTAATAATAATTCCCATTATTTAAGCCTCCTTTTTACATTAAGATATTGTCGATAGCAGAAAGTGCGCTTTCAGCAAACACAACAACACCAGCGTCCAATACTCTGTAAGTATTTAACCCTGAGATAGTCTGCACATTGGCGCCCTTCACGTTACGAGCCGACAAATATACGTTTTTATTTGCTTCCGGTAAAACTACAAGCAGCTTTTTGTCAGAAACTTTAAGTTTTTTTGTCATAACAACAAAATCTTTTGTCTTAGGAGCTTCAAAGTTGAAGTCTTCTACTACAACGATAGCATTGTTCTGAGCTTTATATGACAAAGCCGACTTACGTGCCAGAGCCTTTACTTTCTTATTCAGTTTGAAGTAATAATCTCTCGGTTTCGGACCGAATACACGTCCACCACCAACAAGTACTGGTGAGTTCATGTCACCACGACGTGCACCACCACCACCTTTCTGGCGACCGATTTTACGAGTGGAACCGCTGATTTCACTTCTTTCTTTTGACTTGTGTGTACCCTGACGCTGGTTAGCCATAAACTGTTTAACGTCCAAGTAGATAGCGTGATCGTTGGGCTCAATTCCGAAGATAGACTCGTTTAACGTAATCTTTCTCCCAGTGTCTTCACCTTTAATGTTATATACGTTAACTTCCATTATTTCTCAATTATTACGATTGAACCTTTGCAACCAGGAACAGAACCCTTAATCAAAAGGAGATTATGCTCCGCGATTACTTTTAATACCTGCAGATTTTGAACAGTCACTCTATCTCCACCAAGCTGTCCGCCCATGCGCATTCCTTTGAACACTTTTGCAGGGTAAGAACAAGCACCGATAGAACCCGGCTTACGAGCGCGATTGTGCTGACCGTGAGTAGTCTGACCTACACCACCGAAACCATGACGTTTCACAACACCCTGGAAACCTTTACCTTTAGAAGTACCTACAACGTCAACGAAGTCAACGCCTTCGAACAATTCTACGGTAACAGTATCACCCAGATTCAATTCTGTCTCAAATTCTTTGAACTCAGCCAAGTGTTTCTTGGGAGTTACTCCGGCTTTCTTGAAGTGCCCCATAAGAGGCTTTGTAGTGTGCTTTTCCTTTTTGTCCTGGAAACCCAACTGAACAGCTTGATAGCCATCCTTTTCTACAGTCTTCACTTGAGTAACAACACAAGGACCTGCTTCGATAACAGTGCATGGTACATTCTTACCCTCGGCACTGAAAACGGATGTCATTCCGATTTTTTTTCCTAATAATCCTGGCATTTCACTAAATTTTTAATACTTACACTTTGATTTCTACTTCCACACCACTCGGTAACTCCAACTTCATCAGAGCATCTACTGTCTTAGCTGTTGAGCTATAGATATCGATCAATCTCTTATAAGAAGAGAGTTCGAATTGTTCACGCGACTTCTTGTTAACGAAAGTCGAACGGTTTACGGTAAAGATACGCTTATGCGTAGGAAGAGGAATCGGACCGCTAACGATGGCGCCCGTTGTCTTCACCGTTCTTACAATCTTCTCAGCTGACTTGTCAACCAAGTTGTGGTCGTAAGATTTCAGTTTGATTCTAATTTTTTGACTCATTACTGTCTTAATTATTAATAGTGTTATTATAATAAGATAAAGTTCCGTAGGTTAAGAGTCATTCGCTAACCTACGGACTTTAGTTATTTTTTTAGATTAAGTCTGTACGACCTTTTACTTCTTCCAATACTGCCTTGGCAATAGAGTTAGAAACCTGAGCATGGTGAGAATATACCATTGAAGAAGTTGCACGACCAGAAGTGATAGTACGCAACGCAGTCACGTAACCGAACATTTCTGCCAGCGGAACCATCGCCTTCACGATACGGGCACCCGAACGACTTGATTCCATACCTTCTACTTGACCGCGACGCTTATTCAAGTCACCGATAACATCACCCATGTTTTCTTCCGGAGTAACAACTTCCAGCTTCATGATAGGCTCCATCAATACCGGACCTGCCTTAGCACAAGCGTTCTTGTATGCCTGGATAGCACATATTTCAAATGACAACTGGTCAGAGTCAACCGGGTGGAAAGAACCGTCGACCAAAGTCACTTTCAGTGAATCCAGCGGATAGCCGGCCAACACACCGTTCTTCATTGCAGTTGTGAAACCCTTCTGTACAGACGGAATGAATTCCTTAGGAATATTACCGCCCTTCACTTCGTCAACAAACTGCAAACCGCCTTGAGTAAAGTCCTCATCAACAGGACCGATATTCACGATGATATCCGCAAACTTACCGCGACCACCCGACTGCTTCTTGTAAACTTCGCGCAAGTTAACAGTCTTCGTGATAGCTTCCTTATAGTTAACCTGAGGTTTACCCTGATTACATTCAACCTTGAACTCACGTTTCAGACGATCGATGATGATATCCAAGTGGAGCTCACCCATACCGGAGATAACCGTCTGGCCTGTCTGCTCATCAGTCTTGACTGTAAACGTCGGATCTTCTTCGGCCAATTTAGCCAAACCGTTAGACAGCTTATCCATATCCTTCTGAGTCTTAGGTTCGACTGCGATACCGATTACCGGTTCGGGGAAGTCCATAGATTCCAATACGATCGGTGCAGTTTCGTCGCACAGCGTATCACCGGTATGAATATCCTTGAAGCCTACACCAGCACCAATATCACCGGCACCAATCACCTCAACAGGATTCTGCTTATTTGAGTGCATCTGGAACAGACGAGAAACACGTTCCTTCTTGCCAGAGCGAGAGTTATAAATATAAGAACCGGCTTCAATCTTACCTGAGTAAACGCGGAAGAAAGTCAAACGGCCTACATACGGGTCGGTCGCAATCTTGAACGCCAAAGCAGAAGTCTTTTCGTCTTCGCTCGGCTTACGGTCTTCTTCAGCACCGGTTTCGGGGTTTGTACCGACAACATTTTCTGTATCCAGCGGAGAAGGCAAGAATGCGCAAACGTAGTCAAGCAAAGTCTGTACACCCTTGTTTTTGAATGAAGAACCGCACAACATAGGAACAACAGCCATTCGTACCGTAGCGTTACGGAGAGCTCTCAAGACTTCTTCTTCTGTGATAGTAGAAGGATCATCGAAATATTTCTCCATCAAAGCATCGTCAAACTCAGCTACTTTTTCAAGCATTTTATCTCTCCATTCGTTAGCTTCGTCTATCAGGTTGGCCGGGATTTCCTCTACCGTATAGTCAGCACCCATCGTTTCATCATGCCAGTAGATAGCTTTCATCTTGATAAGGTCTACCAAACCTTTGAAAGATTCTTCAGCACCGATAGGCACAACGATAGGACAAGGATTAGCGCCCAAAACGTCCTTCATCTGGCGAACAACTTCGAAGAAGTCGGCACCCGAACGGTCCATTTTATTAACGTATGCGATACGCGGCACGTTATATTTATCAGCCTGACGCCAAACGGTTTCGGATTGCGGTTCAACGCCACCTACTGCACAGTAAGCAGCAACGGCGCCGTCAAGAATACGCAAAGAACGCTCTACCTCAGCGGTAAAGTCAACGTGTCCCGGGGTATCAATCAGGTTGATTTTATAAGTATCACCGGCATATTTCCAACGAGTGGTAGTAGCGGCGGAAGTGATAGTGATACCACGTTCCTGCTCTTGCTCCATCCAGTCCATTGTAGCGGCACCATCGTGTACCTCACCGATTTTGTGGGTCAAACCCGTATAAAACAAAATACGTTCAGAGGTTGTTGTCTTTCCGGCATCGATGTGGGCCATGATACCGATATTACGTGTCAAATGTAAATCATTCTTTGCCATTTTCTAATTCCTTTTACTTTAAGTTTTTAATCTTCGATTGGTAGTCTCTTATAGTATTAGAATCTGAAATGAGCAAATGCACGGTTAGCTTCAGCCATTCTGTGCATATCTTCTTTACGTTTGAAAGCACCGCCTTGTTCGTTGAAAGCATCCATGATTTCAGCAGCCAGTTTGTCAGCCATAGACTTACCACCACGCTTGCGTGCAAAGATAATCAGGTTCTTCATTGAGATTGATTCCTTGCGGTCGGGACGGATTTCAGTAGGAACTTGGAAAGTAGCACCACCTACACGGCGAGACTTCACTTCCACTTGAGGAGTTACGTTGTCCAAAGCTTTTTTCCAGATTTCAAGAGCTGATTTCTCTTCATTCTGCATTTTGTTCTTCACTGTTTCCAAAGCGGCGTAGAAAATTTCATAAGAGGTATTCTTCTTTCCGTCGTACATCAAGTGGTTAACGAACTTGGAAACTTTCACATCATTAAAAACGGGATCCGGAAGGATAATACGTTTTTTAGGTTTTGCTTTTCTCATTTGTCTGAAAGAATAATGTTTTTCGTTCTTGGTTGTTTACTTCTGTCTTCTTCAACTCTCCCACCGGAGTGTTTACTCAACCTTTAGCATTTCCAACAAACTAAAACGTAAGTTATTACTTTTAATTTTACTGTTTATCAGTTTCGGCCGCTTGATTATTTCTTCTTAGCGGGAGCGGCCTGTCCCGGTTTCGGACGCTTAGCACCGTATTTGGAACGTCTTTGAGTACGGTTGGCAACGCCTGCGGTATCCAAAGTACCACGAACAATGTGATAACGTACACCCGGAAGGTCTTTTACACGACCGCCGCGTACCAATACGATTGAGTGTTCCTGCAAGTTGTGACCTTCTCCCGGAATGTAAGAGTTCACCTCTTTACCGTTAGTCAAACGCACACGAGCTACTTTACGCATAGCTGAATTCGGTTTCTTCGGAGTGGTAGTGTACACTCTCACGCAAACGCCACGTCTTTGAGGACAAGAATCCAAGGCGGGAGACTTACTTTTCTCTACCAAAACCTCGCGTCCTTTTCTTACTAATTGCTGAATTGTAGGCATTTTAATTGTTTTTAGTTATATATTATTGTTTATATTAATTCAAAACTATACACTTTTGGGCTGCAAAGATACTAATAAGTTTTGAATAATCAATGCACTACAAGTTTTTTTTTGATTTTATGCTTCCCCCTTAATGTTGGGCAGCGGCGGAAGAGGTTGCTCGTCCGGCATACGGATGGAACCGAAAGCGCGTTCGTATTTACCTATATTTTCTTCAAGCGCGCGCAGCAGACGTTTGGCGTGCTCGGGCGCCAGCACAATGCGCGACTGCACTCCGGCCTTGGACATCCCCGGCATCACCCGTATAAAATCCATGATAAACTCCGAGCTGGAGTGAGTGATGATGGCAAGATTGGCATAAGTGCCTTGCGCCACCTCTTCTTTCAGTTCTATCTGCAATTGTCCGTTATTATTCTCTTGATTTTCCATATTATCCATACATTATTATAATTAAGAGGCAAATATACTTCTTTCGTTCAGAACATACAAAATACTTCGATGCAAAAGCAGCCGCCTGCCGGAAAGAATAAAAAAGTCCGCCCCGCAAGCCTGTCAACCTGCAAGGGCGAAACCTCTATACTGCCGTTACGTTATTTTCCGGTCGCCTTTTATCACAACTCTCACGCATGCACCGGCGGAGCAGTTCTTTTACCAACTTCGTTTTCAACGAGAATATTTCGGCATGCATTTCTTTGACCTGCGTACTCAGCCCGAAATAATCCTGCAGCATTTTCTCCAACTGCCCGACCAGGAACGCATACTGTTCTCTGACCAATTCGCTGAACTTTTTCATTTTCTCCATTTTCTTCTTGCCTCGTTTGGACAGGAACAGAAGGAATGCCATCAGACATTCCAACACCTTTTAAATAATCGCTTTCATCTTTCATTCCATTATTTTCGTTCATACCACACAGATACGGTTCATCCCAACGGATTCTCTTCTTCCCCGTCATTACCGCCGCCATTCCCGCCGTTACCCTTCTGGGAGTCCAGATAAGTCTACAAACTCCATGGCATCTTCCGCACGTGTGGAAGCGGGGTCGGGACGTACACCGATAGAGGGGCGGAAATTGATACGTACCGTCCGAATCTTCTTCGCCGTACAATCCTTTTCCGCTTCCGCACCTTCGGTACGCGCCGAGAGGCTGAACACTCCAAAGTCGCGGATGTTTACCGAATGTCCGTTATACAGATTCGTACGCATACACTCCACAAAATAGGCAATCACACTGAGGATATCTCCTTTGGAAAGCGAACTGTTCTCTTTCATCTGATAAGCCATGCGGTCGATGCCTACGCTCTGCCCTAAAGTAAGCAACTGCGGATGATACTTTGCCACCATCGACTTATCCGTCACATTCTTACACAATGCCTTTTTAAATACAATAGCCATACTTTTGTCTCCTCTTTGATTTTAAATGAATACTATCTTTATGTTCACTTCGCCGGCTTGGTAAAACAAAGATACTGCAAAGAGGAAGCAAGACCGACCGGCGAACGTTACCGGCGGTTGCTAGGGTATGCGGATGTATCCAGAACCGGAGCCTTGCACACTCGCTCATTCACTCCCCATCCTTTTCACTACTTCTCTCCCGCCAGCGAAACGGAAGCCTACTGCATCCTTATCGCCAACGTCAACTACCGCGAAGGCAGCATGACGCTCTATGGCCGGACGATAACCTGCCCGTCGGCGACTCCATTAAGAGCCTCGACACCTGGGCACGCCTTTTCCGCTGGAGCAAAACCCGCGTTCGCCGATTCTTCCTGAATTTGCAAAAACTGCAACTGATAAAGTATAGCATAGACCATAGCCTTGCCCACATCCATGTAGTGGATTTTCTGCCGTAACAGTCTGCCGCAAGCGACTGCCGGGACGAACAGTTCGACCGCTTCTGGCAGGCATATCACGACCTCACCCTCTTGCCCAAGCGGAGCATAGGGCGCACCTGCCGAGAAGGGCTGCGCCTCTCCTCCGAAGAACGCAACATGGCGATAGAGCAGATACCCTACTACGAAGGGCTGGCCAATATACGCTATTACAAACAGGCGACAAGCTATCTGGCTGACAAATGTTTTTTGGACGAGGAAGACGGGTACTGACAAAAGCGAGAGGAAAGGCAAAGCATAATGGGTGAAATATGAGATAGCAGGGGAAAAACATAAAAAAACAAAACAGAGTGGATACTACGAATTTTCAAATAACGGAGATAGAAGAGGCAGTGCTTGGAGCGCTGATGATAGAGAAAAAAGCTTTCCCGCTGGTGGCACAGACGCTGAGCCCGGAGATGTTCTATCACGAAAAGGAACAAACGTTGTATGCGGTGCTTGAAAACATGCACCGCAACAACGAACCGATAGACATACTGACTGTGAAAGAGGCTTTACAAAAGCGAGGTAAATTGGATGAAGCAGGCGGTGCATACGGCATCGTCCGTCTATCATCGAAAGTGACGAGTTCGGCACACATCGAACTGCACGCCGAGCTTATCAAAGACCGCTACCTGAGACGTGAACTGATTGTAGGTATCAACAGCCTGACTTCCCAGTCCGAGGACCCTACCTACGACATCGAAGATATACTGAACGTCCGGCACCTGCTGACAGACCGTATCGAAAACGAATGTAGCTGGACGTAACAGTTGCGCCCTATGCAGCAGCTTATGGAAGAGACCATAGCCAAAGCGGAGCAGCGCATCGAAAACACCAAGAACGGCGTAACGGGCATACCCACCGGACTGGCCGGATTAGACCGCCTGACGTCCGGTTGGCAAGCGTGCGACCTGAACATCATCGCCGCCCGTCCCTCGGTGGGCAAGACTGCCATAGCCCTGCATCTGGCAAAAGCCGCTGCAAGCGCCGGACGGCATGTGGTGTTTTACAGTATAGAGATGCAGGGAGAGCGGCTATCCGTCCGACGGACTGGGTGTAATCATGGTGGCGAAACACCGTAACGGTGAAACAGGGAACGTTTACTTCGGACACAACAAGAGCATAACCGCCATCGGAGACTATGTGCCGCCAATGGAGTATATGCTGAAGCATTGCAAGTAAACTCTCCATCTTCCCCATATCCATCCAAAAGTTTCTTGTCTCCATGTGATAAAAGAAAAAAGAGAACCTCTTGCAAGGCTCTCTTTTTTCATTATAAAAATCACTGATTGTATTAGCGTAGTATATTACTCTTCTACTTTATCATCCACAGCATAGTCGAGCACCGTTTTCTTATTGGCAAGCATACGGTCGTACTCTTCTTTTGAACCGACAATGACCTTGTCGAACTCACGCTGGCCTGTACCGGCAGGAATCAAGTGACCGCAGATAACATTCTCCTTCATACCTTCCAAACGGTCTACCTTACCGTTGATAGCGGCTTCATTGAGCACCTTCGTCGTTTCCTGGAAGGAAGCGGCCGACATGAAGCTCGAAGTCTGCAAAGCGGCACGGGTAATACCCTGAAGAATCTGTGTAGAAGTAGCGGGCACTGCATCACGTACCGAAACGGGTTTCAAGTCGCGGCGTTTCAGCATGGAGTTCTCGTCACGCAGCTTGCGGGCAGTGACAATCTGTCCCGGTTGCAGGTTCTGAGAATCTCCGGCGTCTACTACTACCTTCTTACCCCAGATACGGTCGTTTTCTTCCATGAACTCGAGCTTGTCCACTACCTGTTGTTCCAGGAAGCGGGTATCGCCCGGCTCGTCGATTTCAACCTTACGCATCATCTGGCGAACGATGATTTCAAAGTGCTTGTCGTTAATCTTCACACCTTGCAGACGGTAAACGTCTTGTACTTCGTTCACGATATATTCCTGTACAGCCGTAGGACCTTTAATGGCAAGGATATCGGCAGGCGTAATGGCACCGTCGGACAACGGAGTACCGGCACGCACGTAGTCGTTCTCCTGTACCAGAATCTGCTTAGACAGCGGCACAAGGTACTTTTTGACTTCTCCGGTCTTAGAGGTAACGATGATTTCACGGTTACCGCGTTTCACTTTACCCATTGTAACCTCACCGTCGATTTCGGAAACCACGGCAGGGTTAGACGGATTACGGGCCTCGAACAATTCGGTGACACGAGGAAGACCACCCGTGATATCACCCGCCTTACCAACGGCACGCGGAATCTTCACGATTACTTCACCGGCTTTTACTTTCTGTCCGTCTTCTACTACCACGTGGCCGCCCACAGGAAGGTTGTAAGTACGGATAAGCTCGCTGGCCTCGGTCATGATATGCGCGGTAGGAACCTTCGTCTTGTCCTTAGACTCGATGATGATGATTTCGCGCAAACCGGTAGATTCATCGGATTCCACCTTATAGGTAACGTTCTCGATAACGCCTTCAAACTCAATCTTACCGGTAGCTTCAGTAATGATAACCGCGTTGAACGGGTCCCAACGGGCAATCAACTTGCCTTTCTCTACCACTTCGCCGTCGGCTGCGTAGAGTGTAGAACCGTAGGGTACGTTGTGTGTGGAAAGCACGATACCAGTATTGACATCTACGAAGCGCACTTCGGCCAAACGACCTACCACTACTTTTGCGGGTTCGCCTGCTTCGTCAATGATATCTACCGTACGGAGCTCTTCGAATTCCAGACGGGAAGGATTTTTGGCAACGATACTTGCGTTGGCAGCGATGTTGGCCGCCGTACCACCGGCGTGGAACGTACGCAACGTCAACTGCGTACCCGGCTCACCGATGGACTGTGCGGCGATTACGCCGACAGCTTCACCCTTCTGAACCATGCGGCTGGTAGCCAGGTTACGTCCGTAACACTTGGCGCAAACACCTTTCTTGGATTCACAAGTCAATACGGAACGGATTTCAACGCTCTCAATCGGAGAGTCCTCAATCTTCTGCGCAATGGCTTCGGTAATTTCCTCACCGCCTGCAACAAGCAATTCGCCGGTTGTAGGGTGAACGATATCATGTACGGATACACGTCCCAGGATACGTTCGTACAGCGTGGCAATTGTTTCATCGTTGTTCTTCAAAGCCGTACAAACCAGTCCGCGAAGCGTACCGCAGTCTTCTTCATTGATAATCACATCGTGAGACACGTCGACCAGACGACGGGTCAGGTATCCGGCATCGGCTGTCTTCAAAGCGGTATCGGCAAGCCCCTTACGGGCACCGTGGGTAGAGATAAAGTACTCCAACACGGAAAGACCTTCCTTAAAGTTAGAAAGAATCGGATTCTCGATAATCTGACCGCCTTCGGCACCTGCCTTCTGAGGCTTCGCCATCAAACCACGCATACCGGAAAGCTGACGAATCTGTTCCTTAGAACCACGGGCTCCCGAATCCAACATCATGTATACGGAGTTGAATCCCTGGTCGTCGCTTGAAATGGTTTTCATCAGGATGTTTGACAACTCGGAGTTTACGTGTGTCCAGATGTCGATTACCTGGTTGTAACGCTCGTTGTTGGTGATGAAACCCATGTTATAGTTGTTGATTACCTGCTCTACTTCTTCGTAACCTTTCTGTACCAGCGCTTCCTTCTCTTCGGGAATGATGATATCGCCCAAGTTGAACGAAAGACCGCCCTTGAAGGCCATCTGATAACCGAGGTTCTTAATTCCGTCGAGGAATTCGGCCGCTTCTGCCACACCACAAACCTTGATTACGTGGCTGATGATGTCACGAAGTGACTTCTTGGAAATAATCGTATTGATGTAACCCGCTTTGGCAGGTACGATTTCGTTTACAATAACACGGCCTACCGAAGTGTCGTGCATCATCTTATCCACTACATTGCCGTTTTCGTCAATGTCCTTAACGATAACGCTGATAGGCGCGTGGATATCGCACTTGCCTTCGTTGTAGGCAATAAGCGCTTCTTCGGGGCCGTAGAAAGTAAGGCCTTCACCCTTAGCTCCCTTACGCAACTTGGTGATATAGTACAAACCGAGTACCATATCCTGTGCAGGCACTGTGATAGGCGCACCGTTGGCAGGGTTTAGGATATTATGTGACTGGAGCATCAGCATCTGCGCTTCCAGAATAGCTTCGTTGCTCAAAGGCAAGTGAACGGCCATTTGGTCACCGTCGAAGTCGGCGTTGAATGCCGTACATGCCAACGGATGCAACTGGATTGCCTTACCTTCAATCATCTTAGGCTGGAATGCCTGAATACCCAGACGGTGAAGTGTCGGGGCACGGTTCAGCAATACTGGATGTCCTTTCATTACGTGTTCCAGTATGTCCCAGATAACGGGTTCCTTGCGATCTACAATCTTCTTGGCACTCTTCACCGTCTTTACGATACCGCGCTCGATGAGCTTGCGGATGATAAACGGCTTGTAGAGTTCTGCTGCCATGAGTTTAGGAATACCGCACTCGCCCATCTTCAATTCCGGACCTACAACGATTACGGAACGTGCGGAATAGTCGACGCGCTTACCCAGCAGGTTCTGACGGAAACGTCCCTGCTTACCTTTCAAACTGTCGGAAAGGGACTTCAAAGGACGGTTGGCATCGGTCTTCACCGCACTCGACTTACGGGAGTTATCGAACAATGAGTCGACAGCCTCCTGCAACATGCGCTTCTCATTACGCAAAATCACTTCGGGAGCCTTGATTTCAATCAATCTCTTCAAGCGGTTGTTACGGATGATAACGCGACGGTAAAGGTCGTTCAGGTCGGAAGTGGCGAAACGTCCGCCATCTAACGGTACCAACGGACGGAGTTCGGGTGGGATAACCGGCACGATACGTACAATCATCCACTCGGGCTTGTTACGTCCGCGTGATGCACGGAAAGACTCGACTACTTGCAGACGCTTCAAAGCTTCACTCTTGCGCTGTTGCGAAGCATCGCTGCCCGCACGGTTACGCAGGTCGTAAGACAATGAGTCGAGGTCGATGCGTGACAGCAGGTCGTAAATAGCTTCCGCACCCATCTTAGCAACAAACTTATTGGGGTCTGAATCTTCAAGGTACTGGTTGTCGCTTGGCAACTTGTCCAACAAATCCAGGTATTCTCCTTCTTCGAGCAAATCGAACTGTGCTACCTCGCCTTCCAATACACCCGGCTGGATAACCACATAACGCTCGTAGTAGATAATGGCATCGAGTTTCTTGGTAGGCAAGCCCAACAAGTAACCGATTTTATTAGGAAGTGAACGGAAATACCAGATGTGAGCTACCGGCACAACCAACTGGATGTGTCCCATACGCTCGCGACGTACTTTCTTTTCTGTCACTTCCACACCGCAACGGTCGCAGACAATGCCTTTGTAACGGATGCGTTTGTACTTACCGCAATGGCACTCATAGTCCTTGATAGGACCAAAGATGCGCTCGCAGAACAAACCGTCGCGCTCTGGCTTATACGTACGATAGTTGATGGTTTCAGGCTTTAAAACTTCACCACTCGAATTCTCCAAGATTTCTTCGGGAGAAGCCAAACCGATAGAGATTTTCGAGAAATTACTCTTTATCTTGTTATCTTTTCTAAAAGCCATACTTTTATATATAATTGAGAATTAAAAATTGAAAAATAAATGTTGATAAGTCGGGAACTGAGGGTTGAGAGGTATCATCTCCCAATCCTCAATTCTCAAATTTCAATTTATTCTAAGTTGATGCTCAAGCCCAAACCTCTCAACTCGTGCAGCAATACATTCAGTGATTCGGGGATACCCGGAGCAGGCATCGGCTCACCCTTAACGATTGCTTCGTAAGCCTTGGAGCGTCCGACAACATCATCAGACTTAATAGTCAAAATCTCTTGTAGGATGTGTGCCGCACCGAATGCCTCGAGCGCCCAAACTTCCATTTCTCCAAAACGCTGACCACCGAACTGCGCCTTACCTCCCAACGGCTGTTGCGTAATAAGTGAGTACGGACCGATAGAACGTGCGTGCATCTTGTCTTCAACCATGTGGCCGAGTTTCAACATGTATGTCACACCTACCGTAGCCTGTTGCTCGAACGCCTCACCTGTACCACCGTCGAACAAAGTAGTCTTGCCATAGCGGGGCAGACCTGCCTTATCGGTCCATTCGTTCAGGTCGTCCAGCGTGGCACCGTCGAAGATAGGCGTAGCGAACTTAACGCCCAAATTCTTTCCGGCACGTCCCAGAACCGCCTCGAATATCTGGCCGATGTTCATACGTGAAGGCACACCCAGCGGGTTCAATACGATATCTACCGGAGTACCGTCCGCCAAGAACGGCATATCCTCCTGACGTACCACGCGCGAAACAATACCCTTGTTACCGTGGCGACCGGCCATCTTATCACCAACACCGATTTTACGTTTCTTGGCAATGTAAACCTTAGCCATCTGAATGATACCCGCAGGTAACTCGTCACCAATGGTAATAGCGAATTTCTTACGCTTCAACTCTGCATCGAGCTCTTTATATTTCTTGATGAAGTTCATCACCAGTGCACGGATCAATCCGTTGGTGTGCTCATCTTTTGTCCAGTTACTCAATTGAATGGCGGTGAAGTCCATATCACTGAAATCGGAAGCAGAGAACTTAGCGCCCTTACTAATTACTTCGGCTCCCATATAGTCCTTCACACCCTCGGATGTGTAGTTTTCAGTGAGCTTCAAGAGCTTGCTCACCAATATCTTCTTCAAGTCGGCTACCTTACCGTCGAACTCATCGTCGATCTTCGGCAGCAACGCTTTGTCCGCCAATTTGGAACTACGAGTCTTGATGACGCGGGAGAACAGACGCTTACCGATAATAACACCCTTCAAAGACGGAGATGCCTTCAAAGAAGCGTCTTTCACATCGCCAGCCTTATCACCGAAGATGGCGCGAAGCAACTTTTCTTCCGGAGAAGGGTCTGATTCTCCCTTCGGAGTAATTTTACCAATTAGGATGTCGCCCGGCTCGATACGGGCACCCACGCGAACGATACCGTTCTCGTCGAGGTCCTTTGTTGCTTCTTCGCTTACGTTAGGAATATCGGAAGTCAACTCTTCCATACCGCGCTTCGTTTCACGAACTTCCAAAGAGTACTCTTCTACGTGTACGGAAGTCAAAAGGTCCTCGCGAACCACACGTTCGTTCAATACAATGGCATCCTCATAGTTATATCCCTTCCAAGGCATGTAGGCAACCAACAGGTTCTTACCCAAAGCAAGCTCGCCCTGTTCGGTGGAGTAACCCTCGGTAAGGATTTGCCCTTTCGTCACGCGCTGACCTTTCTCACAAATAGGTCTAAGGTCAATCGTCATGTTCTGGTTGGTACGACGCCATTTAGGAATCGTATATTCTTTCAGTGCAGATTCGAAGCTTACGAACTCTTCGTCTTCCGTACGGTCATACAGAATGCGGATAGTCGTAGCATCCACGAAATCAACAACACCCTCGCCCTCTGCTGTAATCTGCGTACGAGAGTCGCGTGCGAGCTGACGTTCGATGCCTGTACCTACAATCGGAGCTTCGCTCTTCAACAAAGGAACTGCCTGGCGCATCATGTTAGAACCCATCAACGCACGGTTGGCATCGTCATGCTCCAAGAACGGAATCAAAGAGGCCGCAATAGAAGCAATCTGCTGGGGAGATACGTCCATCAATTCCACTTCATCAGGCGCTACAACCGGATAGTCGGCGTCCTGACGTGATTTTACTCTGTCGCGTACGAAAGTTCCGTCATCGTTCAAAGGCGCATTGCCCTGAGCGATAATCTTTTCTTCTTCTTCTTCGGCTGTGAGGTAAACCAGACCTTCATCCGAAAGGTCTACTTTTCCGTTAGCCACCTTACGGTACGGAGTCTCGATGAAACCCAGCTCATTAATCTTGGCGAACACACAGAGTGAAGAAATCAAACCGATGTTAGGACCTTCAGGCGTTTCAATCGGACACAGACGTCCGTAGTGAGTATAGTGTACGTCACGCACCTCGAAACCAGCACGCTCACGCGACAAACCACCGGGACCCAGAGCAGACATACGACGCTTGTGAGTGATTTCGGCAAGCGGGTTGGTCTGGTCCATGAACTGTGACAAAGCGTTCGTTCCGAAGAATGAATTGATAACGGAAGAAATAGTCTTGGCGTTAATCAAGTCAATCGGAGTGAAGACTTCATTGTCACGAACATTCATACGCTCGCGGATGGTACGTGACATACGTGCCAAACCGATAGCAAACTGGTTGGACAATTGTTCGCCTACTGTACGTACACGACGGTTACTCAAGTGGTCGATATCATCAACATCCGCTTTTGAGTTAATCAACTCGATCAGATACTTGATAATCTCGATAATATCTTCCTTGGTGAGGACACGTACGTCCATATCTGTCGTCAAGTTCAACTTTCTGTTGATACGGTAACGACCTACATCACCCAAGTCATATCTCTTTTCTGAGAAGAACAGGTTGTTGATAACCTCGCGTGCACTGGCATCATCAGCCGGGTCTGCATTTCGCAACTGACGGTAGATGTAAAGCACTGCCTCTTTTTCCGAGTTACTGGGGTCCTTCTGCAGAGTATTATATATAATGGAGTAGTCAGACTGGTTCGGCTCTTCCTTGTGTACAAGGATGTTCTGAACGCCCGACTCTAATATAATGTCAACATGTTCCGGCTCGATTATGGTTTCACGGTCGATAACAACTTCGTTACGCTCGATAGAAACAACTTCACCGGTATCTTCGTCTACAAAATCCTCAATCCATGTTTTCAATACACGTGCCGCCAACTTACGACCTACAATCTTCTTGAGGTTCGTCTTGTTCACCTTCACGTCTTCTGCCAAGTTGAAGATTTCAAGAATGTCCTTATCATTCTCAAAACCGATAGCTCTCAGCAATGTGGTTACCGGCAACTTCTTCTTACGGTCGATATAAGCATACATGACATTGTTGATGTCGGTAGCAAACTCAATCCAAGAACCCTTGAACGGGATGATACGGGCTGAGTATAACTTAGTACCGTTGGCATGCACGCTCTGACCGAAGAATACGCCCGGAGAACGGTGAAGCTGTGACACAACAACACGTTCCGCACCGTTGATGACGAACGTAGCTTTATCCGTCATGTAAGGAATCGGACCCAGGAATACATCCTGAATAACCGTATCAAAATCTTCGTGGTCGGGGTCGGTACAATATAATTTTAATTTTGCCTTTAAGGGTACACTATAGGTAAGCCCTCGCTCTATACATTCGTCTATAGTATAACGCGGCGGATCAATATAATAGTCCAAAAACTCAAGAACAAAATTATTTCTTGTATCGGCAATGGGGAAGTTTT
>OAUW01000553.1_pt1 | contig 20329 bp, 23 predicted proteins | sample 1495241 | NCBI WGS metagenome assembly OAUW01 (sample SAMEA2580063, study PRJEB22360) | human gut metagenome | biome: human gut; feature: human-associated habitat; material: faeces | place: Denmark | collected 2008/2010
TTTATTCATCTTTGCCACAAATGCCACTTAGGATATGGTAAAATGGTATTAGTAAAAAGTATGCGAGACATCCAAATTAAATTAAGGATGTTTGATATAACTATTAATATTGAAATAAATGCAAGCCGTTGAAGGATATAGAAAATCCTCCAACGGCCTTACTTTTTTGACAGAAGAGGGTAAAAGCTGATGAACAGTAATAGCTTTATTGATTTATGCCATGGACATTTTGGTAGAAAAATTGCATATACGAATGTCGATAGAATTACCAAAGAAAATGTTGTTGGTGTCGTTGGTAAGGCCATTTCAGTTCTGAATTACAATCGACCGGCGATACGATATCTTTACGATTACTATAAGGGTGACCAGCCGATTCATTACCGTGAAAAGAAAGTGCGGCCTGACATCAATAACAAGACTTGTGAGAATCACGCTCTTGAAATTGTCCGCTTTAGCACCAGTCAGACATATGGGGAGCCGATACAGTATGTCAGCCGAAAAACAGATAAAAAAATCAATGATGCCGTGGATAAACTAAATGATTACATGAAGGACGCTCATCGGCAGGCCAGAGATATCAAGCTTGGAAATTTTCAGAGTGCCGTTGGAACTGCCTACAAGGTAACGCTTAAAGGAAAGTCAACAGATATTGTTCCGTTCCGAATCCATATTCCGAATCCGCTGAATACGATTGTTGTGTATTCGGCCAAAGATGATTCAGATATACTTTCCATTCAGGTATTGAAGGATGAAAAAGACGAACAGTATTATCAGTGCTATTCGGATGATTTATATTTCATCATCAAGGGCGGTAGAGTAATTGATTCTGGAATAAATGGTCTTGGCGGTATTCCGATTGTGGAGTATCCGAATAATCCGGACAGGCTCTCCGACATTGAAATTGTGATTACGCTTCTCGACCAGATTAACAAAATGCAGTCTGATAGGATGAATGGCATTGAGCAGTTTATTCAGGCATTTATGCTTTTTAAGAACTGTGAGATTGATGAGAAGAAGTTTTTACAGATGTGTGACCTTGGTGCTGTGGAGGTTAAAGATTCTGGTCAGGGAATGCAATCAGATGTAAAACTCATGACTGCTGAATTAAATCAGGAACAGACACAGGTAGCCAAGGATGATGTGTACCGACAAGTACTTGTCGTTGAGGGTATGCCAGACCGACAGCAGAATACCGGAGGAGATACCGGACAGGCGGTTTACCTGCGGAATGGTTGGGATTTTGCGGAACAGCGGGCAAAACTGGATGAACCATTTACCATTGAGGCAGAGAAAAAACATGCCAGAATTGTTTTGAATATCATTAAGCAAACAACAAATGATGTTCCTCTGACAGTAAGAGACTTCGATGTGAAGATTACTCGAAATTCTACTGATAATATGCTGGTTAAGGCACAGGCGCTGGATTATTTACTGAAAAATAAGATTCATCCGCTGATTGCAATTACTGTATGCGGGCTGTTTGGTGACCCGGAAAAGGTTTGGACGCAGAGTAAGCCGTACATGGATACCATTTTCAAGACGCAGGAGCAACTTGATATTGAAGCTGAAAAAGAACACGCATTGGAACTTTTGAAAACAAAGCAAACTGAAACAGTTAAAACAGGAGGAGCCGAGTAGGCTTTTCTTTTTTTATATCAAAATGGAGCCATCCGATAAATGGCAAAATCCAGCAGGAGCGACCTGCGTTATCAAAAGCGTGGATTAGAAAGGGGAATAACATGACAAGAGAACAGGCAAAGAAGAATCTGGTTGCGCTTGGCGTCGAGGAACCTACTGATGAGCAGGTAACCAATTACCTAAATCAGCACAATGGAGAAGTAAAGAAATATCAGGAAGACGCTGAGAAATGGAAAAAAGAAGCTGAAAAGGCGGAGGAGCTGCAAACCAAACTTGATGGTCTTGAGCAACAGAATCTTACCGAATTGGAAAAGGAGAAGAAAGCCAGAGAGGCAGCGGAAAAGAGAACGGCAGATTTACAGAAGCAGCTTACAACTTCCGCAGTCGAAGCGATTTTCGCAAAAGCAAACCTTTCCGGCGAGGAGTTTTCCGGGATGATTGGCGCATTATCCGGGCTTGATTTGGAGGCGGCAAAGACCAGCGCAGAATCTTTTGTCAATGGAATCTCCAAACGCGACGAAGCGAACAAGACCCAGTGGCAGAAAGAAACTTTTGACAAAACTCCGAATCCGGGAACCGGAGGCAAATCCGACCCGGCTGGAGGTGGAGAAGAAAAGAGTGCTGCCGCTGAATATGCGAAACAGTATTCGCAGGAACATAACCCACAGCCGACGGTAGGCAATCCGGTTCCGGCTGCCACAACAACATTTTAAGGAGGATATGACATGGCTTACATGAAGGTTGAGCAGGGATATAGCCTGCCAAATTTTTTGGAATCTGCCGTTGGCCTGGTTCAGAAAACCGAGATGGTTACCCAGGAGATGGCAACTACAGTTGACAATAAGAAGCTTATTTATGCTGGAACGGCATTCCCGTCTAATGATTCCAAGGCAACTGGTATTGTATTTGAAACTGTTGATATGACTGACGATACAAATCGTCCAGCCAGCGTTATTAAAGCTGGAAGAATCTACGGAAATAGATTAAAGACGCCGTTATCCAGCGAAGCCAAGACAGCTTTGGAGAAAAAAGGATTTGTAATTCTTGATGCTCCAGAATGTGAATTTTAATTGGAGGTGTAAAGATGCCATTTAATGTATTGGATACAATTAATGTTACAGAGAGATTAAATTTTTCTCAGAACTTCGCCGTTGCAAGGCCAACCGTTCTGGATACCATTTTCCCGGACGTGAAGACACAGCACTTCAAGGCTGAGTATTACCGGCTGATGCAGGGACAGAATTTGCCAACTCCTGCATTTGTGCATGCTCTGGATTCCGAGGCGCACATCGGTACCAGGCCGACTTTCGAGAAAGTTCTGACTGAGAAACTGTTTATCAAGGAGAAAATCAATCAGTCCGAGCAGTTGCAGATGTACATCAACAATGGTGTACCAGATGATGATGGTCTGGTGAACTGGGTGTTTGACGATATGGGCAGATTGTCCGAGAGCGTTGTTACCCGTACCAAGATTGCCAAAGGTCAGGCAATGAGCCGTGGTGTAATGAAAATCAAGGAAAATAATCTGGATATGTTGATTGATTTTGGTGTACCTGCGGCTCATAAAATCACTTTTGGTGATTGGTCTAACCCAGAATATGATATCTTTGGCGATATCATGAAGGCAGTAAAAATGCTGAAGGATGAGGGTAAAATTCCGTCCAGAATGCTGACCTCTGATACCCAGATTCAGCGCATGAGAAAGAACAAGGGCATCCAATCCGCAATCTACGGTAATATCAATGCGGGTAGACTGGTTACCATGAATGAACTTCGGTCTATCATCATGGAGGAGTTCGGCCTTCAAATTGCTACCTGTGATGAAAGATATGCCTACATCAAGGCTGATGGTTCCAGAGTGAATGGTCGCTACTTCGATGAGGACAAGGTTACCTTCTATACGGCGGATGTATCTGGTAGGGCCGGTACTGGTTTGTGGGGACCGACTCCGGAGGAGGCTGAGTATGCTGCATTCCAGGAAGCATTGCAGAAAATGTTTGTAACCGTGACCATGTGGGCGACCGAAGACCCTGTTGCAAAATGGACGAAAGCTTCTGGTATGTTTATCCCGGTCCTTCCGGACGTATATGGTATGGTAATCGCTACGGTTACTACTGCTGAGAACACTCTTGGCACTCTGACTGTGGAATCATCCGCCGGTTCTGCAAGCGGAGCAACGAAACTGACTGTTTCCCCGGCAAAGGCAAGCGGAAATTCATATAAGTATAAAATAGGTGATTCCGAAACCGCTGTTTTTTTCGGTCAGAATGTCCAGACCTGGACTGCATGGGATGGCTCTGCTGACATTACAGCGCAGACTGGAAAGACCATTACCGTAGTTGAGTGCGATTCCAGTTACAAGGCTGTGAAAGCCGGTAGCGCAACGGTGACCGCAAATGCAGGCTGATTGTGAGGTGAAATGAGTGGAAGCGGAGATTCTGGATGATGTAATTACATATCTTGGTGACGAGGTAGCCGAAAAAGATTTGTCGGTTCTGTTCATCTTAATCCAGAGAGCAATCCGAAAGGTTTGTGCGAAGCGGTATCCGTTTGGATACACGGACACGGAGAAAGAGACAGCGGTTGAGCGGTATCGTGATACGATATTTGCCGCCGCTGTTTACTATTGGGCGAAACAAGGGGCTGATGGTGAAAGCTCTCACAGCGAGAATGGAATCAGCCGAGCATATGAGAAAGAAGACGATATCTATTTTGATGTTGTCCCGATGGCAAAAATTTTCTGAACCGTATGTAATTCCAAAAGTTGACTCTCCTTTTAAAAGACGGAGCGTGTCCGGTCGATACCTCCCCGGCTGGACGCAGGGTGTGCGCTGTGAATGGTGGTGGGCAAGCGCATTTTTCTTTTGTGGAGGTTATGGAGGAAAAGTGAACGATGATATGAAAACTGGTGGATTGATTGAATTACAGGGCGTAAAAGAAGAAATCAATACCATCAAAACCGAACTGAAAAGGAAAAGATTTGACACGCCAAAAGGATTTTCAGTGCTTGAGGGATATATTCAGGACAGAATGAACGAACTCAAGGGAAAAGAATGATTAAAGTAAATTATGAGGAAATTTGTGGAGGTAAAGAAGAATGATTTTTAAAGAAGCTTATGAAGCACTGAAACAGGGCGCAGATATTAAAAGACAATCATGGAAAGGTTTCTGGCGCAAAGAAGATGAAACGATTGTCATGTACTGCAAAGACGGTTCAAAAGTTCCATTCATGGAAACAGAGTGTATCTTTGTTGATATCGACCACATGATGGCAGATGACTGGGAAATTGTTGACTGGGATTCCATTACGGGACTTGACGTGTCCACTTTTACATTCGGCGAGGCAATATCTCGTATGAAGAGAGGAGAGCGTGTTGCCCGTAAAGGCTGGAATGGAAGGAACCAATATATTCAGCTTGCGACTAATATCAGCTATATTGACGCAGATGGAAACGCTGTGAATGTGGAGCATGAAGCAATCGGAAATAAAGCCATTGCCTTTGTCGGAACGTCTGGAGTGCAGATGGGATGGCTTGCTTCACAGGCTGATATGCTGGCAGAGGATTGGGTTCTGGTTGAGTGATAAGGCGGTGGGCACTATGAGAGGACTGAAACGCAATAAGCAAAAGATGTGGTATCAGCTCTATTCAGAACACATTCCGGTCTATGAGACAGACCTTGATGGTAACATCATCTATGACCCCGTGACCGGAGAACCGCTTTTGACTGGCGATTGTACTGTTGGCTATGCTGACCCTGTGGAGTTTCGGGCAAACGTATCAGCCGCCAGAGGGGAAGCAAATACAGACCCATTTGGCGTTGATTTGGCTTATGACAAAACGATTGCCACTTGTGACATGAATTTGCCGATTGATGAATTGTCGGTGTTATTCGTGGATAAGAAGCCGGAATTTGGCGCAGACGGAAAGTTGACCAATAAGCCCGATTTCAAGGTTGTTAAGGTGGCAAAGTCTTTGAATTCGGTTTTGTATGCGATTCGGAAAGTGACAGAGGGAGGAACGCAAAATGATTCAACATGAGACATATAGATTTGACCAATGCAAAGTGACCTTTGATAAGGATATTTACGTAGCTATGCTGGAGCCAAGAGAAGGGAAGGAAGAACAATATCCAACAGTTCTACTGGATTATCGACCGATAGCAGAAGACGGAGTTGATTTACGAAAGATTCCTTGTGTTTTGGAATTCAAGAACGAGAAAGCTATTGACGAGTTGATTGATGTCTTGAAACATTTAAAGGAGACTTGGAAAACGGAGGAACGGAACGATGGATAAATATAGGAAAAAACCCGTTGAGATTGAAGCATTTCAGTACGACGGGGATTTAAAAGGAAAAGACGGCAAGTGGTATGTGCCGGAATGGGCAGTAAAGGCCTTTGAGGATGGTGTAATGTATTACGACAGCATGGATTGTGATTCGCCGCCCGTAGAGCTGTTTATTAAAACCCTTGAGGGTGTTCACCATGCCAGTGTGGGAGATTATATCATTCAAGGCGTAAACGGAGAACTTTACCCATGCAAGCCGGATATATTCGAGAAAACCTATGACAAGGTTATGCCGCTGTCTCCGTTGCTTGAGTAGGTGTTTGTATGGGAAAACGAATAATCCGTGGAGAACTGTCCTCAAAGGGAATCCAGAGCATTATCGACCAACTTCAAGACTACAAACAAGACTTGCACCGCAAGACTGAACTGTTGTGTAAGCGGTTGGCAGAAGTTGGATTGACCGTGGCGCAGACGAAAATCGGAGAATCTCCGCTGGGTAAGACAATCTCCTTGCGAATTGATATGGAACCATCAAAGGCAGGCTGCAAAGCCATTCTGATTGCGTCTGGACAGACAAAATCAAATGATTATGGCACCGTAAATACGCTTTTGCTCGTTGAGTTTGGTGCGGGCGTATTCTACAATCCATCAGACAATCCGAAAGCTGGGGAAATGGGGTATGGAATCGGAACTTTCCCCGGACAGATTCATGCTTTTGAAGATGGATGGTATTACTGGGGCGAAGATGAGAAGTGGCATTACACTCACGGTGTGAAAGCCACGATGCCTATGTATAGCGTTTCGGTGGCTATCCGTGAACAGGTAGCGTCAATTGCAAAGGAGGTGTTCTCGTAATGCTTGACATTTCCTCACTGGTCTATTCCAGACTGATAAACAACGAGCAGATGAAGAAATATCTGAAAGGTAGCAGTACAACTAAGAATGACACTCCATCGGCATTTCCGTATTTGTACATGAAAACATTGGGGGAGCCAACAACAAGCTCTTCCTTGCAGAATAAGCAATGCGCCATACAAGCTGCTTTTGAGATTACCATTTATGATTCTACTTCAAGTACCAAAGCGAAGCAGCTAATCTTTCTGGCGGCTGACCTTATGCAGAAGATGGGATTTACAATGAATTACGGTCCGACTGAAATAGAACGGTCCAGTACAACAGAAGCATATCGCTGGATAGCAAGGTTCCGAAGAACCTATTGCGAGGGCGATGTGATATAGCAACTAAATAACTTTGAGCCATGCAGGAAACTGTGTGGTTCTTTTTTTATTCCAAATTTTAAGGAGGATATGAACCATGGGTAAAAATTTTATAGACCTTTCTACGGCAGGCATCCAGGTTGGATATGGGATTGAAGGGACGGCAGGCCAAAAACCATCAAAGTTTACCGACCTGCCAAACCCAAAGGCAATACCTGATTTCAATCCGGAAACAGCGACTTACGATGTTACGTCTCTGAACGACACAGTTTGGAAGCGTTACATTGATGGACTGAAAGACCCAGGTGGAGCGATTGCGATTACGTTCGGAATGTCTGATGGATTCCGAGAGATGTGGAAAGGTATTTGTACCGAATACGAAAGTGCAAAAACATCTGGGAAACGCATGTGGATGGAATTTTTCCACCCTGGATTGACTGAGGCATTTTTCTTTACCTGTACTCCATCAAGTCTAGGATGGTCCGCAACTGATGTGGATAGTGCTTGGGACACCACGGTATCGGTAACACCAACTGGGGAAATTGGGTGGGCAGAGCCAATTAAGCCTACACCAAAGGAACAGATTGGGGAATAAAGAAAACTGGGAGGTAAATGAACATGAGAATTTTGACGATTGGCGGCAAGGAATATCAAATTGATTTTTCCTTTGATGCGGCAGAGTATAAGGCTTGTGTGGACAAAGTTTTTAAAGTGGTTTCTGGCGGCTACATTATGAAGCGTGGAATCACTGAAAAAGATGGAAAGGCTGAAATAGCAGAGGCGCTGACGGATAGCACAGCAGACATGTTTTCTGATATAGCGTCTTTATCAATTACATGCCTGTATGCAGGCCTTCTGGAAAATAATCCAGTTGAGGATGAAAAAGCCGCGAGACAGCTATTTAAACAGTTTGTAAAGGAAAATCCAGACGATGGCCGTGCATCTTATTTCGGAATGTATGAATTCTTGAAGGAATGCATGGAGGAAGATGGTTTTTTCAAATTGACCGGACTGGACAGGTATCTGAAGGACATGTCCGAATCAATGGCGAAGGCAATAAAGGAAGCAGAAAAGGAGACAGAACGGTCCACATTGCCGAAGGTTCCGACAGACCCAAAGAGGAAGTCAACTTCCACAAAATAATTTGGGAGCATTATCTTCCGCTTGCGCTAAAAATAGGTGTCCCTTATGAATTGTTCTGGCACCTTAATCCGACAAAACTGATTCCGTTTATTACAGCATATGGACAGAAACAGCAAGAGCGAAGTGATGAAATGTGGATGATGGGTCAACTTGTTATGGCGGCATTAGATGCAACTGTATGTAACATGATGCCTTTCATTAAACGCAAAGGAAAAGGAAAATACCCTGAAAAGCCATATCGGGTAATTCCTATGACAGAAGAAGAAAGGCGGCAGGAAGAAGATAAAGAATTGCAAAAATTCCTTGGTTTTGCGGATTCGTTTGAGAAAGATGTGAAAAAGAAAATAGTTTCCATAAACCAAAAAGGCGAGTGACTAAAGCAGTTACCCGCTTTTTTTTATATGCAGAAAAGGTAGGTGAATACCATGTCAGATGTGATTGACGATTTAAAGGTCCAGATAGACGCTAGTACGCAGAGTGCAGATGCGAAATTGGATAAGTTCATTGCAAAAATGATGAAACTCCAGTCCACAATTACTGGTCTGGAAATGTCCAATGTAAGTAATATTGCTTCCGGAATTAATCAGATATCGGCTTCCATTCAGAATTTTAATAACAGAACAAAGACGGCAGATTTTAGTAGAGTTGCTACTGGAATGAATAAACTGGCAACAGTAGATGCCCAGGGAGTTGCAGCGACAGCTCAGGCCATGTCCACATTTGCAGCTAAGATGATGGGGCTTAATGATGTTCATGTGGATTCTGATGGGATTTCTAACATAGCCAATGCCATATCCAAACTAGGGCGGGCAACAGTGACAGAGGCGACGCAGAATTTGGAGTTTCTGAAAACCAGTATGAAAGATTTTATTACAGGAATGAATGGTGCCGGAAGTTTAACTTTTGATGCGAATGGATTAGTATCGCTGGTAAATAGCGTGAGCCGGCTTGGGAGCACAAATGCTACGCAGTCGGTCAAGAATCTTCCGCAGATTTCCACAGCCTTAAGGGGATTCATTACGAGTATGAATACTGTTGGAAGTGTCGCGTTCGATTTTGCTGGGCTTAATAATCTTGTGAGCAATATTACCAGATTAGGTGGTGCAAAAGCAACACAGGCCGCAACAAATCTGAAACCGATAAAGGACCAGATATTGAGATTTGTGAGTGGTTTGAATGGGATAGGTTCACTTAGCTTTGATACAACCAGTCTGGCTAATCTTGTGTCTTCCATTACTAAACTGGGAGGCAAGGCGGCCACAACGGCGATTCCTAATATTCAGGCACTTGGTACGGCATTGACCAAATTAATGGCAACATTATCCCATGCACCAGCTGTAAGCCAAAATCTTATACAAATGACAACAGCTCTGGCTAACCTGGCCGGAAATGGTTCAAGGGTTAGCAGTGCATCGACGGCGATGTACCGAGGATTAAACGTATATTCCAGTAGCGCAAGTAGAGCGACCAAAGCTACAAAAGGTTTAGTTTCTCAAATTGGTATGTTCTATGCCAAGTGTTTCTTGCTGATTCGTGGAGCCAAAGCATTGTGGAAGGCCACAGAATCATCCATGGATTATATTGAGACATTGAATTATTTTGACGCTGCATGGGGACAGGTCGCTGGGAATGCGGCAGGAGAGTGGAAGAAAGCTGGTTATGAGTCTGCTGAAGCTTATGCTAAATCTTTCAGCGAGAGAGCAAAAGCATTGACAGGTAAAATGACAGGATTTCAACCAGATGCATATGGGAATCTAATAGCAACTGGAATGCCCAGTCTTGGATTGGACCCGGAAAAGCTTATGAATTATCAAGCTACTTTTGGTCAAATGGCATCCTCTATGGGTGTTGCTTCTGAAACTGCTTTGAAGTTATCCAATGCCCTTACTATGATTGGAGCGGATTTAGCTTCCGTAAAGAATCTTAAGTTTGAGGATGTATGGCAGGATATGGCATCTGGCATGGTCGGTATGAGCCGAACATTGGATAAGTACGGTGTCAATATTCGTAATGTGAATCTGCAAGAGAAATTATATGAGTTAGGTATAGATGCCAAAATTGCAAAACTGGGACAGCAGGACAAGGCACTTTTACGGACTATTATTTTACTCCAATCTACTAAATATGCGTGGGGTGATATGGCTGATACGATAGGACAGCCAGCAAACCAGTTACGCCTGTTACAGGCTAATTTTGCAAATTTGGCACGAACAATAGGTAACTTGCTTCTGCCTATAGTATCAAAAGTCCTTCCATACATAAACGCGCTGGTAATCGCCATACAAAGGCTATTTTCTTGGATAGGTGGTTTGTTGGGAATAAAGATAGGTGGTTTTAGTTCTTCGGTTGGTTCTGCGGCTACGGATTTTGGGGATATGGAAGATGCTGCTGACGGTATTGCAGATAGTACCGGTGATGCTGCAAAGAACACAAAGAAGATGGCAGACAACCTTCAAGGATTCGATAAGCTGAATGTTATTAATTCGCAAAAAGATTCCGGTAGCGGTGGAAGTGGTTCTGGCGGAGGTGCTGGTGGCCTGTTGGATGATGCTTTCAATGATGCGTTTGCTGAGTATCAGGCAGCTTGGGACGCAGCATTTGCAAATATGGAAAACTCCGCACAGGAGATGGCCGATAAAATTTGTAATGCGTTCAAATCTGGAGACTATTTCGGAATAGGTCAATACATTGGTGATGGCATAACAGGAGCTTTGAAATCAATTAACTGGGAGTCTGTCTATTCAGTGGCACAAGGTTTTGGTAATGGATTAGCAGAATTTTTAAATGGATTGATTTCACCGGAACTGTTCGGTTCAGTTGGCGGCACGATTGCCGGATGTCTGAATACAGCATTGCATTTCATGGATTCCTTCGGTGTTACTTTTGATTGGAAGGACTTTGGACTTTCTATTTCAACAGGGATAAACGAGTTTTTTGGTACATTCGATTTTAGCTTGCTTGCAAAAAGCATTAATGTGTGGGTTCAGGGCATTTGGACAACCATAAAGACTGCAATTTCAGGGCTTGATTGGAAAACTATTTTCTCTGGGGTTAAAGACTTTTTGGGAAATATCGAATTAGAAACAGTTTCAATAGTTATTGGCGCAATTACTGTTAAGAAGTTTGGCAAATTAATATTCAGTGGTGTGTTGGCAAAACAGGCAGCGTCAGCTATATCGAAATCAATATTGTCCGGTTTAGAAAAAGGACTTTCTTTTGCAGGTATCGGAAAGATACTTTCAAAAGCTTTTCCAAGTAGCCTTATTATAAGTACAATCACAACTACAATGGCAGAGACTGGGGCATCGTTGCCAGCAGTTCTTTCAGGTCTAATCCTTACGCCAATTAAAACGTTTTTCACAGTAACAATTCCGGGAACGATTACGGGAGCATTATCGTCTATTGGAACAATGATAACTGGTGGAATAACTGCACTTGCAGGTACTCTTGGAGTCAGCGTAGCCGCTGCCGGAGCGATTGTTATAGCCGCCGCTGCCGCCGCGGTTGCAGGAGTGATTTATACAGTAACGCACTGGGATGAAATAAAAGAGTTTTGGACTGTTACTGTGCCAGAGTGGTGGTCTGGAATAGTGGTTCCGTTTTTTGAAGGGATTCCAGACAAACTTTCGAAAGTATGGGAACTTGTAAAGACTACAGCTTCTAAAAAGTGGGATGCACTTCTTGATTATTTAGGCGGGATTCCAGAGAAAATTGGTGGTGTTGTATCAGATATAGGAGAATGGTTTAATCAGTTGCCGGGGAAAATCGGCTATGCGCTTGGTTATGCACTTGGCACAGTAACTAAATGGGGAGCTGATTTAGTAGGGTATTTGGAGCAGAAAATTCCGGAAATCATTTCAAGTATCGCAACGTGGTTTTCTGAATTGCCAGGAAGAATTTATACGGCAATTTCTGGAACTGTATCAAAAGTTGCTGCTTGGGGAAGTGAGGTTCTGGCGGCATTTAATGAAAAGGTTCATGAAACGATTTCAAATGTTGTGATATGGTTTTCTGAACTTCCTGGAAAGATATATGATACTATCATAAAGATAAAAGAAAAAATTGTTGAATGGGGAAAGAATACAGTTTCTTTCTTCCAGACCGAAGTGCCTAAAATTGTAGATAAAGTAATTGAATTTTTTGGAGAATTACCAAAGAAAATTGTAACTGTTGGAGAAAATTTGGTAAAAGGACTTTGGGAAGGAATTTTCAATTTAACGAATTGGCTAGGAACGAAAATTGGAGATTTTTGTCGTGGAGTAATTGATGGATTCAAAGCCGGATTTGATGAGCATTCTCCATCCAAAAAGGCATTCCAGATTGGTGATTATTTTACAGTAGGCCTAATGAATGGTATTGTCAATAAATTCGGCATGGTTCAATCGAAAGTTGATGACTTTGTAAACGGTTTGACATCCAATACTATACCTATTCCGATGATAGACACTAGCGTAAGAATTAACAGAGATATTTTCAACCAGGTTGATACAAGAACAAGTATGGCATTTGACATTGGACACTCAAACTTCAAAGCGGATATATCGGCTGAACTTAAAGCGGCTTTATCTGACATTATTGATTATGATAAACTAGGGGATGTACTAGTTGCTAAGTTGGAGAGGGCAAATATAACAGCTGAACTTGATTCCAATAAGGCATACAATAATACAAAAGAAAAGTGGCGGCAGGAAGTAAAGAGAACAGGGCGCTCTCCGGTTCCAATTGTTTAATTAAATCATCTCCTCGCTTTGTGTTATTATAAAAATATCAAGGCGAGGAGATATCAGGGTGGTATTATCTATTAACCGGATAAATATATACTAACCATAAAAGAAATATGGAACAAGTGGGAAAAATATCATTATTCGGTTTGTATAACGATTTCAAAGGGTCAGAGTTCATAGGCTTTTGTATTGTCATCCCCCTCTCTTCATGCTATAATGAAAGCATATTACAAAGGGGGATGATTTCATGAGAAAAATAGCTGTTATGTTACTTGGATGCCTGATTTTGACCGGATGTAGTAATTCTGGGATAACGCAGGAGCAGTATGAAAGTGTGGTTGCCGAAAGGGATGCATTAACGCAAAAGCTAGAATCTTTGGAGGCTGATGTTTCTAATAACATCCAACATGATGGAGAAAAAGTATCAACTGATGAAACTGAAAGTAAGGAAACTTCGGAGACTAAGGAAAGCCAAAATGAGAATGTTGAAGTTCTGGCGGAGTATACATTGCCAGATGGAATTGGCTGGTATACACGGCATTTTATTATAGTCAAAAACAACTCAAACGAAACGGTTGATATTTCCACTTCATCATTGGCGTATTCGGAGGACGGCACAATGGTTGGAGCGGCAAACGGAAAACTTGATGCACTTGGGGCTGGATGTACATCAGTATTATATGAATCATTTGAAACAAATGCACAAATATCTCGCTATGAAATGGAGTTAAACACATCACCAAGCCAATACTATAAATCAGTAATCGAAGATTTGTCGTTTGTTCAAAACGATATTGACGGTGGAGCTGTTTTCCAAGTCACAAATAACGGGAAAGATTCAGCGGAATTTGTTGAGGGGTATGCACTGTTTTTTAAGGAAAATGAACTGGTAGGATATGAAAGCACATATTTTACAGATGATGATTCCCAAATTAAACCCGGAAAGACAATATCAAAGCAGATTACTGCATATGAGGATTTTGATAGAATAGAATTTTATTTAACAGGAAGAAAATAAAATTATTAACAAAGGATAGTATTGCGGAACGCAAAAAGGAAACAATAAGCAGAACTAAGTAAAAGCACCTGGAAAAACGGGTGCTTTTAGTTTAAGTTTTATTGAAAAGAAGGTGAACGGATACAGTATAGCCCTTCCTGGTTCTAATTTTACTTACACATTAGGCAATGATTTATTGAATCAATATGCTATGGCACCACAGGTATCCTTGCCAAGCCTTAACGCTGGTTCTATCAACATGGATTACACAGCTGAATTGACAGCAAGCTTAAAAGGCTCTAATGCGGAATTGCTTTATGAATTGAGGCGAAACAATGATTTGCTTGAGCAGCTTGTAGAAAAACCTGTAATTGACGAAAATGGAATCTATAATGCTACACGCAGAGGCGTATCGAGACATTTTGCGCAAACCGGAAAGACTGGATTTAAAGGAATTGATTGATGGAATATTGAAAATCCCCTCCTCACATGATATAGTTACATTATTATAAAGTGGGAGGGGATTAGATTGAAAAAATTAACAATGGTGTTAATATGTTGTCTGGTGCTGGTAGGATGTGAAAGAAATAATATTGAAGACACATTTGAATCTTCCGGACAAGTTGTGGAAACCACGCAAACAGAAGCATCTAAAGTTGTTAAATCACAAAATTTATATGACACTGATAAGTTGATTCAAAGAAGCATTGAGTATATAGAATATATGACCCCTGAATCATGGGATGAGACAGTGAGTGAAGAAAGAATACTTTACACATTTGATAATATGTCTGTATTGATTTATGTAGAAGATTTTTATTCTTTTGATGGTAGAAATTATGAAGAATTATCAGAAAGTGAAAAGAAAAATGAATGCGAACAGATTGCGAGGGATTCTAGTTATGAGTTTACTAGCGGTGAGTATGAATCATACAAAACGTATCAAAAGGATGTAATTACGATATCAGGCGCTTTGGCATATAGATCCTATTCAAATATCGAAAAGGATAATGCAAAGTATTATCTTGATTCAATCGTATTTGGTGCAGATAATAAATTCTATGTTTTTGATTTGTGGGTGGAATCCGGGCATCAATCAAATTATGTAAATGAATTTGAATCTCTAATGAACAGTATCATTATACATGAGAATCCAGAGTTAGCGAAAGAAAAAGCATATCAGAAGTTCAAAGAAAGCGTCATCGAATTGTCTAAAGACTTTGATTGCACAGATGCATCGACATCATTATACTTAGATTTAATAAGAAAATCCTATGAATCAGTTGCTGAAATGAATGTCGAAGAAGCTTTGGATAGTGATGATTTCAAGAATTTTTGTTTGGCAGTCGGTTATTTTTATAATAACTTTGAAAAAACCAGCAACGGAGGATTGCTTGGTCATAGAGGATTTATCTTAATGGAAAGAATTATGACTGGTGATGGTGATAAGCAGCGGGCAAAAGATGCTATAAAGGATGTGTTTGATTCAATGGACGAAGGTGAGCAAAAGAACGCCGAGGAATCAGATGCTCAAGAACAACCGACAGAATCCTTGAAATTAAGTGTTGGGAATTATGTGGTAGGGGAAGATATTCCAGCAGGTAAATATGATATTGTTGGAATTGAACAGGGCAATGTGCATGTGTGTAGTCCGGGGAAGGATTATGGCGATATTGTTAGTGAGAGAATCAAGCCTAGTGAGATAACATATGCGAATGTACAACTTGTAGATGGTTGCACGGTGGAAGTGGTTCTTGGGGGCAAAATTCAACTTCAACCGAAATAGCTGGGAATATTATTGAAATATCTTTGATAAAAGGGAGAACCAGTAGATGTTGAAACTAATGCCCCATATCCTACGGCGGCGATAGCACAGTAACTTGGAGGGGATGCTATTTGAGCAAAAAAGTATCTTGATTTGTTAATGGGGTGCCATTATTGGCACCCTCTTGTGATATTTCAGAGTATACGGAGAGTTTATGCTACAAAATCGAATAAATTCAATATAAATTCCCGGCCTATTTGTGTAATTCTTCTGTGATAGATAACCTTGCCGTTGTCCAAGACTTCCTGCTTAATTTCCTCATAACCCAAGTCGCTGTACTGAGAATACATGACCCACGTTTCATTTACTTTATATTGGATTTTCTTTTCGGCAAGTAGTTTGTTCAGTTCTATGGCAGACTTCAGGCCGAGTTCCTTGGCGATTTCTGTCATCGTATATGTTTTGTTGACGTGCATAAGGATGGCGTTTTTCTTTTCTGCTGCCAGACGTGCGGCTCGTTCTTCTTTCAATTTTGTTAGGAGTTCGATTCCGAAATCCGGGTTGTTCAGGATATCGTCGATTACTTTGTCGGTTGCATAGATTCCGTGTTTACGGATAGAGGGGAGGACTTCATCAAAAACCCAATTTTCAAAGTGTTCTGCAGAAGGTAATTCGCTATGCGTAATCAAGCGGTATAAATCTCCCTCTGGAATGCAATTCGTCTCCTGTTTGCCCCCATTTGAAGGTATTCCCAATTTGGTAACCCCTTTGCAATGTTGAATAACCGCTTTACTGGGATTGGAATAGCCAAGTGCGCGTGCAATATCAATACCGACAAAATAAATTTTTCCGTCAATCGCTACCGTCCTAATTTCTCCAAATTCATCATTACTAAAAATTTTTAATGCGTTCATGTTCGTTTCCTCCGAAAATTGATTGTTAAAAGTTCTAATTCTCAATCGGTTGAGGAACTGCAAGCGGCATTTCGCCGCCTGTAGCTTTTGGCAGACCGGGAACATACCCCGGCAGGACTACCGCCGATATATTCAAGCACTAAGGCATGAATGACTAACAAAAAAGCCTTGGCGAAATAAGCAGACTGTTACATCTGCTTACAACGTCAAGGCTCCGTGAGCTGGCTGTACATCTTGGCATCCTGGCGACCCAAGGTTTATGTATATGGTCAAGGCGACCGCATCGCTAGCATATACACACGAATGTTTAATTAATATTCAATCTATCATATTATTGTCAGTAAGTCAATATAATAATCAATTTCTCAGTGTTTTCTTCTCTACTCCGAATTATGTTTTAGAATAGTTGCAATATCCCTAAATGAATATTTTGATTTCACTATCCACATATATTTATTTATGATAAGTAGCAAAAATGAGTTGTAGAGAGCAGCCTTGTATGCTACAATAATTATGGATTGATTTAGCCTTCATTTAGAATTACAGAAAGCGAGGTGTGCTTATGAACCCGGTTTTAAAATATAGAGGAGGAAAATCGAGGGAAATACCCCGCTTTCTTCAATATATTCCAGATGACTTTAACCGTTACATTGAGCCTTTCTTTGGAGGCGGAGCGGTATTTTTTTATTTGGAACCCGATAATGCGATTATTAATGACGCAAATACCCGGTTAATGACTTTTTATCAGCAATTACGGGATGACTACCCAACTATGCGCACGCAACTTGATAGGCTCCAAAGAATTTATGAGATTAATCAAGCCGAGTTTAAAAGATTGAAAATTTTGACCCCTGATGAACGAGTGCCAAACGCAAATGAGGACTTGTACTATCATATGCGAGAGCTCTTTAATCATCCAGACAATAGCTTTTTAGATGGGGTATTATATTTCTTTATCAATAAAACAGCCTATTCTGGCATGATCCGCTATAATAGTAACGGTGAATATAATGTTCCCTTTGGACGTTACCCCAATCTCAATACAAGACTGGTAACGCAACAACACAGCGAACTGTTGCAGCGAGCAGAACTTTTTAATCTTGATTACAGAGAAATTTTTGATATGGCAGAAGAGGAGGATTTCATTTTTCTCGATCCACCATATGATTGTGTGTTTAACGACTATGGCAATATTGATATGATGAATGGTTTTGATGAAGTTGAACATAGACGGTTAGCCGCAGATTTTAGAAATTTGCAATGTCGTGCGCTAATGGTAATTGGAAAGACATCATTAACGGAAGAACTATACAACGGATATATATTTGATGAATACTATAAAAACTATTCCGTTAATATAAGAAACCGCTTTAACAATGATAAAATGCATATTGTTGTGAAAAATTATTAAGGAGGGCGTAGTAGTGGCAAGAATTGATAATAAGCTATTGTTTTTTACTACTTCGCCAAGAACTCCGGCTAAAATGATACCCGAAATTCAGTTATTGCATGAAAAATTTTCAGGGCTATCATGGGACAAATCGACTCAAGAGCAGTTTATTGATGAATTAGCGCAAAGTGAATTTTTTGAGGGAAAAGGATCGCCCGCAGATAAAGCGTTTAGTGCCAGAGACAGAATCAATCGGGCACCAAAGGCATTGGGATTTATCGACTTGAAACCGTATATAGAGTTAACGGAAGCTGGGAATGCTTTTATCTATGGCAAGCGTCCACAAGAAATTTTTCTTCGACAATTACTAAAATTCCAGTTACCTTCTCCATATCATTTGGAGAACAAAAATATTGTTGGGACTTTTTGCATTCGTCCTTATCTCGAAATTTTTCGGTTAGTCCGTGAATTGGAATACATTACCTTTGATGAATTTAAGATATTTGCTGTCCAGATGACAGATTACCATAAGTTTGAGATAATACGGGATTCTATTTTGCGATTCAGAGAGGATAAAGAGCAAAACAGAGGACAGTATAAGCGCTTTGTTAATAGCGTATGGGAAAATGCAATCTTAGAAATACATCGTGATAGAATCGCTGCTGGGAAAACAAGGACAAGAGAAACAAACGATGCCAGTTTAAAAAAGTTTATTGCTACTCAGAAAAGTAATATGCGTGATTATGCAGATGCTTGCTTCCGTTACCTGAGGTATACTGGCTTAATCTCTATCTCTCATAAAAGTCGGTCTATATCTATTTTTGCAGACAAAGTCATTGAAGTGGACTTTATTCTTTCAACGGTGACGCGTGACCCAGTTTTTATTAATGATGTAAACGCTTATAAAACACAGTTGTTTTCAGCAAGTACGCCTATTCTTTATACAGATAATATAGATAATATTGTTGATGTACTTATGCGGATTGGCAATTTTACGAAACGGGAGTTATCAGGCATAAATCTTGAGGAACTAAAAGACTTACGTGATGAGATTGTTCAACGACACAAAGATGCTGTTATACATGAGCAGGTAGCAGAAATAAAATCTTATGCGTTGTACTCGGAAATTATTGACACATTCAATGAAATTATCTCTGATGAATATTATGACGCGCCCTTGATGTTTGAGTATAATACATGGCGAGCAATGACTATGCTTGACGGCGGCAATATTAAAGGTAATTTCAATTTTGATGACGCTGGACAGCCACTTTCGACCGCGGCCGGAAATATGCCTGATATCGAATGTGACTATGACGATTTTTCTTTGTCTGTAGAGGTAACCTTACAAGCTGGTCAGCGTCAATATGAATCTGAAGGAGAACCCGTTGCACGTCATTATGGTCAGTTGAAGAAAAGATCTGGAAAAGACACTTATTGTCTCTTTATCGCTCCGTCTATCAATCCTGCAACTCTGGCACATTTTTACGGCCTAAATCATTTGTCTATTGCATTATATGGTGGTAAGTCGAAAATCATACCATTAGAACTAGATCAATTTATGCGTCTTATTGAAAACTCATATAACTATGAAACGCAACCTGTTCCAAGCGACATTCGGCGTTTCCTCGACTATGCCATCAAATTTTGTGAGGATGCAACAGATGAAAATCATTGGTGTTTTGGCATTCAAGCTTGCGTAGATACGTGGTTGGCTTCGTAAATAGCATAGCCAGCCGAGCCAGTCAACGGTCAAGATGAACGGCGCTTACAGCGCCGCCGTTGACAGCCTCGCCCGTCTTTGCTGATGGGTAATCAAGGCAGGAAAGCCCCCTTATGGCTTTCCTGCCCTGTTCTATTTTGGAAAGTAGCAATCATCCTAATCCTCGTAGATAATATCAAGTCCATATGCCTTAGCTGCCTCATGTTCAATCCGGCAGCCTCTTGCATTTTCCCATCCTTTGCAGAAATAGGCCGCATGACAAAGGCTCATATTTTCAAGCGATTTTGCCAAGAAGCATAGGGGAATCTGTACAACTCCTCTTTCGGCCATTTTTTCTTTGCTGTACCACTCGTCCGTAAAAAGAGTGTTCACAATTTCATATCCTTTATTTTCTAATGTCTTAATGGCCTTTTCTCTCGTTTCTTTGATTTCATCATCTGTTTTTCCAGCCATCGGCTGGCTAAGCATGGCTCTCTTCATAATTTTTCCTCTCTTTCTGCTGTTTCAAGGACAGCTCCTTTATTAATCAAA
>OAUW01000554.1_pt1 | contig 20273 bp, 17 predicted proteins | sample 1495241 | NCBI WGS metagenome assembly OAUW01 (sample SAMEA2580063, study PRJEB22360) | human gut metagenome | biome: human gut; feature: human-associated habitat; material: faeces | place: Denmark | collected 2008/2010
GCCGGAGGAGCCGAAGCCTCCGTTGCCTCGGTCGGTTTTGTCTAGTTCGTCTACCTCTATGAAGTTGACCGTGGGGACTTCTTGGATGACGAGTTGGGCTATGCGGTCGCCTTTGTTGATTTGGATGTTGTTGGAGGGGTCCAGGTTGATGAGGATAACCTTGAGTTCTCCTCGGTAGTGGGCGTCGATGAGGCCCGGCGTATTGACTATAGACAGGCCCTGCTTGATGGCCAAGCCGCTGCGGGGCTGGACGAAGCCGGCGTAGCCATCGGGCAGGGCGATGGCCAGCCCGGTAGAGACCAGACGACGTTCGAAGGGCTTCAGGACGCAGTCCTCGTTGGAGCGCAGATCCAAGCCGGCATCGGTGGGATGGGCGTATTTGGGAAGCTCGACGGTGGGGTCGAGACGCTTTATGTTGACGGTAATGCAGGACATGGAATCACCTTAGCTTGTCGAGCTCTTGCAGAAACTCATCGACGTCTTTGAAATCGCGGTAGACCGAGGCAAAGCGGATGTACGCCACCTTATCGATCTTGGCCAAGCGCTTGAGCACCATGTCACCCAACTCATGCGACGTGACGGCCGTCAGCGTGCGAGAGCGCAGCTCGACCTCGATATCGTCGATAATCTCATTGAGCTTCTTAGTGTCGATATCGCGCTTGATGGTGGCACGCATCAAGCCGACGAGCAGCTTATTGCGATCGAACCGCTGCTTGGTTCCGTCTGACTTAATGACCTCGATTGGGTCTTCGCATCGCTCAAACGTTGTAAAGCGATAGTTACACGAGCAACATTCGCGACGGCGCTTAATGGTGTTATTTGACTCCTGCATACGAGAATCAACGACGCGGGTATGTGCCTTGCCGCATTTGGGACAGCGCATGGTACCTCCTCTTAAACGATAACAAGGGTACCATGCGCAGCGCGATAATGATTACGAACGAGCAGGAACCTTAAGATGCGCACCGGCGGCGAGCGAACCATGCTCCAGATGATTGACGTTACGGATCATGTCGGAAGTCTCTTGCGTGGAAAGGCCTTTGATAGGATATTCCTCGGCAAGCGACCAAAGAGAATCACCAGGCTGAACGCGAATAGTCTCGTAGGTAACGTTGGAAACGGACTCGGCATACGCGGCGTGACGAGCGCTAAAGACCGACGTAGCGAGGACAACGAAGAGCGTAAGCGCAACGGCAACGGCGACAATCGTCGGAACCTTCAGGGCAACGCGGGCCGGCGCAACTACAGCCTGCTGATTGCGAGCAGACTTTACGGTCAAAGGCTGAAAGCCGGAGCGGCCACCCTGAACAACCGTAAAAGTGGGTTCTGCAGGCGTCTCGAGTTTAAGGGCAAGGTTTCCCTGGACCATATTCGTTGCGTTCATCATGTTCTCCTCTCGCGTGTTTTGCTGAGAACAGTTTTATCAAGCCGCGCGGACAAAAATGTCTAGCGCGAGAACGAATGTTCGGTTATTATTATCTTCGAACAGTTGTTCCTGTCAAGCAAAATTCGAACATTTGTTTGACATGGGTAGAGAGGATGCCCTGATGGCTCGCAAAATTACCAAGCGTCAGCAGCAAATTTACGACTTCATCAAGGAATATCAGCAGGAGAAAGGTTATCCGCCCAGCGTGCGCGAGATGGCTTCTGCCGTGGGCCTTTCCTCCCCCAGCACCGTGCACGCCCATCTATCTGCCCTGGAGGCGCGCGGGCTACTCAAGCGCGATGCCACCAAACCGCGCGCCCTGGAACTCTTTAACGAGGACGGTTCCTCTGTCTCAATTTCTAAATCTGACGAGCCCACCGCACCTCGCGGAACGGTCTCGCTACCGCTCGTTGGTCGCGTCGCGGCTGGGATTCCCATTCTGGCCGAGCAGAATATAGAAGACACTTTTACTATCCCGACCGAAATCGCCACTGATCAGGGTTCCTTTATCCTTGAGGTGCATGGGAGCTCAATGATCAATGTCGGCATCTTCAATGGCGATTACATCATCGTCCGTGAACAAAAGAGTGCCATGAACGGCGAAATTGTCGTGGCCATGATTGATGGTTCAGCGACCGTCAAGACGTTCTACAAGGAGCAGGGACGCGTACGCCTGCAGCCTGAGAATGACACCATGGAGCCTATCTATGCAACGAATCCCGTTATCTTGGGCAAAGTCGTCGGCTTGATGCGCCGGTTCTTGTAATGCAAAAACGCATCACCATCTTTGATACCGTCCGCGGGTTTACGATGATTTCAATGGCAGGTTTTCACGCTTGCTACGATCTCGCCTACCTGTACGACTGGGATATGCCCTGGTTTACCCAGACCGTCTTTCAAGACATCTGGCGCGCCAGCATCAGCTGGGTATTTTTGTTTATCGCGGGTTGGATGTGCACGCTCTCACGCAACAATGCCAAACGAGCGGCCAAGTACGCTGCCGCAGCTTTGGTCGTCTGGATCGCAACAACGCTCGTATCGGTCGACGATTCAGTGAACTTTGGCATCATTTATTGCATGGCGGCGTGTACCGCTGTGACAACCGTAGCACGACCGATGCTTAAGAAAGTGCCCAGCACGTGGGGCATTGCGATATGCCTCGCTCTCTTCGCGGCGACATGGGGCATCCCGAAATCGACCTATTCATTCCCCTATTTGGCGTGGCTAGGATTTCCCGGCCCCCGGTTTGTTTCAGGCGACTATTATCCAATCATCCCGTTCATATTCATGTATCTCACAGGATACTTTGCTGCGCGCACCGCTCAAAGATGCGAACATCCCGCCCCAAGCTGGGCCTACGCCAACCCCCTGCCGGCGCTCGCCAGCCTTGGACGTCATGCACTCCCCTTTTATCTGCTACATCAGCCCATCATACTGGGCATTTTGGAGCTCGCCTACTCGGTGCGATAACGCTCGAGCCGCGGTGCAATACGAGCCGGCAGTTTCGCCACAATACGAACGCCATCCTCAAGATATTCCTCGTGCAAAAGGGTCCCCTGCTCATGCACGACTGTGATGAGTGCACCTTCACGATATGGAATGTCGGCGGAAAGCAGCACATCGGTGGCGGCCGCCTCGCGAGCAATGCGATCGACGAGATCGTCGAGCCCCTCGCCCGTTTGGGCCGAGAACAGAACAGCTTCCGGATAACGACGACGGAAACTCAATCGATCGACGCTATCGAGAAGATCGATTTTATTGAACACCGTAAGCGTTAAACGCTCTCCGGCACCGATCTCATCAAGCACGCGGTCGACAGCCTCAAGCTGTCGCTCATAGTCCTCATCAGACGCATCCACGACTTTGAGAATTAAATCGGCACCCAACACCTCAGACAACGTCGATTTAAAGGCATCGACCAGACCATGCGGCAGCTTTTGAATAAAGCCGACGGTATCGGTAATCGTCATGCCGCGACCGCCAGGCAGGCGATATGAACGCGTCGTCGGGTCGAGCGTAGCAAACAGCTTGTCCTGCGAAAGTACCGTAGAACCGGTCAGACGATTGAGCAACGTCGATTTACCGGCATTGGTATAACCGGCTAACGCGACGCGAAACGCCGGTGACTCAATACGACTCTTGGATTGAACATCACGACGCTGTTCAACCTGCTTGATCTCACGTCGAAGCGCAGCGATCTTATTACGAATGAGGCGACGGTCGACCTCGAGCTGACTTTCGCCCTGACCAAAGCGTGAGCCGATGCCGCCGCGCGTCTGTTCCTTGGCGAGATGGCTCCACATGCCGCGCAGACGAGGCAACAGATATTGAAGCTGCGCCAGCTGTACCTGTAGGCGTCCCTCACGCGTCTGAGCATGCAGGCCAAAGATATCCAAGATCAGTGCCGTACGATCGATAATCTTTACCGGCTCGCCCACGGCTTTCTCCAAATAGGATTGCTGCGAGGGCGTCAGGTCGTCGTCAAAAATAACGACATCGGCATCCATGCGATGTACCAGACCGCACAGCTCCTCTACCTTACCGGAACCGATAAATGATTTGGGATAAGGCTTTACCAAACGCTGAGACAAGCGAGCCACGCACTGGGCACCAGCCGTGTGGGCAAGGCGCTCCAGCTCATCGAGCGATCGATCGAGTGGCCATGCATTGTCGCGCCACTCAACACCAACCAAAATGGCACGCTCGGGCTCGGGTGCCGTGGGAACAAGGGGGAAACGAGCCATTAGGCAGCCTCAATACGATGCAGGATATCAGCAACGACCTCATCGATCGTACATTCATCCATATCGAACCACGCGATACGGTCATCGCGTTTAAACCACGAAAGCTGACGTTTGGCATAGCGACGCGAACGCATCTTAATGAGTTCACGAGCCTCATCCATGCTCGTCACGCCATTGAAAGCATCGATGATCTCTTTATAGCCAATTGCCTGCATCGAAGTCAGGGCATCTCCCAGCCCCTGGTCCATAAGACCGCGAACCTCATCAACAAGACCCTGTTCAAACATCAGATCGACACGCAGGTTAATGCGCTCGTAGAGCACCTCACGATTACGCGTCAGACCAAACCATAGGGCATGATAATGCTCGCGCGGAACACTAAACTGACTTTTTTGCTTTGCATAGGAGATACCATCATCATGCATCTCGAGCGCACGAATCACACGGCGCACGTTATGGGGATGAATAACAGCAGCCGATTCTGGATCGCGCTCGGCAAGCAGAGCATGCAGTTCTTCCTCGCCAATACGCTCGGCAAGCTCCTGATAGCCCGCACGGCGATCGTCCTCAAGTTCACCCGAGGGAAAGTCCATCTCATCAAGGGCGGCCTTGAGATACAGCCCCGTACCTCCGCAAAAAACCGGCAGGCAACCCGAACCAAGGAGACGTTCAACATGTGCGCGAGCGTCAGCCTGATAAAGCGCCGCAGAGTACGCCACACCCGGCTCTACAATGTCGACGAGACGCAGCGGCGCCGTACACTCATTGGGCGCCATCTTTGCGGCACCGATGTCCATGCCGCGATAGATTTGCATCGCATCACACGACAGCACTTCGGACGAAAGACGAGCGGCCAAACGGTCGGCAACATCACTCTTACCTACCGCCGTCGGACCAACGATCGCAACGGCGGAAAGACCTGCCCCGGGAGAAACCATTAGCGCGGCTCGCCCACAACGGAGCCGGACAAATACCACGTCTTAGCAACGTCGACGTTAACATCAACGATCTTACCGACAAGCTGGTCGATGCTGTAACCCTCGGGGATAGGCGCATGAACGGTCTGATTCTTGGGACTCTTACCCAGCAGCACCGCATCGTTCTTTTTACTCGTACCTTCAATGAGCGCCGGCACCACAGTATGAAGCTCACCCTGGTTATACTCGTGTGCCGTGGTCTCGATAACCTTAACCAGGCGGTTGAAACGCTCGAGAATAACCTCATGCGGCGTAGGATCTTCAATCTCTGCAGCCGGGGTACCGGCGCGCTTGGAATAGATGAAGGTATAGGCCTGAGCATAACGGACCGTCTCGGCAAGTGAGAGCGTCTGCTCAAAGTCTTCTTCAGTCTCGCCCGGGAAGCCAACGATAATGTCGGTCGAGAGCGCGATATCGGGCATGCGATTGCGAATGCGATCGACCAGGCCCAGATAGTCCTCGCGTGTATAACGGCGATTCATCTCTTTGAGGATGCGCGTGGAGCCCGACTGAACGGCCAAGTGAAGCTGCGGCATGACGGCGGGCGTCTCGGCCATAGCGTCGATGGTCTCGGGCAGCAGATCCTTAGGATGAGAAGAGGTAAAGAAGATGCGCTCGACGCCCGTATCGCCCACCGCGCGCAGCAAATCGGCAAAACGTGGCTTGCCAAACAGATCGCGACCATATGAGTTAACGTTTTGGCCCAGCAGCGTAATCTCACGCACGCCCTGGCGCACCAAACCGGTCACCTCGTCGACAATCTCCTCGAAGGGGCGGCTCTTTTCGCGACCGCGCACGTACGGCACGATGCAATAGGTGCAGAAATTATTGCAGCCCGTCATGATGGGCACCCAGGCGTGATACTGGGTCTCGCGATGCCACGGCATGCTCATGGCATCCGTATCCTCATGCTCATTGGTGCGGATATGACGCTTGCCGTCAAGGAACGCCTCGGCAATGAGCTCGGCCACATGTGCGATAGAATGCGTGCCAAAGATGACATTGACGTTATCGACGTTGATGAGCAGGCCCTCGCCATCACGCTGCGCAATGCAGCCGCCCACGGCAACCACACGCTTGCCCGAAGGCGAAGGCGGCAGGCTTTTGCAGGAATTGCACTGACCGTACAGGCGAGTATCGGCGGCCTCACGCACACAGCATGTCATGAAGACAACGATATCGGCATGCGCGGGATCGAGCGCCATGAGACAGCCATACGAATCAAGCAGACCGCTCACGCGCTCGGAATCGTGCTGATTCATCTGGCAGCCAAAGGTGCGGATAAAGTAGGTTTTACCGGCAAGAATATCGCGTACGGAACGCTGGTCCATGTGCATAAGTCCTAACGATGGAAGGGAGGCGAATCGAGGCAAGCAGAAGCTATGCCACAGGCTTAACATCATCCATGACGACGTTATCCATAGCGGCTCGATTGATCTGGTGAACGTAGATAGAAAGGCGGATAGCCGTGCGCGACTCCCCGTTAATGAGGATGTCGGAGAACACGGGCGCACAGGAAATATCAAAACCGGTTGGAATCAAAAAACCGCGCGCGATAGCAACGGCCTTAATGGCCTGGTTGACAGCACCGGCACCGACACACTGGATGTTGACGGGTACACCATCCTTGACCATGCCGGCGATGGCGCCGGCAACGGACGCGGGCGATGATTTGCTTGATACCTTCAGGCAATCCATGAAGAAACTCCTGCGTTTAAAAGTACGTTTTAACTGCAATAACTGTATCGTACCGAGTGGACTCGGTAAAGGCACTATTCCTCTTTGGCAAGATCGAAGGTCACAGTGATTCGATCACGCGAAACGCGAATCTTTGGGTCGCCGCAAAGGTTGAGATAGTACCGAGCGGCAAGGTCATTAAAGTCGCGCTCCACAGCACGCGAAAACTGTGCCATGTCATCCTTGGCAATACGAAGCCCGCGACGATCCTTCGCGAGATCGACAGGAGCCGGCGCATGCGAGGACGAATCACGCTCGCGCAGCAGACGCGCGGTCACACCGCGAACGGGCTTAATCTGCCCTGCCAAAATGCGATGTGCCGTGCGCTCGGACATCTCAAGACCCAAACCCGAGCAGATACGAATAAAGTCCTCGGCATCAGAGGCAAGGCCTAAACGATCGACAACCGGAAGCTCGCTCTCGTCATCAATAAACAGGAGACGAGACGTATCGAGCCGACTTGACGCCTGAGCATAAAGGGTCGCGGCAATCTCAGACGGAGAACCAAGATAGACATCGCAACCACGCAGCTCCTCGAGCGCAAACTCACAGGCAGCGCGAATAATATTATGCGGGCCGCGAGCACAGACATAACGTCCGTCCTCATCCTTGACGGCCTGGGGCCAGCTGGACTGATCGGCACGCTCACTGAGGCGGTCGGCTGCAACGCTCACCTTAAAGGCTGAACCAAGATCGACGCCGGACGTGACCACACGGGCCTCGTCGGTGTTCTGCTTGATCGAAAACAATGCCATGCCACGACCGTGAACGCCCCAACGGTCCATCTTCATGCTCTCGAGCTTGGAGGTAACGCGGGCATCGAAGATTCGCTCTTGCATATCCTGCGGAACGCCCGAACCGTTATCCAGAAAGACAAGCGTGCGGACGCCATCTTCCTTGGTCGTGGCGAGATAGACCTTGTCGGCGCCGGCATCGCGAGCATTACGGAGCATTTCGATGACGATATCCTCGACATGCTGAATGTCGTGTTTTGCCTGGCGCCGCTCGGCCTCCGAAACGCGGAGGCGGACATACCCCTCGCCAAGGTTCTCCTCGACGCGAAGGTTGCCCTCCCCCGACATCGACGCGATAAATGAGATGAGCTCGTTCGCGTCGCTCATGTTATTTAGCGATATCGACAGCGCGGCTCTCGCGAATCACGACGACGCGCACCTGACCGGGATACTCCATCTCTTCCTCGATCTGATGGGCGATATCGTGAGCCAGGACCGTGGACTGGGCATCGGAGATCTTGTCCGGCTGAACCATGACGTGGACCTCGCGACCAGCCTGCATGGCATAGGTACGCTCGACGCCGTCATGGGAGTTGGCAATCTCCTCGAGCTTCTCAAGACGCTTGATGTAGTTCTCGGCAGACTCGCGACGGGCACCGGGGCGAGAGGCAGAGACAGCATCGGCGGCCTGTACCAGGACATCGAGCACCGTGTTGGGGTCGACGTCGGCATGGTGAGCCTCGATAGCATGGACGATAACGGGCTTCTCGCCATAACGGCGGGCAAGCTCGGCGCCGATGACGGCATGCGGGCCCTCGACGTCATGGTCGATTGCCTTGCCCAGGTCGTGCAGCAGGCCGGCGCGCTTGGCGGTCACAACGTCCAGGCCAAGCTCGGAAGCCATCACGCCGCACAGGTCAGAGACCTCGAGGGAGTGCTGAAGCACGTTCTGACCAAACGAAGTACGGTAGCGCAGGGCACCAAGGGTCTTGACGATCTCGGGGTGCAGGTCGTGAATGCCGGTATCGAAGGCAGCCTGCTCGCCAGCCTCGCGCACGCGTTGCTGAACCAGGTCGGCAGCCTTGTGATACATCTCCTCGATGCGGGCGGGGTGAATACGGCCGTCGGCGATGAGGTTCTCGAGGGCAACACGGGCGGTCTCACGACGGACCGGGTCGAAGCTCGAAAGAACGACGGTCTCGGGCGTGTCGTCGATCACGAGGTTGACGCCGGAAACCTGCTCGAAGGTCCGGATGTTGCGACCCTCGCGACCGATGATACGGCCCTTGAGGTCATCAGAGGGAATGTGCACGGAGGTAACGGTGACCTCGGCAGTGTGGTCGGCGGCACAGCGCTGAATCGCCAAGGACAGAATCTCCTGGGCGGTCTTGTGGCACTCGGCGCGAACCTGCTGCTCGGACTCGCGAATGATCGTGGCGGCCTCGTGGGTGACCTCGCCGCGAACCTTATCGAGAAGCTCCTTGTGGGCGTCCTCGCGGGTCAGGTCGGCGATGCGCTCGAGCTCGGAGGTCTGCTTCGCGCAAAGCTCCTCGAGCTCGCGGGAGCGCTTCTCGACCTGACCGGCCTGGCTGGACAGCTGATGCTCGCGCTTGTCGAGAGCATCATTGCGGCGATCGAGGGATTCCTCGCGCTGCATCACGCGGTTCTCGAGCGTACGAATCTCGCTCTTACGCTGCTTGTCCTCGGCCTCGGCGGCCTGCTTGTTCTTGATGATCTCCTCTTTAGCCTCGAGCAGAGCCTCTTTTTTGAGGGTCTCAGCCTGACGCTTAGCATCACCGATCAGGGACTCAGCCTGTGCGTGTGCCGACTGAATCTTTTCGTCGGCCTCGTGAAGACTACCCTGCTTGGCGGTGCGCATGTAGGCAATGGCGGCGACGGCACCCAAAACGATGCCAACGAGCGCTGCAATGATAGGCATGCTCACTCCTTTTTATGGATTCGTTACACAACAAAGCGAACCGTCCTTACGAACGGCTCGCGACATTTGAGTAATATGGGCGCAGCTTATGCGGGTCGGATACAGATAAACATATAAACAAACTCATCACAGATGAGCACATATCACAAAGCAAATGACAGTGTTTATCGTACGTTGAACCACAACAACTGTCAAATAAATGGCCCCAGTACGGCGGCTAAAACGCGGTGAACGGCAGGACCACAAAACGCATACGCCTAAAGCGCACATTCCTCGCATTCGGCATCGAGACGTGCCTTAACGGCATCGGCGGCGATGTGATACGAGAAGCCCTTACCCATGTATCACTTTACCAGTTTTTCGAATCCGCGCGTCTCTGGAACACGCCGCTTGGCGAGCAGGGCTGACGCACGCGCCAAATCGTCTTCGACGGCAAAATAATCCTCGGGATAACCGGGAATGTCATCGAGCACGACATGACGGCGCTTGAGCTCGGTCTCGATTTTGCGCTGTCCCCAACCGCGCCGCTTGCGCTCCTCGATAAAGTACGAGCAAAAGCGGTTCTCGTCTAAAAAGTGATACTCGGTGGCGCGCTCGACGGCGAAATCGATCGCGGGCTGGTGAAAGCCGTAGCGAGCCAGCTTGTCACGGACCTCACCCGTCGCATGGTCGCGGCGCGATAACATCTCGGTCACCATGGTAAGCGCACATTTACGCTCGATGAGCTGTACCGCCTCACGAAAGTTATCCCAATCGCAGGGCAGGTCGGGGCGATTTTTGACATACAGGCGCGCGACCCGCACGGGAATCCAAATGGACCGCTCAAAACCGCCCTCAAGCTCACAATCGATATGTGCGCAAGGCTTTTTGGACGCATACCCGCTCGAGAACGAGGAGGCCGCCTTCTTATCGGGAAAGACGACCGTGGCCTCGGTCACCGTATACGACATGAGCGTAACCGCTACTCGTCGTCATCATCGAGCATGGCGGAACCATCGATGGCGTAAAGCTCGTCAAACTCCTCAGGCGCAGGCTGATCGGTCAGCTCGACCTCGGACGGAGCATCGTCATCAAACTCAAGTCCGCAGGCAAGGCGGACCTTATGCTCAATCTCGTCAGCGCAATCGGGGTGTTCGCGCAGGAACGCCTTGGCGGCCTCGCGACCGTTGCCGAGCTTGTCCTCGCCATAGGCAAACCAGGAGCCCATCTTCTTGCAGATGCCGCACTCGACAGCCATGTCCAGAATCGAGCCCTCCTTAGAGATGCCCGTACCGTACATGATGTCGAACTCAGCAGAACGGAACGGAGCTGCCACCTTGTTCTTAACGACCTTGGCGCGCACGCGGTTACCGATAACCTCGTCCTTAAGCTTTATGCTGTCGATACGGCGAATGTCGATACGCACCGAAGAAAAGAACTTAAGGGCGCGGCCGCCCGTCGTAGTCTCGGGGTTGCCGAACATGACGCCGATCTTCTCACGCAGCTGGTTAATGAAGATGCACGTCGTGTTGGACTTGGACAGCGAGCCGGCGAGCTTGCGGAGCGCCTGGCTCATCAGGCGAGCCTGAAGACCGACCGTAGTATCGCCGATTTCTCCCTCGATCTCGGCACGCGGGGTCAGCGCGGCGACGGAGTCGACGACGATGGCATCGATGGCGCCGGAACGCACGAGCATGTCAACAATCTCGAGCGCCTGCTCGCCCGTATCGGGCTGGGAAATGAGCACCTCGTCGATATCCACGCCGATGCGCGCGGCATACGTGGGATCAAGCGCGTGCTCGGCATCGATAAATGCCACAACGCCACCCATTGCCTGGGCCTCGGCCAGGATCTCGAGCGAAAGCGTCGTCTTACCGGAGGACTCAGGACCGTAAATCTCGACGATACGGCCGCGCGGCACGCCGCCGATACCCAGCGCGGCATCGAGGGCCAGGGCGCCCGTGGGAATGGCCTCGACCTCGAGCTCGGGACCACCGTCGCCGTACCTCATGATGGAACCCTGGCCGAATTTCTTCTCGATCTCGGCCTTGGTGGTGGCGATCATCTCATCGCGCTCTTTACCCGTCGTGCGAGCATGAACGGTACGTACGGGACCTGAATTCTTGGCCATGAATAGCCCTCCTCTTAACAACCTGCATCGATAATAAACGAACGGCTGTTCGTGGTCAACCGTTCAGGCCAATCATATGCAGGCGGTCTTTCCAAAACCCAACCAAACGCCGACCAAACACTGACCAAATGCTTGACCGCAGGCGAACCAAGAAAATCATGGCGAGGAAAAATACGACAACTACCTGCACAAAGATAAAATTCGCCGGAGGTCCCTATCTCCACAATTAAGGGGCCCGGAGGCCCCTTAAAACACGTCTATTCCATAGAGTTGAGCACAAGGGCAATGCGACCCAATGCCTCCGTGACCGCATGGGCACGAACACACGAACGGTCGCCCTCATAGTGGCAGCGCACAGAGTCCACGACCGGCACTCCCCCATCGGCGGAACGATGTGCCCAGCCAATATAGAAAGTGCCAGCAGGATCGTCCTCAGTACCACCGCCGGGGCCGGCATAACCCGTTGCGCTCACTGCAATAACGCTCTGGTACAGCTCCAGCGAACCCGACGCCATCTCGCGCGCGGTCTGATGCGACACCGCGGTGTAGCGGTCGAGCGTCTCCTGCTCAACACCCAGCACGCGATGCTTAATCTCATCGCAGTAGGTCACCGCACCGCCACGCAGCACCGCCGAGGCGCCCGGGATATCCGCAATCGTCGAGGCGATCATACCCGCCGTCAGCGACTCAGCCGTCGAAACCGTCACACCCCGAGCGCTCGCGCGCTCGACGATATCGCGCGCCAGCTCCTCGTTATGTGCGGAAATCTGCTCAAAAGAGTCCGTCATACCCACCAGGACCTAGACCGAAAAGACGATCTTGCGGCAGTTCCAGAAGTACTGGGCGCCCGAGATAACGGTCAAGACAACGGCAACGGCATACAGGAAGCGCGACACCGAGTAGATGCCGAGCGTCAGCGCCACCGGGCCAAGGTGCAAGCCGGCCATAGCAAAAACGCACAGGTAACCGCAGATGGAGACCATCGTGGTCGCCGTCTTGTACTTGCCGAGCTTATCGGCCGCAACGACCACACCAGCCGCACTCGCGACCATGCGAAGGGCGCTCACCAGAAGCTCACGGAACAGGATAATGAACACGGACCACACGGTCACCGCGCCAAAATCCAAGAACAGCAGCAGGGCCGAGAACACGAGCAGCTTATCGGCGATGGGGTCCAAGAATTTACCGAAGTCGGTGATCTCGTTGCGCGAACGCGCCAGATAACCGTCGACCTTATCGGTGCACGACAGGATCACATACAGAATGAAGGCAGCGGCGGCGAGCGGGCCGTCGAAGGTGCTCCAATCCGTACCGGCAACACTCGTGTGAGAAAGCGCCGACACGATCATGAACACCGGGATAAAGACGATGCGAACGCACGTCACGATGTTGGCGGGCGTCCAAACACTCGTCAGTTCCTTATTGCTCTCGTTTGCCACGATGCTCTCCTACTCCACAACATGGCCGATAAGCTCATAGCAGAAGCTATCGGTAAACTCGACAGTCAGAATATCGCCCACGGACGCCTCACTGGCGTCCAAGTGGACCGCGCCATCGGAATCGGGCGCCTGGAACCAGGCATGGCCGATCAGCTCGGTGCCGCCCTCGGTTTCTTCGATACCGTCGACGATCACCTGGGCGCGCTCGCCCACATGTGCGGCGGTGGCGGCAAAACCGAGCGACTCGGCCAGGTCCATGGCCTCCTGGGCGCGCTCGAGCTTGACCTCTTCGTCGACCTGACCCTCCATCTTAGCGGCCAGGCTGCCCTCCTCCTGCGAGTAGGCAAAGACGCTCGTGTAGTCAAAGCCGACGGTGTCCATAAAGTCGATAATATCACGAAACTCGTCGTCGGTCTCGGTCGGGAAGCCGACCATGGCCGTGGAGCGAATCACGATACCGGGGATGCGCTCGCGAAGGTCGCGGAACAGATCCTCGAGCTCCTGGCGCGAACCGGAGCGACGCATGGCCTTGAGGATGCGCGCGTCGCAGTGCTGCACGGGGATATCGATATAGGGCAGCACCTCGGGCGTATCGCGTATCGTCTCGATGAGTTCGTCAGTCATGCCCTCGGGCTGCAGGTAGAGCACGCGGACCCAGACGTTGTGCGGACGCACGGCCTCAGCGACGGCACGCAGCAGCTGTGCCAGATTGCGCGGCGAGCCCTCGGCGACGTCCTCGTCGGCAAAGTCGGTGCCCCAAATACCCGTGTCCTGGCCGATCAGCACGATCTCGCGCACACCGCCGGCAACCAGGTCGCGCACCTCGGAGATAATGCTCTCGGCATTGCGCGAATGATAGCGACCGCGAATGTAGGGGATCATGCAGAAGCTGCAAAAACGATTGCAGCCATCGGAGATCTTGACGTAGGCGACAGCGCCCTCGACAGTGCGCTTGACCTGCGGAATATAGGCTGCGATCTCACGCTCGACACCCAGTACGCCATCGATGACCGCCACGATGCCGTCCTCCTCGTCGGCCTTCACAAAGGCAGCGACCTCGGGCAGCTCGTCAGGCAGGTCGTCGCCATAGCGCGATGGCACACAGCCGCACATGACGATGGGGCAAGAACGAACGCCGTCCTGAACCTCGTTGGCGAGCTCGAGCGTGGTCTCGATGCTCTCGGACGTTGCGGAGGCAAGAAACGAGCACGTATTGACGATAGCGATATCGGCATCCTGCGGGTCGAATGCCTCCTCGTAGCCTGCGGCGGTCAAAAGAGAACGCATGCGGTCGGTGTCAACCTCGTTCTTAGCGCACCCGAGGGTGATGTAGAGCACGGAGCCCAACGGTGTATCCATGTTGGAGAGCGGTCCTTTCGAATGATATTAGCGGTAGTTGGTGAACTGTAGCGGCTGGCCGTAGTCCTGGTCGCGCAGGAACTGGATCACGGTCTGCAACGCATCCTTCGAAGCAGAGGAAACACGCAGCTTGTCGGCCTCGATGGTCACCTTGACCTTGAGTTTTTGGTCCTTGATGTCCTTGTTGATCTTCTTGGCGGTCGCCTGGTCGATACCCTCGACGATATGGCCGAACACGCGCACGGTGCCGCCCGATGCCGTCTGAGGAGCATCCCACGAGACAGCCTTGAGGTCGATGCCGCGCTTGATGAGCTTGGAGCTCAGCACGTCAATAATCTGCTTGGAGACAAAGTCGGCCGGGGCGTTAATCGTAAAGAGCTTGTCGCCCTTCGAAAGCTCGATCGTAGCGCCGGAATCCTTAAGGTCATAGCGCTGGGAAATCTCGCGCGTGGTCTGCTGAAAGGCGTTGTCGACCTCTTGCATGTTGACCTCGGACACGACGTCGAAGCTGGAATCTTTAGCCATGATGTTTCCTTTCGCGTACGAGCGGCTTAGTAGCTATCGTACGAATAGTCGGTAGAATCGGTGGGCGTCTGACCGTCAGTTGCGGTATCGGCGCCATCCGCGGACTGGGCATCGGTAACGTCGGTGGTATCGGCACCATCGGTGGTGTCGGTACCATCAGAACTTTCACCATTCTCGGAATCAGTCGTCTCCTTCTTGGGAACGGTGATCGTCACACGCGCCACGCCCGAGGTTTTGGTGTCGTAACGGACCTTTTCACCGTTCTTGGTAACGGTGACATCGGAAGGCTTGGACGTGGTGATCTCGATCGAGGACTCGGGCGTGTACTCCTGCTCAAAGGGGCCAGTCGCTTGGGCGCCATAGACCGAATTGCCGTCGACCTTGACCTCAATCCACGCGGTCTTTCCCTTGGCAACGGAGACTTTGACCTTCGTGACCTCGTTCTCTTCCTTCTTGGCCGTCGTCTTGGTAGCGTCCGAGTCAGTCGACTCATCCGTCGCCTCATCGGTGTCTTCGTCCTCGTCGACCGTTTCGGTCTTCTTAGAAGACTTCTTGGTCGTCGTCTTGGTAGCAGTGGGCGTCTCGGGCGTGGTCTCGGGCGCCGAAGATGCGCAGCCGCGCAGAAGCACCACGATGAGCACAATCAACAGCAGCGCAACGGCACCGATGCCGGCGTAGACGATACGCGGATCGAGCCCGTTGTTTTGAGGAGTACGTGATCCGCCGCGTCCACGACTGGAACTGCTGCGGCCGCCTCCCTGAGGCATACGACCACGATTGCTATCGGAACGGCCACGATAGCCACCCTGGCCCTGAAGGCTGCGCTGACCCGAGCGGGGCGCAAGTTCACCGCGGCCTTGATAGCCACGCTGTCCCGCACGCGGAGCCGAAGAGCGCTGGCCATACGGCTGCGATTGAGAGCGAAGACGCGGCGTCACCTGTGTGGTATCGGCATCCGCATAGCCACCGCGAGAGCGTCCGGTGGAGACACCACGGTAACCGCGATCGGAATAGCCGCCGTCGCCGTAGCCGGCACGAGGGTCACGCGCCACGCCGCGAGCAGCGGGGAGTGCGCGGTCCTCGGGCATCGGCGTACTGCGGAACCGGTCACGCTGCGAGCGAATCTCCTCGCCCGAACCCGTCTCGGTAATATAACCGGCCTGCTGAGGACGCTGTCCATAGCGGGTCGAACGACCGCCCTGAACCATCAGGAAGCGCCCGTTATCGACCGAGGAACGCGAATTAACGTAGCCGGCGGCGTCCTGAAAACGACCGCCCTGCTGCGACGTCTCGCGTTCGTATGCCATCAGATCGTCAAAGTAGGCATTGACGACCTCGCGCGGATTGAGGCCCAAAAAGCGAGCATAACTCGAAATCATGCCCTGCGCATAGCCGCGCGGCGGCATCGAAGCAAAGTTACCGGTCTCGAAAAACTCGATGATCTGCGGCCTGATTTTGATGGTGTTGGCGACTTGCTGAATGGAAAGGCCCATTCGGCGACGCTGCTCAAGCAGCATGTCACCAAAGCGTGCAGCCATCAGAATCCTCCAAACTCACGATCTTCACGTGCCATCTCGGCATCGACAGACTCCAGCGCGGCAAGCCCCTCCTCGTCCAACAGGACCTCGCGCGGCTTAGAACCGTCGGGCGGGCCGACGACACCCTTTTCTTCCAGCATATCCATAATACGCCCGGCACGCGCATAGCCAACCTTCAGACGACGCTGCAGGCCAGATGTGGAGCCAAGCTGCGATTCCACCACAATATGGGCGGCTTCCCAAATGAGCGGATCATCGTCTTGCGGCTCGGCGACTCCGGTACGGACAATGCCGCCGCCACCCGCCATGGACATGGAAGCGGGCGCCACGGCAGACAGGATCTCCTCGTGGTAGTCGGGCTCGCTCTGCGACTTGACGAACTCGACGATCTCGTTGATTTCATCATCCGAGACAAAGCAGCCCTGGATACGGCGGGGCTTGCCCCAGTCGACCTTAGAGAACAGCATGTCGCCCAAACCGGTGAGCTTTTCGGCACCCATCTGGTCGATGATGACGCGCGAGTCGATGCCCGTGGCGACGTTAAAGGCGATGCGGTTGGTGATGTTGGCCTTGATGAGGCCCGTCACAACGTTGGAGCTCGGACGCTGCGTAGCCACGATGAGGTGAATACCGGCGGCACGGCCCAGCTGAGCAATACGCACGATCGAGGCCTCGACATCCTTGCCGGCGACCATCATCAGGTCCGAGAGCTCGTCGATGATGATGACCAGGTAGGGCATCTTTTGCGGCGGGTTATCGTAATGCTCAAACTCGCCGGCGGCCTGCTTTTCGTTGTAGGTCGAGATCTTACGCACGTTGAGACGCTCGAAGACCTTCAGGCGACGCTCCATCTCGGACACGGCCCATTGCAGAGCGCTCGCGGCCTGCTTGGGCTCGGTCACTACAGGCACGTAAAGATGCGGCAGACCGTTATAGCCCGCAAGCTCGACGCGCTTGGGGTCGACCATGATCAGGCGAACGTCCTCGGGAAGGGCGCGCATGAGCAAGGTCGTGATGATGGAGTTGATCATGACCGACTTACCGGAACCCGTGGTACCGGCGATCAGCAGGTGGGGCATCTTGGCAAGGTCGGCGACGACCGGCGTACCCTCGGCATCTCGACCGATGGCGAGCTCGAGCGGACCGCCCTTCACATAGGGAAGCACGTCGCCCAGGTTGACGTTCTGGCGCTTGCGATTGGGGATCTCGATACCCACAAGCGAGGTGCCGGGGATCGGGGCAAAGATACGCACGGACTGGGCAGCAAGCGATAGCGCGATATCGTCCTCGAGGCTCGAAATCTTGCTCACGCGCTCGCCCTCGCCAGGTTGCAGCTTAAAGGTCGTCACCGTGGGGCCGGCGATCCAGCCGACCACGCGGGCACTACGACCAAACTCCAGCAAGGTGGACTGAAGCGACTCGGCAGTCTGTTCCAGCTCCTTGTCAGAAGACGCAGAGGAAGCCGACTGCGGGTTGGCATGCAGAATCTCAAGTGGCGGAAGTTTGAGGCCGTCCTCTTCTTCGCCCTCGTTATCTGCGGCGCCGCCGTCCGCTCCCCCATCGCTAGCCGCAGCCGATTCGACAGCACTCAAGGCAGGCGCATCGGCAACCTTGGGATGCTTCAAGAAGTCGGGGATCTGAGGTGCTGCCGAGACAGGATTCACGGCAAACGGCGGCTCGGACTCGTCGATCTTATCGGGGTCGTCTTCCATCGAAAGCTGACCGGTTACCTGGTCGCGCTTTGCATGGCGACGCGGCAGCAAAGTTGTCTTTGCGGTCTCAATCAGACCCTCGTCGTCCTCGTCATCGCCCTCGGTGAGCTCAATCTCGATATCGGACCAAGACGGATCGGGCTCACTTGTATTCAACTTGGGTGTGGCCTTGCTCTTCTTGGCATGACGGCGCGGCAGCAGCGTCGTCTTAGCGCGCTCAGCCTCCACGGCATCGGACACGTCGACAAACGGATCCTCGTCGTCATCGTCCAAAACCGGGTCCACATCATTGCCCATGACCGTGGTCACGGCCGCATCGGAGCCCTTTTGACGAAAAATGCTCAGGTGCGGACGGGCGATACCAGGCACCGACAGGGCCTCATCGTCACCCCACGGACTCGCGTTGACGTCGGCACGACGGCGCTCGGCAAAATCTGCCGCACGGTCGCGGGCAGAGCGCAAAACGCCGCCCACCGAAAAGCCAATGATGACCAAGCCCACGACGACAAGGCCCAGCAGGACTACCATCGCGATAGGCTTACCCAGGGCATTTTGCAGCGCACTCGCAATAAACGCACCGATGTAGCCACCCGAGGCGGACAGATTTTGCGGCGTGAACATAAGGTCGCACGAGTCGCTCGTACCCGGCACCATCAACGAAAGAATGGAGACGACGGCAATAAAGACCACGGCGCCGCCCGCAACAGAGCGCGCGTTGAGCGGCGAGTCCTCGCCTAAAAAGAGCGTGGCGGCAAACAGCAAAATGACGATCGGCAGCACGTAGGCGCCCAGACCAAAGCCCAAGTGGTAGAAACCGGCAACCGCAGCCGTAACGGGCGCAGTCGCCGGCGAAATCACGGCAATAAAGGACGCAATCGCCAAAACGGCAATGACCACGCCGGCGATATCGCGGTTGGCCGAGGGCTCGACCAAGGGCTCGAAATCATCGAACTCGGACTCGTGGCCCTTATTGGCACGCAGATGGGAACCGGCACCCTTAGCAGATGCCGGTTGGTTGTTGGCCTTATTGCCTTTGGCGTTTTGTGCAGATCCGCGCGCCAAACTAAACCTCCATGACGACCGGGATGATCATCGGACGAGTGCGCGTACGGCTCCAGATAAAGTTGGAGAGCGAGTCGCGCACGGCCTTGCGAATGGCATCGGAACCGCTGCTCGTAAAGCTGAACTTGCCCTTCTCGATCGTCTTCATAATGGACGCGGAGGCATCCTCGGAGAACTGGTCGTCGATGGCAAACGAGACGCCGCGGCCCGAGAACTCGATGGCCTCGATCTTCTTGTGCTTGAGCGAGACGATGGCAACAGCGGTAACCATACCGTCGTTGGCGAGCTTCTGGCGATCGCGCAAGACGATGGGGTCGGTATCGCCGATACGCAGGCCGTCGACGTAGACGACGCCGGACTCGACGGGCGTACCGCGCTTGACGATACCGCCGCGCATCTCGAGCGTGTCGCCGTTATCGAGGATAAAGATATGATCGTCCTTGAGACCCATCTTGCGGGCCAGCTGGGCATGGGCGCGCAGGTGCACGGCCTCGCCGTGAACCGGCATAAAGTACGTGGGCTTGGCCATGGCCATCAGGAGCTTGAGCTCCTCCTGGCTGCCGTGACCGGAGACGTGAACGAGAGCGCGGTTCTTATCCCACACGTCGCAGCCGAGCTTGGCCAGGCTGTTGACGACCTGCTGGACGGCCTTCTCGTTGCCGGGAACAGGAGTTGCCGAGAGGATAACGGTATCGCCCTCGTGGATGGAGAGCGTCTTGTGCTCGCCATTGGCCATGCGGGACAGGGCCGACAGCGGCTCGCCCTGCGAACCGGTGCACATGACGACAATCTTGTCGTCGGGCAGGTTATCAATGTCAAAGGCATCGATGATATCGGCATCATCGATGTTGAGATAACCGAGCTCGCGCGCCACGCGGGTGTTCGTGAGCATGGAACGACCGGTCACAACGACCTTACGGCCGCACTTGCGGGCGGCATCGCAGATCTGCTGCAAACGATGGATGTGGCTC
>OAUW01000576.1_pt1 | contig 19473 bp, 10 predicted proteins | sample 1495241 | NCBI WGS metagenome assembly OAUW01 (sample SAMEA2580063, study PRJEB22360) | human gut metagenome | biome: human gut; feature: human-associated habitat; material: faeces | place: Denmark | collected 2008/2010
GGCGTATCTTTCCGAAGGCGGATATATCATTGCTGATAATACTTTGTGGGACGGGCATGTGCTTGAACAGCCTCGCAATACGGACGCTCAAACAATTGGTATTAAAGCCTTTAATGATTTGGTAGCACAAGATGTGCGAGTGGAAAAAGTAATACTTCCTTTGCGTGACGGATTAACGATCATAAGGAAGAAAATAGTAAGTAGTAAATCGTAAAACAGTAAATAACTTTATGGAAACAACCAGACAGAATAAGATATCTCGCCTGTTGCAGAAAGAGCTAAGTGAGATATTCCTGCTTCAAACAAAGTCCATGCCGGGTACATTGGTCTCTGTTAGCGCAGTTCGTATCAGTCCTGATATGAGTATTGCCCGTGTCTACCTTAGTGTTTTTCCTTCAGAGAAAGCAGAAGAGATGGTGAAGAATATCAATAACAATATGAAATCCATTCGTTATGAGCTTGGGACTCGTGTACGTCACCAGCTACGTATCATTCCTGAACTGAAATTCTTCGTGGATGATTCATTGGATTATATTGAGAAAATAGATTCATTGCTGAAGTGAAATAATTCATTGCAGAGGTGAACTTCCCTTTTTATATAGCCAGGCGTTATCTTTTTTCAAAGAAAAAGCATAATGCTATTAATATCATATCCGGCATTTCCGTATGTGGAGTGGCTCTTGCTACGCTTGCTTTGGTTTGCACTCTTTCTGTTTTTAATGGTTTTCAGGATATGGTGGCCAGCTTTTTTACGGCTTTTGATCCGCAGTTGAAAATTACGGTCCGTGAAGGAAAGGTTTTTGATGCACAAGATGAACGGATTCGTGCCGTTTGTGCGCTTCCTGAAGTGGAGGTGTTTACAGAGACGCTCGAAGAGAATGCAATGGTGCAATACAAGGACCGTCAGGCTATGGTTGTACTAAAAGGGGTGGAGGATAATTTTGAAGAACTGACGGCCATAGACAGCATACTTTATGGCGCGGGAGAATTCGTTCTTCATGATTCGATCGTGAATTATGGCGTCATGGGAGTGGAATTGGTTGCGACTTTGGGAACTGGTTTGGAGTTTGTCGATCCTCTTCAGATATATCTTCCCAAACGAAATGCCAAAGTGAATATGGCAAATCCCGGCGCTTCTTTTAACCGCGATTATCTGTATTCTCCAGGTGTCGTATTTGTGGTGAATCAGCAAGAATATGATGGAAAATATATTTTGACTTCTCTTGATTTTCTTCGTCAGCTTCTGGATTATACAACAGAAGTCTCTGCGATGGAATTGAAATTGAAACCTAATGTAAATACTTCATCGGTACAATCTAAAATAGAAAACATACTAGGTGATGATTTTGTTGTTCAGAATCGTTATCAGCAACAGGCAGATATTTTCCGTATTATGGAGATAGAGAAACTAATCTCTTATTTGTTCCTCACTTTTATTTTAATGATAGCCTGTTTTAATGTGATAGGCTCTCTTTCTATGTTGATCTTGGATAAGAAGGATGATGTAGTAACTTTGCGGAGTCTTGGAGCTAGTGATAAACTCATCTCCCGAATATTCCTCTTTGAAGGACGTCTCATTTCTCTTTCTGGCGCTATTTCCGGTATTGTCCTGGGCTTAATCCTATGTTTTATACAACAGAAATTCGGTATAATTTCATTGGGGGGCGGTGGTGGTACTTTTGTTGTAGATGCCTATCCTGTCAGCGTTCACGCTTGGGATGTCGTATTAATCTTTATCACAGTTTTAGCCGTTGGTTTTCTCTCCGTATGGTATCCTGTACGTTATCTAAGTAAGAGACTTTTATAGCTAAATGGTAATGTTTTTATTATAGCCATTTTTCTATAATTGATAACTTTTAATTCCTTTTTATGGTGTTTTATTTTCGTAATTGATACGATACTGCTATATTTGGCTCAATTTTGTTAATTGGAAATAATCTATAAATACTTCTGTGAAACTTGAGAATAATGAAATATGTAGAATAGTAGACGGCGATGAAATTGCTTTCAATCGTTTTATGGAGCATTATTCTTCGCGTTTATATCACTATACATTTGCGCTACTTGGCCAGAAGGAGTCAGCTGAAGAGATTGTGAGTGATGTTTTTTTTGAAGTTTGGAAAAATAGAAAAAGTCTGGCTGAAATTGGCAATATGAATGCTTGGATCCAGACAATCACCTATCGAAAAGCGATTTCTTTTTTGCGGAAGGAAACTGGAAAGTATGAATTGTCATTTGATGATATCGAAGATTTTATTTTTGAGCCGGTTCAATCTCCAGCCGAGGAGATGATTAGTAAGGAAGAAATGGCTAAAATTAATGACGCCATTCAACAACTTCCTCCCAAGTGTAAACATGTCTTTTTCTTAGCAAAAATAGACGGGCTTCCTTATAAAGATATTGCAGATATGTTGAACATATCAGTGAAGACTATCAATAACCATATTGCTTTTGCGTTAGATGAAATTGCTAAAAGATTGAATATGAAATCTCGCAAGAGCTAAGTTTTTTACTCTCCTGCTTATTAATGCCTTATTTTTTCACATAGCTAACTCCACTTTTATTCTTTTTACCCGAAAAATGAAAAAAAATCATTTTTGACTGGGAGATTTTTTTTTTAGTTGCGTCTTTATCTATAGAACAACATTAAAATAGGATTATGAGCTTGAAAGAATACCATCGTCTCGCAGATTTATTTAGTAAATTGAATTCTCAAGAAAATATTGAGGATGATTTTACTTCTATGCCTGATGCTGAGAAGTTGAAATTCTTTTGGGAAAATTGTGTGCAGGAAAAGATTGATTCATCTTCTATCATAGAGAAGACTCAACGAAAGATGCGAAAAGATGCTATGAAGCGCAGAAAGAAATATTTCTTAGTTGCTTCAGCTTCTATTGCTGCTTCCTTTTTGATTTGCATTTCAACTATTTATTTTTTTAATCAGAATGGAAGTGTTAATTTAGACTTCCAGGCTATTGCTGAAGAAATGGATAGCCAATCTGTTGAGGAAGTGACTCTTATTACTTCCAAGGAACAGCTTAATTTGGATGAAGATGTTTTCATTAAGTATTCGAAAGAGGGGAAAGTTGCTGTCAATTCACAAGTGATAAAAGAGAAAGAAGAGAAAACCAAAGAGGAACAAGAATATAATCAGTTGCTTGTTCCTGCGGGGAAAAGGGCTAGAGTAGAATTGTCTGATGGGACTCGGCTGGTCGTTAATTCCCAGTCAAAAGTGATTTATCCTCGTTGTTTTAAAGGAGACATTCGTAAAATCTATGCCCAAGGAGAAGTTTTCCTGGAAGTTGCGCATGATAAGAAACATCCTTTTATAGTGGAGTCTGATGATTTTAAACTGCAAGTGTTAGGAACGAAGTTCAATATCTCGAATTATAAAGGAGGAACAACTAATATTGTATTGGTGGAAGGTGCGGTAGAAGTTACTGATAAGAATGAAAAGAAAGCACGTTTGAATCCTAATGATCTGTTGAATATAGCAAATGGTACAATTGCTTATCAGAAGCAAGTTGATGTAGCAGAGTATATTAGTTGGGTAGAGGGGATCATGTTATTGAATGGTAATGATTTGTCGCAGATCATTCAAAGACTAAGCATCTACTATGGTATATCTATTCAATGTGAGCCAATTATTGGTAAAGAAAAAGTGTATGGGAAATTAGATTTGAAAGATGATATAGACGAGGTGATTGAATGTATTCAGCAAACCCTGCCATTCACGATCGAAAAAAGTGATACTAGTATATATTTAAATAAATAATTTTTTTAATTAATCTTTTAATATGTTTGCCTATGAAGAACAGACTGCCATTATGACAAAAAAAATCGGATAAATATTGCCGTATTTACCCGATAGTAATTCCCTAGTTAAATCAATAAATCCAAAATTGTTAACCTAAAAAGAAATTTTTATGGTAAAGAAAACTATTTTTTTACACTTAAAGAAAAGACTTAAGCTTTTTTGCATTATAAACGTCTTTTTTATGATTCCATTCTCTTCATTCGGTACTAATTCTATTAGTTGGAATTCCGAAGAAGATTTATTCTCAGTACAGTATGAGAATGTTACAGTTAAAGATATTTTAGATTATATCGAAAAACACAGTAAGTATATTTTTATTTACTCTGCTAATGTTCAGAAAAATCTGAATAACAAAGTCTCCATTTCAGTTTCCAATAAGAAAATAGACGCTGTATTAAAAGAGTTGTTCTCAGAGACAGGACTGAATTATAAGATGTCGGGAAGACAAATTACTATTTCGGTGCCAGAAGCTCCTAAGGTACAGCAAACTACACAACAAAAGGGTATTAAGGTAACAGGTAACGTTTCAGATGAAAAAGGTGAGCCTTTGATTGGTGTAACAATCATTTTGAAAAATGATTCCACAGTGCATGCATTGACAGACATGAATGGTAATTATAGTATTATTGTTCCTGAAAGAAAATCTGTGCTTTCTTTCCGTTATATTGGTTTTGTTCCTAAAGAAGAGATAGTTAATAACCGGAAGGTTGTTAATGTACAAATGGTAGAAGATGTTGGTCAATTAGATGAGGTTGTAGTGGTTGCCTATGGCGCACAAAAGAAAGAGTCTGTTGTTGGTTCTATCACAACGATTGAACCTGCTAAGTTAAAGGTTTCTACTACTCGTTCAATAAGTAATAATCTGGCTGGTACAGTTGCCGGTGTATTAGCTGTGCAACGTTCTGGTGAACCGGGATATGATAATTCTTCTTTTTGGATTCGTGGTATTAGTACATTCCAGGATGCCGGACAAAACCCATTGGTTTTGATTGATGGTATAGAACGCGATTTGAATAATATTGATCCTGAAGAGATAGAATCTTTTTCTGTGTTGAAAGATGCTGCTGCAAGTGCTGTTTATGGAGTGCGGGGAGCTAATGGTGTTATTTTAATTAATACAAAACGCGGACAAGTTGGTAAACCTCGTGTGACTGTAAAGGCTGAATTTGCAGCTACACAGCCAGTTAAACTTCCCGAGTATTTGGGTGCGGCAGATTATATGCAGGTTTTGGATGATATCTTGATGGATACAGGACAACAGCCTAAATATACAGATCGTATTGCAAAAACTCGTGCAGGTTATGACCCTGATTTATATCCGGACGTGAATTGGATGGATGCAATCGCAAATGATTATGCTTCGAATCAGCGTGTAACAGTAGATATTTCTGGTGGTACAGAGACATTACGTTATTCTTTTGTTGCTGCTGCGTATAATGAACGTGGTATTTTGAAACGTGATAAAAGCTATGATTGGGATCCTACTATTAAATTGCAACGTTATAACGTTCGTTCTAATGTGGATTTGAAATTAAGTCCTACTACGCAATTACGTTTTAATATTGGTGGATATTTGCAAGATAGAAATTCTACAACGAAAGATGTATCTCAAATTTTCCAGAAAGCGTTCGTTGCTGTACCTCATGCTTTCCCTGCACAGTATTCCAGTGGACAGATACCGACAACAGAGGAGCCAAACGTTTGGGCATGGGCTACTCAAAGTGGATATAAAAGAAGAAGCGACAGTAAGATTGAAACACTGTTTTCTGTAGAACAAGATTTGAAATTCTTACTTCCGGGATTGAAAGTAAAAGGTACATTCTCATTTGACAGGTTTTCTTCAGGTACTGTTTCTCGTGGAAAGACACCGGATTATTATGTACCTGCTACAGGACGTGATGATGAAGGTAATTTGATTATAGCATCAAAATCCAATGGTACTAATTTCTTGGATTACTCAAAAAGCGGTGAATATGGAAATAAGAGCGTATATATGGAAGCTACTTTGTCTTATGACCGCACATTCGCTGAGAAACATTCCGTCGCTGCAATGTTATTGTTTAATCGTCGTAATTATGATGATGGAAGCAAGTTGCCTTACCGTAATCAGGGATTGGCAGGACGTGCATCTTATACCTATTCGGGTAAGTATGTAGGTGAATTTAATTTTGGCTATAATGGTTCTGAAAATTTTGCCAAAGGCAAGCGTTATGGCTTTTTCCCTTCAGGAGCAATTGGCTGGATTGTATCAGAAGAGGCATTTATGCAACCATTGCGTAAGGTCATATCTAAATTGAAATTGCGTGCGTCCTATGGTCAGGTAGGTAATGCTAATTTAGGTGGACGTCGTTTTGCATACCTTTCTACAATTACCGATGATTATGCTACATTAGACATGTATAAATGGGGATTGGATAGCAGTTATGGTTTGACTGGTATGGCGGAAGGTGAGTTTGCCGTACAAGATTTGACGTGGGAAATTGTAAATAAGATGAATTTGGGGGTTGAGCTAGGCTTCCTGAATGGTATGATTGATTTACAATTAGATTATTTCGATGAACGTCGTAAAGATATATTTATGCCACGTGAATCTGTTCCAATGACAGCTGGATTTATGAAGCAACCTTGGAAGAATTTTGGGAAAGTAACTAATCAGGGTGTAGAGGTTACTTTAAATGTTAATAAACAGTTTGGCAAAGACTTATTTGTCAGCTTAATGGGAACATTTACCTATGCTCATAATGAAATAACAGAAAAGGATGAACCTAGTGCAGTAGTTGGTACTAACCGTGCTGAAACAGGACATCCGGTAGGGCAATTAACTGGCTATATAGCAGAAGGTTTGTTTACGGCAGACGACTTTGAAGACGTAAGTACAGGTAAACTGAAAGAAGGAATTCCGACTCAAAGTTTTGTAGGTAAATTACGTCCGGGGGATATCAGATACAGGGATGTCAATGGTGATGGTAAAGTGGACGTATTTGATAAATCTCCAATCGGAGGAACAAAAGATCCGGAGATAGTATATGGCTTTGGAGTGAATATGAAATATAAGAATTTAGATTTTGGAGCTCTCTTTCAAGGAATAGGCCGTAGTTGGAATATATTAGGATCAAGCATTATTCCGGGTGCCAATAGAGGAGTGACAGGCAATATGTTTACTAATGCAAATGATCGTTGGACTGTAGACAACCCAAGTCAGAACGTATTTTATCCGCGTTTGGATGACGGTATAAATAGTAATAATAATCAACCATCTACATGGTGGCTGCGGAATATGAGTTTTTTACGTTTAAAAAACATTGAACTTGGTTATTCCTTACCAAAGAATTTGTGGAGAAATACTACAGTTATATCAGGCATTCGTCTTTTCGTAAGAGGAACAAATCTTTTGACATTCTCAAAATTTGATTTGTGGGATCCGGAAGTCGAAAATACTACAGGGGCTGCATACCCAATTATGAAATCGTTATCTGCAGGTTTTGAAATTAAATTCTAATAATAGCGCATATGAAAAATAGCATATTAAAATTTATAGTACTAAGTATTATTACGACATTTACTTTTTCTTCTTGTTCTGATTATCTGGATAAGCAACCGGATGACCAGTTGGATTTAGAATCAGTATTTGAGAATAAAAAGAATATGGAACGTTGGCTGGCATATATTTATCGCGGCCTGCCCGAATATTATACTTATGATGGTCCCGATGCCATAGCTGATGAACTGATTCCTTCAGTTGGTTGGGAAGCGCAAGGATTTAAAGCCATTCAATATCAAAAAGGTAACTGGACAGCAGACAATCCCGGGGTAATTGCTTATTGGAATACTTATCCCAAATATATTCGTTCTGCTTATTTGTTTATAAAACATGCTCACCCATTGGAGGCTGTACCGGCTGAAGAAGTAGACTTTATGAAAGCTGAATGCCGTTTCTTTATAGCTTATTATAATTCTATGATGGCTATAGCTTATGGTTCAGTTCCTATTATTCGCGAGGCTAGTGAAAGTACTTCGGCTGATGATCTGATGTTGAAACAAGAGCCGTTTTATAATGTAATTGATTGGGCAGATCAAGAAATGCTGGAAGCTTCAAAACAATTGCCTGCCACTCAAACTGAAGATAAGAAATATGGCCGTGTGACTTCTGTTGGATGTTTGGCAATGCGTGCTCGTATGTTATTATTTGCTGCTAGCGACTTGGTGAATGGTAATCCTGCATTGGCGAATATAAAAAACATTGATGGAACCCCTATCTTTAATTCTGCACATGATCCGGAACGATGGAAAAGAGCAGTAGATGCTTGTAAACTGGTTATCGATGAGGCGGAAGCCGCTGGCTATCATTTGCATTATGAATATTTGGATAACGGTGATATTGATCCTTTTCTTTCTTATCAGAATGCAGTGATGAAGAGATGGAACGAAGCTAACAGAGAATTACTGTTTGTTCGCACAATGGATTCCGGTGGATGGTATGATAAAAACTGTATTCCACGTGGTTTGGGTATTAATGGAGTGGGAGCGATCGGAATAACCCAATCTTTGGTTGATGCTTTTTTCATGAGAAACGGTCAAAGACCTATTATAGGTTATAATTCGGATGGTTCTCCTAAAGTTAACCCTGATGCTAATTATTCAGAGACAGGCTTTAGTACGCAAAAAGAGACCTATTCTACAAAGTGGCAGTATGGGTCTTCAGAAGGAGATCGTAATAAAGATGAAAATGTAGTTGTAGATGCCAATACCTATAAAATGTATTGTGACCGCGAGCCTCGTTTTTATATTTCAGTACTGCATAACGAACAATGGCATATTGGTGGTAAGAGAAATACAGATTTCTATATGGATGGTAAAGACGGTGGTCCTTCTCATGACGCTCCATGGAGCGGCTATCTGGTACGTAAGAGAGTAGATCCATCTGCAAATCCCAAAGAAGGTAGTGGAGATTATAAAAACCGTCATGGTGCATTATGTCGTTTAGCAGAGATCTATTTAAGTTATGCTGAGGCGTTGAATGAATATAGCATTGAGAAGGGCACTTATACTGCCAATCAAAAAGAGATTCTGAAATATGTCAATTTGATTCGTGAGCGTGCGGGTATTCCCGAATATAGTGTTTCAGCTGAAGAAGGCAAGATAACAGCCCCATCAGATCCTGTAGAAATGCGCGAGTTAATTCGTCAAGAAAGGCGTGTGGAATTGAATTGTGAATCTGGACTTCGTTTTAATGATCTGCGTCGCTGGAAATTAGCCGAGAAAGTATTGGATGGTGATTTTTATGGCATGAATGCTTATATTAAAGTATCCGATGCGGACTATAGAAATAAATATTATACTCGTACAGTATATCAGACACGTAAATTTATAAGCTATTGGTGGCCTATTCCACAGGACGATATTGATAAGAATTGGAATTTGGTACAAACTCCTGACTGGACCGTCGGAAACCAATAAATAGTTATAATATTAATATATTGAATATAGATATGAAAAACGGATATATATTTAAGAAGAACCTTTTACGGTTCTTCTTCCTGACACTTGCTTCGTGTTTCATAGTAGCATGCAATGATGATGACGATGCTACTAATTCGCTCGACAATCGTACAAGTTTAGTTCTTACTCCTTCTGATTATGAAATAGAACTCAAGGAAGATACCCCGGATGAGGTTGCATTGACGTTAAACTGGACGGAAGCTGACCCAATAGGCTCTGACTATTATATTTCCTATCTTTATAAAATGGATCTGGAAAATAACAGTTTTGGAACAAACACAATGATAAGGGAGTATATTGATGATGATTTTTCTAAAAGTTATACTCATAAAGAATTGCAGAGTTTATTGGTGTCAAAGTGGAAGCAGCAGCCTGGTGATTTAGTAAAGTTACAAGCCCGTATTATCGGTTCTGTAGAAGGACCTAAGTTTGTAAAACCGGAAGTTTCTACAGTTACTATAAAAGTAAAGATGTATTCTGAAAAGACTTTTGTAGCAGACCATCTTTATATGTCAGGCACAGCTGTTGATGGTGAAGATCTTGAAATCTTGCCAATGGAAAGTCAGCCGAAGCGTTATGTTTCCATTTGTGACTTGAAGGCAGGTAATCTTCACTTCCCGATTGTTTGGAAAGATGAAAATAAGATTAATGCCATCTCACCAGTTGCTGCAGAACAACAGATAACTGATGGAGCAATGGAAGCTAAAATTAAGGGGATAGATAATGCTGGATATTGGGTGATTCCTGAAGATGGGCAGTATCGTGTAGTGGTAGATTTTGAAACACGTACCGTTACTATAGGTTTGGCTAGTAATTTTATAGAAGCTGATAAAATCTATATTGCCGGAACTTGTGTTAGCGCAGATGTAGAGATGACTCGCACGATAGAAGATGAAAATCAATATGCGTTCCATGCAGAACTGCAACCAGGTACTATTTATTTCCCGATCTTGTTTAATGGACAGAAAGATATGGCTATTGCTCCGGAAGAATCAGGCGATTTTACAGATGGTACAGCAATGAATATCTCGACAATGAGTCCGGAAGCAGCTGCGCTTGGTTATCATTGGAATATTAAGATTGCGGGTGTCTATCGTATTGTGATTAACATAAATACTAAAAAAGTTACGATTTACTCCCCCGAAACAGATCCTAAACCAATGGTTGTTTCGTGGACATGGAACAATAATACGGTGACTACCACTATCGAAAGAGTCTTTATTTGGGGACCATACGATGGATGGGCTAAAGATGGCACTGGTGATACAGGATTCACTATGGCTCATTCTATGACACCTAGTTTGGCAAATCCTTATTTGTTTATATACAAAGGAGCGGAGTTACCCAGAAAGAACTCCATTAAAGACAAAGATGGAAATGCACATCCGGGTGGATTGAACTTTAAAGTCGGACCGCAAAGTGCAGGTTGCTATACCTTTGGCTCAACAGCAGATGCCATCAGAGGATCTTATGACGGTTGCCTTGATATTGCAGAGAGTGACTACAATCAGAAACAGACTGTAGTCGGAGGGCAATCTCACAACCGCTATGCCTTCTTTAGTGTACCTGTAGGAGTTAATTACATAGAATTAGATATTAAAGAACTGACAGTCTTCTTTGATAAGAGATAATCAAGCAGGATAAAATTAAGAGTGCTATATCAATCTCGTGATTTTTATATGAATAAAGAGAACAATGATATAGCACTCTTTAAAAAAAACAATTAGTAGTATGGTTATAAGAAAGATTAGTTATTATAGAGTAATTGTGTCTCTTTGTCTGTTTATGTTCCTTTTATCTCCTGTTTTCGGAGACGAGATTTCAGCCGTTTCATTTGATAAGGAACTACCGGAGAATAACATAGTTACGATTCAGCCTGATTCTTTGCGTATTCTTCATAACCCGCTTACAGGATGGGTGCTCTATGCAAGTATGGGAGTGGATGCTGCGGATTTTTGGGCACAGTATGACCATATGTATATTCCTGAACTGGGACACAATGTTAGTGTGACAGATTATGCTCATACGCTTTATATTCGCGCTAGTTGGACAGATTTTAATCCACAGGAAGATGTATATGGTTGGAAAATAGATTCTAATTTAAGAGCATATATTGAAGGAGCTTATCAGCGGAATATGCGTTTGGCATTTCGTGTTGTAGTTGACAGTCGTGATAAGAGAACAGAATTTACTCCTCAATTTGTAAAAGATGCCGGTGCAAAAGGATTTATGAATAAAGGTAAATGGTCACCTTATTCTGACGATTCAGTTTTTCAGAAGTACTATACTAAATTTGTGAAGGCCTTGGCTAAAGATTTCAACGATCCTTCGAAAGTTGAATTTATAGATGGATTCGGACTTGGGAAATGGGGAGAATATCATACAATGATTTATTCAACAGGTGATGATACTCCAAAGAAAGCAGTTTTTGATTGGGTGACAGATATATATTCTCAAGCTTTTGATAAAGTTCCAGTAGTAATTAACTACCATAGATGGATTGGTGCGGGAAAAGATTGGGTAGATGATGAACATTTTGCTGCTGACAGTGAAGAAATGTTGGAAGAAGCAATCAAGAAAGGATATTCATTGCGTCATGATGCATTTGGCATGACAACCTATTATGGCAGTTGGGAGCGTAGGTTCGCAAAAAAATATCGTAATATCTGCCCCATTATTATGGAAGGTGGCTGGATTGTCAAATCACATAGTTATTGGCAGGATCCTAGAGGATATCGCAAGGATTCACACGAGGACGTAAGACGCGGTGAGTTTGATGACAGCAAAGAGGCACATGTCAATATGATGGATTTCCGTTTTGGCGATACAGAGTCTTGGTTTAAAGATGCTTTTGATTTAGTACGCCGATTCCTTCGGGAAGGCGGGTATAGGCTCTACCCCAGTGAGATCTCTTTACCGTTAGAAGTCTCTAAAAAAACAACTCCGACTATTAAACATTGCTGGAACAATATGGGATGGGGGTACTGTCCTACTAATATTCCGCAATGGAATCAAAAATATAAAGTAGCTTTCGCTTTGCTCGATTCTGAAACGAATGAGGTGCGATATACATTTGTGGATACGAATACAGATTTATCCAAGTGGATAAAAGGAAGTCCCGCTGAATATGTATTTGAGCCGGATATGTCCAAAGTTGAAACGGGTACTTATGTTTGGGCTGTGGGCCTGGTTGACCGGAGTAATAAAGATCTCATAGGGCTGGACATTGCCGCCAAAGGGGATATATTGGATTCGGGCTGGTTAAAATTGTCGAAAGTAAGCATAAAAAAATAAGAGCTATAGGTATGAAGATTAATTTTCAAAATATGTGCAGTTTGAGAAAAATAAGTTGTGGGCTTATTTTTTCTATGGCTATATCATTAGTCGCTTGCGGCAGTGATAATGATGAAGAAGGAGGTGGTAATGGTGATGATGGTTTGGTAGAAGATACTTCTATTCCTGGAAACAGCATTGTCACGGTAAAGCAGAATCGAAATATCATTTTGCATAATCCTCTTTCCGGATGGGTATTATATGCGGGTATTGGTGATGGTTTATCTTCCACATTCTGGCAGGATTATGATAATTTTCCGTCATCGGAAGGCACTGTAAAGGTCTCTGATTATGCAAATACCTTATACCTTCGTGGTGCCTGGGCTGATTTTAATCCTGAAGAAGGAAAATATGCATGGAACTCCGATTGTGATACCCCTTCGGCTAAGCGACTGAAGATGTTGATAGAGGGAGCTAAGCAAAGAAATATGAAATTGGCCTTTACTTTTGTGGTGGATAGCCGTGATAAGCACTATAATTTTACTCCGAATTTTGTAAAAGAGGCTGGCGCGAAAGGATATGAAACACAAACAGGTTCAGTAAAAGTATGGTCTCCCTATCCGGATGATCCTATTTTCCAGAAATATTATGAGAAATTTATCAGGGCTTTGGCTAAGGATTTTAATGATCCCGACAAAGTACAGTTTGTAAGTGGTTCAGGATTTGGAAAATGGGGAGAGTATCATAGTGTATGGTACTATCAGGTGCGTGAGTTGGGAAAACCGGAGCTGCCGACTCGTGAGGCTGTTTTCGATTGGGTGACAGATTTATATTCTCAAGTATTTGATAAAGTTCCTGTGTTTGTAAATTATCATCGTTGGATAGGTACAAGTAAAGAATGGGATGGCAATAACTATGATAAAGATACTGAAAGATTAATAGGAAAAGCAGTAGCTAAAGGATATTCATTACGTCACGATGCGTTTGGTATGAAAACTTATTATTCTACTTGGGAACGCAATTTTATAGCCAAGTGGAAGTATCTCGTTCCTGTAGTAATGGAAGGTGGCTGGGTGAAAAATTCTCATGGAAACTCGATTCAGGGAGATGGATATGCCAATTATGCAGAAGTACGTCAGGGTGAGTTTGATGAGGCTAAAACAGCCTGCGTCAATATGATGGATTTACGCTATAATTCAGACTTTCGCAATGGAGAAACTTATTCATGGTTTAATGAAGCTTTCCAATTAGTTAAACAATTCTGTACAGAAGGAAGCTACCGTTTATTTCCGGACAGAATTTCTTTGCCTACAACTATCTCTAATGGTAAACAGATTGAAATAGCGCACCGTTGGAATAATTTTGGTTGGGGATATTGTCCGACGAATATTCCCCAGTGGAAGAATAAATATAAAGTGGCTTTTGCTTTATTGGACATCAAGAATGATAAACCGAAGTATGTATTTGTTGATGGAGAACCGGAAGCTTGTGATTGGGTGAAAGGTACGGCTAAATCATATACGTTTACAACCCGGGTTGAAGGCGTGGAGGCAGGTAAATACATGTGGGCTGTTGGTATTGTTGACACGGCAAAGCAGAATGAGATTGGAATTCACCTTGCTGTGAAGAACAATGTAACATCTGCCGGATGGTTGAAATTATTTGAAGTTACCGCTCGGTAAGTCATAGTCAATTGCTACGAGATACATTAATTGTTGGAAATGAATGTATTGGCAGGTCATAGTTCTCCGGTTCGTTGGGCATATATCTCCAATGAACTGATTGTAAGTATCTGGTACTTAGCTAAATGATAAGTGCATGGAATGGCTGGAATAAGTATCTGCTTACGTATTGCCTGATATACATCTGAAAACTAGAAATAATAATTAACTGACGAAAACATTGATGAGAAAAAAAGTTTTGATTTTGGGATTGTGCCTATTGGGAGTCACACATTCTCTTTCGTCAAAAGATAAAAAGAGTATTCCTTTGTATAAGGATGCCAAAGCTCCAATTGAAAAACGTATTGATGATTTAATATCGCGTATGACATTGGAGGAAAAGGTTTTGCAGCTAAACCAATATACATTGGGACGAAATAACAATGTGAATAATGTTGGCGAAGAAGTGAAAAAAGTACCGTCAGAGATTGGTTCTTTGATTTACTTTGATATAAATCCAGAGTTGCGTAATAGTATGCAGAAAAAAGCGATGGAAGAATCTCGTTTGGGCATTCCCATCATTTTTGGCTACGATGCTATTCATGGTTTTCGCACCATATATCCTATTTCGTTGGGGCAGGCCTGTTCATGGAATCCGGGATTGGTAGAACAGGCATGTGCGGTATCTGCACAAGAAGCCCGCATGTCTGGGGTTGATTGGACTTTTTCTCCCATGATCGACGTGGCACGTGATCCTCGATGGGGACGTGTAGCCGAAGGATATGGTGAAGATCCTTATACAAATGGAGTGTTTGCCGCTGCTTCGGTGCGTGGGTATCAGGGAGATGATATGTCAGCAGAGAACCGTATGGCTGCTTGTCTGAAACACTATGTAGCCCCCCAGTCTTCGGAGGCTGGGCGAGATTATGTTTATACCGAAATTTCAGCTCAAACTCTTTGGGATACTTATCTACTGCCCTATGAGATGGGAGTGAAAGCTGGTGCGGCCACTTTGATGAGTTCTTTCAATGACATCAGTGGAGTACCCGGGTCAGCTAATCCTTATATCATGACCGAGATATTAAAGAAACGCTGGAAACATGACGGGTTCATTGTGTCTGACTGGGGGGCTGTGGAACAGTTAAAGAATCAGGGATTAGCCGCTACAAAGAAAGATGCTGCTCGGTATGCTTTTAATGCGGGGCTTGAAATGGATATGATGTCTCATGCCTACGATCGTCATCTGAAAGAGCTTGTAGAGGAAGGTAAGGTAACAATGGCACAAGTTGACGAATCAGTCCGTCGAGTATTGCGTGTAAAATTCCGTCTGGGTTTGTTCGAACGTCCTTATACTCCGGTTACTAATGAGAAGGATCGTTTTTTCCGTCCGCAAAGTATGGCTGTGGCCGCTCAACTGGCAGCAGAATCAATGGTGTTGTTGAAAAATGACAATCAGATATTACCACTTACAAACAAAAAAAAGATTGCCGTAGTAGGTCCAATGGCAAAAAATGGTTGGGACTTATTGGGTTCCTGGTGCGGACATGGAAAAGATACGGATGTGGAAATGCTCTATGATGGGTTGACTGCCGAGTTTGGAGGAGACGCCGAATTACGTTATGCAATGGGATGCAAACCGCAGGGCAATGACCGTTCAGGTTTTGCTGGCGCATTGGACGTTGCTCGTTGGTCTGATGTAGTCATTGTTTGTTTGGGCGAGATGCTTACCTGGAGTGGTGAGAATGCTTCCCGTTCTACGATTGCTTTGCCACAGATTCAGGAAGAATTGGTGAAAGAACTAAAGGAGGCTGGTAAACCTGTTATATTGGTGCTTTCTAATGGACGTCCCTTGGAGTTAAATCGCATGGAACCTCTTTGTGATGCTATATTGGAGATATGGCAACCGGGAATAAATGGTGCGCGTTCAATGGCAGGAATTTTATCCGGACGTATCAACCCTTCCGGTAAACTAGCCATGACGTTCCCTTACTCCACAGGACAAATTCCTATTTATTATAATCGCCGCAAGAGCGGACGCGGACATCAGGGATTTTATAAAGATATAACAAGCGATCCGTTATATCCGTTCGGGCATGGATTAAGTTATACCGAATTTAAGTATGGCACTGTTACCCCTTCTGCTACTAAAGTGAAGCGCGGCGATAAACTGTCGGCAGAAGTGACTGTCACCAACACCGGTTCTCGCGACGGAGCAGAGACTGTTCATTGGTTTATCTCCGATCCTTATTGCTCTATCACCCGTCCGGTGAAAGAACTGAAACACTTTGAGAAACAACTTATCAAAGCCGGCGAAACGAAGACTTTCCGTTTCGACATCGACCTGGAACGTGATTTCGGTTTTGTCAATGAGGATGGTAAACGCTTCCTTGAAGCCGGCGAATATCATATTCTGGTACAAGGACAGACCATTAAAATAGAACTGATAGACTAAAAATGTAAAGAACAAAAGTGTGTGAAGAGCTGATAGCTAAGTTGGTTTTTTACACATGCTATATTAACACAGAATCACCATGAAAAAGAAAATAGGAGGCATAGGTTTATGTATGCTTGCATGGAGCATATTAACCTGTGCACAAACAATCACTCCCCAAGCCGAACAACGTGCGAAGGACATTGTATCAAAAATGACTTTGCAAGAGAAAATAGAGTATATCTCCGGATATACCAGTTTTTCTCTGCGTGCCATTCCCCGTTTGGGAATACCTGAAATCAAGTTGGCTGACGGGCCGCAGGGAATTCGTAATCATGCTCCCAAGAGCACTTTATATCCTTCCGGAATACTTTCCGCTTCTACTTGGAACCGGGAATTACTTTATAAGTTAGGGCAAGGCTTGGGACAGGATGCCAAGGCAAGAGGAGTTAATATCCTGTTGGGTCCGGGCGTGAATATCTATCGTGCTCCGTTGTGCGGCCGTAACTTTGAATACTTCGGTGAAGACCCTTACTTGACAGGTGAAACGGCGAAACAATATATCCTGGGAGTACAATCGGAAGGAGTCATTGCTACAATCAAACACTTTGCTGCCAACAACCAGGAATGGAGCCGCCACCATGCCAGCTCTGACATAGACGAGCGTACTTTGCAGGAAATCTATTTCCCGGCTTTCCGGAAAGCAGTACAGGAAGCCAATGTCGGCGCCGTAATGAACAGCTACAATCTGTTGAACGGTGTCCATGCCACCGAACATAAATGGTTGAATATTGATGTCTTGCGCAATCTTTGGGGCTTCAAAGGTATTCTGATGTCGGACTGGACTTCTGTATATTCCGCCGTAGGCGCTGCTAACGCCGGACTTGACCTCGAAATGCCGAAAGGACGTTTTATGAATTTGGAGAATCTGTTGCCTGCTATCAAGACTGGCACAGTGACAGAAGAAACCATCAACCTGAAAGTACAACACATCCTGCAAACTCTGATTGCTTATGGTATGCTGGATAAGGAACAGAAAGACAGCAACATCGCAGAGGATAATCCTTTCTCCCGCCAGACAGCTTTAGAACTGGCGCGCGAGGGTGTAGTCCTGTTGAAGAATGAAGGAAACTTGCTCCCACTGAAAGGAAAGACAGCCGTAATGGGGCCTAATGCAAATTTGATTCCTACCGGTGGCGGCAGTGGTTTTGTCACTCCTTTTTCTACCGTCTCAGTGGCTCAAGGCTTGAAAGAATTGAAGAAAAAGAATCTGTTACTATTGACGGATGATGTGATTTATGAAGATATTGTCCATGAGTTTTATACTGATGCTAATCGTCAGATGAAAGGCTTCAAAGCTGAATACTTTAAAAACAAGACCCTTTCGGGCCAGCCTGAAGTAATACGCACGGAATCCTCTGTTGATTATGACTGGGGATATGGAGCACCTTTGGACGGCTTTCCGACAGATGGATTCTCTGTCCGTTGGACAGCCTGCTACATGCCACAAACTGACGGTCAGTTGAAACTTCATATCGGTGGTGATGACGGTTATCGTCTGTTTGTGAATGACAAGCATATTACAGGAGATTGGGGAAACCATTCATACTCTAGCCGTGAAGTTGAACTGCCGGTTGAGGGTGGTAAGGAGTACCGTTTCCGGATTGAATTCTTTGATAATATTTCTTCGGCCATCATTCGTTTTAATGCTTATAGCCTTAATGAGGCGAAACTTCGTCAAGGATTGGCAAAGGTGGATAATGTTGTGTTCTGCACAGGTTTCAATAGTAATACCGAAGGCGAAGGCTTTGACCGTCCGTTTGCCTTGCTTCGCTATCAGGAATTGTTTATCAAGAAGATTGCGTCCATGCATCCCAATGTTGTGGTTGTACTGAACGCCGGTGGCGGTGTGGATTTCACCAACTGGTATGATGCCGCAAAAGCGATTCTTATGGCCTGGTATCCGGGACAGGAAGGCGGTCAGGCAATTGCTGAAATCCTGACCGGTAAGATTTCTCCAAGTGGAAAGCTACCGATTTCTATCGAGCGGAAATGGGAAGATAATCCGGTGCACGGGAGTTATTACGAGAACTTAAAGGCGGAGATTAAGCGTGTAGACTATTCCGAAGGTGTCTTTGTCGGTTATCGTGGATACGACCGTTCGGGAAAAGAACCTTTCTATCCGTTTGGCTACGGTTTGTCCTATACTACTTTCGTTTATAGTAATATGGCTGCGGAGAAAACGGGTGAGCATCAGGTTACCGTTAGCTTTGATATAGAGAATACAGGTAAGATGGATGCTTCGGAAGTGGCACAGGTGTATGTGCATGATATACAGTCTTCTGTTCCCCGTCCGTTGAAAGAACTGAAAGGATATGAAAAGGTATTCTTGAAGAAAGGGGAGAAGAAGCGGGTTTCTGTTGTGCTGGATGAGGATGCGTTCTCTTTTTACGATATGAATCAACACCGCTTTGTAGTGGAAAAAGGAGACTTTGAGATCTTAGTCGGGCCTGCTTCCAGTCAATTGCCTTTAAAGGCTACAGTTGAACTGTAATGACCGAATGATAAACAAATAAATATAGAATGAAAAAAACACTTTTATTGGGAGCGTCTCTGTTATGTTCCGTTTTTATAATGGCAACAGAGATTCCTTTTCAAAAAGCAGAAATAAAGTCTATCATGCGAAAGGTGGCGGATTGGCAGATTGCCAATCCACACCCTGCTCCTGAACATGACGACTTGAACTGGCCGCAAGGCGCTCTTTATGTCGGCATGGTGGATTGGGCGGAATT
>OAUW01000577.1_pt1 | contig 19448 bp, 8 predicted proteins | sample 1495241 | NCBI WGS metagenome assembly OAUW01 (sample SAMEA2580063, study PRJEB22360) | human gut metagenome | biome: human gut; feature: human-associated habitat; material: faeces | place: Denmark | collected 2008/2010
AAATATGTTCTGATTATCAGACACATAGCTGTAAGAGTAGTTCTGAAGGAACTAATGAAACGGAATTACTTGATTTTCAATAAACTTTAAAAAATCACAGCTATGTTAAAACGACTAAAATCAGTCAGTATGTTGCTGTTCCTAATGGGTGCCTCTACCGGAGCAGCATACGCGGTCGCCAATCCCGGCGTTACCGACGTGAAAATCACACAACAAAGTGGTACATGTACAGGAGTTGTCAAGGATGCTACGGGTGAAACTGTCATTGGTGCATCTGTAGTAGTGAAAGGTACGACTAATGGTACTATTACCGGACTTGACGGTGACTTTTCTTTGTCAAATGTAAAAAAAGGAGATATCATTCAGATCTCTTTTGTGGGATATCAGACACAGGAAGTTAAATGGACCGGACAGCCTATTGATGTAACTTTAAAAGATGACACGCAACAGTTAGGTGAAGTTGTGGTAACAGCTTTGGGATTGAAGCGTGAAGAAAAAGCTTTGGGATATGCAGTTACTGAAGTGAAGGGAGATGAATTAAAAGCTGCCAATACCATTTCTCCGGTAGCCGCATTGCAAGGTAAAGTAGCTGGTGTTGAAATCTCAGGCTCAGATGGTGGTTTATTTGGTGGTACCAAGATACAGATTCGTGGAGCTTCAACCTTAAGTTCCAACAACCAGCCTATCTATGTGGTGGATGGAGTGATTTTAGATAACGGTGTATCTGGTAATACGACAGCAGACTGGGATGCAGGTGCCAACAACGCCAGCGATTATGGTAATGAGTTGAAAAACTTAAATCCTGATGATTTTGAAACTGTATCAGTATTGAAAGGTGCGGCAGCAACAGCATTGTATGGTTCTCGTGGTTTGAATGGTGCGGTTGTAATTACTACCAAATCCGGTAAAGGTACGCAAGGACTGGGTATTAGCGTTTCTCAAACATTTGGTATTGACCATGCTTTCAAGACTCCGGATATTCAAACTTTATATGGTCCTGGATATATGCCGGGACAATCTGATGCCGACCAAAATGGAAGTATATGGGATGCACATCAGTTTACGGTAAATCAGAATGGAGAACATACATTAGTAGGGGTACCCAACTTTGGTTTTGGACCTAAATATGATGGCTCTCAAATCCGCAATTATGATGGTACATGGACTACCTATTCTCCACGTAAAAATAATATGCTGGATTTATATAAATTAGGGTTCAATACAAATACGAATGTTTCTATTCGCGGTGGTAATGAAAAAACATCATTTTATACATCTTTATCTTATAAAAATGCCAAATCAACAACAGAAAACAATACTTTTGAGCGTTACTCCATGTTGTTGAAAGCTAGCCATAAGTTGAACGATTGGGTGGACGTTGCCGCTTCTTTTAGCTTTGCCAACTCAAAACCGCGTAATGCACAACTGAATGCGGGTGAATTATTTGTCAATGCAAATACCAATGTGATTAACCCGCTATTTGATGTAGATTATTTCCGGAACAAATATTTAGGTGAGCATGGTGGTATCGCTAGTACCAGCTATGGTGACCAATATGGTTCGGTTCCTTCCAGCGCTAAAAATTATTTCTTCAAAGTAGATAATTATGATTATGTGCGGAAGGAAACTGTTATTCGTCCTACATTTGAAGTAAATGTAAAGATGACAGATTGGCTGAAATTTAAAGCAGACGCTAATATGAACCGTTATTATACTTCAATAGAAGATAAGCAATTAGGTTCTGGTTATGCAAACGAAGGAGGGTATTATGGTATTACGCAAGATATAAAAGAACAATTTACCGTAGGGGGAACTTTTACTGCCAGCAAGCAGATAAAAGATTTTTCACTCGGTGGATTCGCACGATTTGAGTATTACAACACCTCTTCCAAACATTCAAAAGTATCAACTGACGGAGGAATGGTGGTGCCTGGAGAATGGTTCGTGGAGAACTCAAAAAAGACTAAAAAGAGCGAAGCGACAATATCGGGTAGCAAAAGAATTATTTCTACCATTTTTGCTTTAAATTTAGGATGGAAGAATCAAGTCTATTTGGATGTTACAGGACGTAATGACTGGTCTTCTGCATTGGTATATGCCAATCGTACAGGTAATCACTCATACTTCTATCCTTCCGTATCAGGTTCATGGTTGATTAATGAAACTTTCCGTGAAAGTATGCCTTCATGGATTAACTTGGCAAAACTTCGTGCATCATGGGCACAAGTAGGTAATGATACAGACCCATATACAGTCAATCAGACGTATTCTTTTGCCACAATGGAAATGTATGACGGCAATATCTATACCAATGAATTGGACAAACTGATGAAGATTGCTGACCTTAAACCGGAACGTAAGAATTCATGGGAAATAGGTTTGGATTTCCGTACTTTTAATAATCGTTTGAATTTGGATTTCACTTATTATAAGGAAAATACCACAGACCAGATTATGAAAATCAATGTTCCTGCTATTTCCGGTGTTACCCAACAGTTGGTAAATGCTGGTAATATCCAAAACTCAGGTATTGAAATCGCATTAAATACCACTCCTATCAAAACTAAAGACTGGCAGTGGGATCTGGACTTCACTTATACACGAAACAGAAGTAAAATTGTATCCTTGCATCCTAATGTTGCCAACTATATTGAATTGTCCGGTTATGTAAACGCATACGACTATCATATCGGCTCTGTAGCAAAAGTCGGTGAGTCTTATGGTGTGTTGATGTCAGATGTCACTCAGGCACGTAATGAAAACGGTGTACCTTTGTTGGAGTGGGATGACAGTTGGAGAGGCGCATATAGAGCACAAAGCAAAACAGCGGAAGTAGTAGGTAACATGACACCGGATTTTCTGGGATCTGTAGCAACAACATTAACTTGGAAAGATTTAAGTTTGAATATTGGACTGGATATGCGTTTTGGAGGTTTGGTGGCATCTTACTGTAACTTATACGGAACTCAGGCCGGTTGGACGGAAAGCTCTTTGCAATACCGTGATCCGGAACATGGAGGTATGACTTGGACTAGTCAATATGCCGATTCTAAAGGTATTCAATATACTGATGGTATGATTCCGGAAGGTGTTTTTAAAGAAGGAACAATTGCGACCTTGGTGGATGGAACAAAAATGGATGTCAGCGGTCTGTCTTACGCACAGTTGGTACAGGAAGGAAAACTGGAGCCCACTCATGCCGGTTCATGGTATGGAAATAATTATGCATGGGGAGCACAGACAATTGATGACATTTGGGTACACAAGTTGAGTTATATCGCTTTGCGTAATATTACTGTAAATTATCGTTTGCCTAATAGCATCAGTCATAAATTGGGTGCAAAAGGGTTGAACCTATCATTCAGTGCACGTAATTTGGGATATCTGTATAATTCATTACCTAATAATCTAAATCCGGAATCTGTACGTTCTAATTCAGCTTCAGAGTTCCGTATTCGTGGTTTCGAACCTTATACAGCAAGTTACATATTTACAATTAATGCCAATTTCTAATTGTTAACTTTAAAAGAATTATCAACAATGAAATATAGAACTTTAGCAGCCGCACTGCTTTTAGGAAGTGTAATGTTCACTTCCTGTGTAGATGAATTTTCTGAATTAAATTCAGATCCGTCTACTATTACAAAGCCTGATATCCGTTTCCTGTTCACTAAATGTGAAGCTTCCTTCCAACCGGGAGATTATGCACAATGGTTTGGAGGATTTAATGACCTTTCTACCTGGTCGCAAACAACAGTTTCATCAGGAGGTAATACAACTCGTTCAAATCGTCCGACTGATGAAGCCAATGGTTGTGGTTATGAAGTAAACGAAGTGCTTCGTTATGCTAATGAGATTCGATATCAAATCAGCCTGTTGCCTGAAGAGGAAAAAGCGACTTATGAATACATCCAATATCTTTGTAATCCTTTGTTGGTTTACTTAAGTATCCAAGATGCTGACCTATATGGATCACGTCAATATACAGAAGCAGAACAAGCCAGATATACCAATCCTCCTTTGTTATTGCCTAAATATGACACTCAAGAGGAACTTTTGGAAGTATGGCTGAAAGAACTGGACCAGACTATTAATTATCTGAGCAGTAATGAAATCAAAGATGTTTTGAATAATCAGGACTTTATTTATAAAGGTGATTTGAAAAAATGGGGCAAACTGGCCAATTCTTTGAAATTGAAAATTGCAGCCCGTTTGATAAACAAAGATCGGAACCGCGCTTTTGAAATAGTAAAACAGGTAGCAGAAAGTCCTGTTGGCTTAATTGCTACTACGGATGATGATTTTGTATATAACAAGGGTAAGTTCGATAACAATTGGAATAATGATTTTTCTGTAGGAGTAGGTACGCAACATCTTATAGACTTTTTAGTAAACAACAAAGATCCGCGTTTGCTTTATTTCTTCCAAAAGAATGACTATAATTCTAATGTTGTACAGGCTTATTTTGATCAAAAAAGAGAAATGCCGGATTTTGTAGAGAAGAATGTAATTTCTGAGGTTAAAGACGGAAAGAAAGTCTTTAAAGAATGGGGGGGGCCAGGTGAACCTTGGGTACGTTATTATGGCCTTCCTGTGGAAATAGGTGCAGGGCAGATGGACAAATACGAGGATTATTTTGATCCCACAGGACAATTGTTTGTCTTGTACTCGGCAGCTGGTGCCAAGAAAAGCTATTATCCGTGTACTTACCGGAATCAAGAAATGGTAAAAGGTCTGTTGACATATACTTATCCGGATGCCCCGGATGTTACTCCGGTTCAAGACACTCAACAATATGGTTGGTATGGACTGTATTTTTCGGCAGCGGAAACCAATTTCTTCTTGGCTGAATTCACCCTGTTGGGAGCCACTTGGAATGGACAAAAAAGTGCCCAAGAGTATTTTACAGATGGTATCACTGCTTCAGTAAAAGGATATGATTATGTTGCCAGTCAGAATCATATACCTTATTATGACAGTCCCTACGTAAATGATCCTCATGATGTATCTATTAAGCTGCAAGATGAATGGCTGACAGAACTGCTTAAGAAAGAGGCTTATATTTTAAGTGGAGATAAAGTTTCTGATCTGGAGAAAGTGTATATCCAAGAATATCTCCATTATTTTAATGCACCGATTGATCAATATGTTAACATTATGCGTTCTGGTGTTCCTATGAAAAATAGTTCCCTTTTACCGCGTAAGGAATTTGACGAACAATTGGGTGATTCCTATCCTATTCCTAGAAGATTTGCTGTTACGGAGCCTTTGGAATCAGATCAGTTACATGACATAACTATCGCTGCATATAAAGCACAAGGTTATACATATCAAGGTACAAATGCAAAGAATCCACAGGTTTTGCATGACGAACGTGTATGGATGGATAAAGAAAATCCTGATTTTGGTAACGGACCGAAGAACTGAAAATAAAATTAAAGAATAGCAGTTCCCCTTGTTTTTCCTGTAAGAACAAGGGGATTGTTTTATTTTGACCCTCAGGACTATACATAGAATTATTTTGCAAATATTATTTATATGCAAGTAGAGAATTGATTCTTCTTGAAAAAGATAAGGACCTTTTAAAACAATGAACCGATGCTATTTTCATTTGTAAGATGAAAAACTTTCCCAATCAATTATTGGAAGTTCTTATTCTTTTACGGAATATAATACTCCCTTATTTGTTTGTACAAAGTAGTGATTTCGGTAGAAAATAGATAGAAAATTGTATTTAAAAGCCCTTCTATAGACTTTTAAATACAATTTTTCTTTTTGAGATACAAAAATAAAATACACTGATATTCAGATATATAGCTGTAAGAGTAGTTCTGAAGGAACTAATGAAACGGAATTACTTGATTTTCAATAAACTTAAAAAAAATCACAGCTATGTTAAAACGACTAAAATCAGTCAGTATGTTGCTGTTCCTAATGGGTGCCTCTACCGGAGCAGCATACGCGGTCGCCAATCCCGGCGTTACCGACGTGAAAATCACACAACAAAGTGGTACATGTACAGGAGTTGTCAAGGATGCTACGGGTGAAACTGTCATTGGTGCATCTGTAGTAGTGAAAGGTACGACTAATGGTACTATTACCGGTATTGATGGCGACTTTTCATTATCTGGAGTGAAGAAAGGGGATATTATCCAAATTTCATTCGTGGGATATCAGACTGTTGAAGTTCCCTGGAATGGTCAACCTTTGAATGTAACATTACAAGATGACACACAAACGCTACAGGAAGTGGTAGTAACCGCTCTCGGCATCAAACGCGAAAAGAAAGCATTAGGTTATGCCATGCAGGAGGTAAAAGGTGATGCATTGGTAGCAGCTCGCGAAACAAACTTAGCCAATGCTCTTTCCGGTAAAGTATCCGGTGTTCAAATCATCCGTTCAAGTAATGGTCCTGCCGGTTCTTCTAAGATTCAGCTTCGTGGTAGTAATTCTGTAACGGGTTTGAACCAGCCGTTAATTGTTGTAGACGGAGTACCCTTGGATAATTTTACTGGAGCCGACAACAATGATATGTGGAATCCATCTACTGATATGGGTAACGGTTTATCGGATATCAACTCCGAAGATATTGAATCAATGTCTGTTTTGAAAGGTGCATCTGCTGCTGCGCTTTATGGTTCGCGTGCAGGTAATGGTGTTATCCTGATTACAACAAAGAAGGGTACTAAGAGCGAGGGGCTTGGTGTTACATTTTCCGGATCCGTTTCGGTGGAAAATGTATTTATGAAACCCGAACGACAAACTATTTTCGGTCAAGGTTCTAATGGCATTTTCAATGCAACCTCTAGTTCTAACTGGGGACCAGCTATTACAGGTCAAAGCTATACAGACTGGAACGGACGTACTCAAAATATGCAATATTTTGACAATGTAGCTAATTTCTTTAAAACAGGTGTGAATTTAACTGAAAATATCGCTTTTTCGCAACAGTTTGATAGGACATCCGTTTATTTATCAGCTACCCGTATGGACGATTTCAGCAAGATTCCAGGGGCAGAGTATAGCCGTACTAACTTAATGTCACGTATCACTTCGTCATTTGGTAAAGATAATCGTTGGAGTGTGGATGCCAAAGTACAATATATTTTGTCTGATGCTACCAATCGTCCTATATCCGGTGCGCGCTCGGACAACTATTTCTATTCCATGTACATGATGCCTATTTCTTTGGATATAAGAGAGTTTAAACAGGCCAAAAATCCAGAAGATGGAAAAATGTATTGGTGGGAGAAAGGCAGTGGTCAGAATCCATATTGGGCAAAAGATTACAATACCAATCAAGATAAACGTAATCGCTTTTTGCTGAATGGTTCGTTGAAATATCAGATTACAGATTGGTTGAACGCAGAAATTAAAGCAGGTAGTGATATGTATTTCACAGAAACAGAAACCAAACTGTATGCTGGCAGTCCTTCATCAGAAAACGGTCGTTATTCTTTTGGTGAACAAAAATTCTATGAAAATAATTTCAGTTTTTTGGTTACCGCACAAAAAGACCGTGTATTAGGCGATTTCGGAGGTGTGTTTACATTCGGTGGGAATTTAATGGAACGTAAATCAACAGGTGTTAGCAATTCTGTTAGTGCTTTAACAGTGCCTGATTTATTCTGGTTGACAAATTCAACCGACTCAAACAGAAGTATCAGTCAGACTTATACTCATCGTAAGACCAATTCATTGTATGGTACACTGGGAGTTAACTATGACGGTTGGGCATTTTTGGATTTGACAGGACGTAATGATTGGTCCTCTACTTTGAGTAAGAGCAACCGTTCGTTCTTTTATCCTTCTATCAGTGCTTCATGGGTAATAAGTGATATGATTAATAACCGGGGAAAGGGAATGCCCGAGTGGTTTACATATGCCAAGGCTCGTGTATCTTTTGCACAGGTAGGTAATGACCTCGATCCTTATCAATTATATAACGTATATGGTATTGGATCTATCTATGAAACAGGAGGTACGAGTGCGTCTGTGTCTGGTAGTACCTTATTTAATGAAGATGTACGTAGCGAATTGATTTCATCTTGGGAAGCCGGTGCCGAAGTCCGTTTCTTCAATAATCGTCTAGGGTTAGATGTGGCTTGGTATAAATCAAACGCTAAACGTCAGTTGCTAAATTTGCCTATGAACTCATTGTCTGGATTTAGTTCAATGAAAATTAATGCTGGTAATATTCAGAATTCAGGTGTAGAAATCATGTTGAATGCTACTCCGGTACAAACTAAAGAATTTACTTGGGACACTCAAGTGAATTTCTCTACCAACAAAAACAAGATTATAGAACTAGCTGATGGTATTAACGAATATACTTTAGGTACCTATGATAATTTAAAGATTTTGGCTGTTGCTGGAGGTAATTATGGTGAAATTTGGGGTACTACTTATCTGCGGGTGACTGATGAGAATAGTCCTTATTATGGAAAAATGTTGTTGAATGATGCCGGTTTGCCACAAGGTGACTCAAAAATACAAAAGATTGGTGATCAACAAGCTACTTGTTTGGTAGGATGGACCAATACATTCTCTTACAAGAATTTTACATTGAGTTTCTTGGTAGACGCACGTATCGGTGGTGAAATTTTTTCTGGTTCAAACCGAATGTTGCAAGCCAATGGTGTGGCAGCATGTACTGTGGTAAACGGTAAACGCGATAAATTTGTAGTAGATGGGGTTATTGCAGACGGAAACGGGGGCTATTCACCTAGCACCATCGAAGTAGAACCACAATCTTATTGGACGGCCGTAACTGGATCAACTGGTAATATGGGTATTGGTGAAGCTAATTTGTATGATGCAACGAATGTTCGTTTACGTAATGTTTCCTTAAACTATACTTTCCCCCGGAAGATGCTTGCAAAAGGTCCGTTCCAGCAAGTTAAGTTAGGTATGTCTTGCAACAATGTTTGGATGATTCATAGTAATCTGCATGGCATAGACCCCGAATCCGTGTTTGCTACCAGTACCAATGCAACCGGATTTGAGAATGCGTCATCACCAACATCACGTACCTTCTTGTTTAATGTAACACTTGGTTTCTAATTTTTAATACTCGACAACAATGAAAAAAGTAAATAAATTATTATTCAGTCTGGTAATGGGTGCTGCTTTGATGGGAGGTGCCACATCATGTGATGACTTTGAGGAAATCAATTTTAGTCCCTCTGCAGCAGGCGAATCATATATTCATCCGGACTATGCACTGAATAAATCTTTTTATGAGGCGCAAATGGACCCGGATATTGCAGAACGTGTATTTGTGTATAACTGGGCTTCCATTACACGAATTATTGGTGATAACACTATGGGAGTAACCGCCCGTTATAGCAATGAGTATAACGACAGATTGTATAGTTATACCTCCAATTGGGTAAAATATGCCACCAATGCCATCAATATGGCAGATGTAAATCCGGGAACTTCCGAACATGAACAGGCTTTCTTTCCTAATGTAAAACAATTTGCTCGTATTTGGCGTGTTATGCTGATTGCAGATTTTGCTGATTCTTTTGGTCCATATGCTTTGGACGCTGCTCAAGGTGTCAATCCGACATTCAACAGCGTAGAAGATGTTTATGTATTCATGTTGACCGAATTAAAAGAAGCAGCCGCTGGAATTAACACGTCTGTAGAACCTACAGAAACAGAAGCTAAAGGAGATCCTGCTTTTGGATACAATGCTGCAAAATGGGTCAAATTGGCTCACAGCCTCCGCTTACGTTATGCCATGCGCCTGTCCGAAGTATCTACTTCAAAAATCGATGTCAAGGCTGAATTTGCGGATGCTGCATCCAAAAGTTTGTTGACTTCTGCAGATGATTTCTTTTCGTTTCCAGAGGCAGGCGGATGGTCTTGTTATGAAGGTGTAATGAATCGTCCTTGGAATGACCAATGTATTTCTTCTACTATGTGTAATCTGTTAACTGGTTTAGGAGATATTCCTGTAACCAGTTATCGTCCGGACTTGGCGCCTTACATCAAGCCTATGAATTATATTGGTGAACAATACGTAAATCATTATCCGGTAACTACTGATAATCCAACCAAACAATTGTGGATGGATGGTATTCCTGAACATCTTGATCCGCGTGCTTTGAAAGTATGGTGTTTAACGAATGATGAAAAAGCTGAAAATTTTCCAGATCAAGGTTCGCAAGGCGTTAAGAATCATGCAGAACATGCCATGCTGGATCCGACTGATCCTGAAAAAAAACTAGTAAAGATTGACGCTCAGTTCACATGGAATGGTTATCCGGCAGGTACTCGTTCCGCATGGAGTACTGAGACATTCAAATTCAATGATGTTTTAGGCAGTATGTATGATACTACTCCAATGCTGGGTAAACAATATCGTGATAACACCGCCAGACGTATCTGGATGTCACCATGGGAAACCTATTTTTTGTTGGCCGAAGGTGCTTTAAGAGGATGGACCAACTCCATCAGCGCTAAAGAAGCGTATGAAAACGGTGTACGTGCCAATTTCGAATACCTTGGCCTAAGTCAATATGTAAATCAATATCTGGCATCTACCAGCTATAACCGTGTAGGTACTTCAGTAAATTTTGATCATACCGTAGAACCGGTTTCTTTTGAAGCTGATTATGTGAATGGTTATACCAAGCAAGCTGGAAAAATGACTTATAATTATCCAGACGCCAGTAAGATTTTATACAAAGGTGGTGCTTTGAATGACCAACTAACCAAGATCATTACACAAAAGTATATTGCTAATGTGCCTTATGGAGTAGTTGAAATGTGGAATGACCGTCGTCGTTTAGGATTGCCTTTCTTTGAAATTCCAGCTAATGAAGGTACACTGACCGGTTCTGACATGGAGAAATATATTCAGGCTTCAGAATGGAAAAATGGTCAGAAATGGTATCATTATACACAACGTATGCGGTATCCGACAGCATTAGAAAACGCAGATAAAGAACAATACCAAAATGCATTGCAATTATTAGGTGCAGAAGACAATACAATGATGACGCCACTTTGGTGGGCTATCAAATAAGTTGATTCTGAAAAGATATTTCAGATAAAAATAGAAACTGAAAGTTTTTATAGATTGAAATTTTCTTAAAATAAATCCTCTTATTCTTTCCTATTATTAGTGGTAAGAATGAAGGGGATTTATTTCCTTTAAAACTAATTCCTTTTATCTGAATTCCAAATCGAAAAGCAAATTTAATTGATGATGGATAACATTGGGCAAAAAAATTATCTTATCTTTTTCTATTTGATTGAGAATTGATACAGTAGCTTCAGTATTTGTTTTGAATTTTTAAAATTGACATTGTTTATATCTACAAACTCTTTCACATTCTCTTGTTTGTTTTTAGGATAAAGATTAACTAATGTCTTTGCATTGCGAAAACTCTTCAACTTTCTTTTTACATAAGTATAGTAAATATTCTCCGTTACCATATTTATAGACCGAAAGGTCTAAATTCTGTTCACCATTAACACGTTGGAAGCGTGCATTGACATCAATTGCTTGAACACTGCCATGAGTAACTGTTCCCATACGATCTCAACAGGCCTTCCACTCCTTTCTCCGGATATTCCATTATTTGCTGGAATTCGTCAATGGCTATATAACATTCTACTCCCGATTGGTTTAGGTAGGTGAAAATCTCTTTCAAGGTTTCTTCTGAACGTTCCGGAATAAAGTCGAGTGTTACAGATGGCATTCCTGTAATTTCATCGGCGCTGATGACCGGACGGCAACTTTTAAAGAATGAGAATAGCGATTTTAAGGTACTCTGTGATAAGGTATCTAATTTCCCCAACACACTTCGTCCCAGTAGAGATACAAACTCCTGAAGATTCTGGGTTGAAAATATATCCAGATAAAAACAGGCGGCAGATTTATTTTCTTTTTGAATATAGTAAAATACATTCTTTATTAGTCCTGTCTTTCCCATACGGCGCGGACTGATTAATGTAATATTTCTGCCATTCTTTAATGCTGACATTAAAGAAGCTGTTTCTTTTTCGCGGTCACAGAAATAGTCGGGCCCTTGGTAACCGGTTATTAAAAATGGATTAGTAGAAATACTCTTCATTGCAGTTTTTATGTTACATAAAACATGTAACGCAAATAACGCAATAAAGTTTGGATTGAGCAAATATAAGAGTTGTATTTTTGTTTTGCCCATTATATCATGTTCTGACTTGACATGGTTCATGGCAACAATTTAATATGGCAATTAGTAGAAAATAAGTAGAAATTTTAAAATCATTTCTTGTTTATACGCTCTATGACAAAGGTATATTCCAAAAGTGATGATATGTAAAAGCATTGATTATCAAGTCTATAGTTATAAGGACAGTTCTGAAGGAACTAATGAAACGGAATTACTTGATTTTCAATAAACTTAAAAAAAATCACAGCTATGTTAAAACGACTAAAATCAGTCAGTATGTTGCTGTTCCTAATGGGTGCCTCTACCGGAGCAGCATACGCGGTCGCCAATCCCGGCGTTACCGACGTGAAAATCACACAACAGACAGGGACATGTACGGGTATCGTCAAGGATGCTACGGGAGAAGGTGTTATCGGTGCATCTGTAGTAGTGAAAGGGACTACGAATGGTACTATCACAGGGCTTGACGGTGACTTCTCTTTAAGTAATGTAAAGGAAGGGGATATCATTGTTATCTCTTTCGTTGGTTATGCTACTCAAGAAATAAAATGGACCGGAAAACCTCTAGATGTTCTTTTGAAAGATGATACTCAATTGTTGGGTGAGGTAGTTGTAACCGCTTTAGGAATGAAGCGTGAAGAAAAAGCTTTGGGTTATGCAGTAACCGAATTAAAAAGTGAAGAGTTATATACCAATACAGTCAATCCGGTTGCATCATTACAAGGAAAAGTAGCTGGTGTAGAGATATCTAATTCAGACGGTGGTATCTTTGGTTCTGCTAAAATCCAAATTCGTGGTGCGTCAACCTTAGGAAGCAATAACCAGCCTATATACGTTGTCGATGGTGTCATTCTTGATAATTCCACTCAAGGACGTGATATGGATGGTGAAGAAATTGATGCAATTGATTATGGTAATGAATTGAAAAACTTGAACCCGGATGACTTTGAAACAGTATCTGTACTGAAAGGTGCCGCAGCCACAGCGCTTTATGGTTCTAGAGGTTTGAACGGCGCCGTAGTTATTACCACCAAAGGTGGAGGAAAGTTCAAAGGATTCGGTGTAGATGTTACTCAAACATTAGGTATCGACCACGCCTACAAACAACCCAGTATTCAAACTGTATATGGACCTGGAGCCCGTCCAGGTAGAATCGGATATGGAGAAAATGGTAATACTTGGATTCCTACTTATTATACCAACGCAAAGGGAGAACCTTCATTAATCGGAGCGTCTACTTTAGGATGGGGACTCCCCTACGACAGTTCGGTAATGATTGAAGATTATGATGGCCGTAAAGTACCTTATTCTCCAATCAAAAATAATATGTTAGATATGTATCAATTAGGCTTTAACACTAATACTAATGTATCAGTACGTGGCGGTAATGAAAAAACATCATTCTATAGTTCTGTTTCTTACAAGAAAGTGAATGCCACCACTCCTAATAATACATTTGAACGTTACGCTTTCTTGGTAAAAGGTAGCCATAAAATCAGTGATAGAGTAGATGTTGCCGCATCTGTCAGTTTCGCCAATTCTAAGCCACGCAATGCTGCTCGTGCCGTAGGTGAATATTTCTACCAAGGATTAACCCCATTATATGATGCTAAGTACTATCGTGATAAATATTTAAGTGAACAAGGTGGTATTGCACGTTCTGGAGATACTTATGCCAATGTACCCGAATCCAGCAAAAGTTATTGGTTTAATATTGACAATATGGACTACAACCGTAAAGAAACCGTAGTACGTCCTATTTTAGAAGTCAATGTAAAAATTGCCGATTGGGTCCGTTTCAAAGGAGAAGGCAATATGAACTATGTATACATTCGTGAAGAAAATAAAGAACTTGGTACCGGAGTTGCTTACGAAGGAGGTAACTATAAATTAGCACAACAAACTAAAGAACAAACCACCTTTGCAGGAACTTTTACTTTTGATAAAGCAGTAAAAGATTTCAATTTGGGTGGTTTTATTCGTGGTGAATATTACAACAACTATCAGACTGCTTATTCTGTAGAAACTGATGGTTTGATTGTACCTGGGCAATTTTTCATAGGCAACAGTAAACGACAGGTCAAAGCAAGCGGAAAAATAGAAGGAACTAAACGGATGTTATCTGCAGTATTTGCTTTCAATGCTTCTTGGAAAAATCAATTATATTTAGATGTAACCGGGCGTAATGACTGGTCTTCAGCATTAGTTTATGCTAATAAGAACGGTAATTACTCATACTTCTATCCTTCAGTTTCCGGTTCTTGGCTGATCAGTGAAACATTCAAAGACAAAATGCCTTCATGGATTTCGTTTGCAAAAATTCGTGGTTCATGGGCACAAGTAGGTAATGATACAGGTGCTTACACTATTAATTCCGGTTACAATGTAGGTAATTTACAGTTAATAGATGGTAGCTATGTATATACAAATTCATTCTCAAGCACAGCCATTTCACCTAACTTAAAACCAGAACGGAAAAACGCTTGGGAAGTTGGTCTGGATTTACGTTTCCTAGACAATCGTATCAACCTAGATGCAACTTACTATAAAGAAAATACAAGAGATCAGATTATGAACATCTCTACACCATCTATTTCTGGTGTTAGCAATCAGTTAATTAACGCTGGTAATATTCAAAACAGTGGTGTAGAAATAGCTTTAAATACGATTCCTTTCCGTAATAAAGATTGGGAATGGAACTTAGATTTCACCTTTACAAAGAATAATAACAAGATTATCGAATTACACCCTGACGCTGCCGAATACATTGGCTTACGTGGTTCTACAGGATGGGGTAACATGCGTATCCAATCGGCAGCCAGAGTTGGCGGACCTTATGGCGTATTGATTTCCGATATAACTCCTAAAAGAGATGACAACGGCAATATCATTCTGAAATGGAGCGATTCTGACCGTTCTGCCTATGCTGATAGAAGCTTGAAAAATGAAGTGATCGGTGATATGAATCCAGACTTCTTAGGTTCTGTTTCGACCGGATTAACTTGGAAAAACTTAAGTTTCAGAATGGCCTTGGATATGCGTTTTGGTGGTAAAGTAGCTGTTTATGGTAATCGTTATGGTACAGCTTATGGATGGACAGAATCTTCTTTAAAATTCCGAGATGAGGCTCATGGCGGTATGACATGGACCAGCCAATATTTAAATGCGGATGGAAGTCAATCAGGAAGTTACGGTGTTACTTATCATGATGGTATGATCCCTCAAGGAATATTTGCTTCGGGGACTCAAGTTACAGGTATAGATGGTAAAACTCATGATGTAGGAGGTATGTCCTATCAACAAGCTTATGAAAATGGAATTCTTGAACCAATGCATGCTGCATCGTATTATAATTATGCCAACCAATGGGCAACAGGTGTAACAAATGACGGATGGATACATGATTTGAAATATATTGCTTTACGTGAAATTACCGTTGGGTATACATTCCCATCAAATATTGCCGGCAAAATTGGAGCAAAAAGATTGGGAGTAAGTTTCTCTGCACGTAATCTAGGATATCTATATAACTCACTACCTAACGACGTAAATCCTGAAGGTGTGCGTGGTAATTTGAGCGGTGAATTCCGTATTCGTAGTTTCGACCCATATACAGCTAATTACACAATGACTATAAATGTAGGATTCTAAACTTATAAAAAATTGAAGATTATGAAATTAAAATATATAATGGCAAGCTTTTTAATTGGCAGCTGTACTTTTATAAGCAGCTGCAAAGATGATTTTGCCGATATCAATACCAATCCAACTATCGTTTCAAAACCAGACCCTCGCTATTTATTTACTCAAGCATTAGCAAATTTTGATGGTCATGACTATTTTGCTTGGTATTACGATTACAATAATATGCTGAGATGGTCTCAAACAGTAGCTTCAACAGGAGGTAATGAAAACCTGATGACTACTATGTCCAATTCAGGCAAAATGGGATCACAAGTTTACAATGTAATGAACCAAGTAAATGAACTGACTTATATTGTAAATACAACTTTAGAGGGAGAAGAACAAGCAAAATATACTTATCTAAAAGCACTTTGTCAACCTTTAATGATTTACTTGGCTATGTGGGATACTGATATGTATGGCTCCATGGCATACACAGAAGCCTATCAAGCACGTTACGGAGGAACCCTCACTCCAAAATATGACACACAAGCTGAATTGTTTGATTTGTGGGAAAAACAATTGAAAGAAACTGTTGAAACATTAGCCAATGATGTAACTATTGATGGAAATAAAGTAACACAGCAGTCTTTAGGCTCACAGGATATCATCTACCAAGGCGATTATACCAAATGGTTGAAATTTGCCAACTCTCTCCGTTTAAAGCTAGCAGTTCGTTTAATTAACGAGGATAAGAATCGGGCACTGAATATTGTAAGAGACGCTGCCAAGTATCCTATTATGGATGGTTTGGAAGATGATTTCTTCTATAATAAAAGTGCTACAGACCGTCATATGCCTGGTGGAAATTCTATGGATAACCGTGGTGCAGGATCAATGCAATTAATCAACTTCATGCTTGAACATTTTGATCCACGTATCCGTGTCTTTTTCGAAAAGAATGATTATAATTCAATCGTCGTACAAGCGTTCTATGACAAAGGACAAAGACTACCTTCATTTGTAGAGGAAAATGTCATATCAGAAGAAGTTAACGGCAAAAAGGTTTTCAAAGGCTGGAAAGCTCCTGGTGAACCTTGGGTACGTTATTACGGTTTACCGACAGAAGTAGAAGCCGGTTTAGCCGACCAGCACCCAGAATATGTTGATTATTTTGACAAAGCTGGTAAGCTGTGGAAAGTTTCAGATAAGGACGGCAATGGAGAAACAACTTATTATCCATATTCTCCATTAAATCAATATATGTTTGACAAAAAAGTCATTATAGATTATCCGGTTGCTCCAGGTGCGCCAAAAGTTCAGATTACAGATTTATACGCATGGTATGGATTGTATCTATCCACAGCAGAAGTAAACTTGTATCTGGCAGAACTTAAGTTACTAAGCCAAGGACAAGATATCGGTTTTTCAGGAAGCGCAGAATCCTATCTGAAAAAGGGAGTAGAATATTCAATGCGTGCTTATGACAAGTTAGCAGGTTTAAATCATATCCCCTATTATGACAATACATTTGGGCAAGACAAATTTGATGTAACCATTAAGTTGCAGGAAAATGAAGTCACTAGATTACTAAATGATCCTATCTTGACTTTAGATGGATCTACTACAGAGAATCTGGAAAAAGTATACTTGCAACAGTATATTCACTTTATTTTCTTCCCGGCTGATCAATATATCATGATGCGTCGTTCCGGATGTCCTATGAAAGAAAGTGATTTATATCCCATGCTGAACTTAAATCCTAAAGTAAGCAACTATCCATTACCTCGTAGATTTCAAGTGACGCAACCAACTGTAGATGATAAAATGGGAGATATCAAGAGAAAAGCATATCAAGATCAAGGATATTCCTATGGTCCGGAACCTACAATACTAAATACAGAACGAGTTTGGTATGATAAAAAAGCTCCGCAATTTGGTGAAGGACCTAATTTGAATTAATGGAAAAACAGTCTGAAATATGACGCTAGTCCAAGTTTATTAATAAAAAAGGAAGAGGTTATGTGATATATTCTCTTCCTTTTTTATTATACCCAAAATCATTTGATATTCTGATATCGGCAAAGCATATTATGCATAGGTCATAGAGCCACTTAACATAAGCCAAATAAAAAAGGGCAGTACACTTGGGCGAAGGTCTGAACTTTATTTAAACAAATGGTAATGTGAGCATTTTATTGCTGCAACTTTTAAAAAAAAACTCATTTTGTTTATCATGATGAACAATTTATTACTATTTTTGTAATGTGTGATAAACAAAAAGAAGAAATGGAACGATTATTTGAGTCCTTTATCAAGAAACTGGCTATAACAAATACTTCTTTTGTACGTAGCCTGATGAATGAGATAGAATGGAAAGCTCGTCTTATAGGTATAAAGGGGGCCCGGGGAGTTGGAAAAACAACTTTATTGTTGCAGTATATCAAACTGAACCTTCCAATGGATAAAACCGTACTTTATGCCAGTGTGGATAATATCTGGTTCAGTGAACATAAACTTTATGATTTAGCTTCCGATTTTGTAAAGCGGGGAGGAAAATATCTATTTCTGGATGAAGTACACAAATACCCCAACTGGTCTCAAGAACTGAAAAATATTTATGATGACTTACCTGAACTTCATGTAGTCTTTACAGGTTCGTCCTTGCTTGAAATCTTAAATGCCAAATCGGATTTGAGCCGGCGGGCAATTGTTTATGAAATGCAAGGTTTTTCTTTTCGCGAGTATTTAAACTGGAATGAAAAACTATCATTGCCGATATTAACTTTAAATAATATATTGGATAATCATCTGTCATTATCTGTCGGGATAGTAGACAAAGTTAAAGTTCTGAAACATTTTCCTGATTATTTGAAACATGGGTATTATCCTTATTACAATGAATTACCCGCTCTTTATTATTCAAGAATAAATGAAGTGGTCAATCTGATTGTGGAATTGGAAATTCCACAGTTAAGAGGGGTTGATATTTCATATACAACTAAAATTAAGCAGTTACTATATATCATTGCAGAGTCGGCGCCTTTTATTCCTAATGTCAGTAAACTAAGCGAACGGATAGGAATCTCGCGTAATTCATTGCTGGCCTATCTGGATGCCCTCCATGACAGCTGTCTGACTATGAATCTCCAAAAAGAAGGCTCCGGCATAAGCCGCTTGCAGAAACCTGATAAACTGTTTTTAGAGAATCCTAATTTAATGTATGCATTGTCTGCCAGTCAAATTGATATTGGAAATGTCAGGGAAACTTTTTTTGCCAACCAATTGCGTTATTGCCACAAAATAAACGTTTCTAAAGAGAGTGATTTCTTTATTGATGGACGCTATACTTTTGAAGTCGGTGGTAGAAACAAAGGTAAACAACAAATAAATGGACTTTCTGATGCATATATTGTTGCTGATGATATAGAGTATGGAATAAATAATAAAATACCATTATGGTTGTTCGGTTTTCTATATTAGTACTCTTTTCGGTAGAAAATAGATAGAAAATTGTATTTAAAAGCCCTTCTATAGACTTTTAAATACAATTTTTCTTTTTGAGATACAAAAATAAAATACACTGATATTCAGATACATAGCTGTAAGAGTAGTTCTGAAGGAACTAATGAAACGGAATTACTTGATTTT
>OAUW01000602.1_pt1 | contig 18537 bp, 17 predicted proteins | sample 1495241 | NCBI WGS metagenome assembly OAUW01 (sample SAMEA2580063, study PRJEB22360) | human gut metagenome | biome: human gut; feature: human-associated habitat; material: faeces | place: Denmark | collected 2008/2010
TTGACTATGACTTCACCGTTGTTAGGGACAGGAGGACCACGGCAGCCGTGGAAATGGTAATCCATCTGACCTTCCGCTCCAGGGAGCAGGACATCCAAATACCATGCAGTTTTCTTCCTTGCCTTCCTTCCATCCGGTCTACCTCCATCGTTCATAGCTTATTCTATAATAGATTTTACCATTTTGGAAGAGACAAACCAAAAACATGGCGGAACTTTGTATTTTTCCACAGCAAAAAACGCCTGGGGCCAGTAAGGCAATCTGCCATTTACTGACACAGGCGTTTTTCTGCGGCCGCCGGTCATAAGCCGCAGACCATCACAGCAGCTGGTCCTTTTCGGAAGGCACATACACTGCAATATCCTCAATATCGCAGTCCAGTATCCTGCAAAGATCGTTCACAGTCTTCATGGATATGTCCATGTTGTGTTTCAGCCTGTGAAGGGTACTGTCCGACACGCGGTGCTTCTTTGTAAGTGTGTACCAATTTTCCTCAGATTGCTCCAGTGTCTTCCAGAATGGTGAATAATCTATCATCTTTATCTCCTGTATACGCTCAAGCCGCCGAAGGGCTGGTTTCTTAGATAGATTAAGCATAAGTTAGATTTCACATCTTGAATATCTTCGTAATTGCGAATATACTATACATACGTAAATGCTGTTATTTACATAACTGAAAGGCAGGGCAAAACAAATGGATTATTTCACAAAAGAAGGCATGGAAAAGCTTCTGGAGGATGAAGAGGTAGTCAGCCGTTTGACGGAATTCATGGCCATGGATGGTGCGGCCTATTTCGAGGAGGTGCGCTCCCATCTGTCCCCTAAGGAGCTGGAAGAATATCTGGATGAGAATCCGGATGAGAGAATCTATCTGAAAAAGTAGGTATCCATCCGGTATATCCATCACGTAAAAGAGCGGCCTGTCAAATGACAAACCGCCCTTCTTCATCTTCTTCCTCAAAGTAATCCTTATAGTCCACCTCAATGGAACGGCGCATGCGCTTCATACTGTAATAGAGGTGTTCCTTCAAGGCTTCCTCCAGCCCTTTTTCATTTTTATCCACAATCATGCTGAATAAATCCTCATGTTCACCGATAATGCGCATGAAATCAGTTTCCGTGATGAAGTCCAGCATCCTGAATCTGGTATAGTGGAGCTGCTGCGCCTGGAGCATCTCCCACAGCTTCTGACGCCTGACGGCCGCAAACCAGATGGAGTGCATCTGCGCGTCCATACGGTAAAACTGCTCCGGCTCAAATCCCGGTTCCCTGATAACAGCCCTCTGCTGCGCAATGCTGTGGCGGATGTCCTCAATAACCATGGGAGTCTGGATTTCCAGGAAATCCCTGAGCACCATGGTCTCCACGGCTACGCGCATATATATCATCTGTTTGATGTTATCCAGGCTCAGAAGGGTCACATAGGTGCCGCGGTAGGGAATGGTTTCAGCAAACCCCTGCTCCTGCAAAAGCCGGAGTGCGTCACGCACCGGCGTCCTGGACACCCCAAAGCGCTCGCATATATCATTCTCACTAATCATCTGGCCTGGCTTAAGCCTTAAATCCAGAATTTCCTGCTTCAGTGTCTCATATACAAGCTCTCCCCGGTTCTTGAAGTTCATCTCTCCCATGGCTGGACCCCCTTATCAATACCCGCATACAGCACAGGCGTAAAATACGTTCTTCTTATCAAACAGTCCGGCCGCATCAAAAGCTGCCGGACTGTCAACTGGTCTATATTATAAATGATTCCTCTGGAAAATTCAAGCCGGATTATTTAGGCTGCTTGCCGATGTAAGCCAGGATTCCTCCGTCCACATACAGCACCAGTCCATTGACGAAATTGGAGGCGTCGGAAGCCAGGAATACGGCAGGTCCGCCCAGGTCCTCGGCCTCGCCCCAGCGCCCTGCCGGAGTCTTGCTCACAATAAACTGGTCAAATGGGTGCCTGGATCCGTCAGGCTGAATCTCACGCAGCGGAGCGGTCTGAGGGGTGGCAATGTAGCCGGGCCCGATGCCGTTGCACTGGATGTTGTACTCGCCGTACTCGGAAGCAATGTTTTTGGTCAGCATCTTAAGTCCGCCCTTGGCTGCGGCGTACGCGGATACGGTCTCACGGCCAAGCTCGCTCATCATGGAGCAGATGTTAATGATTTTTCCGTGGCCCTTCTTAATCATGCTGGGGATGACTGCCTTGGACACGATGAATGGCGCGTTCAGATCCACGTCAATGACCTGTCTGAACTCGGCAGCCGTCATATCGCACATGGGAATCCTCTTTATGATGCCGGCATTGTTCACCAGAATGTCTACCACGCCTACTTCCTTCTCAATCTTTCCGACCATCTCATTGACAGCGTCCTCGTTGGTCACGTCGCATACATAGCCGTGTGCCTCAATTCCCTCGTCCTTGTAAGCTGCCAGTCCCTTGTCAACCAGCTCCTGCTTGATATCATTGAACACGATGGTGGCGCCCGCGCCCGCCATGGCCTTGGCGATGGCAAAGCCGATTCCGTAGGACGCGCCTGTAATCAGGGCTACCTTGCCCTCCAGTGAAAAGTTGTTTAAATAATCTGCCATTTCTTTTTCCTCCTTGTTTTGCTTATTTCATCTGATTGGGCATCATGGTGTCCATATCGTCAAACTCCATGTTCTCTCCGCCCATGGCCCAGATAAATGTATAATTGGACGTGCCCGCGCCGCTGTGTATGCTCCAGGAAGGACTGATGACAGCTTCCTCGTTCTTCATCACAATATGTCTGGTCTCAGTGGGCTCTCCCATCATGTGGAATACCACGTTATCACCGGGCACCTCAAAGTACATATAAACCTCCATGCGGCGCTCATGGGTGTGGGCCGGCATGGTATTCCATACGCTTCCCTCCTCCAGCACAGTCATGCCCATGGACAGCTGGCAGGTTTTAAGTACATCCGGATGGATAAACTGGTTGATAACGCGCTTATTAGCTGTCTCAGATGCTCCGCAGGGCCTCTTGGCTGCCTTCGCAATGGGAATGTAGGTGGTGGTGTAGGAAGTATGTGCCGGCGCGCTTACCATGTAGAACTTAGCCGGTGCAGATGCGTCGTCACTGGAAAAATATACTTCCTTTGTTCCCTTCGTGATGTACAGGCAATCCTTATATCCCATCTGGAACTCCTGTCCGTCAGCCACAATCCTGCCGCTGCCGCCGATATTGAAAATGCCAATCTCACGGCGCTCCAGGAAATAGTGCGTGCCGAAATTCTTCCAGCAGTCAATTCCCTTATCTATGGAAACAGTCTCTGTGGTAGGCATACATCCCAATGTCACCATGCGGTCCACATGTGAATACACAGCCACTACCTCATTGGCCGCATACAGGTTCTGAATCAGGAACTCATCCCTCAGCTCCTGGGTGGTGTAACGCTTTACATCCCTCTGATTTGCAGAATAGCGAATATCCATTATCTTGCTTCCTCCTTTAAACTTGACTTTCTTTCATTTTAGTTTGTATTTGTTCTTTTCTACTTGTATACAACTTTTTAAATCTGTATACAGATTAGCACAGTCGTATATTTTTTTCAATGGGCATATTCTACAAAATTGCAGTGATTTTCTATGCATGTTCACAACAGTAAGGCTTGCGTTGTGTGTCTGTTTATTATATACTTGACCGTGTTTGACCATGAAACATTACAGCGAGGAGAATGATTATGAAAAAAAACATCCTGGTGGGCCAGTCCGGCGGCCCCACAGCCGTCATTAACGCCAGCTTATATGGAGTCATTGCAGAGGGCATGGCCCGGCCGGAAGAGGTAGACCATGTATACGGCATGGTAAACGGTATCGAAGGCTTTCTTTCAGGCCACGTCACGGACCTGTCTCTTCTTACCCGTGAGGACCTCAGCCTGCTTAAGCAGACTCCGGCCGCTTATCTTGGCTCCTGCCGCTTCAAGCTGCCTGAAAACCTGGATGCGCCGGTTTACAGTCTTTTATTTGAAAAATTCACAGCCATGAACATAGGCGCCTGTTTCTATATCGGCGGAAATGATTCCATGGACACGGTTGACAAGCTCTCCCGATACGCCCGGATCCGCCGCGAAACCATCTCCTTCATAGGAGTGCCAAAGACCATAGACAACGACCTGCCTGTTACAGACCATACCCCCGGATACGGAAGCGCCGCCAAGTATGTGGCCTCTACGGTCCGTGAAATTTCCCTGGACGCCTCCGTGTACCAGCAGCCGGCTGTCACCATCGTGGAGCTGATGGGGCGCCATGCAGGCTGGGTGACGGCTGCAAGCGCCCTGGCCAGAAAATATCCCGGCGACAATCCCCTTCTCATCTATATGCCGGAAGTGCCGTTCTCCATGGAACAGTTTTTTAAGGACGTGGAGCAGGCCCTGTCCCGCCAGCCCAATGTGGTAATCTGCGTATCCGAAGGCATACGCGACAAAAAAGGCCGTTTTATCTGCGAATACACCAACGATGCCCAGATTGACACCTTCGGCCACAAGATGCTCACCGGCTGCGCCAAGATACTGGAAAGCTACGTCCGCAACCGTTTCCGCGTAAAGGTCCGCTCTGTGGAGCTGAACGTAAACCAGCGCTGCAGCAGCCTTCTGGCCTCTGCCGCCGATGTGGAGGAAGCAGAGTGCTCCGGCAGAAGGGCAGCAGAAAAGGCCCTGCAGGGAGAAACCGGCAAAATGGTTACCTGTTCCCGCCTGTCAGGGCCCGGATATGAACTTGAGTATGGACTTACAGAGGTAGGCAATGTATGCAACCGCGAAAAATCCTTTCCCGTGGAATGGATCACGGCGGAAGGCTCCGACATCGGACCGGAATTCCTGGACTATGCCCTTCCCCTGATTCAGGGGCAGCCGGACCACATCATGGAGAACGGACTGCCAAAATATCTCTACAGGAAGTAACCGCCTTAGCCGTCACACCCCGGAATATGCCGAAAACCCGCCGTCCACCGGAAGTATGATTCCTGTGATGAAACCGGCTGCCTCATTGTTGAGCAGGAACATGAGGGCCCCGCCCAGCTCCTCAGGCTTACCGAACCGCCCCATGGGAGTAGCGGCCAGCACCTTGGCTGTCCTGGCCGCCGGTTTTCCGTCCTCATCATAGAGAAGCCCCTCATTCTGTCTGGTCACAAAGAAGCCCGGCGCAATGGCGTTGACACGGATTCCGGCTTTTGCAAAATGCACGGCCAGCCACTGGGTAAAATTGCTGAGAGCAGCCACAGCCCCGCTGTATACAGGTATTCTGGTCAGGGGCCTGGCTGCGCTGGCAGAGGAGATGTTGATGATATTGCATCCCTCCCGTCCCACCATATCCTTGGCAAAGACCTGGCAGGTCAGAAACCCTCCTAAAAAATTCAGATCCAGCACGCCCTGTACGCCCTTATACTCCATATCAAAGAACGTAGCCACATCGGCTTCGATATCCCCCATCTCAAAATATTCCTTAGACGTATTGGCCCTGGCCTGATTGCCTCCCGCGCCGTTGATCAGGATGTCGCAGGGTCCCAACTGGGCCAGCACCCTGGCATGAACGCTCTCCAGCATTTCCTTATCCATCACATCCACTCCGTAGGCAGCAGCCGTACCCCCCGCCTCCCGTATGTCCCTGGCTGTCTCCTCAGCCGCCTCCAAATTAATATCCAGAAGGGCAACCGCCGCGCCGGCCCGGGCCAGCGTCCTGGCAAACATGCCGCAGAGGATTCCCCCCGCGCCGGTCACCACCGCCATCTTTCCCGTCAAATCCGTCCCCAATACCACCTTTCCTTCCTCCTCTCATTCTCTTCCCATTCATCCTCGCCGGTAATGGTCAAAAAGGGCCTGGGACATTTCTTCCCGGCCCTTTCCTGATTCATTTTGTGTTTTGTCTGATTTTATGCTGTACGGACCTGCGGCCGGGGCATTATCTGCTCATTTTCTCCACAGCCTCAAACAGACCATTGAGGTAGGTAGCGCCTAAAGCTCTGTCATACAGGCCGTATCCGGCTCTTCCTGTCTCTCCCCAGATCATACGCCCGTGGTCAGGTCTTACATAGCCGTCAAAGCCATTCTCCACCAGGGCCTTTACGATGCCGAACATATCCAGGGAACCGCAGCAGGACAGATGAGCTCTTTCCTCAAAGCCATTGTCCAGCACAGCCACATTTCTCAGATGGGCGAAGTGGATTCTTCCCATGGCGGCGTACTTGCCGGCCAGTCTTACCACGTCGTTCTTGGCGGAGCAGCCCAGGGAACCTGTGCACAGTGTGATTCCGTTGTGCCTGTCATCCACCAGCTTTAAGAACTTATCCAGGTTCTCCTCGCAGGTAATGATTCTTGGAAGACCGAAGATGCTCCAGCATGGGTCGTCCTCATGAATTGCCATATTCACGTCGCACTCAGCCGCAACCGGAATAATGCGCTCCAAAAAATATTTTAAGTTATCCCACAGCTTCTCCTCTGTCAGGTTATGGTATTCCTCCACTACAGCCTTAAGGCCGTCCTTGGTATAGCTGGAATCCCATCCCGGAAGTGTCAGGTCGCTGTCGCTGTTAAGCGGATTCACCGCATCCACCTGCTCCTGATAATATACCAGGGAAGTGGAGCCGTCAGCCAGTTCATGGTCTAACTGGGTCCTGGTCCAGTCAAATACAGGCATGAAATTGTAGCAGATACATTTTACGCCTGCCTCCGCAACACGGCGGATGTTCTCACAGTAGTTTTCGATGTACTTGTCCCTGGAAGCCTTCCCCAGCTTTATATCCTCATGGACAGGAATGCTCTCAATGACGTCAAAGCCCAGGCCCGCATCCTCTACCTGCTTCTTAAGCTTTGCAATGCTCTCTCTGCTCCACACTTCGCCTACAGGAACATCGTATACAGCCGTAACGATGGACTGCATGCCCGGAATCTGGCGGATGTTCTCCAGTGTTACCTTGTCGTCTTCCCCGTACCATCTGAATGATAATTTCATGTGTAAACTCCTCCTAATAAGTGTTGTTTTACGTTCCCTAACCTATGGTTTTATTATAACAGAAACCCATTTTCCGTCCATAGTGATACTTGCCGTCCATATTGCAAATGTTGTTGTTTCATGCTAATATGGGGATAAAAGCATGACAAACCATGTTTCCCGAGAGGAGGGACTCCCGTGAAAAAACAGCTGTCCATGGACTTTAACACACGGCAATACATGCAGTCCGGAGACTTTGAACTCTTCTATTATAATGATACCGCGCTTAAATCCGTCGATGCCCATGAACATGACTACTGCGAGTTCTATTTTTTCCTGGAAGGCGATGTGGAATACCACATCGGTGATAAAAGCTATCAGCTGGAATACGGGGACTGCCTGCTGATTCCCCCTGATACCCCCCATTATCCCCGGTTCCATTCCTATGATAAACCCTACCGCAGGTTTGTATTCTGGCTGAATCAGGATTACCATAAGAAGCTGCGGCAGACCGACGAAGAACTGACATACTGCTTTGACTATGCCCAGAGCCACCAGACCTACCGGTTCCACACAGACACCATTACCACCCAGGAGATTCAGGGAAAGCTGACCGACCTGATGGAGGAGCTTGCGGGAGGACGCTCCTTCCACCGGCTTGTCTCAGAGCTCATGGCGGTCTCCTTCCTGGTGTACGTGAACCGCCTTCTCTATGACAGCCTGCACCAGAAATCAGCTGTCTATGAAAATGTCCTGTACCTGAACATCTGTGACTACATCAACCGACATCTGGAGGAGGATCTGAGTCTGGACAGCCTGTCGTCCTTTTTCTATGTGAGCAAATACCATATTTCCCACATATTCAAGGACAACATGGGCATTCCGCTCCACCAGTACATCCTGAAAAAGCGGCTTCACGCCAGCAAGAACGCCATATTGTCCGACCACCCCATCAGCCATGTGTATCTCCAGTACGGCTTCAAGGACTACACCAGCTTTTTCAGGGCATTCAAAAAGGAGTACGGTGTCTCCCCCAAGGAGTACCGGGAGCAGCACCGCCTGCCTGAACAGCAGGATTACACCATATAGGGGATTTAACTGACATGAATACACCTGATATCCTTTCCTTTGACACGTACAGAAACTGCAGCCTCTGCCCCAGGATGTGCAAAGCCGACCGCGGCCTCGCCACAGGCTTTTGCGGCTGGCGACGTCCTTACGGCTGCCAGAGCCGCCCTCCACCACTGGGAGGAGCCCTGCATCAGCGGAGCATCGGCCTCCGGCGGCAGCGGCACTGTATTCTTCTCCGGCTGTACCCTGGGCTGCTGCTTCTGCCAGAATCACCAAATCAGCAGCGGACATTTCGGCCGGGAGATGACAGCAAAGGAGCTGGGCCAGGCATTCCTCCGTCTCCAGGACCAGGGGGCATATAACATAAACCTGGTGACGCCCACCCAGTACCTGCCTCATATTATCTCCGCCCTGGACCAGGTACGCTTTAAGCTGACCATACCCGTAGTCTATAACTGCGGCGGCTATGAGCGAGTGGAGACAGTAAAGGCATTAAAGGATTATGTGGACATATGGCTGCCTGACTTCAAGTACTATGATAACCGTCTGGCCTGGAGATATTCCCGGGCAAAGGACTATTTTGAGACTGCCGCCGCCGCCATCCGGCAGATGATTGACCAGACCGGCGCCCCGGTTTACCAGTCCGCGTCTCCCGGGCTGCTGGCAAAGGGCGTCATCATCCGTCACATGGTCCTGCCGGGACAACGCCATGACTCCATTGCCCTGTTGGAATGGATAAGCGGCAGTCTGCCCCGCGGCCGCTATATGATTAGCCTTATGAGCCAGTACACTCCCTACATCAGAAACCGGGAATTCCCGGAACTAAACCGCCGTATCACATCATATGAATACGGCAAGGTGGTGGATGCCGCCATCCGTCTGGGTCTCACACAGGGCTTCATGCAGGAAAAAAGCAGTGCCAGGGAAGAATACACTCCTCCCTTTGATTTGGAGGGACTTTAAGGTATGAGGGAGGGAAAGCGGGTTTCAGGACAAAAAAAGCGCCTGCCTCATCTGGCTGCGCCATTCCGTCTTGCTCTCCCCAAAACTCCCCATCGCCTTTCATGAATCCGGATAAAAACATGAAGACGGATATCGAATCTTTGACTAACCACGTTCGCAGATTACGATATCCGTCTTCTAACTATTTCGTCCATTGGACTAAACCTCTCTTTTCCAAAACAATTCTTTTAATTATTTCTGGCTTTTCTATATTAAGTTGTTACACCATTCTACGTTCTGTTACTTCGCTCCTACTTCTGCATTTCTTCACTTATGTCTGATTCATTTCTTTTATTGCTTTTTCTTTACTATCCGGTATCATCCTTCGTTCTAATAATACTTTCTCGTCATACCATTAAACCGAATTTAATTTTTCTGATACTCTTGAGATAGTGTTACAAATTCAATCATTCACTTGTTTATAAATGCTTCACTTAACAGTCTGTATCTTTAATTCATATCTTTAATTCATATCTTTAAATAACCGCAATTGCTCTTAAAACATTCAATCTATATAACTTGTATTTCGTTTATTAAATTATCTGTCTGTGAACTTACCCATTCACATATAAACTTCTTTAACTCATGAAAACCTGCTACTTCTTGAATTTTTTACCAACCGATTGGGTTCTTGTTTCTTTAAATCAACTTCTTAAAATTACTTATCTGTTTGAGCGTTTCACTTTAGCAGATTGGTTTTTCCCGGTCTCATTTATAATTAAATTTCTTTAAGTTATAAATGAAACAAAATTTAAGTCTTTGGCGGTCCGTACCTCCTTTGCTTGGATTTTATTACTTGTGAACTGATTGTCTACAGTTCCTTGAAATCTTTTGTTCTCTGTTCTTTTGTTGTTTTCATTATAGTAAATGCCCCCGAATTTGTCAACACTTTTTTGATTATTTTATTATTTTTTTAGTTTATTAATACTTGAATCCATTTTATTACAATTGTTTCCATTCCAACACACATCTTAATCTTTTATTTGTGTTAATTGTTTAAATATTCTGATTTTTTCCTATTTTTCCATTCATTTGGATTCTTTATTCTTCCGGCACCATCTTCCCCACATCCTGGGGAATCCGGGTCAGGTCCCGCTCCACAATCAGATATACCACTGCATCCGGAGGGTTCTCCTCCAGAAGCGACCGGTCAAAGGCCTGCCAGTGATAAAAGTCCACATTGGCAAAATACCTGGGAAGGAAATCCATAAGGGCTGTCCCAAAGGAATCCCGTATTACGGCAATCCGGCGCTTGTCCGGCGCCCCGGGTGTACTTGTATGGACAATATTCTTATCACCGTTCACATCCTGCACCGTGGCCTCAAGGTCTTCGTGATACCCGCTTACAAGGGCAATCTGGTCATCGCAGTATTTCTCAGGCAGGTGGAACAGATTTGCCAGGTCTCCGGGGGCTCCTTTGATATAATCCACCTGCACATCCTCTATGGGTACAGGCGTGCCTCCCAATGCCTCTATGAGCATCTGCCCTGCCGCATATCCTCCCGCGCTGTTCCAGTGCGTATCCGTCTTATAATACCACACATAATCCCGGTTCGTGTTAAAGTACTCCCTGGGGTCCAGAACCGCCACATCCGAGTGCTCCCGTATGTAATCCTCCAGCTGTCCGGGCCGGTTTCCATCCCAGAGCCGCTTATATGCATCCGGCATATATTCCCTGTAGATTCCCTCCTTGTTGGGAGCAATCATCATGAGGAAGGGTATGCCCTGGCTCTCATAATATCCGGCCGCCTTTATGATCTGGCCGCCAATCCAGGCAGCGTCGTCCTGATAAAAGGGCTGGGTTCCCAGGGCGTCATACAGGCTCATGCCCCCTGCAAAAAAGTACCAGCCATCCTTTCCCACAATCACGTCCTGGGAATCCGCATAGCCGAACAGCTTTAAGTTAATCATGGAATTCATGCTCAGAAACAGGTTTCTGAATGCCGCATGGTCATTGATATAACTGTTGACCGCAGCCGGATACGCCTCGTATGTATCCGGTGAAAACACGGGAAACTCTGCCAGATTCCTGTTTTCCCCGGTGCCTGTCTGGCTGCTTCCCTTCACAAAGGGAAACAGCAGATTTGGTATCAGAAGCAGGGCCCAGAACCCCGCAATCATAATCTTTTTCATCATAGGTACTGCTCACTTTCCGTATGGACTAAAATCTGAAATAAATAAAAGCCTGATAGGTGCTGCTGACCATGAGAAGTGTCCCCAGCAGTAAAAGCGCTGCCATCACAGCCACATCCGCTGCGGTAATGTTCTCCTCGTCGAACAGACGCGCCTTGAGACGGGGCATCAGCTGCTGGACGGGCCCGCAGAATACCACTGCCAGCACCAGCAGAAACAGTATGCGGTTATCCGCGAAAATCCGCGGATTCCACAGTCCCCTGCCGGGAATCAGCATTGCCTTTAACAGTATCTTCCCATTGTGCAGGGTATCCACCCGAAACAGCAGCCAGCCCACTGCCACTGCACCCAGGGTATACAGATGATTCAGGAATTTCAGAGGATTTTTTTCCAGAATCCTCCCAAGCCACAACCGTTCCGCCACAATAAGAATGCCGTAATACACGCCCCAGCATATGAAGTTCATGCTGGCCCCGTGCCACAGTCCCGTTGCCAGGAATACAAGGAAAAGATTCACGCAGGTACGCGCCAGTCCCTTCCTGTTTCCTCCCAGGGGAATGTACAGATACTGTCTGAACCAGGTGGAAAGGGAGATATGCCAGCGCCTCCAGAACTCGCTGACAGAAGCCGACAGATACGGATAATTGAAGTTCTCCTTGTAGGTAAAGCCGAACATCCTGCCCAGGCCGATGGCCATGTCGGAATAACCGGAGAAATCATAGTAAATCTGAAAGCTGTACAGAATCACAGCCAGCCATACCGCAGCCGTGCCCAGCTGTTCCAAGGGCAGGTCAAACATACGGTCCACCACCTGGCCGAACATATTGGCAAATACCATTTTCTTCACCAGTCCGTACACAAAACGCTTGATGCCGTAGGCATGCATGGACAGGCTCTCCTGCCGGTCCCCTATCTGCGGTTTCAGCTCATGATACTTGACAATGGGACCGGAAAGTATCTGGGGAAACAAAGAGATATACAGCGCCAGACGAAACACATTTCTCTGGGCGGGATTCTCTCCCCGGAAGGTATCCGCCAGGTAGGAGATGGACTGGAAGGTGTAAAATGATATGCCTATGGGCAGCGCGATATCCCTTGGCGTAAAGCCCTGGCGCCCCAGAAGGGACATGGCCAGTTCCAGGAAGAAGTTGAAATATTTAAAATACCCCAAAAGCCCCAAATCAGCCAGGATGCTCAGGACAAATACCGCCTTCTTAAGCCCTCTCCTTTCCCCGCAGCCATCCAGTGCCAGGCCAAACCCATAGTTGAGCAGGATGGACAGAATCACCAGGACCACATACCGCGGCTCGCCCCAGCTGTAAAACACCAGGCTGGCTATGAGCAGAACCCCATTCTTAAGCTTCCTCCCCGGCGATATATAGTATATCAGAGCCAGGGCCGGAAGGAAAAACCATACAAACGTAAGTGAACTAAACAGCATATTTAGGAAAATTCCCTTTCTATCAGAGTTTATCAATCATGTATCTCAGAAGTGCAGGCTACATGGAGGCAGCGTCCTGCCTCGGGAGCTTGCGCCGTATTTTATGGAATGTCACCATATGGGCAAGGGCTGTTATGGCCCAGGAGACAGGATAGGACAGGTACAGCACGTCCAGGGAACGGTACGCCGCAAATACAGTGAATACCCAGAGCACCCTGAATCCGCATGCCCCAGTGAGGGATACAAACATGGGGATGATGGAATACCCCAGCCCTCTCAGGCTTCCCACCATGCAGTCCATGATTCCGCACAGAAAATAGGTTCCGCAGATGATCTCCAGCCTCAGCATCCCGTAGTGCAGAACCTCAGGATCTGAGGAATAGATATGCAAAAGCCCGTCTCCCGCGGCCACGGCTGTGAATCCCAGGATCACGCCCACGGCCGTCACCACTCCCAGGCATATGTACATGATTTTATTAATCCTGCTGTACTTCCTGCCGCCCAGATTCTGGCTTGTAAAGCTTAAGTTGGTCTGGTACACCGCGTTCATAGCCGTATAGACAAAACCCTCGATGTTGGAGGAGGCTGTGTTCCCGGCCATGGCAATGGAGCCGAAAGAGTTAACCGAGGATTGAATCAGTACATTGGAAATGGAAAATATGGCTCCCTGCATGCCTGCGGGAAGTCCGACTTTTACGATTCGTTTCAGCTTCCTGGCGTGAATCCGAAGCTGCCTCAAATCCAGCTTCAGGGCTCCCGGAGCCCCCATCAGGCTCTTCAGGACCAGAAAGGCGGAGATGTGCTCTGATATGACCGTGGCCCAGGCCACGCCGTCCACCCCCATTCCCAGCGCCACCACAAAGAACAGATTCAGGCACACATTCACCACGCCGGATGCAAGGAGGAAATACAGGGGCCTTCTGGTATCCCCGATGGCCCTCAGGATGGCCGCGCCGAAATTGTAGACCATAAGTACCGGCATGCCCAGGAAGTATATCCTCATATAGAGGACCGACTGGCCCAGAACGTCCTCAGGGGTTCCCATAAGGCGCAGCAGCGGGTTTGCCAGAAGGATTCCCAGCACCACCAGAATAAGGCCGCTCACAATGCTGGTGGCCACCGCCGTGTGGACGGTCTCACTGACATCCCTGTCATTCCGGGCCCCGTAATACCGGGCCACCAGCACATTGACACCAACTGAGAGTCCCACGAATACATTAATTAATAGGTTGATGAGCGAAGATGTGGAGCCCACCGCCGCCAGAGCCCCGCTGCCGGCAAAACGGCCCACCACGATGATGTCCGCTGCATTAAACAGCAGCTGCAATATGCCCGACAGCATCAAAGGAATGGAAAATAAAAGGATTTTGCCCAGAAGCGGGCCGCTTGTCATGTCAATCTCATAAGACTTTTTCATCTTCTGTTAACTCCCTGTGTCATTCTTTCTCCATGCCAAATCCATGGAATACGTTCTTATCAGTTATATCACAGGGCTGTGCTTTTTACAATGGGTTAAATGGCCATGAAAACCCGCGAATATTCTTGACATTTCCAGGCCCGTCCTTTAAAATGGAGCAAGTGATAAGGGAGTAATTGGCATGCCCCGCCCTGCCGGGCATGTAATAAGGTCAACATACTGATAGTTTCTATCTGGCTTTAAGTTTCTATCTGGCTTTATTTGAAACAATGAGACTTATCTACAGCATTCCAAGGCTGTAGGTGGGTCTTTTTTTATACCACAATCCATATATTAAAACATCACCAGGGAGGAATCATTATGTCATTAGCTGAACTGTTTGTCATCGCCGTGGGGCTGTCCATGGACGCGTTTGCGGTATCTGTCTGTAAGGGCCTGGCCATGCCTAAAATGAACTGGAAGGGCGCCCTTTTGGTAGGGCTGTACTTCGGCGGTTTCCAGGCCGCCATGCCCCTTTTCGGATATTTCCTGGGCTCCAGCTTCAGCCTGGCCATACGGGCTTACGACCACTGGGTGGCCTTCATCCTGCTGTCTGTTATCGGCGCAAACATGGTAAAAGAATCCTTCAGCAAGGAAGATGGATGTCCCGACGCGGACCTGGATATTAAAAACATGGTGCTTCTGGCCATTGCCACCAGCATTGATGCCCTGGCAGTGGGCGTGACCTTTGCCTTCCTGAATGTTGACATTCTCCCCGCTGTATTCTTTATCGGAAGCGTCACCTTCCTCCTGTCCGTGGCAGGCGTAAAGGCCGGCAACGCATTTGGATGCCGCTACAAATCCAGAGCCGAGCTGGCAGGCGGTGCCATCCTCATCCTTATGGGATTCAAGATACTGCTGGAACACCTGGGAATTTTGTTCCGGTAAGGCATAAATAAGAATACGGAAATCCCCTCTCACCCCCTCATAAAGACAGCGGGACAGCGCTCTCTGAACACGCTGCCCCGCCGTCTTTTATTTTATCATTTTCCTGTCTGAAATCCTGCTTCCGGGCTCAGAAACGTAAATCTTCCCGGTCTCAGATTCTGACGCCGCTGCTGTCCAGCTGGTAACCGTCAATGGTGCTGTTTGTCTGCATCACTCCGTTTTCAGGGTCCATATAATACCACTGTCCCTTGTATTCCAGCCAGCCGGTCTTCATATAACCGTTCGTGCCGAAAAAATACCACTTGTCATTAATCATGGCCCAGGATGTAAGGTATTCATCCTGATACAGGTACCTCCAGCCGCCCATGTCCTTGTTCCACTTGCCCAGCAGGATGTTCCGGTAATTGCCCATGTCCTCCTCGGGAAGGAGCATGTAATACCTGCTTTCCTTTTTATCCTGATAGCAGAACTCTACAATATAACATTGATCCAGGTAGTTGTAATCCCCCGCAACGGACCGTTCTTTTTCAACGGTCTCCGGCCGGATTACAGGGTAATGGGTTCCTTCCTTTAAGCCGTACACCGTACATTCCAGATACTTCTGGGTCTCGCCCCTATAGGTGACAAGATAATAATTCAGTGTCACTTCATTCAGGTCCACATCACTTTTGTCCTTTGTAACTGTGAACGTATCGTATTCCGATACCCTGTACCCAAGCAGATAGGACGAATATCCATCGTAAATCGTGGTCCTTCTGCTGTTAACATCCAAATGCAGGGTAACAGGCACCTCAGCCTTAAACGAAGCCGCTGCCTCTGAGACAAACGCAGCCGGCACACTGAGCACTGCCGCCAGGACCAGCGCGCCTAACCGCTTAACAGACATATACCGTCTCATCCGGTACCCTCCTCTCAAACCTTTGGACTACTCATGATGACATCCAGGGTGAATTCCCGGCGCATCCGACAACCATTATTTTAATACAATCTTCTTGAAATTCTTCTTGCCGCGCTTAACGATCATGCCATCTCCAAACTGTTCCCTGGAGTATACGGCCTTGATATCCTTTACAGGATTTCCGTCCACGGACACACCGCCCTGTTCCACGTTCCTTCTGGCCTCAGAACGGGACGCTGCCAGGCCGGACTTGTTAAGGATGCTTAAAATATCAATGGTTCCCTCTGAGAAGTCCTCTTCTGTCAGTTCAAAAGCAGGCATATTTTCGGTGCTTGTCCCTGCTGCAAACAGAGCCCTGGCGCCTTCCTGCGCCTTTGATGCCTCTTTCTCGCCGTGCACCAGCTTTGTAAGCTCGAATGCCAGTATCTCCTTTGCCTGGTTTAACTGGCTGCCTTCCCACTTATCCATCTCGTCAATCTGCTCCAGAGGAAGGAAGGTAAGCATGCGCAGGCACTTAAGCACATCCGAATCCCCTACATTTCTCCAGTACTGGTAGAAATCAAAGGGTGATGTCTTCTCAGGATCCAGCCACACGGCGCCGGACTGTGTCTTGCCCATCTTCTTGCCCTCGGAGTTAAGGAGCAGGGTAATGGTCATTGCATGGGCATCCTTGCCCAGCTTACGGCGGATCAGTTCCGTTCCGCCCAGCATGTTGCTCCACTGGTCGTCACCGCCAAACTGCATGTTGCAGCCGTACCGTTTAAACAGCTCATAGAAGTCATAGCTCTGCATAATCATGTAGTTGAATTCCAGGAAGCTTAAGCCCTTCTCCATCCTCTGCTTGTAGCACTCTGCCCGCAGCATGTTGTTAACGGAAAAATGAGGTCCCACTTCCCTGAGGAATTCAATATAGTTAAGGCCCATGAGCCACTCCGCATTGTTGACCATCATGGCCTTTCCCTCTGAGAAATCAATGAAACGGCTCATCTGCTTTTTGAAGCAGTCACAGTTATGCTGGATAATTTCAGGGGTCATCATGGTGCGCATATCAGAACGTCCGGATGGGTCGCCAATCATACCCGTGCCTCCGCCAATCAGGGCAATAGGCTTGTTGCCTGCCATCTGAAGGCGCTTCATCAGACAGAGCGCCATGAAGTGGCCTACATGGAGGCTGTCAGCTGTGGGATCGAAGCCGATATAGAATACGGCCTTTCCCTCGTTGACCATTTTCTTAATTTCTTCTTCGTTGGTCACCTGGGCAATAAGGCCCCTGGCAACCAGTTCTTCGTAAATCTGCATGGTGATTCTCTCCTCTTCTTACTTTCTTTATTTTACCATACTTCTGCTTTCATGCAAGGGCTTGATTCTTACATTTTTAATACAGAGGCAGCAGAGGCGCAGGGCGTACCGCAGCCGCGGATTCCCCTTAACGAACTAAAAAAAGCCCCGCCCTTATCCAAAAGGACGAAGCCCTTAAGCCCCGTGTTACCACCTGATGTTCACAGACAGCTCGCGCTGCCCGCCTCTTCGAGTACCGCGTCAGGCTCTAAAGCCAACGCCCATATACTCTAGCACGATAACGGATGCAGGACCCGTCGCAGCCTACTAAGGCTGTTGTCTGCAACAGCGCCGTTGGGTGCGAAGCTCAGGGATGTATTCATGGCCTGCATTCCACGCGCCTCTCATCATCCGGCTGCTTTCTGTCTGTTCCTGCAGGCTACTACTTGTTCCCGTCATAGCCAATTCATGAAATTATGACCATTATAGACAGACTCTCCCGGTTTGTCAAGAGTCAATCCCGGAAACCTATACAATCCCGGAAATCAGACTTTTAGGAATTTTTTAGGAATCCGCAGAGAAATCGGCTCCTTTTGCCGTTTCCTCTCCCGGGCGGTGTGCAAAGGTAAGCACAAACACGGCTCCCAGTATCAGGGCAAATCCCAGAAAATCAGGCAGCGTGAACCGGGTTCCCAGCCAGAACACGGATATGACCACCGCGGATACCGGCTCCACGCTTCCCATGATGCTTCCCTTTAAGGGTCCAATCATGCTGACGCCCTGAAGGTACAGGCCAAATGCAATGGCAGTGCCCACCACCACCACGCCTGCCAGGGCTCCCACGGTGCCCGCGTCCCATGCCACCCCATAGCTCCACGGCCGCACCACAGCTCCCATGGCAATCCCGCCAAAAAACATGCCGAATCCCAGCACCTGGTATATATCATACTTAAGTATCAGCCCTCCCGGTATGATGGTATAAATCATGGAGCTGACAGCTGCCAATAGACCCCAGAACAGGGCCTCCCCTGTGATGTGGAAGGAGTGAATGTCCCCGTGGGTGCCAATAACAAAGGTGCCAAACAGAGACAGACCAATGGCTGCCAGCTCAAGCCCCTTGGGAAGGCGCAGCTCCCGCATGCACACCACTGCCAGAATCAGGATGGGCGACAGGTACTGGAGCACGGTTGCCGTTCCCGCGTTGGATGCCTGGATTGCCATAAAATAGGTAAACTGGCAGAAGGTTATGCCGAAAATGGCAAATGCCAGCAAATGAATGGTATCCCTCTTCTTCCGGAACACCCTCAGGTTATCCCTGCCGTGAAGCTTAAACCCGGTCAGCACCAGTATAATACCCGCAAAAAAAAGCCTCACAGCCACCAGCCACGGGGCCTCGATTCCCTTCTGTTCAAATAAATACTGCCCGCAGCAGC
>OAUW01000626.1_pt1 | contig 17843 bp, 16 predicted proteins | sample 1495241 | NCBI WGS metagenome assembly OAUW01 (sample SAMEA2580063, study PRJEB22360) | human gut metagenome | biome: human gut; feature: human-associated habitat; material: faeces | place: Denmark | collected 2008/2010
GACACGCATAAAAAGCCTCCCATTTCTCATGTCCAAGAAATGGGAGGCAGTTCAAAATTACGCCATCGGGGGCACTTAAAACAGTCGTTCTGCACCTCATTCAGGGCATGCCAATGCTGAATACTCCCAAAAATGCACGTCGCAAGAGGGGGTACCTGCTCAATCGGCTAAATACCCGCAAGTTCGCAGTAGCGGTCGACATTGCTGGCAAATACCATCTCGACAGCACCCTTCTGGACGGGCACCGTCGGGGTCCTTCCCCACAGCAGATAATCGCCCAGCGTCTTAGCGCCGCGATACGCCAGGCTCGTCGGGTCCTTATAGACAATATTGGTAAAGATACCGCGGCGCAAGGCCAGAGCACTTTCGGGAAACAGGTCGTTGCCGATCACCATGACCTGACCGGCCTTGCCGGTCGAGACGAGCGCGTCGGCAACCACTTCGGAACCAACGGCAAAAACGCTACAGATAAGTTCGGGGGCGTCCGGCGCACTCAAGCGCTTTTCGAGCTCATGCTCGAGTTGTTTGACTTGCGCATGGGCACCTGCAAGATCCTCAACCTGCCATGGAATATCACGTTCGCGCAGGTAATTGTGGAAGGCGCGGGCGGTTAGATAGTGCGAATCGGTATATGGGTCGCCTGTCAAAAGGAGCACGCGGGCGTCGGCCCCAGAAGCATGGACCAGGTTTGCCGCCTGCTCGGCCATAAGGCTGCCTGCCGTCGAATAATCGGCCAAGCTCGCACCCAAACGATTCAAATGCGGACGGTCGCCGTCGACAAGCTCAATCGTCACGCCCGCCTCGGCGATCTGCCCCAAAAGCTCAGTCGCACGATCGTCGCCCGGCGCATAGGCGAGCAAGCCATCAATCTTCTCGCCCACCTGCAGACGCTCGTCGATTTGCTCGAGTGCATCAGCGTAGCCGCCCACGCCAAATTCAACGCGCTCAACCGTAATGCCCCGGTCGATGACCTCCTGTTCAAAGCGATTGCAGCCTTCCCACAGGTAACGGAAAAAGTACGCTCCCTCGCGCGATGCGCGGGGCAGGCAAAACACCAGATTGATATCCTTGCGGCGCAGGCTTGAGGCACTTGTGTTGCGGTGATAGCCCATGGCCTCGGCCTTAGCGTTCACCTTGGCGCGCACGGATTCGCTCACGCCGGCCTTTCCCGTCAGAGCCTTGTGCACGGTATTGATGGAAACGCCAAGCTCGGCGGCTATGTCCTTCATGGTTACGCGAGCGCTCATGCGGTTACTCCGTTATAGATAAGTTGCCAATTAATAGTCCAGTTAACGATACCCCAAAAATACTCTTCGACTCGCCGTACTCTCCCTCAAATGCACAAAGCGCCCCGCGAACGGATGCCCGCGGAGCGCTTGGATGTCCGGACCTTATTTGATACCGCGACCCAAGTCTTCGGCGATTTTGTCTACGCCCTTAAGTGCAGCGCACGTCTTTTTGTTGGAGCAATGCCCCGTGCAAACGCCACCCTGAGCGCAGTCGGCGCAGGTGCCCTTGCGGTAGATGCGCACGCACACGGCGACAAACGCAACGCCGATAACAGCCAGTACAACAATATCGATAGGTGCCATAGCAAGCCTCCTCTAGTTAACCAGCACTTACTTTACCCCATTCTCCACCTACCAAATAGGGACAGGTTTATTTTGGTCGGTTTTATCTGCGGAAACGCCACATCTTACTTCTGGAGCAAAGCAATCTGTCCCCCATTGCGTCAAAAAGCCCGAGTGTCACTGAGACACCCGGGCTCGTGGAAAGGGGTTGATCCTTATTCGGACTTAGGCGGAAACTGCAGCGGAAGCAGTGTTGGTCTCGTCCTCGTCGGTCCAAGCGTGCTTGGGCATAGGACGGAAAATCTGGAAGAGCATCGCGACCAGCAGCACGATAGCCACAACCGTCCAGAAGCCAAACTGCCCAAGGACAAGCAGGTTATAGAACTGGTTGATGAACAGGCCGATCACCCAAGCGAAGGCGCACTCGTAGCCGAGGGCAATCGCGGTCCACTTGCCGGAATCCATCTGGTTGCGGATGGTACCCATAGCGGCAAAGCACGGAGCGCACAGCAGGTTGAACGCGCCGAAGGCAACGCAGGCGCCCATGGTGGGGAACATGCCGGCAAACGCGGTCCACAGGCTCGGGTCGGTCTCGCCCGCGTCGGCGACGGACAGCAGCGAGCCGGCGGTGGCGACGACGTTCTCCTTAGCGACAAGGCCAGAGACAGTCAGCGCGGTAGCCTGCCAGGTGCTAAAGCCGAGCGGGGCGAAGATCCAAGCGACCAGGTTGCCGAGCATGGCAAGCACGGAGTAGTCCATGAACTCCTCGGGGATGCCGTCCATCGCAGGCAGGAAGCCAAAGGAACCGTTGTAGCTACCAAAGTTGGAGAGGAACCAAACCACGACGGTGGACGCGAAGATGACCGTGCCGGCCTTCTTAATAAAGGCCCAGCAGCGCTCCCACACGTGCAGTGCCCAAGAGCGGATCGCCGGGAAGTGGTAGGCGGGAAGCTCCATAACGAACGGCGTCGGGCGGCCGGCGAAGAGCTTGGTCTTCTTGAGCATGAGGCCCGAGGCGATGACGGCAAAGACGCCCAGGAAGTAGAAGAGCGGGCTGATCCACGCGGCGGTGGTGGAAGAATCGCCGATGATGGAACCCATGAGCAGGGCGATGATCGGCAGCTTGGCGCCACAGGGAATGAACGTGGTGGTCATGACCGTCATGCGGCGGTCCTTCTCGTTCTCGATGGTCTTGGTAGCCATGACGCCGGGGACGCCGCAGCCCGAAGACACGAGCATGGGGATGAAGGACTTACCGGACAGGCCAAAGCGGCGGAACACGCGGTCCATGATGAAGGCAACGCGGGCCATATAGCCGCAGTCCTCCAGGAAAGACAGCATCACGAACAGCAGGAACATCTGCGGCACAAAGCCGAAGATGGCGCCCAGGCCGCCGACGATACCGTCACAGACAAGCGAATCGACCAGACCGCCGTCCTCGGTGCCACCCGCCACAAGCGCGTCGTGGACCATGGTGGTAATACCCGGGACATAGGGGCCGTACTGCGCTGGGTCGACCGAGTCGGCGTTGTCGCCCGCGGCCTCGACAGCCGCGTCGTAGGCGTCGCGACCCTGACCGAGCACATACCAACCGTCGGTACCGAAGAGCTGGTCGTTGGTGAAGTCGGTCACCGTGCCGCCCAAGGTGGAAACGGCGATGTAGTACACGCAGAACATGATGACCACAAAAATCGGCAGACCCAGAATACGGTTGGTAACCACGCGGTCGATCTTCTCGGAGGTGCTCATCTTTGTCGGAGCCTTGGTGAGGCACTCGTCGATGATGTGGGCAATCACGCCATAGCGTTCGCCGGTGATGATGGACTCGGCGTCGTCGTCGCAATCCTGCTCGCACTGGGCGACCAGTTGCTCAACGCGAGCGGCTTTCTCCTTGGTGAGGTTGATGAGCTTGCAGGCATCCGCATCGCGCTCGAACAGTTTGACGGCATAGTAGCGGCGCTTGTTGGCGGGAACGCTTGCCGGCAGGTTGTTTTCGATGTGGTCCAGAACGTCCTCGATGGAGGAATCGAACTTGTGCTCCGGCACCTGGCCCTTGGAAGCAGCGGACTTCTTAACCTGCTCGAAAAGCTCCTTGATACCCTTGTTCTTAAGGGCCGAGATCATCATGACCGGGCAGCCGAGCTTCTTGGAGAGCTTGTCCGTGTCGATCTTATCGCCGTTCTTCTCGACCAAGTCGGCCATGTTGAGGGCGACGACTACGGGCAGGCCGGTCTCGATAACCTGAAGCGCCAGGTACAGGTTGCGCTCGAGGTTGGTGGCATCGACAACCTGGACGACCACATCGGGCTCGCCGCTCATGAGGTAATCGCGCGAGCACTGCTCCTCGGGGCTGTAGGGGGAAAGCGAGTAGATGCCAGGGAGGTCCGTGATGGTAACGTTCTTGTCGCTTAGGAGCTTGGCTTCCTTTTTCTCAACCGTGACGCCGGGCCAGTTGCCAACGTAGCCGTTGGCGCCGGTGATCAGGTTGAAAAGCGTGGTCTTGCCGCAGTTGGGGTTACCCGCCAGCGCGACATGGATCTGAGAATCCGCCATTCAATCCTTCTTCCTTGTGTGCCTGCGCTGCTTTCTCCGCGCAGGCTGGATAATGTGCTTCAAAGATGCTGCATTAAGTTAGAAAAACCTAACTTTATCTGCAGAAATATGCGCCGCGAGTCCTTACTGAACCTCGACGACGGCGGCCTCCTCCTTGCGGATGGAAAGCTCGTAGCCGCGCACGTTGATCTCGACCGGATCACCGAGCGGTGCAACCTTCACGACCTTGAACGAAGTGCCCTTGATGAGCCCCAGGTCCATAAGGTGGCGGCGAAGCGCACCCTCACCGTGAAGCTTGACGATGGTGGAGCTCTCGCCCACCTTAACGTCACCCAACGTCTTCATCCTCTTGTCCCCCTTTCGGTTTTTATCAAATGCTGCAGACTAACCGACGGTCATGATGTGCATGGCAACCTTGGAATCGATACCAAAGCGTGCGCCCAGCACCGTAACGATGATATTGGCGCCGCTCGAGCTCACCACGTGGATTTCGCTGCCCTCGACAAAGCCGAGGTCCTTGAGGTGGTGCTTCATGTCCTCATTGCCCTTTACACGAGACACGCGCACGGTTTCGCCCGCTTTTACCATCGAAAGCGGCATTGCCGGCATCTGCGGTCCGCAAGACATGAGTGGCTCCTAACGTCAGTTCGTCCTCAACATCGACGCGGTAAAAGTTAGCCACATCTATGTTCGCTTTAGTAAACTAACACGTGGTTAACTTTTTGGAAAGGGTCCCCATTCAGATTTCGAAAAAGTTTCCTATACGAAACAAAAGAAGCACCACAAAGACCATCTCTTTGCGGTGCCTTGTCATACCAATTTATGCAACAAAGGGGACTGTCCCCTTGTCACATTGATGCGCTTAGAGCGAGAGGTTTCTGATCGACGTGACGCAGGAGGCCTCATCCACGCCCGAAACGCGGAACACGACGTCTTCGCCACATTCGCCGCAGAGTGCCATGAGCCCTATAACGTCGCGGCCATCGGTGTAGCGGTCACCAATCGAAACCGACACGTCACTACGGTGCTTGGCAATGATGTCATAGAGCAGCGCAACCGGGCGGGCATGTAATCCCAACGGATCTTTAATCGTCTTTGTAAACTCGACCATGTCCCCTCCCGCGACATCGCACATCGGCCGGCAAACCCAGCCACGTGGTAGTTATTGTAGCGTTAGATGCTTGTCGAGAGCTCCTCTGAACACCTCGTGGGCAAAAAGTGGCAAATATGAGTACTGTCACCAATTTAGTAGCAGCAAAATCGAGAGCCATTTGCCTACTTTGAGCGATTTGAAGAGGTTAAAAGCCGTCAAACGCCCTTTAAAGGGGGTTAGATAAATTGATTTTGAGCCCATTTTTGCTCAGAACAGGCCGAAAAATATGACACCTCTTTTGCAACAGTACTCATATTTGGCATTTTTTGCCCACAGGGTCCAAAACCATGCCCCAAAACACAAAAGGAGGGGCCTCGCAAGGCCCCTCCTTAGGAAAGGGAATCGATTTATTCCACAGCCGTAGATTAATCCTAGCCGCTACTCCATCATGTCGAGGACGGAGGGGCGCAGCTCGCTCTCGGCGGCCTCGGGATCGGTCTCGCGCAGACGGTTGATATAGCGGTTGTACCACATCACGGCAAGGCCCAGGAAGACAACCACACCGCCAACGTTGTAGACCAGCGTCAGCCACAGCGGCTGATCGAGCGGAATGGTGCCGCAGACAAGCACGAAGCAGAAGACCACAAGCAGGAATGCAGCAATGACCAGGCCAAAGGTACGCGAACCCATGCGGAAGCCACGGGGAGCAGCGTCGAAGTTCTTACGCAGCATAAAGTAGGCAAGCAGGATCAGCAGCGGCGGGAGCAGAGCGGTGGCAGCCGTCATGTTGGTGACAATCATGAGCAGGTCGTCGAGGTTACCAGAGCCCAGGGCCGGGATGATCAGGATGGGGACGACGATGGCGAACTGCAGCCAAGCGGCGCGGGCAGGAATGCCATGCTCGTTGAGCTCGACGATCTTGCTACCAAAGACGCCCTTGGGGATCTCGGTGAAGAACACCTTGATGGGAGCGGAGGTCCACATCATGAGGGAGCCCAGCGTAGCGGCGAGAAGGATCAGGCCGATGACGCGCGTAGACACTTCCATGGGAATGCCAAAGTGGGCAAAGACAGCGCCGAACACGTCGAAGATGCCGGTGGAGATGGCAACGCCGCCCTCGGGGATGAACAGGTTAACCAGCAGCGAAGCGCCTGCATACAGAAGGCCGATGGTCAGGCCGGCGATAACGACGGTGCGCACGAAGGCCTTGACGCCGCCCTTAAGGTCGTTAAGGAACACGCCGACGGACTCAGCGCCGCCAACGCCCTGGATGATCCAGGCAAGCGTACCGAAGAAGCCCCACATAGTTCGAAGTTGCTCATGTCGGGAGCCATGTTAGCGGGAGTAGGAGCCGTAGCGAACTCAACGCCGCCAAAGGCAGCAGCCAGGGACAGCAAGATGAACACGGCAGTCAGGCCGAGAGCCGCGGTCGAACCGAAAGAGGAAATGGAGCCAATCCACTTAGCGCCCTTGGTCGAAACCCACGTGGCGATAGCAAAGACGACGATCTCAATAATGGTGATCCACAGCTGCGAAAGCTCAGCATTGGCACCAAAGAACACGTAGCTCGCGTAGATGATGACATTGGGCAGGACGGACGCAAAGTAGAACAGGTTGACGAACCAGTAGCTAAACGCCGTCAGGAACGCCCAGCGGCCGCCCATCGAGGTCTTGACCCAGGCGTACACGCCCGACTCGGAGTCCTTGTTAAGGCCGACGAACTCGGCAGTAACCAGGGTATAGGGGACAAAGTACAAAAGCGTGGCGAAAAAGAACGACGGCGCAGCTGCCAAGCCGATAGCCGCATTGTTGTTGATGATGTTCTTGATACCGAACACGGCGGCGACCGTCATGCCCAGCAGAGCGAACGAACCAATCGTTCCTCGTTTTTCAGAGCTCATAAGCCCTCCCAATCATCTATTAAATGTCATCTAAAACCGTCCGAGCTGCAAATGCAAACACGGACGGCGCACCTGCTAAGGGGAATGGGGAAAAGGGAGTCAACAAAGCCATCCCCCTTAACGGCGCGAAGCAAACGTCCAGGTGGACGAATACTACTTGTTGGGGAAGGAATAACCTTCGACCGTCACGTGCAGTACCACGACGCGGGGATCCGAAGCCTCGGCGATAACACGGTAAGCCTCGTCGATCTCGACGACGGCAACGCCGCCGGCGGGAATCGTCACGGTCTCCCCCGCACCCTCAAAGCGCTCGCGATCATCGATATCGCTGTAAGCGCGGGTGCAGGTGAGGCCTGCCTTGGGGGCAACCTCGACGGTCAGGTCGCCGTCGAGCGGAGCGAGCACGGCATGGTAGCGACGGTGACCGACCAGGTCGGCGGTTGCGGCCTCGCGGGCATAGACCCACCAGTAAACCAACGAGTCGCCGATGGAGTAAGCCACATCGTGCTGCAGTTCAGAAACGCCGTCGAGTGCCTGACCGGTACGCATCCACTTCTTGACGGACTTCATCTGGGCGTCGAAATCGGCACGCGAGTTAAAGATATGCATGACTTATGCCTCCTTAATGGGTGCCAGCGCCTGAGCCAGATCGGCAGACGTCAGCGGTCGCAGGGACACCTCAAAGCTGAAGCTCTCAAAACGGGTGCGATAGGAATCGAGCACCTCGGAACCCCAAGAGTTCGAGCCAAGGCCGAGCAGCTGGTCGTTGATGTTGACCGTAACCGTTTCGCCCGGGACAAGATCGTAGACATGCTTGGCGTTATCGATAGCCTCGCAGCTATAGGGCCATGTGGAGAACGAGAACGGATTGGAAGCGGCGTCGCTCGGACGCGTCACGACCAGACCGTCACCGTGGCTGGAGCGCAGGGCGACCCAGCGGGTACCCTCGCGGTTGGCGCAGTCCTGGGGCATAACGTAGGGCGTGAACATGTCGTCGACCGTGGTGCGGTAATGACCGACCGGGTTGGCGCGCAGCGAGTCCGGATAGTTCTCGCCCGGGCCGTGGCCATACCACTCGACGGCACGATCACAACCGGGAACCTCAAAGGAGATGCCGATGCGCGGGATGATATCCGAGTAATCGCCGTAGGGCTCGCCGGAAACCTTGAGGTCGACGCGACCGCTCGGAAGCACGGTGTAGACAAGCTCGACGCGCATGCCGAACGCGCGGACGGGAGGAGCAATACGTTGGCTCACGGTAACGACGACCGCATTGCCGTCCTGCTTCCAAGAAACCTTGCGGGTGGACGTCTGCATTACATCAATGAAGTTGTCCTTCCACAGGGAGTCGTACTCCTGGGCGTGGTTGTCGACGAGCGGATGCCAAAAACCAACCTGGGGACCAGAGGCCATGACGTCACGGCCGGATGCCTTCCACTTGCTCACGGTGCCGTTTACCTTGCTGAAGGTCAGCTCGCCGTTGAGGGAGTGAATGCGAATCTCCTGCTCAGTCTCCTCGACCGTAAGCTCAGGACGAGTGGGAGCCGCGATGGCCGGCGCCGGATGGTTTGCGATGGCAAACTGGCTTGCGCCCAGTTGGAACATCGGCTCGCACCAGACGTGAGCGGCCATGGTGTAGGCGCGCACGGTCAGCAGGGTCTCGCCTACCGCGGCCTCGCGAATCACCAGCGGAAGCTTGACGGACGCGCCGGGGGCAACCGCGCCGGGCATGAGCGTCTTGCGGCAGACCACGTCGCCGTCCACCAGGGTCTCGGCCGACAGGCAGACATCCTCGAGAGTGGTGAACCAACGCTTGTTGGTGACGGTCAGCTCGCCCGCCTCGGCATCGTAGGCCATGCGAACCGGGCAGATGACCTGACCATACTCAGTGAGGCCCGGGCTCGGCTGCTGCCAGGGGAACACCATGCCGTCGATGCAGAAGTTGCTGTTGTTGGGGTAGTCGCCGTTGTCGCCGCCATACATGTCGTAGGCAACGCCGTCCTCGGTCACAGCAGCCAAGCCGTGGTCGCACCATTCCCAAATGAACTGGCCCTGGATGCAATCCCAGCGATCGAAGACCTCCTGGTACTCGGACAGGCCTCCGGGGCCATTGCCCATGGAGTGACCGTACTCGCAGTTGATGCGCGGCTTGGGGAACGGATGTTCACCAAAGTCGTTCATCTGCGACACGCGGGAGTACATGGTGGAGATAACGTCGACGGTATCGGCGTTGCGGTCCTCCTCGTAGTGGACCGGACGACCATCGAGCTCGTGAGCCTTGGCATACATTGCACGGATGTTGCAGCCATAGCCGCTCTCGTTGCCCAGCGACCACATGATGATGCACGCGTGGTTGCGCTCCTGCATCACCAGGCGCTCAATACGGTCGACGTAGGCCGGCTCCCATGCCGGGTCGTCGGTAACCAGGGCGATGTTGCCGATATTCTCGAAGCCGTGGCTCTCCATATCGGTCTCGGCGACCAGCATGATGCCATACTCATCACACAGCTCGTAGAAGCGCGGGTCATTGGCATAGTGAGAGGTGCGCACTGCGTTGATGTTGTGCTGCTTCATGAGCTCCAGGTCGCGGCGCATGCGATCGAGGCCCACGGCGCGGCCCTTGTGATCGTCGTGATCGTGGCGGTTGACGCCATGCATCTTAAAGTAAGTGCCGTTGAGGTAGATATGATTGCCCTCGACCGTCACCTCGGCAAGACCCTGGCGATGCGGGACGTACTCGCTCACCTTGTCGCCGTCGTAGACCTCAAACGTAAGATCGTAGAGGAAGGGGTCCTCGGGATTCCAGAAGTGGGCATCGGTCACGCTGCACTCGGCATGGCCGTCGACGCACTCACCCGTAGCCACCACGTTCTCGCCATCGCTGAGCGTAAACACAACGCGGGAAGTGCCCTCGGCAACCGTATCGAGCGTGATCAGAGCGGCATCGCCCTCGCGGTGCGTGCGGAACCTAAAGTCGACCAGGTGCGCGGCGGGACGCTGCATAAGGTACACATCGCGGAAGATGCCCGAGGCCCACCACATGTCCTGATCCTCGATGTAGCTGCCATCGCTGTACTGCAGGACCTTGACCGCAAACAGGTTGTCGCCCTCGACGAGCGCGTCGGTCACGTCGAACTCGGCAGACAGGCGCGAACCCTTGGTCATGCCGATATACTGACCGTTGACGTACAGCTCGCCATAGCTCTCGATGCCGTCGAAGCGAATGATCTCGCGAGCGCCGGCAGGAACGGCGGGAAGGTTGACGATGCGCTGGTAGACGCCCGTGGGGTCGTCGGAGGGAACGAACGGCTGATCAACCGGGAACGGGAAACCCTCGTCGGTGTAGGCAAGGTTGCCATAGCCGTCCACCTGCCACAGGTGCGGAACCTCCACGTGATCCCACTCGGGCTTGTACGTGGAGAGTTCCTCGTTGGAGACGGCAGCGGGGCCCTCAAAGAGGCGGAACTGCCACGAGCCGGACAGCTGGACAAACCCGCGCGACAGCTCGCGGCTGTACGTTGCAGCGAGATCGGCAGTCTCGTAACCCATAAAGTACGCATGGGGTGCCAGGCGGTTCCTGTGGGTGAGCGCTTGGTTTTCCCAATCGTTAATGGCGTCCATGGTGATGCTCCTTCATCATCGTAGTGATTCTTGTGCAACCGGTTGTCCTTATCTTACGGGCGATGCAAAAAACTGTGCAACCGGTTGTCCGCTGAACGGTCGATTTGGCCGGGTTAACGGTGCAACCGGTTGTACAATCGCAACACTTATGTCACCCTGAGTATCGAAACTCAGCGCAAGACATCGTTCTTAAGCTCGTAGGCAACCTCCACGCCCGCTGATATCTCACCCACACGAGACGTATTCGATTTCGGCTTGGTTGCAAAACGACACCGGTCACCGGATATCATGAACGCTGTTCAGGCGCACTATAGTAAGCTGTATCCGCACCAGCCCGTATCAGTGACAACATCGACCACATTTTCCAGGAGACGCCATGACCCAACCAGTTCGCACCGCACCTACGCTTGCCGAGGTTGCCGCAGCTGCCGGCGTGTCGCGCTCCACGGCATCGCGCGCCCTCAACGATTCGCCCCGCATTAGCGAGGAAACCAAAAAGCGCGTCCGCGCGGCGGCCAAGGAAGTCAATTTTGTCCCCAACGCTCGTGGCCGAGCGCTCGCTGTCGGGCGCACGGAAATCATCGCCGTGCTCGTGACCGAGCCCCTGAGTGAACTCTTCAGCGACCCCACCTATAGCGAGTTTTTGAGCGGCATTACCGAGGAACTGTCGGAGTCGTCCTATCTGCCCGTTATCTTGCAGGCGTCTTCTACGCATGAGCGCAACCGCGCACGCGAGCACTTTGAGCGCCGCTCGTTCGACGCCGTGATCGACGTCTCCCCCTACAAGGGCAGCGAGCTGCTCGAGGTACTGTGCGAGCTGGGCGTACCCACCGTGTTGTGCGGCCAGCTCGAGGGCCACCCCTATCGCGATGTGTTCTCGACGGTCTACTCTGACGACGAAGAGGGCGGACGCTTTGCAGCGCTCGCTATGAAGGAGCGAGGGCGCAAAGATATCGTCGCCGTGTTGGGACCGCAAGACAACCCCGCCGTTGTCGACCGCCTGCGCGGCTACCGCGCCGTCTTGGGCGAAGACCTCCCAGACGCAAACGTTATCTATACCGGCTGGAACAACGGAGACGGCTATCAGGCCATGCACCAGATCCTCGCGCGCGAGATTGCTTTCGATGGCGTGCTCTGCGGATCGGACCGTATCGCGGCTGGCGTCATCACCGCACTCAACGAGGCAGGCCTATCCGTTCCGGCGGACATTTCTGTCGTCGGCTTCGACGATCACGAGATTGCGACGCGCTGCGTCCCCGCGCTCACGACCGTCCGCCAGCCCCTGCGCGAAGAAGGCCACATGGCCGCCAACATTGCGCTCGACATGATCAAGGGTGCCGAGCCCACCACCTCCGTGATGCACATGCAGCTGATCCAGAGAGACTCGCTATAAGAAATTGGGGCAGGCTTTCCGCCAGACAGTTGTTACGGAAAGCCTGCCCCGTTTTGAGTGCTCATTCTGGGGCACAGTTTCCGTTAGACAGCTCAACCGGAAACTGTGCCCCATTATTTTGCCGAATTCTGGGTCGCGCTTTCCCAGAGGACCCCCTTTGGGAAAGCGCGACCCGTTCTGGACCCAGATTCCGGGACGCACTTTCCGCGACGCCCGGTCACCCTATATACCCTCACAATCTCGGCGCATAAAAAACGAGGGAAGGCACGCGTCCTTCCCTCGTTGCGGGCAATATATAGCCGCTCGCCTACATCAGGCGCAGGCTGACGTCCTTGAGCTGGGCGCCGGAAACGGCACTCGGGGCGCCCGACATGAGGTCGGAGCCGCTGGCCGTCTTGGGGAACGCCATGACGTCGCGGATGGAGTCGGAACCGGTGAGCAGCATGCACACGCGGTCCAGGCCCAGAGCGAAACCGCCCATCGGGGGCGCACCAAACTTGAGGGCCTCCATGAGGAAGCCGAACTGCGACTCGGCGCGCTCCTCGGTAAAGCCCAGGAGCTTGAGCATAGACATCTGCATCTCGGCGTTGTGGATACGCATGCCGCCGCCGCCGGCCTCAAAGCCGTCCATGACAAAGTCGTAGGTGCAAGAACCGGCTGCCAACGGGTCGGCCTCGATCTTGGCGATGTCGGTCTCGGTCGGCAGGGTAAAGGGCTGATGCTCGGCAGCGTAGGCCTTGCGGTCCTCGTCCCAGTGGAACAGCGGGAAGTTGACGACCCACAGGAAGTCGTGGCCCTCGCGCTTGATCTCGAGCGCATTGGCCATGTGGGAACGCATGCCGCCCAGGATCTCATCGGAGAGCAGGCGCGGGCCGGCGGCGAACATCACGAGGTCGCCAGGCTCGACGTCCATGCGCTCGCGCAGAGCCGCCATCTCCTCGTCCGAGAAGAACTTGACGATGGGGCTGTTGATGGAGCCGTCCTCGCGGAAGGCGATCCATGCCAGGCCCTTGGCGCCAAACGTGGAGGCCACGCCGGAGAGCTTATCAATCTTGGCACGTGCCCAGGCACCGGCGCCCTTGGCGTTGATGGCCTTGACGGCAGAGCCCTCCTCGTTCGCGGCAGTCGCAAAGACCTTGAACTTGGAGTTTGCAAAGATGTCGGTCAGGTCGACCAGGTGCATGCCATAGCGGGTATCGGGCTTGTCGGAGCCATAGGTGTCCATGGCCTCCCAGTAGTTCATGCGACGCAGCGGCGTGGGCATCTCGACGCCCATGCGGCCGAAGGCATCGGACAGGACCTCTTCGAGCGCGCTCATGACATCGTTCTGGTCCACGAAAGACATCTCGATATCGACCTGGGTGAACTCGGGCTGACGGTCGGCACGCAGGTCCTCGTCGCGGAAGCACTTGGCAACCTGGTAGTAGCGCTCGACGCCACCGACCATGAGCAGCTGCTTCAGGAGCTGCGGGGACTGCGGCAGGGCGTAGAAGTTGCCCGGCTGGATGCGGCTGGGGACGATAAAGTCGCGGGCGCCCTCGGGAGTAGACTTGAACAGGGAGGGCGTCTCGACCTCCATGAACTCACGGTTGTGCAGCGCCTCGCGAATGGCAAAGGTAAAGTCGGAGCGCAGCTTGAGGTTGGCCATCATCTCGGGACGACGGAGGTCCAGATAGCGATAGCGCAGGCGGGTATCCTCGCTGGTCTCGATGCCGTCCTCGATCTGGAACGGCGGGGTGACGGACGTGTTGAGCACCTCGGCGTGGTCGGTCAGGACCTCGATCTCGCCGGTCGCGAGCTTGGTGTTGGTGGTCTCCTCGCCACGGGCGCGCACGACGCCGTGAATCTTGATGGGCCACTCGGGACGCACGGTCTCGGCGATCTTAAAGGCATCGCCATCGGAGTGCTCGGGGTCGAAGGTGAGCTGCGTAATGCCCTCGCGGTCGCGAAGGTCGCAGAAGATAAGGCCGCCGTGGTCGCGGCGACGGCTCACCCAACCGGTGAGGGTGACCTCTTCGCCCACGTTCTCGAAGCGAAGCTCGCCGCAGGTACGGGTGTGCATGGAATGCTCATCGATGGGACGGGTCTGGCTCATACCAGTGATCCTCCTTTATGGATCTGTGCCGCCCCGTGTCGTTCCGGGCGGCGTCGTACAGATTTGCCCAGCCTGCGTAAACCGCGCAGCCGGACATGGCGTTCTATCTTATCGCACCTGTGTCGATGTACCGCGAAAAAGTAACTCTTGCCCAAAGACTTGACGGAGACGAAACAATTGACGCGGCCTGGCCGTCGCCCAGGCGCGCCGCGTGCGACAATGTGCCCCAATACAACTGCACTCGGAAAGGCCCGCCATGACTGCACGCCTCATCGTTATGGATATCGACTCCACGCTCATCAACCAGGAAGTCATCGACCTGTTGGGCGAGGAAGCCGGCGTGGGAGAGCAAGTTGCACAGATCACCGAACGCGCCATGCGCGGCGAGCTTGACTTTAAGCAGGCGCTCGAGGAGCGCGTGGGGCTGCTTGCCGGCTTGGATGAGAGCGTGTTCGAGCGCACCTTTGAGCGCGTGACGTTTACTCCCGGCGCGCTGGAGCTTGTGCGCTCGGCGCACAGCAAGGGCTGGAAGGTCGGCGTGGTGAGCGGCGGCTTCCACGAGGTCGCCGACAAGATCGTGGCCGCCGCGGGCATCGATTTTTGCCTGGCCAACCGTCTGGAAGTCGTGGACGGCAAGCTCACGGGTAAGCTGGCGGCAGACATTGTGACCAAGGAATCCAAGCTCATTCAGCTGCTAGATTGGGCAGTTGAGTGCGGTGTCGACATGGCCCACACCGTCGCGATCGGCGACGGCGCCAACGACATCCCCATGATTCAGGCCGCGGGCACGGGCATCGCGTTTTGCGCCAAGCCCAAGACGCGCGAAGCCGCCCCGTTTGCCATCGACGAGCGCAACCTGATACTCGCCATGGATATCATCCTGCGCGACTAGTCGATCCTTCTAACAATAGAATCAGTCTGTCCTATAGTTTCCGAACAATTTTGTCTTAGTGTTCGGAAACATACCCTTTGAGTGCTAGACTTTGCGCCGTCGAAGGGAACATATATGGATAAGCGAGATCTTGAGCAATTGCTGAGCGATGTTGCCGACGGAGTAGTCACCCCGGCAGTCGCCCTCACGCGCCTCCAGACGGCGCCAACCGCCGATCTGGGTTTTGCGCAGCTCGATCTTTCGCGCGGGGTGCGTCAGGGAGCCGGCGAGGTTGTCTACGGCGCCGGTAAAACCGCCGAGCAAATTGCCGCCATTATCGAAGCGCTGCGCGATGCCGGTCAGGAGCGCATCCTGGTCACGCGCCTGGACAGCGAAAAAGCAGCCCGTACCTCGGAGCTTCTCGGCAACGGCATCGACCTGGGATATGCCCCGAACGCCCAGCTCGCCCTGGTGGGTGGCAAGCCCTCCCCCACCGGTAACGGACGCGTTGTCGTCGCCTGCGCCGGCACGAGCGACCTGCCCGTCGCCGAAGAGGCGGCACTGACGGCCGAGTTCTACGGCAACGAGGTCGACCGCCTCTACGACGTGGGTGTCGCCGGCCTGCACCGCCTGCTCGCTCATGCCGAGGAACTTGCCCAGGCGCAGGTGGTCATCGCCATCGCCGGCATGGAAGGCGCCCTGGCGAGCGTTATCGGCGGCCTGGTGAGCTGTCCGGTCATTGCCGTTCCCACCAGCGTGGGCTACGGCGCGAGCTTTGGCGGCGTGGCCGCACTGCTCGCCATGCTCAACTCCTGCGCCAGCGGCGTTTCGGTCGTCAACATCGGCAACGGCTTCGGCGCCGCCTACCAGGCCAGTCTTATCAATCATCTGAGCGCCGGCACGTCCTGCGTCCGCTAAGGAGCATTCCATGTCCAATCATCAGCACACGCTTATCATCGACGGCACCTCGGGTATCAGCGGCGACATGACCGTCGCGGCCCTGCTCGACCTGGGCGCCAGCGAGGAGTATCTGCGCGAGCAGCTCGCCACGCTTCCGGTCGGCGGCTTTGAGATTGCCGTTACATGCGTAAACAAGCATGGCATCGACGCCTGCGACTTCGACGTCCAGCTGGCAGAGGAGCTCGAGAACCACGATCACGACATGGCCTGGCTCTACGGCAACGAAGCAGCTGCCGAGCACACGCACGAGCATGAGTACCACCATCATGACCATGGCGAGCACGAACACGAGCACTGCCACGAGCATGACCATGAGGGCCACGCCCATGAGCACGAGGATCATCACCACACCCACCACCATCATCACCGCTCGCTAGCCGACGTCACCGAGATTATCGTCGGCTCTCAGCTGAGTGATGGCGCCAAGCGACGCGCGCTCGCCATCTTTTCCGCACTCGCCGCTGCCGAGGCCAAGGCTCACGGCAAAACGCCCGAGACCGTCATGTTCCACGAGGTAGGCGCCATCGATTCCATCGTCGACGTCTGCTCGGTCGCCATCTGCCTCGATGACCTGGGTATCGAGGATATTGTTGTCGAGTCGATCTCCGAGGGTCACGGCACCATCCACTGTGCCCACGGCCTTATGCCCATCCCGGTGCCCGCCGTCGTCAACCTATGCCAAGCAGGCAATATCGCCCTCACGCCCGCACCGGTCTCCGGCGAGCTCATGACGCCCACGGGCGCCGCTATCGTCGCCGCACTGCGTACGTCCGAGCACCTGCCGGTCCGCTACCGCATCGAGGCCGTCGGCTACGGCGCCGGTAAGCGCCCCTACGAGGGCTGCTCCGGCACGCTCCGCTGCTTGCTCGTTCACGCGGACGAATAGCATGGATGCCCGCAAGGCAAAAAGCCGCGCTGCCATCGTTGCGGCTTTCTCCGAGCTGTTGTGCGAAGAGGACTACGGCAAGATCACCGTCGGTGACATCATCGCGCGCGCTCACGTAGGCCGCGCGACATTCTACGGCCTCTTTAAGAGCAAAGACGACCTACTGTCCGAGCTCGTGAGCGACATCTGCACCCACGCCCTCGACGACGATGGCACACCGCTCGACGACCCACTCGTGCAGGTCGAGCATATCCTCAACAACCTCTGGGAGCGCCGCCAGGGCGTTCGAGCCCTCGTAGCCGGCGCCGGCTCACGCATCTTCGCCGACAGCCTCCGCAAGACCATCATGGCCCGAGCAGCCGAAACCGTCCCTACCGACCCAAACGGCCCCGCCGGCACCATGGACCGCAGCTTCTTACTACACCACATAGCCTCAAGCTTCGTAGGAATGGTCCAATGGTGGGCCTGGCACAACTTCCAAGCAGAAAAAACCGACGTAGCCAAAGACTACCTATCAGCCATAAAACCCCTCTTCAACTAAGTAAACCCCTCATCCCAAAATTCCGCCCTCATCTCAAAGACCCGAACCCAAAGCACAATCCATCCCAAAGTGTCGACAGCAGCCCAACGCCCCTACCAGCAACAAGCCCCTCCCATCCAATTTCAGATATATATGTTGGGTTGCTTGTTCCAACGCGACTAAGATCCCGCAGCTGGCCGCATGGGGTAACTCCCCAGCGCACTCCGCAGGACGAAGGAACCCCCGCCGCACGAAGTGTGAACTGCACCCCAAAACTTGGACGGCTTAAATAAGAACTACGCCGCAAGGGACTGTCTCCGGAACTCCTCCGGGGTCAGTCCCTTCAGTTTAACCTGGCGTCTCCTCGTGTTCCAATGGA
>OAUW01000629.1_pt1 | contig 17797 bp, 14 predicted proteins | sample 1495241 | NCBI WGS metagenome assembly OAUW01 (sample SAMEA2580063, study PRJEB22360) | human gut metagenome | biome: human gut; feature: human-associated habitat; material: faeces | place: Denmark | collected 2008/2010
TATTACTGATGAAGTGATACAACACTTACAAAATGAACTTAAAAAAGCATATGAATATACACGCCCTAAAATTGAAAAGTCCGTACGTAATGATTTAAAAGAGACATATGAAAGTTTTAAGTTGTTTGAATCTACCTTTTTCGATCATCAATTGTTACGACGTCTTGTTTCATTTATGTATGAAAAACCATCAACCCTTATTGACTATTTTCAAAAAAACGCGATTATTGTAGTTGATGAGTTTAATCGTATTAAGGAAACAGAAGAAACACTTACAACAGAAGTTGAAGATTTTATGAGTAACTTAATTGAGAGTGGAAATGGATTTATCGGACAAGGATTTATGAAGTATGAAAGTTTTGACGCATTATTAGAGCAACATGCCGTTGCATATTTCACATTATTTACATCTTCGATGCAAGTACCATTACAACATATTATTAAGTTCTCTTGTAAACCAGTTCAACAATTTTATGGTCAATATGACATTATGCGCTCGGAATTTCAAAGATACGTGCATCAAGATTACACTGTCGTAGTTCTTGTTGAAACTGAAACAAAAGTTGAACGTATTCAATCAATGCTTAATGAAATGCATATTCCAACAGTATCAAATATTCACGAAGATATTGATGGTGGTCAAGTTGTAGTGACGGAAGGTAGTCTTTCTGAAGGCTTTGAATTACCTTATATGCAGTTGGTAGTCATCACAGAAAGAGAATTATTTAAAACAAGACAAAAGAAACAACGTAAACGAACAAAAACGATTTCTAATGCTGAAAAAATAAAATCATATCAAGACCTAAATGTGGGCGATTATATAGTGCATGTGCATCATGGTGTCGGACGATACTTAGGTGTCGAAACACTAGAAGTTGGAGATACACATCGCGACTATATTAAATTGCAATATAAAGGAACTGATCAATTATTCGTTCCAGTTGATCAAATGGATCAAGTTCAAAAGTATGTGGCTTCTGAAGATAAGTCGCCTAGATTAAATAAATTAGGCGGGACAGAATGGAAAAAAACAAAGGCGAAAGTTCAACAAAGTGTTGAAGATATAGCTGATGAATTAATTGATTTGTATAAAGAACGTGAAATGTCTGTAGGTTATCAATACGGCCAAGATACTGCAGAGCAATCAGCATTTGAGCATGATTTTCCATATGAATTAACACCCGATCAAAGTAAGTCAATCGATGAAATTAAAGGTGACATGGAAAGAGCAAGACCTATGGACCGTCTTCTTTGTGGTGATGTGGGATATGGTAAAACTGAAGTGGCTGTCCGCGCAGCGTTTAAAGCTGTCATGGATGGTAAGCAAGTTGCGTTTTTAGTACCAACAACGATTCTTGCACAACAACACTACGAAACACTACTTGAACGTATGCAAGATTTTCCGGTCGAAATTCAATTGGTAAGTCGATTCCGCACAGCTAAAGAAATAAGGGAAACTAAAGAAGGGCTCAAATCAGGATATGTTGACATTGTCGTAGGTACACATAAATTATTAGGTAAAGATATTCAATATAAAGATTTGGGATTGCTTATTGTTGATGAAGAACAACGTTTTGGAGTGCGACATAAAGAACGCATTAAAACTTTGAAAAAAAACGTTGATGTACTGACGCTTACTGCAACACCAATACCAAGAACATTGCATATGAGTATGTTAGGTGTACGTGACTTATCAGTGATTGAAACACCACCTGAAAATCGTTTTCCTGTACAAACTTATGTCTTAGAACAGAATACGAACTTTATTAAAGAGGCATTAGAGCGTGAATTATCTCGCGATGGACAAGTATTTTATTTGTATAACAAAGTGCAGTCTATTTATGAAAAAAGAGAACAACTTCAAATGTTAATGCCTGACGCTAACATTGCTGTAGCACATGGCCAAATGACTGAACGTGATTTAGAGGAAACAATGTTAAGCTTTATTAATCACGAGTACGATATTTTAGTAACGACTACAATTATTGAAACAGGTGTAGATGTACCAAATGCTAATACTTTAATCATAGAAGAGGCTGATCGTTTTGGTTTAAGCCAGCTATACCAATTAAGAGGACGTGTAGGACGTTCAAGTAGAATTGGTTACGCTTATTTCTTACATCCAGCTAACAAAGTGTTAAATGAGACTGCTGAAGAGCGATTGCAAGCTATTAAGGAGTTTACCGAACTAGGTTCAGGTTTTAAAATCGCTATGCGAGATTTAAATATTCGTGGTGCAGGCAATTTACTCGGTAAGCAACAACATGGCTTTATTGATTCGGTTGGTTTCGATTTATACTCTCAAATGTTAGAAGAAGCAGTAAACGAAAAACGTGGCATTAAAGAAAAATCGCCGGATGCACCAGATATTGAAGTTGAATTGCACTTAGATGCTTATTTACCAGCTGAATATATACAAAGTGAACAGGCTAAAATTGAGATTTATAAAAAACTTCGAAAAGTAGAAACAGAAGAACAACTTTTCGATGTCAAAAATGAATTAATAGATCGTTTTAATGATTATCCAATTGAAGTCGAACGATTATTAGACATTGTTGAAATCAAAGTCCACGCTCTACATGCGGGTGTCGAATTGATAAAAGACAAAGGCAAATCTATACAAATCATTTTATCACCTAAAGCGACTGAAGATATTAATGGAGAAGAATTGTTTAAACAGACGCAACCTCTTGGTAGAGCAATGAAAGTTGGCGTGCAAAATAATGCAATGAATGTAACGCTAACAAAATCAAAACAATGGTTAGATAGTTTGAAATTCTTAGTTAGATGTATTGAAGAAAGTATGGCGATTAAAGATGAAGACTAAGAGTGAGACGGCGTTTAACGGCGTCGTTATACTTACCTTAGCATTAATTATTGTGAAGATACTAAGTGCCATTTATCGCATTCCGTATCAAAATGTTTTAGGTGATGACGGTTTATATGCTTATCAACAAATATATCCTGTCGTAGCACTAGGGGTTATTTTATCTATGAATGCCATTCCAAGTGCTGTGACTCAAGTGATAGGTGTTAATCGATCCGATGAAGTCTATACAAGGGTTATGTTTCGATTACAATGCATAGGTTTTATCGTCTTTATTTTGCTTTTTATGTTTGCGAATATGATTACCCGATGGATGGGCGATTCTAATTTAGCACCCATGTTAAAGATGGCCAGTTTTAGTTTTATTTTAATAGGTGTCTTAGGAGTGTTAAGAGGATTTTATCAATCAAAGCAAGTAATGACCATACCAGCAATTTCCCAGGTTATAGAACAGGTAATTAGAGTTAGTTTAATCATTGTTGCAATTATTATGTTTTCAATGAAACATTGGTCTATTTATCAAGCAGGAGCATTAGCTATATTGGCATCTTCGATTGGTTTTTTAGGTTCAATGTTATATTTATTACTTAAAAAACCACTTAAACTTAAGTTATGCTATCGCTTTAATAATACTTCCATTCAATGGAAGCAGTTGTTTATTTCCATATCCATATTTGCATTGAGTCAACTTATCGTTATTTTATGGCAAGTTGTGGATAGTTTTACAATAATACGTTTATTACAACATAGCGGTATTGCTTTTAAAGAAGCAATTATTCAAAAAGGCATTTATGATCGTGGTGCTTCATTTATACAAATGGGTTTGATTGTAACTACGACTTTTAGTTTCGTTCTTATCCCATTACTTACTCAAGCAATTCGTGAACATAATCAAATTCATATGAATCGTTATGCAAATGCATCAATTAAAATCACGGTAGTAATAAGTACAGCAGCTAGTATAGGATTAATTAATCTGCTTCCACTTATGAATGTTGTATTCTTTAAAAGTAATCATTTAACTCTAACTTTGAGTATTTATATGTTTACAGTGATATGTGTTTCGTTAATAATGATGAATATCTCATTATTACAAGTTCAAACCAGTATTCGTCCCATTATTATGGGTGTGATAATAGGAATACTGTCCAAAATTATTTTAAATGTTATATTAATACCTTTTTGGGGTATCGTGGGTGCAAGTGTGAGTACAGTCTTATCACTACTACTTTTTGTCATAATATTGCAAGTTGCAGTCTTAAAGTACTACCGTTTTAATCGTATATCTTTATTTATCGTTAAACTTATTTTAGGTATGATAATTATGAGTATAGTTGTTCAAACTGTCATGCTTGCCTTACCTTCAAAAAGTAGGATGTTAGGATTACTAGAACTTATAGTTAGCTCAATTATAGGCATAGTGATTATAATGTTGTATATTGTTATATTTAATGTATTAGGATACAAAGAAATAAAGCACTTACCTTTTGGAGACAAATTATATCAAATGAAGAGAGGAAGACGGTCATGACACATACAATTACAATAGTTGGTTTAGGTAATTATGGCATTGATGAGTTACCTTTAGGTATCTATCGTTTTTTAGAAAAAGAGTCTAAAGTATATGCTAGAACCTTAAATCATCCTGTCATCAATACGCTAAAGAAAGAAATTGAATTCGAGAGTTTCGATAGTATTTATGAAGCACATGACCGTTTTGAAGATGTTTATGAAGCGATTGTCACATCACTAATAGAATTGGCACAATCTGAAGATATTGTTTATGCAGTTCCTGGTCATCCTAGAGTTGCTGAAACTACGACTGTAAAATTATTAGAGTATAGTCATTTTAATAAGGATATCTCTGTGAAGGTACTTGGAGGAAAAAGTTTTATTGATGACATTTTTGAAGCGGTTGATGTAGACCCCAATGATGGTTTTACACTGCTTGATGGTACGTCATTAAAAGAATCGGCCTTAAATGTTCGTACAAATACAGTAATTACTCAAGTTTATAGCGTAATGATAGCTGCCGATTTAAAACTTACTTTAATGGAAAGATATCCTGATGATTTTAATGTGAAAATAATTACTGGTTCTCATAGTGATGGAGCTCACGTAATTGAATGCCCACTTTATGAAATTGATCGCTACGACGATTATTTTAATAATCTTACAAGTTTATTTATTCCAAAAATCAATGAGGATACATTACTTTATCAAGATTTTGATTACGCAGTTCAAACTATTGATTTACTCGTTGATAATGAAAAAGGGTGTCCGTGGGATAAAGTACAAACTCACGACTCATTAAAACGGTATCTTTTAGAAGAAACGTTTGAATTATTTGAAGCCATTGATAATGAAGATGATTGGCATATGATAGAGGAATTAGGAGATATACTTTTACAAGTATTATTACATTCTAGTATAGGTAAAAAAGAAGGATATATTGATATCAAAGAAATTATAGAAAGTCTCAACACCAAGATGATTCATAGACATCCACATATCTTTGGTAATGCGCATGTAACTTCGCAAGAGGATTTAAAAGACATTTGGTCACGTGCTAAAGAAAAAGAAGGTAAAGTGCCTCGTGTTAAATTTGAGAAAGTATTTGCAGACCACTTCTTGAAATTGTATGATAAAACAAAAAATAGGCAATTTGACGAAGATGATCTCAAACAATTTTTACAACAAGGAGAGAAAAATTCATGAGATTAGATAAATATCTAAAAGTGTCACGATTAGTTAAACGACGTACATTAGCTAAAGAAATTAGCGACCAAGGTCGAGTGACTGTCAATGGAAATGTGGCAAAAGCAGGTACAGATATCAAAGAAAACGATGAACTCATTATTCGTTTTGGACAAAAATTAGTCACAGTTAAAGTAACAGGATTAAGCGACCATGCTACAAAAGAAAATGCAAAAGGTATGTATGATTTGATTAAAGAAGAACGTATTAATGAAGAGTGAAATGCTTAAGGAGGTGACAAGCAATGAATAAAAAAGTAGAACATATCGGTAACCAATATACGTCACAAGAAAATAAGAAAAAACAACGACAAAAAATGAAAATGCGTGTTGTACGTAGACGTATTGCTTTATTCGGAGGTATTCTTTTAGCGATTATCCTCATTCTACTTGTATTGCTTGTCATTCAAAGACATAATAACGATCAAGATGCAGTTGAAAGGAAAGAGAAAGAAACTGAGTTTCAAAAACAACAAGATGAAGAAATTGCTTTAAAAGAGAAACTTAATAATTTAAATGATAAAGACTATATCGAGAAAATAGCGAGAGACGATTATTATTTAAGTAATAAAGGTGAAGTCATTTTTAGATTACCTGATGATAAAAAATCCTCTCAGTCAAAGACTTCAAACGAAAAAGGCAATTAGAATAAAATAATATGATTATATCATTGTGAAATTACGTGAACAGGAATATAATAAGGATAAAATCGAATCTAACCAGGAGGATTTATTTAGAAAATGTCAATCGAAGTAGGAAACAAGCTTAAAGGTAAAATTACAGGTATCAAAAAGTTTGGTGCATTCGTAGAATTACCTGAAGGAAAAAGTGGTTTAGTTCATATCAGTGAAGTTGCCGACAATTATGTTGAAAATGTTGAAGACCACTTATCAGTAGGTGACGAAGTAGAAGTTAAAGTTTTATCAATCGCGGATGATGGTAAAATTAGTTTATCAATAAAAAAAGCTAAAGACCGCCCTCGTAAGCCTCGTCACAGTAAAGCTAATCACGGTAAACCAGTTCAAAAAACTGAAGACTTTGAGAAAAAATTAAGTAACTTCTTAAAAGATAGTGAAGATAAATTAACGTCAATTAAACGTCAAACCGAATCACGCAGAGGCGGTAAAGGTTCTAGACGTTAATATGATATAGATTAAACGACCGTTAATGTCAGAGTGATGATGTTTTTAGTACTTTGACAAATAGTGGGAAGACACTACGAAGATGTTTAGTCCTTGATTAAACATATGCAACATCCACATGGGGTGGGAGGTAGAATTCAATTATATTACTTTGAATTCTCTCCTACTCCTATTTTTGTTGATGTTGAGTAAGTCATATTACGTTATGGAAGACGGATTTAATTGTATCACGTAGAATTCAATTTAGTGGCATCATTTAAAGTAACGAGGTGAATAAATGAATATCAAAACAGATGGTTGGTCTAAAAAAGCACATATTGTTGTGGCTGTCTCAACAGGCATTGATAGTATGAGTTTATTATATAGCTTATTAAACGACTATCAACATACATATCGTAAATTAACATGTGTTCATGTTAACCACGGATTGCGTGAACAGTCATATGAAGAAGAAGCGTTTTTGAGAGAGTATTGCCATCAACATCATATTGACATTTATATAAAGCGTTTAGACTTAAGTGATATTGTAGCAGACGGTAATAGTATTCAACAAGAAGCGCGTCAACGTCGTTATGAATGGTTTGGAGATATCATAGCTCAATTAAGAGCAGATGTATTGTTAACAGCTCATCATCTTGATGATCAATTTGAAACGATTATATATCGTTTGTTTACAGGGAGATCAACACGTAATTCATTAGGTATGACATATGAGTCGTATTTTAATCAATACAAAGTGTATCGTCCTATGTTAAATTTAAAAAAAACTGAAATATTAGCGTATCAGTATGCGAACCAAATTCCATACTATGAGGACATGTCTAATCAAGATAGAAAATATGTTAGAAATGACATTAGACAACGCATCATACCTGCAATTAACGAGAACCCGCATTTAAACGCGCATCAGCTACTCAAACTTAAGGATTGGCATGATATTGAATTGCAATCGTTAAAAGAACAAGCTGAAACGTTCATCAATAACGAAGTTTCAAAAAGTAAATATTTAACCTATTCCTTTTCTAGAACTGCTTTTAATGAATTGAATGTGAATATCAAAAGCGTAGTTATGGATTTGTTATTCGAAAAATTAGATTGTCATTTAGCAATGCCACAACATGCTTATGACGAGTGGTTTGAACAGATTAGAAATGATAAATCTCAATTTAATATTCACGTAACAGATGAATGGATAATTCAAATTGCATATGATAAATTAATAATAATGGCTAAAAGTGAAATGGATCAATATATATTAGACCGTATATGTATTAGAAAGCCAGGTACATATGAATTTAATGATTATCAAATTGATATTCATCCTGACTTACCACAACAGTTATATCCGCTTACTGTGCGTGTCCGACAAAATGGAGATGTGTATAAATTAAATGGTCAAAAAGGTCATAAAAAAGTGAGTCGTTTATTTATCGATAAAAAAGTGACTCTTGCTGAACGTCAGCGCATCCCACTCATTATTAATCAAGAAAATGCAGTGTTAGCTATTGGCGATTTATATGTTAAAGAAAATTTTAAAGAATTTATTTTGATTTCGAATAATGGAGATGAATTATAATGCATAAGGATTTAAAGAATGTTTTGTTATCGGAAGAAGACATTCAAAATATTTGTAAAGAGATGGGAGCTATCATTACTGAGGATTATAAAGATCGCCCACTCGTTTGTGTTGGTATTTTGAAGGGATCAGTCATGTTTATGGCAGACTTAATTAAACGTATTGATACACATTTATCAATCGATTTTATGGATGTTTCAAGTTATCATGGTGGAACGGAATCGACTGAAAGATTTAGGTGCTTCTATAGAAAATAAAGACGTACTTATAATTGAAGATATATTAGAAACTGGTACAACTTTAAAATCTATTACAGAGTTATTGCAATCACGTAAAGTTAACTCTTTAGAAATAGCTACATTATTAGATAAACCTAACCGTCGCAAAGCTGATATCGAAGCAAAATATGTTGGTAAAAAGATTCCAGATGAATTTGTAGTTGGTTATGGTTTAGATTATCGTGAGTTATATAGAAATCTGCCATACATAGGCACACTAAAAGCAGAAGTTTATTCTAAATAGATTTTAAAATTGGATCTGTATTAATTAATAAGTATGTTAGTATAATGAACTGTGCGTAGATTTAGTGTAGACTCAAAGTAACAATTCAAAAATGTTATGAATTGATTAAAACTATTAAGATAATTAATGTTAACAGATAGTAAACAAAGAATAATGCATTTTAAAATCGACAAAATTGTAGATGCAATACTAAAGTTGAAATACTAGCCTGAATATAAAGTGTTGTGTTACAATTTTTGTTAGTTTTATTATTGGAAGTAGGAGGAAATGACGCATGCAGAAAGCTTTTCGCAATGTGCTAGTTATCGCAATTATTGGCGTTATTATATTTGGCCTCTTTTCATTTTTAAATGGAAATGGGAATATGCCAAAACAACTTACATATACTCAGTTTGTTAATAAGTTGAATAAAGGCGATTTAAAAACTTTAGAAATTCAACCAGAGCAAAACGTATATATGGTAAGTGGTAAAACAAAAAAAGATGAAGATTACTCATCGACAATTTTATATAACAATGAAAAAGATTTACAAAAAATCACAGATACAGCTAAGAAACAAGATAATCTTAAATTTACAGTTAAAGAAGAAGAAAAACAAAGTGTATTCGTTAGTATTTTAACGACACTGATTCCTGTATTAATCATTGCATTATTATTTATTTTCTTCCTTAGCCAAGCCCAAGGTGGCGGCGGTGGTGGTCGTATGATGAACTTTGGAAAATCCAAAGCTAAGATGTACGACAGTAATAAACGTCGAGTTCGTTTCTCAGATGTAGCAGGAGCTGACGAAGAGAAACAAGAATTAATAGAAATTGTAGATTTCTTAAAAGATAACAAGAAATTTAAACAAATGGGTTCAAGAATTCCAAAAGGTGTCTTACTTGTTGGGCCTCCAGGTACAGGTAAAACATTATTAGCACGTGCGGTTGCAGGTGAAGCTGGTGCACCATTCTTCTCAATTAGTGGATCTGACTTCGTTGAGATGTTTGTTGGTGTTGGTGCGAGTCGTGTTCGTGATTTATTTGAAAATGCTAAGAAAAATGCCCCATGTATCATTTTTATTGATGAAATTGATGCTGTTGGACGTCAACGTGGTGCAGGTGTAGGTGGCGGTCATGATGAGCGTGAACAAACATTAAACCAACTATTAGTTGAGATGGATGGTTTTGGAGAAAATGAAGGTATTATTATGATTGCGGCTACAAACCGCCCAGATATCTTAGACCCTGCATTGTTACGTCCTGGTCGTTTTGATAGACAAATTCAAGTTGGACGACCAGATGTTAAAGGTCGTGAAGCAATTCTTCATGTGCATGCGAAAAATAAACCTCTTGATGAAACAGTAGATTTAAAAGCTATTTCTCAAAGAACGCCAGGTTTTTCTGGTGCAGACTTAGAAAACTTGCTAAATGAGGCATCTTTAATTGCAGCACGTGAGGGTAAAAATAAAATTGATATGCGCGATATTGAAGAAGCAACTGACCGTGTTATTGCAGGTCCAGCTAAAAAATCTCGTGTAATTTCTGAAAAAGAACGTAATATTGTAGCGCATCACGAAGCAGGTCATACTATCATCGGTATGGTGCTTGATGAAGCTGAAATTGTACACAAGGTAACAATTGTCCCTCGTGGACAAGCAGGCGGTTATGCAATGATGTTACCAAAACAAGATCGCTTCTTAATGACAGAACCAGAATTACTCGACAAAATATGTGGTTTATTAGGTGGACGAGTATCTGAGGATATTAACTTTGGTGAAGTATCAACAGGTGCTTCGAATGACTTTGAACGAGCAACGCAAATTGCAAGATCTATGGTTACAGAATATGGTATGAGTAAGAAATTAGGACCATTACAATTCTCAAGCAATAGTGGTGGACAAGTATTCCTTGGTAAAGATATGCAAGGTGAGCCGAATTATTCTGGTCAAATTGCTTATGAAATTGACAAAGAAGTTCAACGAATTGTTAAAGAGCAATATGAACGTTGTAAACAAATCTTGTTAGAACATGAAGAACAACTTAAGTTAATTGCTAAAACACTACTTTCAGAAGAAACATTAGTTGCAGAACAAATTCAATCATTATTCTATGATGGTGTTTTACCAGAAGTAGATTATGACTCTGCAAAAGTTGTGAAAAATGAAAATAGTGATTATAGTGATGGAAAGTATGGAAAATCATACAACGACATTCGTAAAGAACAGTTAGAAGATGACGATAAAGAAGATGATGACAACCATGAAAAAGATGAAGTAAACCAAGACAACACAGACAGAGAAGCTGATAATACTTCACATACGAATGAACCAGGTCATCAACAATCTCCGAACATCGATAAACCATACAATCCTAACGATCCAAATCATAGACAATAGTACAAGTTTTAGTAAGTCTCTTTTTGCTCACGTATGAATTGAGTGAAAAGGGACTTTTTTATGTATAGTTTATACCAATACATTTTTAAACTTTTGGTAAAAATATTGTTATCATCTCTCATGGTTATAATACTCAATAAACATGTATGAGCAATAGATTTCATATTAGCCAATAAGAGATGTATAATAACCAATCAGTATTAAAAAATAAAAAGTTTTAAATTATAGATTATTTTTAAAAAGGAGATTTAACAATGACACATGATTATATAGTGAGAGGTTTAGCATACGGTGGGGAAATAAGAGCATATGCTGCAATCACAACAGAGTCAGTACAAGAAGCACAAACACGTCATTATACATGGCCTACTGCTTCTGCCGCTATGGGAAGAACTATGACAGCTACTGTTATGATGGGTGCAATGTTAAAAGGAAATCAAAAGTTAACAGTTACTGTTGATGGCAAAGGTCCAATTGGCAGAATTATTGCTGACGCAGATGCTCAAGGAAATGTTCGTGCATATGTAGACCATCCACAAACGCATTTTCCACTCAACGATCAAGGTAAATTGGATGTACGGCGAGCAGTTGGTACTGATGGTTCCATTCAGGTTGTTAAAGATGTTGGAATGAAAGACTACTTTTCTGGTGCGAGTCCAATAGTATCAGGTGAGCTAGGAGATGATTTCACATACTACTATGCCACAAGTGAACAAACACCATCATCAGTAGGATTGGGTGTATTAGTTAATCCAGACAACTCAATCAAAGCAGCGGGAGGATTTATTATTCAAGTTATGCCAGGTGCTACTGATGAAACGGTGACTAAATTAGAAGAAGCCATTAGTCAAATGCAACCTGTATCGAAATTAATTGAGCAAGGACTTACACCTGAAGGAATATTAAATGAAATTTTGGGTGAAGGTAATGTTCAAATTTTAAATTCAACGTCAGCGCAATTTGAATGTAATTGTAGTCATGAGAAATTTTTAAATGCTATTAAAGGTTTAGGAGAGGCAGAAATTCATAGCATGATTAAAGAGGATCATGGAGCTGAAGCTGTATGTCACTTCTGTGGTAATAAATATCAGTATAGTGAAAGTGAATTAGAAGATTTATTAGAAACAATGAAATAGTTCAAAAAATGATGAGTTAATATAATTTATAAAACAAACTGGATATAAATTTTAAAAGTTATGCACTCAATTTTAATAGAAGTTAGTCATATAGTAATGTAAAAGTCGTCGAAAAGGAGGATTATTTGTTGTCCTCACTTTCGTTCGACTATCTTTTTTTACGTTTAACTTAATCTTTTGTAGGAAATGTCTTATAGTAAAGACCAAAGTAGTATATAGTTTTATTTATAGTAAGACTATACGGTTTGTCTTTTTAGAAAATTCTGATAGAATAAAGTTATATCCGATAGAAAAACTAAGTATTGATAAATTGTAAAACTAAAAGGAGTGTTTTGGATGGCACAAAAACCTGTAGATTATGTTACACAAATTATTGGGAATACACCTGTAGTCAAATTAAGAAACGTTGTTGATGATGATGCAGCTGATATTTATGTTAAGTTAGAATATCAAAATCCAGGTGGTTCGGTAAAAGATCGTATCGCTTTAGCGATGATTGAAAAAGCTGAGCGTGAAGGGAAAATTAAACCTGGTGATACAATCGTTGAGCCTACGAGTGGTAACACTGGTATAGGTCTAGCATTTGTATGTGCTGCCAAGGGGTACAAAGCAGTTTTTACAATGCCTGAAACAATGAGCCAAGAGCGCCGTAACTTATTAAAAGCTTATGGTGCTGAACTAGTATTAACACCAGGATCTGAAGCTATGAAAGGTGCAATAAAAAAAGCTAAAGAATTAAAAGAAGAGCACGGCTATTTTGAACCACAACAATTCGAAAATCCAGCAAATCCTGAAATTCATGAACTTACAACTGGACCAGAATTAGTTGAACAATTTGAAGGTCGACAAATTGATGCATTTTTAGCTGGTGTAGGAACTGGTGGTACGTTATCTGGTGTTGGTAAAGTATTGAAGAAAGAATATCCAAATGTGGAAATAGTAGCTATTGAACCTGAAGCTTCTCCAGTATTAAGCGGTGGTGAACCAGGCCCTCATAAATTACAAGGATTGGGAGCAGGTTTCGTACCTGATACTTTAAATACAGAAGTTTATGACAGCATCATCAAAGTAGGTAATGATACTGCTATGGATATGGCACGTCGTGTTGCTAGAGAAGAAGGTATATTAGCAGGTATTTCATCTGGTGCTGCAATATATGCTGCTATTCAAAAAGCAAAAGAATTAGGTAAAGGTAAAACAGTTGTAACAGTATTACCAAGTAATGGGGAACGTTACTTATCAACACCATTATATTCATTTGATAATTAAAAACTAAACTAAAAATCATTTTGGACGAAGATTTGTTTCTAAAGTTTTAAAATAGCGTGTATTTCACGTTGATTTTTCAACTTTTTATAAAATAAATCTTCGTTTTTTATTTAATCAGACCAACCAATATTGTAGCTTCTATCTAAAATCGGCTACCTTTTTTTAATATGCCGATAATATATACTCAAAACTTATTGAAATGAATGATATCATGAAGTAGCAGATGTGTTTAGTAATGTAGTTATTATTGAAAATTAAAAAAATCTAAGAGTATATTATTGAAAAAGGTGAAATTATGATTAAAACAAAAATAATGGGGATATTAAATGTGACACCTGACTCATTTTCTGACGGAGGACAGTACCACTCAGTTGATCAAGCTGTGAAGCGTGCTAAAGAGATGATAGATGAAGGTGTAGACATCATAGACGTTGGAGGTGTCTCAACACGACCAGGTCATAAAGAAGTATCGCATAAAGAAGTATCGCTTAAAGAAGAAATGAATCGTGTATTGCCTGTGGTTGAGTCTATCGTTAAATATGATGTGCAAATTTCGGTTGATACATTTCGAAGTGAAGTTGCGGAAGCTTGTCTTAAACTTGGTGTTTCAATGATTAATGATCAGTGGGCAGGCCTATTTGATTCGAATATGTTTAATGTGGTATCTCAATACGGTGCTGAAATTGTACTTGTGCATAATGGTGACGGTCATAGAGATAAACCTGTTGTTGAAGAGATGCTTGTATCATTACTTGCGCAAGCGAATAAGGCTGAACTAGCCGGTATACCACATAATAAAATCTGGTTAGATCCTGGAATAGGTTTTGCTAAAACACGAGAAGAAGAAAATGAAGTAATGGCAAGATTAGATGAATTAGTAGCGACCGAATATCCAGTTTTACTTGCAACAAGTCGAAAAAGATACATTAAAGAAATGATGAATCAAGATTCTTCTCCTTCAGATAGAGATGAGGCAACTGCAGCTACAACGGCTTATGGTATAATGAAAGGCGTTCGTGGGGTTCGAGTTCATAATGTATTATTAAATACGCGACTAGCCCAAAGTATGGATTTTCTAAAGGAGAATGAATATGAACGACATCATCTTTCTTAATGGAATGCGTTTTTATGGTTATCATGGAGTATTAGCTGCAGAAAATGATATTGGACAAATTTTTGTTGTTGATATTACTTTAAAGGTTGATCTTAGTTATGCAGGTCAATCAGATGATGTAAAAGATACTGTAAATTATGGAGAGGTTTATAAAGATGTAAAGTCTATTGTTGAAGGGCCACGTTCATGCTTAATTGAGCATCTGGCTGAACGTATTGCAAAACATATAAATTCACACTATAATCGTGTAATGGAAACGAAAGTTAGAATCACTAAAGAAAACCCACCTATTCCTGGTCATTACGATGGTGTTGGGATTGAAATAGTGAGGGAGAATGACTAAATGGTTAAAGCTTATTTAGGATTAGGGAGCAATATTGGAAATAGAGAACTACAACTCAATGAGGCTATTAAAATACTTCATGACTATCAAGGTATTCAAGTAACTCAAGTTTCTCATATTTATGAGACTGAACCAGTGGGATATACTAATCAACCGAAATTCTTAAACTTGTGCATTGAGATAGAGACTGAATTGAATCCACAATCTTTGTTAAAATGTTGTTTAACAACGGAACAACAACTTCATCGTAAAAGAGAAATACGTTGGGGGCCTAGAACTTTAGATATAGATATACTACTGTTTGGTGATCAAATTATTGAACAAGATAATTTATCAGTGCCGCACCCTAGAATGAAAGAACGTTCGTTTGTTCTTATCCCGTTAAATGATATAGCCACCAAACAAATAGAACCGATTTCTAATAAAAGTATCGGACAACTAGTAGTACCTGATAATAGTGTGAAAAAATATAAGGAATAATAAAGCATAGTAATATGGTTTTGAAACTTTTAATTAAAGAAATTTATATATTGCTAATCAATAAGTTTATAAGGGTTGCAACTATTCGATGAAAATATAAATTACTTTATTACATTTTGATGGTCTTGTAGAATAATAAAGTGAGTAGATTTGCTTTGATTAGATGCAATATCAACCTTCATTGAATAACAATACATATGAAGATAAGAAGGGTATAATAAAAGGCTTAAATATAAATTAAAACTGATTAGGAAACAATATATAGCTCCTAAAGTTTTCAACAGAAAGACATGGAACAATAAATTGATAAATCAAAGTTCAAAGGAGAGAAATTTATGTCAGAAGAAATGAACGACCAAATGCAAGTTCGTCGTCAAAAATTACAAGAATTAATTGATTTAGGGATTGATCCTTTTGGTCATCGATTCAATCGCTCATCTACTTCAAGTGAGTTAAAAGAACAGTGGGACCAATTCTCTAAGGAAGAATTGCATGAAAAAGAAGACGAAAGCCACGTGTCAATTGCAGGTCGTCTTATGACTAAACGTGGTAAAGGTAAAGCGGGATTTGCACATATTCAAGACTTGAAAGGTCAGATTCAAATTTATGTAAGAAAAGATCAAGTTGGAGATGATCAATTTAACATTTGGAAAATGGCTGACTTAGGTGACATCATAGGTGTTGAAGGTGTCATGTTTAAAACTAATACGGGCGAGATTTCTGTCAAAGCTAAGTCATTTACTTTACTATCCAAATCATTACGACCTTTACCTGATAAGTTCCATGGTTTACAAGATATAGAACAAAGATATCGACAACGTTATTTAGATTTAATTACAAATGAAGATAGTACGCAAACGTTTATTAATCGTAGTAAAATAATTCAAGAAATGAGAAACTATTTAAATAAACAAGGATTCTTGGAAGTAGAAACACCAATGATGCACCAAATTGCTGGAGGTGCTGCTGCACGTCCGTTTGTTACGCATCATAACGCATTAGATGCTACTCTTTATATGCGTATAGCTATAGAACTACATTTGAAACGGTTAATTGTCGGAGGTCTTGAAAAAGTCTACGAGATAGGCAGAGTTTTTCGTAATGAAGGTGTATCTACAAGACATAACCCTGAATTTACAATGATTGAATTGTATGAAGCTTATGCTGATTATCATGATATAATGGATTTAACTGAAAATATGGTCAGACACATTGCTCAAGAAGTGTTTGGATCAGCTAAAGTACAATATAATGATGAAGAAATTGACTTAGAATCTTCATGGAAACGACTTCACATTGTTGATGCTGTTAAAGAAGTTACCGGTGTTAATTCTGATGAAGAAGCTATTAGATTAGCAAAAGAACATGATATTGAAATTACTGAAAATATGAAATATGGCCATATATTAAATGAATTTTTTGAACAGAAAGTTGAAGAAACACTTATTCAACCAACGTTTATTTATGGTCACCCTATTGAAATTTCACCGTTAGCAAAGAAAAATCCAAACGATGAAAGATTTACTGATCGTTTTGAATTATTTATTGTAGGAAGAGAGCATGCAAATGCCTTCACGGAATTAAACGATCCGATTGATCAACGCCAACGTTTTGAAGCGCAGCTTGTTGAAAAAGAACAAGGAAATGATGAAGCTCATGATATGGATGAGGATTACATCGAAGCATTAGAGTATGGAATGCCTCCAACTGGTGGTCTAGGTATCGGTATCGACAGATTAGTAATGCTATTAACTGATTCTCCGTCAATTAGAGACGTATTACTATTCCCATACATGAGACAAAAATAGATTCTATTAGTGATAATTGCTAAAAATTACAAACCATCGTAATGTTGACAAATCTAATTGTATTGATTATGTTTTGGCGCTGCCTTCTTAATATTTAAAGGCAGCGCTTATTTTCAAGTTTGAAATTAAACCCGTGAAAAAATACGTGTCAAACTCGAATAAGAATAGAAATAAGGAGAAAGATGTATTAAGTTATAAATAGAGAATTATATAACAAAATTGCTAAAATAATCGTATAGTAATCAAAACTAATATATGCTAGAATATTTCAAGTGAAAAGAGAGGATTTTACTATTTGATACAAAAAATAGCAAAACATCATAAAAAGTGTTGACATATATTGATAAATGAAGTAACATATAAAAGTCGTCAAAAACGAGAACGGAATGTTATGCAATTGCAAAAGAAATTTTAACATAGTGTAAAATTAACTGTTGCATTAACTTT
>OAUW01000651.1_pt1 | contig 17216 bp, 12 predicted proteins | sample 1495241 | NCBI WGS metagenome assembly OAUW01 (sample SAMEA2580063, study PRJEB22360) | human gut metagenome | biome: human gut; feature: human-associated habitat; material: faeces | place: Denmark | collected 2008/2010
CGGGGAACTTGTGGGGGGCGGGGGCGGGGGCGGCTCGGGGAGCCTGCGCGAGGGCACGCTGCGCTATAACGGCGTGGTGTTCAACGAGATGAAGGGTGCGCTGTCCGACCCCATGAGTGTGCTGGACGACGCCGTCAACGCCGCGCTCTACCCCGACACCGCCTATGCACACGAGAGCGGTGGCGACCCGCGCGCGATTCCCGCGCTCACCTACGAGCAGTTCCTGGACACGCACGCGCGCCACTACAATCCTTCCAACTCTTATATAACGCTCTACGGCGACCTGGACGTGGACCGCGCCCTGGCCTTTTTGGACGAGCGCTATCTGTCGCAGCCGAGCGCCGCGAGCCGCCGCATGGACGCTGCCGTCGCCGCCGGCGAGGACCCGTCCACGATGGCGCCCAATCCGCTGGGCGTGCAGGCGCCCGTGACCTGCGAGTACAAGCGCGTCGAGATGGCCACCACACCCGAGAACGCCCTGGTGGGCCTGGGCCTGGTGCTGGGCAACGCGCTCGACCGCAAACGCACGATCGCGGCGGATATCCTGTTTGAAGCACTGCTGGGCTCCAACGAAGCGCCGGTTAAGAAGGCCATTCTGTCCGCCGGCCTGGGCGGCAACGTGGTGAGCTACACGGCGGCCGAGAGCCTGCAGCCCTACGAGCTCATCATGCTGCAAAACGCGCAGCCCGGCGTGGCGCGCGAGCTGCGCCGCGTGTTCCAGGACGCCTGCCGCGACCTATGCGAGCATGGCGTTCCGCGCGAGCGCCTGGAAGCCATCATCAGCAGCAACGAATACGACCTGCGCCAGCGCGACTACGGTATCGCCGACGGCGTGGCCATTGCGTGCGACGCGCTGAGCACGTGGCTCTACGATGACGACGCCGCGACGCTGGCGCTCAAGTACGGCCCAGTGTACGAGGAGCTGCGTAGCGAGCTGGACGGCAGCTATTTTGAGGATCTGCTGCGCGAGCTGGTGCTGCAGAACGATCACATGGCACTGGTCGAGCTGGTGCCGGTGGACGCCACCGAGGGTTCGGAGGGTGCCGAGGCCGCCGAGCTGGCAGCCAAGCGCGATGCCATGACCGATGCCGAGCTGGCCGACGTGGTCGAGCGCACGGCCGCGCTGCGTGCCGCGCAGGAGGCCGAAGACACGCCCGAGGCCAAGGCCACGCTGCCGCGCCTGCGCGTGTCCGACATTGGCGAGGCGCGCCCCGAGCCGCCGCTGGTCGTAGACACGACCACGCCCATCCCCTGCCTGCGCCACGGCATCCCCACCAACCGCCTGGCCTACGCCATGCAGTATTTCGACCTGAGCTGCGTCGCGTTTGAAGACCTGCCCTATGTGACGCTGCTCTGCCGCCTGCTCAAACAGCTGCCCACGAGCGAGCACTCGGCCGAGGAACTCGACAACTTGCTCGCCGGCAAGCTGGGCTTTTTGGGCTTTACGACCGAGGTCATGACGCAGCCCGACGTGGACGGCGTGCGCCCCTACCTGCTGGTGAGCGCCGGCGCCCTGTCCGAAAAGATCGATGCGCTGGCGAGCCTGCCGCGCGAGGTGTGGTCGAGCACGCTTTTGCTCGATGCCGACGCCGACCGCGTGCGCGATGTGCTCACGCAGATTCGCATTGGGCTTGAGCAGGGCTTTATCAACAACGGCCACTCGGCGGCGCTCGGCCGCGCGATGAGCTACAGCTCGCCTTCGGCCGTGGTGCGCGAACAGCTTTCGGGCGTGGATTTCTACCTGTTCCTGCGCGATCTGCTCGAGCACTTTGACGAGCGACTGGACGACCTGCGTGCCAAGCTTGCCGAGCTGGCGGAGCGCATCTTTGTGGCCGACGGCTGCCTGGCAAGCTTTACCGGCAGCGATGAGGACTTTAACGCATACTGGGCCGCCGCGGGCGACCTGGGACTGGGCGCTGGCGGCGGCGCCGATGCCGGCCGCAACGCGCTCGTGGTGCCGTCGCCGTGCGACCGCCACGAGGCCTTTGTCATCCCCAGCGACATCTGCTTTGCGGCAAGCGCGTGCGACCCGCGTCGCCTGGGCATTGACGTGACGGGCGCCTGGGCGGTTGCCGCCAACGCGCTCTCCTACGACTATCTGTGGAACGAGATCCGCGTTAAGGGCGGTGCGTACGGCTGCGGATTCCGCGCGGCCGGTGAGCGTCAGACGGCGTTCTTCACCTACCGCGACCCGGCAATCGACCCCTCGATTGAGCGCGTGGCGCGCGCAGGCGAATGGCTCGGCAGCTTTGAGCCCGACGAGGCCGCCTTTGAGGGCTTTATCGTGAGCTGCGTGAGCGGCATGGACGCGCCGGTGAAGCCGTACGCGCTCACCAAGCGCCGCAACACGACCTACCTGGCCGGGCTCGATCCGCACGCACGCGAGGAGCGCCGCGCCCAGATGCTCGCCGCCACGCCCGGTGAGCTTCGCTCGCTCGGCGCCGACGTGACGCGCATCGCAGCCGAGTCGCCCACCTGCGTCTTTGGCGGACGCGACGTCATCGCCAAGAGCAACGCCGGCTTCAACGTAGTCGACCTGCTGGGCTAAGGCACGGCAATCAAAACCACCACAAAGGAGACAGCACCTTCGTGGTGGTTTTGCCGTCTTTATCGCGTTTGCCCAGATAAAGCCTGCCAAAATAAACCTGTCCCTTTTTGGTAGGTTTGGGAGAGAGGGCCGGGATGGACAAGGCTGAGTTGCGGCGGGCGGTGATTGCTCGGCGCGATGCTCTTGATTTGGACTTGCAGGCGGCGAAGTCTGCTGATATCTGTGCGCGGCTGGTTGAGCTGCTGGGCCGCTCGGATGCCGCGGCGCCGCGCACCGTTGCCGTCTACGCCGCGATGGGTTCCGAGGCAGACCCTGCCGCGTTTGCCGCTGCGGCCGCCGTGCGCGGCCGGCGCGTAGCCTATCCGTGCATGCTCTCGGCAATTGATGCCGCAGCTTGTGGCCAGCGCATGTGCATGCGGGCAGTTGCCGCCGACGATGCGTCCGCGGCTCCGTTTATCGCCCACCCCACGCGGGCCTTCGCGGCCACGGACATCGACAGCGACCGCTTCCCCATCGTGCCTGCCAAAGCTCTCGACATGATCGTCGTACCGCTCGTGGCCTTCGACCAAACCGGCGCGCGCCTGGGCTACGGCGGCGGTTGTTACGATCGCTACCTGCCTATGCTCTCGCCCGCATGCCAAATTATCAGCATCGCCTTTGACGAGCAGCGTGTCGACCACGTTCCCACCGACGCCCACGACCTGCCGCTACCCCACATCATCAGCGCCTAACGGCTGGTGCACCTCCCGGCGGCCTAGTGCTCCTCGCCGGCGCGGGCCAGGTCGTAGGGCGTGGTCTGGTAGACGTAGTAGTTGAGCCAGTTGGTGTAGAGCAGCTGAGCCTGGCTGCGCCAGACGTTGCGCGGCTCGGCGGAGGGGTCGTCACCTGGGAAGTAATGCGCCGGCACCTGGGGGTTGAGCCCGCGCTTCACGTCGCGCTCGTACTCCAAGCGCAACGTGTCGGTATCGTACTCGGGATGGCCAAAGACAAAGAAGCGGCGGCTGTCGGTCGACTTGACGATGTACAAGCCCACCTCGTCGGACACGGCCACGACCTCAAGCTGCGGCTCGGCCTCCACGTCCTCGCGGCGCACATCGGTGTTGCGCGAATGCACGGCATAGAAACGGTCGTCGAAGCCGCGGACCAGCGGGCTTTGCGGCTTCACCAGATAATGCTCGAACACACCGCTCGCCTTTGCCGGCAGGTCGTATTTCTGGATACCGTAATGATGGTACAGGCCAGCCTGCGCGCCCCAACAAATGTGCAGCGTAGAGTGCACGTGCGTGGTGGACCAATCCATGATCTGGCAGAGCTCGGGCCAGTAGTCGACCTCTTCGAACGGCATCTGCTCCACCGGCGCGCCCGTGATGATCAGGCCGTCGTAGTGGATGTCGCGGATGTCGTCGAACGTGCGGTAGAACGTCTCCAAGTGGCCGGCGCTCACGTGCGTGGCCTCGTGCGTCTTGGTGCGCAGCAGGTCCACCTCCACCTGCAGCGGCGTGTTGGAGAGCTTGCGCATGATCTGCGTCTCGGTGGCAATCTTGGTGGGCATGAGGTTGAGAATGAGCACGCGCAGTGGACGGATGTCCTGGTGCAGCGCGCGGTACTCGGTCATGACAAAGATGTTCTCGCTCTCGAGCTGCGCGGCGGCAGGGAGGGCGTCGGGGATGCGAATGGGCATGGATGCTCCTTACGAGTCAGTTGCAGCTATGGTACAACGACCGGCCCCATCCGCGCGAGCACATCGCCCAGCGATGCCGTCAGCGGCCCAAATCACTCCAAAAGTAGAGATTAAGGCATGTCCAAAAATCTACGGCGCTTTAGCCTAGCAAAGTGGCAGCAGGACGCTACAATGGTTCGACGCGAAAAACTCGGCCGAAAGGATACGTATATGTACCAGACGCGTAAGATCGGTGTGGTCGGCCAGGGCCACGTAGGAGCACATGTCGCCAACAGCCTGCTCATGCAGGGCATTGCCGATGAGCTGTACCTGTGCGATATCAACGAGGCCAAAGTGACGTCCGAGGTCCAGGACCTGCGCGACTCCCTTTCGTTTGTCCCGTACAACACCAAGATCGTCAACTGCTACGACCACTACGAGGAGCTTGCCTGCTGCGACGTCATCGTCAACGCTGCCGGCAAGGTCGCGCTGGCCGCCGGCAACCGCGACGGCGAGCTGTTCTTTACCACCGACGCCGCCCGCTCCTTTGCCAAGCGCATCGTCGACGCCGGCTTTGACGGCATCTTCGTGAGCATCTCCAACCCCTGCGACGTCGTGTGCACCGAGCTGTGGCACCTGACCGGCTACGATCCCAAGAAGATCATCGGCTCGGGCTGCGGTCTGGACTCCGCCCGCTTGCGCACCGAGATCTCCAAGAAGGTCGGCGTGAGCCCCAAGTCCATCGACGCCTACATGATCGGCGAGCACGGCTTTAGCCAGCTTGCTGCCTTTAAGGCCGCAACCATCGCTGGCAAAAACCTCAACGAGCTTCAGGCCGAGAACCCCGACAAGTACGCCTTCGACCACATGGAGGTCGAGGAGCTTGCACGCAAGGGCGGCTATGTGACCTACCAGGGCAAGCAGTGCACCGAGTACGCCGTTGCCAACTCCGCCGCGCGCGTCTGCGCCGCCGTGCTGCACAACGAGCACGCCGTGCTTTCGGCCTCTACGCTTATGACCGGCCAGTATGGCGAGGAGGGTATCTTTACCTCCCTGCCGTGCGTGATCGGTGCCGAGGGCGTCGAGGAGGTCTACACACTCGACCTTTCCGAGCACGAGCTCGAGGGCTTCCACAAGAGCTGCCAGCACATCCGCGACAACATCGCCCAGCTCGACTGGTGGGATACCGAGGCCTACGACGCCAAGTAAGCCGCTGGCTGCCGCAACCTTGCGAATCTATGCGCGATACTAAGCGAAACCCACCGGCGCGGCCCGCTTTTTACGCACGCTGTTCGCTTGCGAATCGAAGGTGAATGCTTTTCCCGTTACCTAGTACTGCTCGATGCCCATGTAGCGACGAATCTCAGGGCTGTGGTCGAACACCTTTCCGCGGGCGGCGCGCAGCTCGCAGCTCATGTTGTAGAAGAATATCGGCTCCAGGTACGAACGCACGCTGGCGGGCACCTCGCCCACGCCGTATTCGAGTGCATCGAGCACCATAACCGTATCGGTGTGCGTGTTGAGGAACGCCAGCGCGCGCTCCTCCATGGGGCGGCACTCGCCCGATCCGAGCTGCACAAAGTAGAACACGCCGGGCTCGGTAGCCTCGAAGGGACCGTGGAAATACTCGCCGGAGTGGATGTAGCAGCAGTGCTGCCACTGCATCTCCATAAGCGAGCAAATCGCCATGGCGTAGGTCTGGCTAAAGTTGGGGCCGGAACCCAGGATATAGAAGAACTTATGCTGCTGGCAGAGCTCGGCAAAGCGATCGCCCAGCTCGGCGTTGACCTTCTCACGGGCAGCGGGCAACAGCGCATCCATCTGCTTAAGGCCGGCGTACATGTCGGCGAGTGCCTCGTAACCCTCCTGCTGGTCGAGCAGCTCGGCAGCCATCAGGACGCCGATGCCTTGCGGAACCTCGGCCTGCGGCACGCCTTCGCCCCACGGATAGACCCAGGTGGTCCACTTGCCGTTATCAATCTTGGAGCCCTCGCAGTCGGTCATGGCCACGACCTCGGCGCCGGCTGCCAGCGCCATCTCGCAACCGTCGACGACCTCCTGCGTATTGCCGCTGTGGCTGCAGGCGATGACGAGTGATTTCTCGCCAAGACTCTTGGGAGCCATCAGGCAAAACTCGCGCGCCGTGTAGACCGTCGAGGCAAACGTGGTGGCCTCGCGCTTGAGCAGCTCGTTGGCCGGCATCAGGTCGATCATCGAACCGCCGCAGGCGATCCAAAAGACGTTCTCAATCTTGCCCTTGCGCTCGATAATTTCCTGAACCAGATCGCGTGCGTTCACGGTGATGCTCCTCCTTGTGTGGCGGTTTTGAACGACGACAGCTCGTACCTGCGGTCGTTCTATGTTGTCCTATTTATAGCACGCACGACGACGCTCGTGAAGTCATTTCACCAAACTTATTCTATGTTGTTCTATCTATGGACGTTAGATGTCGAACACGTAGCGCGAGCCCACGATCTTTTGGCGTCCGAGCAGCAAGGGCCGCTCGTCCGCATCGGTAAAGTACGCCTCCATATAGAAGAGCGGCTCGCCGACCGGCACCTCCAACAGCGGGGCCGCCTGAGCATCGGCAAGCGCAATCTCCACGGTGCAAGGGTCGGACTTGAGCGGCGCGCGGCCCGAATGCTCGGCAACGAGCGCAAAGATCGAGTTATCGGTGAGGTCCTTATCGGCAAGTGTCTGCAGATAGGGATGGTCAGCCAGCACAAAGGCGTTGTTCTCGAGCATGACGGGGATGCCGTCGGCCGTGCGCACGCGCTCGACCACGATAAGCTCGCAGCCGGGCTCTACGCCAAAGAACGCCGCGTCCTCGCGCGTCGCCGCAACCACCGTGCGCGATACCAGGCGCGCACCCGGCACCATGTCGTTGGCAGCGCAACCCTCGGAAAAGCTCTGAACATCACCCTTCTGGACAATCTTGCGCTTGAGCTTGGGCGCGCACACGAACGTGCCCCTCCCCTGCTGGCGGTTGAGATACCCCGCGCGCGACAGCTCCTCGATGGCGCGGCGCACGGTGATGCGTCCCACGCCGTAGTACTTCGCGAGCTCCATCTCGGAAGGAATGCGCGAGCCGGATGCGTACACGCCACGCGCGATCTCGCCCTTTAGGTCGTCCATAACCTGCTGGTACAGCGGCACAGCGGACACCTCAGTGCGCTCGGTTTTATCATCGGATGCCATCGTTATGCTCCATTCCGTGCATGCTCGGACTCAAACTCTTCAATCGCCGCCATAAACTGCTCGCCAAAGGCGTCGGCCTTTTTCTCGCCGATGCCGTTGACCTGGATAAGCTCGTCGCGCGTCTGTGGGCGTAGGCGGCACAGGCCGCGCAGGGCCTTGTCGGAAAAGACCATGTACGGCGCCATCTCCAGCTCCGTCGAGATCTCCTTGCGGAGGGCACGCAGGCGCTCGAACAGCTCGGCATCGTCGCCAACACGCGGGCGCTGATCCAGCTCGGCCTCCTCGCGCAGCAGATCGACGGCGCGGCGGGCGCGGGCCGAGGCCTTGCGCTTGGACGCACGACGCTTAACGGTAAAGGCGAACGCCTCATCCTCGACCTCGACGGCACGCGGACCCAGCCCCACGACCGGGTACTGCCCCTGCGAGGTGGCCAGATAACCGCGGCCGCACAGCTGGCCGATGATGTCCTTGATGCGCCCGACCGATTCGCTCGACAGCTCACCGTAGCCGCGGTCCTCGTCCAGATGCATCTGGCGAATGCGCTCGGTGTTGCCGCCGTGGAGCACATCGGCGATGAGCGACTTGCCAAAGCGCATGGGACGCGTGGCCACGTAGCGCACGGCGGCGCGGGCCATATCGGTGACGTCCTCGACCTCGAACTGCGTGAGGCAGTTGCTGCAGTTGCCGCAGCTCTCGACGTCGTCCGTGGCGGTGCCGCCCGTACTGGCCGCGGCATGCTCGGCCGCGGCCTCGTCGCCAAAGTAGCGCAGCATGTATTCGCGCAGGCAGCCGGTGGTATTGCAGTAGCCCTCCATCTGGCTGAGCAGACGATATCGATTCTGGAGCGCCCACGCGCGCTGCTCGTCGTCGAGCGCCTCATCGGCAGCATCGCCGCGGTCGATCAGAAAGCGGCGCATGCGAAAATCGTTGCCGTTCCACAGCAAGTAGCAGCTGGCCGGGTCGCCATCGCGGCCGGCGCGGCCCGCCTCCTGGTAGTAGGCTTCGATGCTCTCGGGCACGTTGTTGTGGATCACGTAGCGCACGTTGGGCTTGTCGATGCCCATGCCAAAGGCGTTGGTGGCAGCCATCACCTGGATATCGTCGTCGATAAAGGCGCGCTGGCTTTGGCGACGGGCGTCGTTGCCCATGCCGGCATGGTAGCGGCCAACGCGACTGCCGCTGGGGCCCAGCGCCTCGGCAAGCTCGCCCGCCAGCGCATCGACCGTCTTGCGGGTCGAGCAATACACGATACCGCTCTCGCTCGAATGCGCGATCACATAGTCGCGCACCCAGGCAGTCTTGGCCTTGTCGCCCATCTCCTCGCAACCAAAGTAGAGATTCTTGCGATCGAAGCCCGTCACCACCGTCGCAGGGTTTTGCAGGCCGAGCATCTGCTGAATATCCGCACGCACGCGTTCGGTCGCCGTGGCGGTAAACGCCGCCACGATGGGGCGCTGCGGCAGGGAATCGATGAACTCACGAATCTGCAGATAGGCGGGGCGGAAATCCTGACCCCATTGGCTTACGCAGTGGGCCTCGTCAATGGCCACGAGCGGCACGCCAATGCCGGCGGAACCCGCAGCCTCCTGCGCAAAGGCCAAAAAACGCGGCTCGAGCAAGCGCTCGGGCGCCACGTACATAAGCTGGTAGCGGCCCTCGCGCGCCCGCTTGAGCACGGTGTTTTGCTGGGCCGGAGTAAGGCTGGAGTTGAGATAGCTGGGTCGCGCACCCGCCGCGAGCAACGCACGGGTCTGGTCCTCCATAAGCGACAGCAGCGGACTCACCACAAAGGTGATGCCGGGCAGCATGAGCGCGGGCACCTGGTAGCAAATGGACTTGCCGGCACCCGTGGGCATAACACCCAGCGCATCGCGACCGGCAAGGATCGCATCGACCATGCGGTCCTGTCCCGGGCGAAACGAGGTGTAGCCAAAATAGGCGCCGAGCGTGTCGAGCGCCATCTGCTGCATGCTATCGGTCATGGTTTCCTAACGTCCAAGTCATCTGCCGCCGATTATACGCCGCCACGCGGACCGGTGCCGCACGGCTGTCGGCCACGGGCAACGCAATCCAAAAGGAACGAGCGTGGGATTTTTGGACACTTTCCCAACGGCTAATCTCTTGACAAGCGCGCAAACGTCGCTGGTTGAGCATAAGTCAGCGAAAACGCCCCTAAGCGAGCAAGGTGACGTGAAAGAGGAGGGAAGCGTACTTCGGTACGCGACCGACGATTGAACGTCAGATTGCCGCTTAGGGGCGTTTGCAGCGTCGAGCCGTTACGCGGTTTGGTAAAACCGCGTAACTTACATGACCATAACGTAGCGCGATCCCACGTAGTACTGCTTACCCATCAAAACCGGCTCGTCATCGGGACCGGTAAAGCCGGCACGCAGGTTGAGCAGCGGATCGTGCGGAGCAATGCCCAGCTCGGCCGCCTGCTCGGCGTTAGCTCGAACGGCCTCGACCGTACGGTAGCCAACCGAGACAATCGGCGTTCCGCCAACACGCTCGACCTCGGCAAAAATCGACTTGTCCTCAAGATCGGCCGTCAACAGCTCACGGTAGGCGTCAAACGGCACAAAGATGTTCTCCTCAAAGATGGGCTCGCCGTCGGCCGTACGCACGCGCTTGATATGTAGCAGCAGCGCATCCTTCTGCAGGCCAAAGAACTCCATCTCGTTTTGGCGCGCCGGAACGATCTGGCGATCGATCACGTGCGCACCGGCCTTCATGCCGTTGCCGGCACACAGCGCGGTAAACGTCTGCAGCGTCGAGGCGTGAAACTGGCGGTTGATGTGCGGCGTGGAGACAAAGGTGCCGCGGCCCTGCTGCTTAACCAGGTAACCATCGGAGCACAGCTCCTCGACAGCGCGGCGCACCGTAATACGGCTCACCTCGTACCGCTCGGCTAGTTCAAGCTCGGACGGAATACGCTCCTTGGGTGCATAAACACCTTTCTCGATCGCATCCTTGATTTCGTCATAAATCTGCTGGTAAAGCGGTGCATTTTTGGGCGCAGGCATATCTGATCACTCTTATCAAAATAGCTAAATTTCTAATACGTATATAACGTCTAGTTTCATGTTACCTCATATTGATAAAACGATACACCCTCCCTACCAAAAAGCGACAGCTTCATTTTGGTAGGTTTTATCTGGGCAAACGAGAGCCCTCGAAAGCAACGGGGCTTTCGGGGGGCTCGTTCGGATGGGTTGCGCAGGACCGGCAAAATGCCAATACCCTACTTGCCGTCGTCCTGCTGCAGGCTGTCCTGTTCGCTGAGGCGCGCCTGCCTGCTGGCCATGCGTGCGGGCTTGTCGGGATCGGGAACGGCCGTGGGCATGGGCTCGTCGACATGACCGCCCCACCAGCCGCCCACAAAGTTGAGCGTGTGGAACACGTTGATCACGGCGCCGGGATCAACGTCGCACACCAACTTGATAATGTCCTGGCTCTCGTAGGTCGAAACAACGGTGTTCAGCAGGTACATCTTTTCGCGGCTGTATCCGCCGACGACCTCGGCGCAGCTAATGCCGTGCTGAAAATGGTTTACGTAGGCAGTCATGACCTCGTCTGCCTTGCGCGTCGTAATCTGCAGCGTCACGCGATCGTAGCGACGATAGAAACTGTCGATGGTCTTGGTCGAAATAAACTGGAACACGATGGAATACGCCGCCTTGTCCCAGCCAAACATAAAGCCAAAGATCGCCAGGATAAAGCAGTTGAAACCAAAGATGACGCCCCAGATGGTCTTGCCCGTGTGGTTGGAAACCCACAGCGCGATAAAGTCGGTGCCGCCGGTGGATGCGCCGGATTTAAGTGCGATGGCAGCGCCCAGACCCGAGACCACGCCGCCAAAAATGATGAGCATGATCTTGTCGCCCAAAAATGGAGCGAAGTGAAAGACGTTGAGGAACAGCGACGAGAGCACGACCTGCATCATCGAGAAGATGACGAAGCGCTTGCTAATGCCGCTCCAGCATAGGAGCGCCACGGGGATGTTGAGCGCGAGCATACCGAGCGAAATGTCGATGTGAACGCCGCCCAGCGAGGTAACGCGATCGAGCAGGACCGCAACGCCGGTGAGGCCGCTCGGAAGCAGGTCGGCGGGCTGAATGAACGCCTGGATCAGGAATGTCTGGAGGACGGCAGAAATTGTGACCGCCACGGCAGTAATGGCACGGCGGACGATGGTGAGGCGGCCGAGCATGAGCACGCGGTCCGTGAGCTGATCGATGGCGTTCGCCACGTAGGCTCCTTTCGAAGGCAGATGTGGTTGTGGGGCATGCCCGCGATTGTAGCATGGAGCGTGCGGGGGCGCTTCAATTCAACCTCCCTCGACAACCAAAACGGGACCAGCAACCCCCACGACCAAAGGGCAAAATTCCAAGTGAGTAGACTTTTTACGATCTGCCGAGCACACCCAAAACCGCCACCCCTGTGACCTGCGGTTTTACAAAGGAAGATATGCATTGTGCTCGGCCTGCGCCAAAAAGTCTACTCACTTAGTCCGAATCGAAGCCAAACGGATCAAAATCGAAACCAAATTGAGCCAGTCCACCGCAAAAAACGTTTGAACCCGTGCTTCTCGCGGCGGATTGACACTACAAAGCGGCCAAAATGTCGGTCAGATTATCAATAACGGCATCGGCTCGCGATTGATCGAGGTTGACGCCCTCGTGCGGACGCAGTGCCAGGACGCGGGCGCCGGAACGTTTGCCAGCCTCGATCCCCAAAGGCGAATCCTCGATAACCAGGCACTCGGCAGGCTCCACCCCCAGCGCCTCCATGGCACGCAGGTAGATCTCGGGGTCGGGCTTAAACGCACTGCACTCGTGACCGCTGATGGTGTAGTCCAGCACATCGGCGATACCGGCAATCTCTACCAGCTCGTCAATGAGCTCACGATAAGACGAGCTCGCGATGGCACACTTCACGCCGCGCTCGTGCAGTGCGCGCATCACCGGCTCCGTCTGCTCGTTGAGCAGCTCGGCATACGGAACGGGGTGGTCCGGGCTGTAGACCTGCTTGTACTCCACGCGAAGGCGCTCGCGCAGCTCAACATCGTCGGGCACCAGCGCCTCCCAAATGGCCGGCTCGTTAGACCCCGAAAGATCGGGGATCTCGTCAAAGTGGAACCCCTTCTCCTCCATAAACGCCACGCGACGACGGTTGTAGAACCACTCGGTATCGACCAGCACGCCGTCCATGTCAAACAGCACTGCTTTGATCATACGCATCTCCTCCCACCTGCCAAATAGAGACAGGTTTATTTTGGTAGGTTTTATCCTGGGTTTTGCGACGCGACAGGCGTGCCCTCCCAAGAGCAAAAAAGGGGATGGGGCACAAACCCCATCCCCTCTCAATCAACCCGTAAGGTCTACTTACTTGTGATTAGTAGGAAAGCTTCCACATGTAGCGACGCATGGTCAGCGGGTGCTGACGGGCCTCGGCGATCTGGTTGCCGTACTCGCGCATAACGGCGAGGTGCAGCAGCGGGTTGAAGTAGGTGACGACGCTCGCGGGCACGGCGTCAGCCAGGCCGTAGTCCTTGGAGTCGATCAGAGCGACCTTGGCGCCCATGCGCTCAAGGAAGGTGAGGGCGCGGGCGTCCATCGGACGGGTAGCGCCATCGGACATGAAGAAGACGTAGGGCTTACCCTCGGTGGAAACCTCGAACGGGCCGTGGAAGTACTCGCCGGTGTTGTAGGCGGCGGCGTCGATCCACTGCATCTCGGTGAACAGGAAGGCGGCGTGAGAATAAGCCATCTTCTCGGAGGCACCGGAAGCCATGAAGTAGATCATCTTGTCGTCCTTGAAGTCCTCGGCGAACTTCTTGGCGAGCTTCTTGCAGTGCTGAGCGGCGTTCTCGCAGAGCTCGAAGACGTTGGTGAGGCCGGTGATCATGTCCTCGTAGTGGTCATAGCCCTCGGTCTGCTGAAGGATCTCGACAGCAAGAGCGATGGCATAGCCAGGCTTCTCGCACTTGGCAGCGAAGTTGGCGTGGAAGCCGTGAACGATGACGTAGTCAGCGTCGACGGTCAGAGCGGAGCCAGCCTTGTTGGTGAGGGAGACGACCGGGCAGTTGTGCTTCTTGGCGGTCTTGTTGGCCTCGACGGTCTCGGGCGTGGAGCCACCGAGGGAGCAGGTGATCACGAAGGTGTGCTCGTTGACCCAGGAAGGCGTGTCGTAGTTGAACTCGTTAGCGGTGAAGATCTGAACGTTCAGCTTGTCCGTGTTGTTGGCCAGGAAGTACTTGGCGGGGTAAAGGTCGGACATGGAAGCACCGCAGCCGACGAAAGCGACGCTGTGGATCTCGTGGTTGGACAGGACGTCAGCGACGATCTGCTTAGGGAGGTTAAGGTCGATCTCGTACATCTGACACATTCCTTTCGATTTTTGCGGCGCCACATTGCCGGGCGCTCGCAGGGTTACCGTGGTTTGGACCGAGTCGCCGGCCCGTTGAGGATGCGACAAAGGGGCTGTCCCATTGTCACGTATAGGGATGGAAGCCTGCCTGGGGTATGGGATGCCAGGCAGGCCCCCGGGGGAAAGCGGTTAGACGCTTGGTCGCGACTAGGCCAGGATGCCGGCCGCGGAGAGGGCGATGCCGCCCACGATGGCGATCGCGAGAAGCCAACCGGTGTTGACGTTCTTCTTGATGAGCCAGTACATAAGGCCGGTGAGGCCAAGGGAAATCATCTGGGGCATCATGCCGTCCAGGATGTCCTGGATAACGACGGTGCCCTCAGCGAACTGCAGCGGGGTGGTGGCGCCGATCAGCGTAGCGATCATGCCGCCCACGGACATAAGGCCCACGATGCCGCAGACATACATGAGCTTCTCCATGAGGTCGCCGCCCTGAAGCTTGCTCAGGTACTCGTGGCCGCCCTGATAGCCCATCTTGGCTGCGAACCAGGTGATCAGCACAGAGGGGACGATGGAGATGAGCATGGCCAGGATCGGGCCCATGATGGAGCCCTGCTGAGCCAGCTGAACGCCCAGGCCAAAGGCGATAACGCGGATGGTGCCCTGGAAGAAGGAGTCACCGATGCCGGAAAGCGGGCCCATGAGGGAGGTCTTGACCGCGTTGATCGAATCGGGATCGAAGTTCTCGGGATCCTTGGCGTACTCCTCCTCCATGGAGGCAGTGAGACCCAGGATGAAAGCGCTCGTCTGCGGGGTGCAGTTGTAGAACGCCATGTGACGGTGGTAAGCCTCTTTCTTAGCAGCGAGCTGCTTGGGATCGGACTCATCCGGATAGAGGCGATCGAGCGTGGGAACCATGCCGTAGAGGAAGCCCATGTTCATCTGACGCTCGTAGTTCCAAGAGGCCTGGATGGCCCAGGAGCGCCAGAAGAACTGGCTGACCTTCTTGTTCAGGGACACGTCCTTGGTTGCGGTTGCCATAGTGTGTTCCTCCTTAGTCTTCGTCGTCTTCGAGCGGATCGTAGTCGGAATCGACACCGGCGGCTGCATGGGAACCGTTGAACTTGAAGCCCATGAAGACGACAGCCAGGCACACACCGATCAGAGCGACCGCGATGACGGACAGGTTGAGGTAAGCGGCGAGCAGGAAACCGATGAACAGGAACGGAGTCATACCCTTCTTGATCATCATGGTGAGCAGCAGGGCCAAGCCGTAGGCGGTCATGATCTTGGTCGAAACGTTCAGACCAGTGGACAGCCACTCGGGAACCATGTTGACGATGGCCTGAACCAGGTCGGTGCCAACAAAGACGGCGAGGAAGATCGGCAGGAAGTACATGACGGCGTACAGACCGGAGCCGGCGCAGATGTGCATACGGTAGGCGGTCTTGAACTTTCCGTTATCGATCGCGCTATCTGCCACATGGGTGAGGGCGGCGATGATGGAACGGAACACGATGCCGAGGAGCTGACCCAGGACGGCGACCGGGATGGCGATCGTCATGGCGGTCTCGGCGGAAGCATCGGTCAGGCACGCAAAGGCAGCGGCCACGATGCCGCCCAGGACCATATCGGGCGGAACGGCGGCGCCGACCTGCACCAGGCCCATGGACACGAGCTCGACGGCGGCACCGACGGCAAGGCCGGTGGGCACATCGCCCAGCAGCAGACCGACGAGCGTAGCGCCAACGAGGGGCTGTTCGAAGTTAAGACGACCGAGCAGGCGGGAGTCCCACATGCAGAACACGCCGACGAGGCCGACGAGCACCGCACTGATGAACGTATTCATACCCTTCTCCTTTCAGTCAGGCAAAAGCCTGGTTGATTACAGCTTGGCGTCGATGTCGACGCTCTGATACGTAGGGGTCTGCTGGACGTAGAGCTTAATGCCCATGTCGAGCAGCTGGTTGACGTCTGCCTTCTGGGTGGCGTCGAGGAAGACGGAGCTGTCCTTGCCGCCGACCTGATCAGCACCGTCGTGGTTGGCGGTGGCGCCCAGGTTGATGGCGTCGAGCTTGTAGCCCTGGCAGAACTGCAACATCTCGGCAGTGTTGCCAAAGACGAACATGACGCGCTCGCCGAGGGTGTTGAGCTTGTCCATCTTGGCGAGGGCACGCTCGACGGTGAAGACGTTCAGGCGAACGCCCTGGGGCTTGGCCAGCTTAAGAGCGCCCTTCTTGATGTCATCGTTGGCGGCAGCGTTGTCGACGACGATGATGCGCTCGGCCTGAACCTTGGTGGTCCAGGTAAAGACGACCTGGCCATGCAGCAGACGGTAGTCAAGACGTGCGAGGACGATCTTGGCGGGACCGGAGCTGTGACGGGGCGCCTTGGCCTTCTTGGCGGGAGCCGCGGCAGCCTCGACCGGTGCGTTGGGGTTGGTCAGGCCGGTGCGGGCCTCGTTGATGAGGGCCGCGAGCTCGGCGCCCTTGACGGGGACGGGGCTCATAGCGAGCGTCAGTGCCAGCGGAATGTTGAAACCGCTGACAACCGTGAACTTCGTGCCGTTCTTGGAAAGCTCGACCATGTTGTTGTTGACCGAGCTACCGAGCATATCGGTCAGCACATAGACGGTGTCGTCCGTGTTGAACGTGGCAATCATGGCGTCCACCTTATTGGTGATGGGCTCCTTGTCGTCACGAGCAAGCGACACGACGTGGACGTTCGACACGTCGCCGAGAACCATCTCGAGCGTGTCTTTGGCGCCTGCGGCCAGGCCGCCATGAGATGCGAGAATGATCTGATTCATCTTGCCTCCTCCTTTTCGTTATGGTCATTATAACGTCTTATACGTTGCTTATATTGCTAATTAGTATAAAGACCGTTCGCGGGTGAAAATCGACCGTTGACGGGTTTAACGTACTTGAAACGTTGGGGCCGGGTAGGCCGGCGCTGGCCGGATAACCCGAGGTCAGACCCTGCGCGCAATCCTCTATCGCACAAAGTACCAGGGGCTTTCCTGCACGGTGGGCTCCAGCGCGATGCCGGTGCGCTCCTTAAACAGATCCATGTCCTGCGATTTCTCCGTCCACCACGCGTTGGGCTTAAAGGTCATGCTCTCAACAACATGACCGACAAACACACTGTTGCGCAGCTTGGAGAAGTCGGTGTTCATGATCAGGATGGACGCGAGCACCAGCACGATGCCCAGGACCTTGATCGCGCCGGCGGGCTCGGCGTAGATGCCAATGCCCACCAGTACGGTGACGACTGTCTCGAAAGACATTACGACGGGAACTTTCGACGTCTCGAGCCCCATGGACAGACCCTGCATATATAAGACATAGGCCACGGCCGTGGGGATGAGTCCAAAACCAAAGAACAGCAGCAGCAGCTGTGGCGACATTGCCGCGGCGACATCTGGCCACGGAGCCGCGATAG